>ENA-UOVV01000215-UOVV01000215.1-compost-metagenome-genome-assembly--contig:-NODE-215-length-84693-cov-10.694227_pt1 | contig 84693 bp, 64 predicted proteins | sample MGYA00238155_ERZ761577 | MGnify/ENA primary metagenome ERZ761577 (study PRJEB28898, sample SAMN06268775) | compost metagenome | isolation source: Emeryville, CA | place: USA:Emeryville, CA | collected... | reverse complement strand
CTTACCTGCCAAGTGCGAAAATAAGTATAAACCTGCGAACAACAAAGAAGCTGTGCGGATAGAGAAGCTTTCATTGCTGCATTTTAAGAATTATAGAAATTCATTTTTTGAATTCGGTGCAGCACTTAATTGCTTGTTTGGGGAGAATGGTAGTGGAAAAACCAATTTAATGGATGCCATTTATTTTTTGGCGCTCACCAAAAGTGCTTTCCATAACCAGGATCAGCTGAGTGTAAATCATGACGAAGATTTCTTTGTGCTTGATGGAATGTTTGCTAAAGCCGATCGAAGCACTCGAATTCGTTGTACGGTTCAACGTCATCAAAAAAAAGTTATTACCGCTGATGGTAAACCCTATGAGCGTTTGAGTGACCATATCGGACGGTTTCCGGTTGTGTTGGTATTGCCAAACGATACGAACCTTATTTCAGAGGGGAGTGAAACGAGACGAAAATTCTTCGATGGGGTGCTGTCCCAATTAGATTCCGTCTATCTAGCGGATTTAATTACTTATAATCGGTACCTGAACCAGCGTAACGCCCTCTTAAAAATCATGGGTGAGTCGGGGCGACCCGATCCGGTCATGCTGGATACCTACGACGAGACCCTTCTCGCCTTAGGTAAGAATTTGGGGCATAAGCGTCGGTCGTTCATCGCCGCCTTTGAATTACTTTTTCAAAAATATTACCGTTTCCTGAGTCAGGGAAAAGAAGAAGTACGCATCCATTATGAAACGGAAGTTCTCGATGAAAACTTTGAGGAGCGTTACCTACGACAGCGGAGTGTCGATCTGCAAGCTCAAAGAACGACTAAAGGACTCCATAAAGATGAATACGTATTCCATTTTGACGGGGTGCCGGTTAAGCAGTTTGCTTCCCAAGGCCAATTGAAATCTTTCGCCCTCGCCTTGCGTCTAGCCCAATTTGTCATGTTAGAGCAGGATCGGGGCATCAAACCCATTCTTTTACTGGACGATGTGTTTGATAAACTCGATGATCTGCGGATCGGACAGCTACTCCAATTGATTCAAGAAGGGACTTTCGGACAGGTTTTTATTTCCGACGCCCGGCCTGAAAGATCAAAACAAATCATCTCCGGACTCGACTGCGAGAAAAAAGTTTTTGACATAAACAAAGAGTCCTAGTCGTTCAAACTAAATTCAATTTTTTGTATTTATCCTTGGCATCCTTTCGTTAAGGGTAACCTAAATAGTTCGATTCCAGCTCATTTTTATCGTAATTTTTCCCACGGTAACATTATTGCGCACCGTTCGGGTGGCGAACATTTAGTACTAATCGGATTTAAAGTACGTATAGGCTTTGTTTATAAAATTGTATTTTTCCTTAAGGGGTTGATTTTCAGTCGTCTAATTTGCTGAGGGCATAGGAAAAATCTGCGAAAATTGTTTATTTTTGTTAAGGTTTAGGCCTTGTAGTTAAGGTTTTATGGTAATTTCTTAGCGAATGAAAAATCATGAATGCCATAAACAGGTTGTTGGTCATATGGCTGACAGCAGTTGCTGTGGGGCCAGCAACAATATACGCTCAAAAACGTGCAGACTATGAGAAGGAACGGTACGGGTTCTTTCTAACCGATAATAGGAAGAAGCTGCGTATTCCTTTTGAAGTCCACTCCAATTTGATCATTGTGCCGGTTCAGGTCAATGACAGCGATACCCTTAATTTTATTCTAGACACCGGTGTTAGTACGACGATCATTACTGATCCAACGGCACTCATTCCCAATTCACTCCGTTTAACACGCAAGGTAACCATTACTGGGGCTGGCGAAGGTGAGGCCATAGAAGCCTATGTCGCCATTGGGAATACACTGAACATGTATGGGATGCGAGCTAACCAGCAAAACATGGTGGTACTGGAAGAAGATGTCCTTAAAATGTCGGAGTTTGTCGGTATACCTGTACACGGTATCTTTGGCTATGAAGTATTTAAAAACTTTGTCGTTACCATCGATTTCATCCAACGAGAACTAACCCTTCGAGAACCGGGTACCTATCGCTATAAGAAAAGACACGGTGATATTTACCCCATTACCATAGAAGATACCAAGCCTTTTACGCATGCCGTTACCCTCCTGGCCGATGGGAGAGAACAGCCAATTAAGTTGGCTATCGATACAGGTGCAGGGCACGCTTTGTTGCTCAATCGATCATCCGATTCGAGAATTGAACTGCCCGAGAAAGTGATTTATACCCAGTTAGGACGAGGGTTAAATGGGGTCATTAACGGCAATCTTGGCCGTATTGAAATGATTAAAATTGGAAAACATGAACTAGGGAATGTCGTCGCATCCTTTCCTGACAGCACTTCCTTTGGTATCAAGTTGCCCAACCCGAATACCCGGCAGGGAAATATCGGTTGTGAACTATTGCGCAGGTTTAAAATAACCATGAACTACCAGGACGAATACATGGTCATCAAAGGAATTAAGCGAAAACTGAGGGAGAAATTTGAACACGACATGAGTGGGTTGGAGTTGAAGGCCGGGGGTGACGACCTTAAAGATGTCTATGTCACTTTCGTCATGGATAATTCTCCAGGGGAACAAGCCGGGCTCCTCCCAGGTGACCAACTCATATTTATGAATAACCGTGCGGTCCGAAACATGACGATGAATGAAATATACAAATTGCTTCAAAAAGGGCCTGGCAAAACCGTTGACCTACTGGTGAAGCGAGGAGAGGATCTATTTATCACCCAAGTCACGCTGAAAAGAATGATCTGATCAAACTCGTAAGGTCAGGATTTCCGTTTATTCGTTCCGACAAGCGGCAGCAACGTAAGCATCATTACGGATAATTTTCTTTCCAAAAATCGTATCCGGTATATAGGGAAAGGGTTGTAACTTTGAACTATGATTACAACACCCGATGATCGTTTACAACCCCTTCTAACAGCGGATGGTTCCCATACGCTCTTACATCCTATACTCAAGGAATATTACCACTCACTGCAAGGTTCATTGCAAGAATCGATCCATATATTCATCAATTTGGGTTTAAAACCTCTGCTGGAAACCGCTTCCGAAGGCACAGCAATTCGAATCTTTGAAATGGGTTTCGGCTCTGGATTAAATGCATTGTTGAGTTGGAAGCTTGCAGATGAATTGCAAAAAAAGGTGGAATATACGGGGATAGAAGCTTATCCAATTACGCTAGAAGCTAGCAAATTGCTGAATTATGAGCAGTTAACGGGTAAGGAGGGCTTGTCGACACTCCATAACACACCCTGGGGAGAAGCGAGAACTTTGTCACCCTATTTTACTTTTCAAAAAATCGAGTGTTTTTTTGAGGACTATCGGGGAGAAGGTCGCTATCATGTCATTTTTTTTGACGCTTTTGCCCCCGAAGCCCAGCCCGAACTCTGGACCAGTGAAATTTTTCATCGCTTGGGTAATAGGATGATCGAAGGGGGCTATTTAGTGACCTATTCCTCCAAAGGTTCGGTACGAAGAGCCTTGAAAGAAGCTGGGTTTACCGTCGAGAAACATCCCGGTCCCGGACGTAAACGGGAGGTAGTTCGAGCCATTTGGCCTCATTCGGGTTGACGTAGTAGCTTCATCTGGATCCAGATTAACCCCTTCATTAGATTCATAAACTGGCAAATTCCGAATTTATATGCCCTTTTTCTGCTATTTCGAAAACGAATTCCATCCCCTGGACGCTCCCCTTCTTAAAACCAATGATTTAGGTCTACTGCGGGGCTATGCCTTGTTTGATTATTTACGGACGTACAATGGAATTCCCTTCCAACTGAAGGCTTATTGGAATCGCTTTACACAGTCAGCCAAGTCGCTGAACTTGGAAGTTCCATTAACCTACGAGCAGGTACAGGAAGTTATGGCCCAGTTATATCGCTTTTCTGGGGAGGCAGAAATTGCCTATCGCCTTCTTCTCACCGGAGGCTACGCTCCCGATGGGATGACTTCTATAAAACCGAATTTTATGATCCGGGCAGAGCCCTTATCTAGGGAGAATCCGGTCAGTCGAAGGAACGGTATCAAGGTCATTCCTTACGAATATGTAAGGGATATGCCCTTGGTAAAGACCACGAACTATATTCATGCGATGGTGATGAGTCAAACCCTTAGGGAACAAGGGGCTTCCGACCTACTTTTTCACAAGGAAGGGCGGGTAAGTGAATTGACCCGAAGTAATGTATTTATCGTAAAGAATTCTGAAATAATAACACCAGATCGGGATGTGTTGAAAGGGATTACGCGTCAATTGGTAATCGATAAAGCCTCTCAATTATTTCCCGTACATGAAAAAAGTATCTCGTTGTCCGATTTTTTGCAAGCTGACGAGGCATTCACCACCAGTACTACCAAAGGCGTAATGCCCATAGTCAAAGTGGGCGAGCAGGTTATCGGTGACGGAAACCCAGGTCCTATAAGTAAGACCCTCCAGGCAGTTCTGGAAGAGGTTTATAAGAATTATGGCAAGTGACTATCACCGGATGAGGCGAAGTCTCACCTTGGTAAGAACGACAAAAAAAATTATGAGGCTAATTAGGTAAATGACATTCCGACTATCGATTAGTCCTTTTCCCAGCGACTGGTATTGTCGGTCGAGGGCTAACCATCCTGTCAAGTTACTGACAAACCCTGTAACCAGTAGGTCGGAGACAGCGCTGAAGCCAATATACCAGATAAATCCAATAAATACGGAAAGTACAAAGGCTACAATTTGATTATCGTTAAGTGCCGAAATCCATACCCCCATGGCGGTTAGGGCGCCGCTCAACAAAAATAATCCGATATAAGAACCGATAACGGCTGCGGAATCTACATTACCCGGCGGATTACCGAGTTGGTAGATACTATAATAATAGATGAAAGTGGGTAAAAGGGTGATCGTTACGAGCGCCCAACAGGCAAAGAGTTTACCCAGAATCAGTTGTAGGCTGCTCAACGGTTTAGTCAAAAGTAGTTCCAAGGTGCCATTTTTGCTTTCCTCGGCAAATGCCCGCATCGTGATGGCAGGTACAAGAAAAAGTAGTACGTAGGGAGTTAAATTGAAAAATACGTACAGATCGGCGTACCCATAATCGAGCACATTGGAATCCGGAAATACCCACACGATCAGCCCTACAGCCACCAAAAAAACAGTGATGACGATATAGGCAGTCAGGGATCCGAAAAATGAACTTAGCTCTTTGGTGAAAATGGCGAACATAGTCAACTTATGATCTCAATAACGCGCAATTTGCACCATTTCTTATTCAAATACGGGTCGTTTCTTTTGAAGAATAGCAGCAATGATGAGCGAAAGTATAAGTCCAATAATAGCCGATCCCACCACGGAAAAAAGAAAAATCATGCCGGGCGTTTGAAATTTCTGGCTCATTTCCAAGGCATTTTCGATCGCTTGATCGTCGAGTCCTTGTTCTTCCAGCGACTGTCGGGTATAGTCGGAGATGCGCTGTAAAGGGGTTTTGTCGATTACCTGCAAATAAAAGGTACTGATGAGACCACTCGTTAACCCTATGATGGCTGCTGTAAGAGCGCCGATACTTACACCCTGGCCATAAGACACAAAACCTTGATTTTGCTTTCGGTACTCTTTGATAGCCAGAACAATAGCGAGAATGAAAAGGACCCAACTCAGTTGAGGCAATAGTTTATTGGTCTCCACTTGGAATACGTAAAGTAACACCGAATAGATACTGGAGATGAGTCCAAACATAAGTCCGTATCGAATAGCTACACGAACAATTGGTTGATCTTCTTGCATAATGAATTTGATGAGTTTGTTAAAAATGGTTTAGATGTATCAGAACAAAGATATCAAAAAACCAACCACCGCCGCCTCAAATCATTTTATTTGATCGGTTGTTGACGTCTGAAAAACAATGATATCAAAAGGATTGGAATGATTCCAATGACAAACTTTTTGCTTATTTCATCGGAGATTAAGGTTGACGGATCTGTATCTTTGACATTGGAAAGCAGCACACCAAACTCCTCCTCGCCGATTTGTTCGACCAATTTCTCTTTGCCGTCGAGCAAGAGGTGTTCCATATTATTTAAGTAATCCGTAAAAATTTGCGGATCGATGATCGTGACAAATAAATATACGAGCCAACCGGTTAAAAATGCAGCCGTCATATTGAGAACATAACCGATCGTTAGGCCTTCCCAAAGATGCATCCACCCTAAGCCGATTTTTTTTCGGAAATACCAGCATGCATAGCAAATAGTAATAATATGTATCCCAAAATCGGGTGTGCGAATATTTCCTAAAGGATTGACATCTAGGGCGTATAAACCCAAAAAGTAGGCAAACGTCAGCAACCCAGTGATCAGTCCAATGATTACCGGGATTTTAAGTATGGGTTTGTTGAAGTAATTGAGAAATGACATCAAAATAGGTAGTAACTTATTCGAACCACTTAAACTCACCTCGATTGACGATCCCGCGTACTACTCCCTTCAATGTTTGGTTTAAAAACGGAGAATTTTGCGATTTGGAATAGGTCTTCGAATATTCCCATTCGCTCGTTGGGTTAAAGAAGGTAAGGTCAGCGCTTTGCCCCTCGAGCACATTGCGTGCGGGTAATCTTAATACCTTTCGAGGGTTTTGGCTAAGCTTATTAACCAGTGCTTCCACCTTCAAACCGCTGTTCATCAGTGCAACCGAAAAGGCTGTTTCCAGGCCGATGATTCCAAATTCGGCATGGTCAAACTCAGTATCCTTATTTTGAGGAGCCTGTGGAGAATGATCCGAAACCACTATATCGATGGTGCCGTCAGCTAAACCTTCTTTAAGAGCTTCTTTATCGGCAGAGCTTCTAAAGGGCGGGTTCACTTTTAAGTTTGTATCGAACAAAGTCAGCGCACTATCTTCAAAGGCTATTTGGTGGGCTGCGATATCGCAGGATACCGGCAGTCCTTTCTTTTTGGCATCACGGATTAGCTGCACCGATTTTTGCGTTGACAGCAGGGCAAAATGCAAGAGTGGATATTCGATTTGGGACAGGTCTCTGCCTTCCAGCGCATATTCTAAAAGTTGCAGATCCCTTACGATCATCATTTCTTCCGACAAAGACGGAATCCCCTTTAGCCCGAGCGAGGTGCTCGTAATACCTTCATGCATTTGCCCATAGAGTGACAAGTATTTGTCTTCTGGTCGGTTGATCAAAAGCCCGTTCAAGGGTTGAAGGTAAAGAAGTGATTTTAAAAAAATATCACTGTTATGCAAGGGGTTTACACCGTCGGTAAAAGCGATTGCACCGGCATGGTGGAGGTCAATCATTTCGGTAAAGTCATTACCCTCAGCTCCTTTTGTGACGGTGGCAGAGGGGAAAAGTGCAACCGGACCGTGTTGACCTTCTTTCAGAATATATTTTAACGTCCCTTTTGAGTCGATTGCAGGCTGGGAGTTGGGTAACAACATGATACCTGTAAAACCACCCCGAGCAGCGACTTCCTTGATACTATTCAAATCTTCTTCCTGCTCCCGGCCTGGATCCCGTAATGCAGTACGCATATCGATCCATCCTACCGAAACACAAAGTCCTTCCTCCTCATACACTTTTGCATCCGTCGCGTCTAATCCTTCTCCGATATGGGTAATTACGCCATTTTCAATCAAAAGATCTTTTTTCTGGTTATGATATTTATTACCCTTATCAAAAATCCGGACGGATCGAAAAAGTAATTTCATGTGGATATAGTTTATGCGGTATCGTTAATTACCCCCGCCAGGAGGTAATTGAAAGGGAGTGTGCATTTTCCAAACGGGAGCTACACTCCGATAAGCGCTTTGTACTCGTCGGCTGAAAGTAGCGTGTCTATTTCTTGTACATCCTTCACTTTTACTTTCACAATCCAACCTTTGGTGTAGGGGTCTGAATTGACAAGTTCGGGTGCACCTTCCAAATCTCCATTGAATTCAATAATCTCACCGCTTATGGGTAGAAAAAGGTCCGAGACAGTTTTGACGGCCTCAATAGCACCGAAGACCGCTCCCTTCTCTAAAGTTTCCCCAACGGAGGTAATATCGACGTATATAATATCGCTTAATTCACTTTGAGCATGATCGGTGATTCCAACAGTGGCAATATCACCCTCTAACAAAACCCATTCATGGTCTTGCGTGTACTTCAATTCTTGAGGAAATTCCATGGGATCGTTTCGTATTTACTATGGATAATGGGCTGCAATTTACATCGTATAAACATAATTTTCAAATAACCCGAACCAGAGGAAGTAGCTTGGCGGGGAAAGGTTTAATCGATGAATAGTTCGAGGGCTGCACGGTCGGCAAAGAGCTTACCGGATTCGGTTAAGGTCAAGGTGTTTTCGTAGATGTTCACCCATCCTTTGGCAATCAGTTCCTTCACTTGGCTACGCCGCGTTTCTTTAAATATGCCCCCTGAAAGGGTCTCCAATAATTCCAAATCACAGCCCCATTTGGTTCGTAATCCGGTTAATAAGTATTCGTTGGTTTGGTTAGCTGCATCCAGTTCCTCAATCGTAGCCGGGGACGCTCCTTTTTCCAGTGCATTGATATACTGCATGTTATTGGAGACATTAAAGTGACGGGTGAATTTCCCATCATAACTGTGCGCTCCGGGTCCTATGCCTAAATACGGTTTTCGCTGCCAATAGGCTGTATTGTGTCGGCTATACATTTCCTGGCGAGCAAAATTGGAAATTTCATACTGCTCGTAACCTACTTCAGCCAATCTGCTGACGGTAATTTCAAATTGGGCTGCTGCAAATTCTTCCTCGATGGGCGTCATTTTTCGATTTTCGACCCAGTTTCCAAATGCGGTTTTGGGCTCGATGGTCAAGCAATATGCGGACAGATGATTGGCCCCTAAAGACGTGAATTTATCGAGATCCTGTTCCAAGCGGCGGTGGTCCTTGGCCGGAAGGGCGTACATTAGATCGAGGGACAGATTATCGATTCCAGTATCCTGTGCCAGTTTAACAACTGACTCCGCCTGTTCACTGGTATGGGTGCGGTTCAAAAACCGCAGCATTTCGTTGTCAAAAGTTTGAATGCCAATGCTTAATCGATTGATTCCAGCCTGGCGAAATTGGTGAAGTGTAGTGGCATTGAGATCGTCCGGATTGGCTTCGAGGGTGATTTCGATGTTTTCCGGAAGGGTATAAAACCGCGTGATGGTCGAAAGTAGCTGATCGAGCTCCTTCTGGGTCAGGATGGACGGGGTTCCACCACCGAAATAAATCGTAGTTAGTTTTTTTTGAGGAAGATACGCTTGGGTAAGCTCGATTTCCTTAACCATTGCCGCAATCAACCTTTCCCGGGTGTCGAGATAGGTACTGAAATGAAAGTCACAATAATGACATGCTTTGCGACAATAGGGGATGTGCAGATATAAATGCATAAAAAAATGGCGCAAACATAGAGAATGTTTACGCCACAAATTACTGGACTCTTTTATTGAATCGCAACGATTTCGAGTGCGACTTTATGTTTCACCTCTTTGTGTAAGTCCAGCAAAGCGTAGTGAACACCTAAAGTTTTAATTTCGTCTACGGTAATACGTTTACGATCAACCTCGAAACCTTTCGAACGTAAGGCATCAGAGATCTGCGTAGTTGTAATTCGACCGAAAATACGGCCACTGTCACCAGCAGCAGCTGGAATAGTCAATACCGTGTCGCCGATTGCAGCTGCGAGCTCTTCGGCGTCGTTTTTAATTTTTTCGGCTTTGTGCGCAGCTTGACGGATATTCTCCTCTACAATCTTGCGATTTGTTTCCGAGGCGATAACCGCAAAGCCTTGGGGGATGAGGTAATTGCGACCGTATCCGGGTTTAACGTCTACGATATCGTTCTTGTACCCTAACCCCGCTATATCTGTTAACAGAATTATTTCCATGTTCTTAACTAAAAACTTTAATGTTTTTTATTTCAACTGATCACCTACATAGGGCAACAGCGCCAAATGACGAGCTCTTTTGATCGCTTGGGCAACTTTGCGTTGGTACTTCAGACTGGTCCCTGTAATTCTGCGAGGTAAAATTTTACCTTGCTCGTTGACCAATTTCAATAGGAAATCAGGATCCTTGTAGTCGATATATTTAATACCCGCTTTTTTGAAACGGCAGTATTTTTTCTGATTGCGGTTTTTCTCAACCGGTTCGTTTACGAGTGTCATAGTCTATTCTTCGGTTTTAGCTTCTGCGGAGACTTCCTTACCTTTCGCACCCTTGCGGCGTTTCTCGCTGTACGCAATAGCGTGCTTATCCAATGTTACGGTGAGGTCGCGAATGACCCGTTCGTCCCGGCGGTATTCAATGTTTAATACTTCAATCGCATTAGCCGGCGCAGTGAATTCCATCAAATAATAGAACCCTGTGTTTTTCTTTTGGATCGGATAGGCCAATTTCCTAAGCCCCCAGTCCTCCTCGTGCAAGATGGTAGCTCCGTTATCCGTCAGGATTGTACGGAACTTGTCAACGGCGTCCCTTACCTGTGTTTCAGATAAGACGGGAGTCAAAATGAACACCGTTTCATACTGTTTTAACATAATACAGAATCGTTAAAATAGATATTAAAAATAAATTGTCGCCTCTAGAACCCCTTGAAAACCAATATGGTTAGGTATGGATTCGTAAAGTGGGTGCAAAAATAGTCGAATTAGAATGCTTTTCCAAAAATGGCTGTCAAAAATTTAACCCCTGCTTAATCCTATTCAGAAAATGTCTGGACTAACCTAGTCACTGGAGATGGTGTCTTTCTCCGGAACGACATCATCATACAGATAAGCACTCAATACTTCGGCCAACTTTTTACTCGAAAGATTCGTGTAAAGCTCCGAATGAACAGCCAGCGAAATCCGGCCGGTTTGTTCCGAAATAACAATGGTCGCCGCATCGGTCGACTCGCTCATGCCCAAGGCCGCCCGGTGTCTAAAACCCATGGAAACAGGCACTTCCACCTCCTCATTGACCGGGAGAACACAACGCGCCGCAACGATCTTTCCATCTGAAATGATTACCGCACCCTCATTCAGCGCACTGTACTGACTGAAAATCGAGATCAATAGGGGCTTCGATATATGTGCATCCAGCAACACCCCGGTTTCGACGTATTGGGTTAATTCATCTTGTTTGCGGAGGACGATTAAGGCTCCATTGAAGTCCGACGCTATGGAACGTGCCGCATCGATGATTTGAGCTAAATTTTCATGCTCAATATTTTTAACCGCATGCCCAAAAAAACGCGATAAAAACTTGCTATTGGTGATGGTGGCACTTCTTCCTAGCAAGATTAAAAACCTCCGTATCTCTTGTTGGAAAATGACGATCAATGCAATGGCCCCGACCCCCATAAAGTACTGGAGGATGGCAGTCATCAAATTCAAATCCAAAGCCTTTACGATTAAGTAGAAAACGTATACGAGCATGTAGCCCGCAAACACTCTACTGGCAATACTACCTCTGACCAAAAAATACACTTGGTAGAGTAGCAATGAAACGAGTAGGATGTCCAGGACGTCCGTCCAGTTAATTTTAAGGAATCCAATGTCCATAAGGCGTATAGGCAGGTATTAGGCAAATATAGGTAAGATTAACGAAGGGATCGCAGGACAGGCCTGTTCACTCGTCAAACTTTTTAACGCATTCGGTTAACACAATGGCTTGCTTTGCCTCCAGGACATCATGTACTCTTAAAATAGAAGCCCCATTCATTAGAGCTATCGTATTTAAAACAGTTGTTCCATTTAAAGCTTCTTCGGTCGGGATGCCTAAGGTGCGTGTAATCGTCGATTTGCGCGATACACCGACTAGGATCGGGCAACCCAATTCCCGGAAAAGTGAAAGATAGGCCAGCAGTCCGAAATTTTGATCCGGTGTTTTGGCAAACCCGAAACCCGGGTCGATGATGACATCTTTTAGACCTAATCGACGCAACCGATCTAGCTTTTCTCCTAACTCCCTTAAAATGGTATCCGGAAAATGGGGGTAGTCCGTCAATTCGCCCATGGTCTGGGGGGTACCTCTCATGTGCATCAAAATGTAAGGCACGTTTAATTGGGCTACGGTATCAAACATTTTATCGTCGAGGTTGCCACCCGAAACGTCGTTGACGATGTCCGCACCCGCTTCGACAGCAGCCTGTGCTACCTCCGCTCGAAAAGTATCGATGGAAATGGCAATGTCCGGAAAATGCGTTCGGATGAGCGATATAACGGGTACCACCCGGTTGATTTCTTCCTCAGGCTTCGGGTCCAAGGCGCCCGGACGCGTGGAATATCCTCCAATATCCAAAATGGAAGCTCCCTGCCTAATCATCGTTGACGCACGCTGTAAAATGAGATCCGAAGCCTCCGGTGAAATCCGGCTGTTCGAATAGAATGAATCTGGCGTCGTATTGAGAATTCCCATCACCAACGGGCGTTCCAGTGAGAGCAATCTTCCCCTCAGATTGAGCATTTTTTTACTATCTTGGCACACAATTTACAGAATAAGCGCTTTTTAGCGTTCTCTTAGAATACAGTTAAAATCGTTTTTGACCCAGCAAATAACGTGAAATCCACTGAAACAGCCTACCAGGAAATCATTGCTAAATGCAAAGATTTATTTGAGAAAAAAAATAGAGATTATGGCAGTTCCTGGAGAATTTTACGGCTTCCATCCATAACGGACCAAATCTACATCAAAGCCCAACGAATTCGTACAATCCAGGAAAAAGGGGAGCAGAAAGTCGAAGACGGAATCGAATCGGAATTCATCGGTATCATCAATTATTGTGTGATGGCCCTCATACAGTCGGACCCTGAAAGAGAAACAAACGATTTTTCAATAGAAAATCTGATGCGCCTCTATTCGGAGCAAACCGACCAGGTAAAAAAATTGCTATTCGATAAAAACCATGATTATGGAGAAGCCTGGCGCGATATGAGGGTTAGTTCGATGACCGATATCATTTTGATGAAATTATTGAGGATCAAACAAATAGAAGAAAATAAAGGACAAACCCTCGTTTCAGAAGGGGTGAGAGCAGGCTATCAAGACATCATTAATTATTCAGTCTTTTGCCTCATTAAACTAAGTGAAGAAAAAAGTTTTTCACAGAACTGATTGAATTTCAGAAGTATGAAAATTGCCGCCCAGATTTCCCGCTATCTCGTAGGCTTGGTATTTATCTTTTCAGGGTTAATAAAGCTCAATGATCCGGTAGGAACCCAAATCAAACTGGAAGAATATTTCGAGGTTTTTGCACAGGACCTCCCCTTTATGCAGGTTTTTTTTCATGGTTTAGTGCCTTTTGCACTTTATATCGCCGTGTTCCTATGTGTAGCTGAAGTGGTATTAGGCGTTGCCCTCCTGCTGCGTTATAAACCTAAAGCAACGATCTTCTTCCTACTCTTGATTATCATCTTCTTTTCGTTTTTGACATTTTATTCCGCTTACTTCAATAAAGTGACCGATTGTGGCTGTTTTGGGGATGCTATTAAACTGAAACCCTGGACCTCTTTCCTTAAAGATCTAATACTGCTGGTATTGATCATTGTAATCATGATAAATCAACGGTTTATCAAACCACTCCCAACCGGACTTTTTGTGGCCTTAGCAACAGTCGGATCACTAGGCTTAGCATTTTATGCCATAACCCATTTACCACCTATCGATATGTTGCCTTACAAAATTGGCAACAGTATTCCGGAACAAATGAAACCGTCGGAACCCTATAAATTTGAATATGTCTTTGAAAAAGACGGTAAAACGCATCGTTTTTCAACCTTTCCCGACGATACGACCTACATTTACAAAGACATGATCACCCTTAATGAAGATAAAGCCCGACCGAAAATTACCGATTATCGGGTTTGGAACGACAGCACGGATTTTACGCAAGAGAGTTTCCAGGGGAACAAATTGATTCTGATCATCAAGAGTCTAAAAGATATCAACACAGCCGCTTTCCCTACTATCCGGAAAACCATCGAAGGGTTAGAAGGCAGTAATGTCGAAACCTATATTTTTACCTCGGTAGGTAGTGCGGATATCGAGAATTTTTTAAGGGAACAACAGTTGGATGTGCCGTATTTCTTTGCCGATGCTACCGTTCTGAAAACCATTTCACGATCCAATCCGGGTTTGTGGTTGCTTTCCGATGGGGTAGTAAAAGGGAAATGGCACTACAACGATACACCCGATGCCGCTACCGTAATCAAAGCTGTCGAATAGTTTGACTCATGCGAAATATTTTTTTAGTCGGTATGCCCTCCTCGGGGAAATCCACCCTGGGACGTCGACTCGCTAAGGAACTCGGCTATACCTTCATCGACCTGGATCAAATGATCGTAAATGATCAAGACCTCAGCATTCCCGATATTTTTTCGAAATATGGGGAGGATTATTTTCGGGAAGTAGAGTCGCGTTTATTGAAAAGCATTGCTCCGAATCAGAAATATTTGGTTGCTACCGGCGGGGGAGCACCCTGCTTTTTTGACAATATGGACTACATTCTTGAATCGGGGGTCAGCGTGTACTTGGATGTACCTGTCGAAGAATTGGCGCAGCGTATTAAAGAATATGCGAAGGACGATCGTCCACTATTATCCGGATTGACCGACTTGGAAACAGCCTTAGCAGCGAAATTAGCGGAGCGTGTAAAATACTACTCAAGGGCTCACTTGACGTTGGATTCGGAAACAAACTTTCTTGAATTTATTCAATTATTGCAGCGTTTGGTGAATGAATAAGTGAGAAAGTTAAAATAAAACATACTCTATCGTTTTTGTAGATTAATTTGCATAGCTATATTTGCCCGTCAATTAGATAGTTAACTACTAAACATTCTCTGAATGTCAGAAAGTAAATCGGCAGTTTTGAAACAAAGCACAGTGTGGTGGTGGGTATTAGCGGGGGTAGTGATAACGGTTTTTTTCGCTGCAATCTACTGGTATAGTGCTGGAGACGCCATTGATATAGCCAACATTGGTGAATTTGTCTCTAGCGATTTTTTCTTTTATTTATTGGTGGGCCTCGGAGCCCAATTAGTTGACGGTGCGCTGGGAATGGCTTATGGGGTAACTTCAACGTCGTTTTTGCTATCCCTCGGTGTACCCCCGGCCATCAGTAGTGCCAGTGTACATGTTGCTGAAATTTTCACCACAGGGGCGTCGGCCATCTCCCACTTTAAGTTTAAAAATATCAACAAGAAATTATTTCGTACCCTACTGGTTCCAGGAATAATCGGGGCAGTAACAGGGGCTTACATACTCAGTGACCTGATCGACGGGGACGTAGTTAAACCGTTTATTGCCGTTTATTTGGCTTTTTTAGGTGTGCTTATTCTTAGAAAAGCCATATCGGTGAAACAGAAGAAAACCAAAACCAAAAGGGTTGGTTTGCTGGCTGCAGCGGGCGGATTTCTAGACTCCATCGGGGGTGGAGGCTGGGGGCCTATCGTGACTTCGACCTTGCTCGGACAAGGACGGGATCCGCGCTATACCATCGGATCGGTCAATGCCGCAGAATTTGGCGTTACCCTGGCCAGTGGAATTACATTCCTGATTCTAATAGGGGTGAGCAGTTGGCAGGTCGTAGCTGGTTTAGTGATTGGTGGCGTGATCGCAGCCCCATTTGGAGCCCTTTTGGTAGGCCGTATCGGTAAGCGAACGTTAATGCTTATAGTGGGCATCCTCGTGATCGGTCTAAGTATCCGGACAGTCTGGATTAGCTGGTTCTAAACTAAGCTCCTCCCATCAGAAAGATGGTCGGTTTCTTATGGAGATCGGGCATAGCTTTCTTCCACCCTGCGAGAGTCCGGGTCTGAATCAATTCATCTCTACCCGTAATATCGGCTGCAATACACAATTTTGTGGAGGGTTGACAAACTTCAATAATGGTTTGAAGTAGTTGGTTATTACGATAGGGCGTCTCCATGAAAATTTGTGTTTGGCCATATTTTGATAGCCGCATTTCCATTTGAGACAACATTTTAGCGCGCTCTGTTCGGTCAATAGGGAGGTAGCCGTGAAAAGTAAATGTTTGTCCGGAGAAACCAGAGCCCATTAAGGCGAGTAAAATTGAGGACGGTCCAGTGAGGGGTTTAATCCGATAACCCAATTCGTGCGCCATGGCTACGGCCGTGCTTCCCGGATCCGCTACACAAGGCACACCTGCTTCTGATAAGATTCCAGCGTTCTTGGAAAGTGCTTTTAATTGTCGACGAGTTTGTTCGGGAGGAGTGTCTTTTGATAACTCGAAAAAGGTAATCTTATCGATCACCTTTCCCAATTTTAAGCTGGAGATAAACCGGCGGGCGGTTCTCACATTTTCAACGAAAAAAACATCTAGTTCGTTTATCGCCGCAATAACAGAAGCCGGTAATACTTCGAAGGCAGTATCACCGGCTAATACCGTTGGGATTAAAAATATTGTGGGCTTGCTTACTTCAGGTAGCTTCTCAACATCCATGCTGTTTTTTCATGATCCTGTAAAAGCCCGGTAATGAAGTCCGCACTTCCATCATCTTCAAATTCATCGGTGAATTCCTTGATTTGTTTACGGAGGTTACGAATAATCGTTTCGTGATCCATTAACAAATTGGCAATCTGATCGCCTGGCTCTGAAGGAATTTCAGGTTCTTGTAATTCGGCTACTTTTAGAAGTTCTTTAAGTCTTCCTTCAGCATAGAAACCCAGTGTACGGATTCTTTCAGCAATTTGGTCTATATGTTCGGCAGTTTGCGTGTATTGAGCTTCGAAAAGATTGTGATACTCCATGAAGCTGGTACCTTCTACGTTCCAGTGATAGCTGCGGGTTTTGTTGTAAAGAACGTGCTCGTCGGCGAGTAGTTTAGTAAGTGCTTTCACAACACCTTCTCTGTTTTTTTGACTCAGCCCGATATTGATCTTTACGTCAGTTTGAATGGTTGCCATATTTCTAATTATTTATTGAATGAGATCTTTTTCCCGAATTTCCTTGAATTCCGAACCGGGATTCCATGCTGGAAATCTCGTCTCGTTACTCAATTGATTCCCTACTTCAAATAACAATTGCATATCCTCAATAATTCCCGATATGTCCCAATCCGGGTTGTAATTGTCGGATACCGAATGATAGTGTTTTTGACCATATTCGGCATGTTTGGCTTCGCCTGCTTCAATTCCACCATTCCATAAATCGACACCGCTATTGGTATATAGGGCGGGGACGCCAATTTTGGCGAAATTAAAATGATCGGAGCGGTAATACGTCCCACCGGAGGGGTTCTTCTCGCCTTTGAGATAGCGTCCTTGTTTTTTCGCGGCTGCTTCAACGTATTCATCCAATTCGGATTGTCCTTTACCGACTATGATGATATCTTTCGTTCTCCCAAACGGTGCAAGTGCATCGATATTGATCGCTGCTACCGTTTTGGCTGGTGGATAAACTGGATTGGCTGCGTAATAGGCCGATCCTAGCAATCCTTGCTCTTCAGCAGTGACAGCGAGAAACAGAATGGAACGGGCGGGTCGCGAGGAGGATTGCGTAAACGCTTTCGCAATTTCAAGAATAGCGGCAACTCCCGTCGCATTATCTACCGCGCCATTGAATATGGAATCCCCGTCTACAGGCTCACCTACGCCGAGATGGTCCCAGTGAGCCATATAAACGATATATTCATCGGCACGTTCCGAACCAGGCCAAAGCGCTAATACATTATGCGAAACCGATTTTTTAATACTGTTCGTTACCGATATGGAGGCACTTAAACCCAAGGGTACCGGTTTGAAATCTTGTTCCTTAGCTTTGTCGAGAAGGTCAATCGATTCTCCTGCTGCTTCAAAAAGCTTTTTAGCTGCGTCCATCGAAATCCAGCCTTCCACCAAGGTCGTTGCTTCAGCTTCACCCCTTTCTAAGGTTAATTTTGGACCTGACCAGCTACTTCTAACAACGTTCCATCCATAGCTAGCCGGTGCGGTATCGTGAATGATCAGAACGCCTGCAGCACCTTGACGGGAAGCTTCTTCAAATTTATAAGTCCATCGGCCATAGTAGGTCATATGCTTGCCTCGGAACAATGTGCTGTCGGCAAAGCCGGGATCATTGACCATTACGACCACCGTTTTGCCCTTCACGTCCAGATCCTCGTAATCGTTCCACCCAAATTCCGGAGCAACAATACCATAACCGGCGAAAATGAGCTCAGAATTTTGTAGAGATATCCGTTCATTTAGTCGACGCGAGTTGATCACAAACTCTTCCAGATATTCCAGGGAAAGGGATTTGCCTTTCCCACGAATTTGTAAGTTCCCCAGGGGTTTTGAATTTATTTCGACCAGTGGAACTTCTTGATAAAAACTATCCCCATTACCAGGCTGAAGGCCTAGTTTGGCAAATTCATCGGCTAAGTAGGTGATGGTTTTTGTTTCACCATCGGTAAACGGCATTCTCCCTTGCAGGGAATCGTGAGCTAAAACGGAAACATGTCGTCGAAAATCATCCCCATTAATTAATACCTGTGGTGAGTCGGAGGCGGATTCTGCCTGACATCCGAGGAGAAATACCCCACCCACAAGGGCTAATAGATACGTAGCTTTTATTTTCATGAGTTAGAATGTGGTGTTAAATCAAGAGTTTATTTTAAATGACTAAAAAACTATTTCTTTTCTTGTGGATATTGATCGCGTTTTTCAGGTAAAAAATACAGAATTTTCCTATCAATAGTTGGTTTGCAGGTGGGGAATTATTTTAAGGTCTCATCCAGCCAATTAAAGAACTCGCGGTGCCAGAGCAAGGCATTTTGGCCGGTTAGAACCCAATGGTTTTCTTCAGGTAAATACAAAAGTTTACTCTTAATACCCCGCAATTGTGCTGCTTGAAAGGCTTGTAAACCTTGCTCTATGGGTACTCGATAATCCTTTCCGCCTTGTATAATATAAATGGGCGTATCCCACTTTTCAACAAAATTACTAGGCGACTGACTGAAGGAACGTTGGGCTACTTCATTGTCTTTTTCCCAGTAGGCGCCACCTTTTTCCCAGTTTTCAAAAAACATTTCATCGGTGGTTCCATACATACTGCGGAAGTCAAAGACACCGTCGTGGGAAATAAAGGATTTAAATCGTTTATTGTGGACAGCTGCTAACGCGAAAACCGAATAACCTCCGAAGCTCGCCCCTATACATCCTAATCGATTTTTGTCTACAAAAGGTTCACGCGAAACGTGATCAATTGCACTTAAATAATCATCGATTACTTGTCCACCCCAATCCTTACTCACTTGTTCATTCCATGCGGTGCCGTGCCCAGGCATTCCCCGCCGATTGGGTGCTACAATGATGTAACCCTGTGAAGCAATTAGCTGGAAGTTCCAGCGAAAAGAGTAAAACTGCGTCAAAGGCGACTGAGGCCCCCCTTGACAATACAATAAGGTAGGATATTTTTTGGAGGGATCAAAATCGGGAGGGTATATGACCCAGGTAAGCATCTTTTTTTGATCGGTGGTGCTAACAAAAATACGTTCCGTCTTCACCTTCTTCAATGGATCCAGCGTTTGGCTATTCACCCGCGTAATTTGTTCCATTTTCCCCGAGGTTATATCGACAGAAAATAGTTCTACCGGATGATTCATATCGGCGCGCGAAACGATTAACTTGTTCCTTGATTGACCTACTATGCCATTTACGTCGAAATCGCCCCTGGTTATCTGCCGAATCGGAGGCACCATACGCGTATTTCCGATATTCTTAACCTCAAATAACTGTAGGGTGCCTTGGGTGGGAGCAATAAAATATAGGAATTGACCGTCGTCAGCCCACACAAAACTCATCACATGAATATCGTCACGATGACCGGTTAAATTTACTTTTACACCGTTAGCCCGTACGACTATGTCCTGTTTGTCGGATTCATAGCCATCTCTTTTCATTTGTAACCAGGCTAAAGTGCCTTGTTTACTGAAGGCCGGTGACACATCATAACCTAGATTGTCTTCAGTTAGGTTTATTGTTTTACCGGTTTCGATATCATATTCATAGAGATCCGTATTGGTACTTATGGTATAGTCTGTGCCCGCTTTCTTCTTGGTAACGTAGATGACTTTTTTACTATCAGGGCTCCAGATATAATCTTCATCGCCGCCGAAAGGTCTTTGAGGGCAATCGTAAGGTTCACCCTCCATCAGGTCTTTACCTTCTTCGGGCTTTCCATTGACCAATGCCGAAAGAAATACATGATCGTAGGTGCCGTCACGCCAGGTATCCCAATGCCTGTAATTTAAGGAAGTGTAAACGTAACCATGGGATAGGGGCAGATCCGGATAGCGGTCCTTGCCAGTCACTTTATGGATAGCCACGGCACGATGACTGAGTTGATAACGCCCGTCCGGTGAGATTTTAGGGTCGGGTAGTAGATCAGACGGGGAATTTATTTCTCGGGCAGAGCCTCCCAAAATAGGAATAACATAATGTTTGCGGTGGATTTTGTTCTCACTCACATCGGGAGTAGCGACCGTATAAATGACGGATTGGCCATCGGGTGTGAGTCCATTTGCCGAAACCCTTCCCAGTTTCCAAAGCAATTCAGGCGTCATGACCGATTGGCCCCAATTCGGTACTACCGGAATGAGTAAAAGTATGAGTAGAGCAAGTTTTTTCATTGTGGTTAATTTGTCAATGGTTAAACTCCAAACTTACAAATTCCAACTGAAAATTTTGTGTGGAAAATGGGCGTTACTAAGATTAATATCGAGCTAGAAAGGAAATAAGTTGGAGGGGAATAGATCCGTTTTAATTAATTTCACGTATTTACTTGAAGAAAAGGGAGTTGAAGTTTAGGGGTAAAACCCTATAAATTTCGTTTTTAATCAAAACGCTATTAAACTATGTCGAATAAATACAAACAATTCATTGGCGCTTTTTTAGCAGCCGTATTCTTACTGTCCTCTGCCTCCTTTGTTGCAGCCCAGAAAAAAGAGAAAGGCTGGGTGTCTCTATTTAATGGGAAGGACCTGACCGGATGGAAACAACTCAACGGAAAAGCTAAGTACGAAGTCGTAAACGGTACGATCGTCGGTACCTCCGTAGCAAATACCCCTAACTCCTTTTTGACTACCGAACAAGAATATGGAGATTTTATTTTCGAATGTGAGGTGAAGGTGGACGACAAGCTGAACTCGGGAATACAGTTCCGTAGTTTGTCCAAACCCGAATATCGGGATGGTCGGGTACATGGCTATCAATGTGAAATCGACCCGTCGGATCGGGCTTGGTCGGGAGGCATTTACGATGAGGCCCGAAGAGGATGGCTCTACCCCTTAGACGCAAATCCCGAAGGCCGTAAAGCGTTTAAGCGCAATGACTGGAACCATTATCGTATCGAAGCGATCGGAAATACCATTCGTACCTTCGTAAACGGGGTACAGACCGCTCATTTGATCGATGATATGACGGCAAAAGGATTTATCTGTTTGCAGGTCCATTCGATCAATAAACCCGAATTGGAGGGGACCCAGGTGATGTGGAGAAATATCCGTATCAAAACCACCGACCTTCAACCCAAGCCTGTAGAGAAACAAATCCATGTCGTCAATCTCATTCCCAATACGCTCAGTAAAGAAGAGCAGCAACAAGGCTTTAAACTACTCTTTGATGGAAAGGATGCTTCGCAATGGCGCATATACAAACAAAATGGGATAACCGGTGGCCGTTGGGGAGTAAAAGACGGGACCATCACCATCGCAAAGAAAACGGAGGATAGCAAGGGAGGTGGAGATCTCATTACCCGTGAAAAATTCGGTCCTGTTTTTGACTTTAAGTTTGAATTTAAACTCACCGAAGGGGCCAATAGCGGTATTAAATATTTTATCGAAGAACTGCCCGACAAAAACTCTGGCTTTGGTCCGGAATACCAAATTTTGGATGATGAAAAGCACCCCGATGCCAAGAATGGAGCGGCAGGAAATCGGACACTTGCTTCCCTATATGACCTGATCGGAGCGGAAAAACCTCGGAATAGTTTGAAGCCGATTGGTGAATGGAATTCAGGACGGATTGTCTCCCTTCCCGATGGAACCGTACAACATTATCTGAACGAACAAAAAGTCGTCGAGTACAAAAGAGGTGATGCCATCTGGAAAGCGTTAGTAGCCCGATCCAAGTTTAAGGACGCCAGCGATTTTGGAATGGCTGTATCAGGACATCTGTTGTTACAGGACCATAGCGACGAGGTGTCGTTTAGAAGCCTGCGCGTGAAACAAGGCCTGTAAAAAGTAATTCAACAAGGGAATACGCCCTTACCTAACCAAATAACCCTAACAGATTCAAATGAGTAACAGACGTGATTTTTTGAAAAAAGCCGGACTGGCTACGGCCGGTTTCGCCTTGGGTGCAAATACAATGAATGCCGCGAGTTATCGCCGGATTGTAGGCGCCAACGACCGTGTACGTGTAGGGATTGTCGGATTTTCAGATCGATTTAGAAGCTCCTTGGCTCCCAGTATGATGGCACATGCTAAAGAGCTGAATTTCGAGTTTATGGGCGTTTCCGATCTATGGAATCGTCGCCGCGATGAAGCCGAACAATTCATGACCTCAAAAGGATGGGCAGCCCCAAATTTTGTGAAAGCGCGGAATAACGAGGAGCTGTATGCGCGTAAAGACGTAGATGCAGTCATTATTAGCACCGCCGACTTCCAACATGCTTTACATTGTGCTGAAGCAGTTAACTCGGGAAGGGATGTCTATGTCGAAAAACCCTTTGCCGAATCGCTGGAAGATGCTAAAGTAGCTCTGGAAGCCGTACAAAGAACAAAGAAGATCGTACAAGTAGGATCTCAACGGAGGAGTGCTCCCAACTACTGGGCAGCATACGATTTTATCAGATCGGGCAAATTTGGCGATATCACCACCGTCGAAATGACCTGGAATGTAAACCAGCCCGGACGTTGGAGACGCCCACAATTGGTCAAGGAGATTCGGGAGCAGGATACCGATTGGAATCGATTTTTGATGAATCGACCCAAAGTACCCTGGAATCCTAGATATTATCTGGAATATCGCTTGTTCTATCCCTATTCATCGGGAATCCCCGGGCAATGGATGGCGCACCAAATCGACACGGTTCACTGGTTTTCTGGTTTGGAAGCACCGCGGAGTGCAGTTGCCAGCGGCGGTATCTATACTTGGAAAGATGGTAGAACCAACCCCGATACCTTCACCGCCGTATTTGAATACGGACCCTTCGACGATGCTTCCAAAGGGTTTCAGGTAATCTATTCTTCCCGATTTAATAATTCCGCAGGCGGTACGAAGGAGTACTATTACTCGAATGGCGGGATGATCAACCTCGATACCAATGAGATTACACCTACGGGCGGATTGGAAGAGCGTAATGCCAAATCAATGGGTATGTCACCTAATCTTCTCCAAAAGCAGGAGTTGAAAGCCAATGTAAAGGTAGAAACTGAGGCAAATACCGGAGCAGATACGATGACCTCACTCCATATGCGAAATTGGATGGAATGTGTAAGAAGCAGAAAAGAACCCAACGCACCGGCTACCGCAGGCTTCTATCACTCGGTCGCCAACATCATGGCTACCAAAGCTCTACACACAGGTAAAAAGGTGACCTGGGACCCTAAAAAGAAGGATATTGTGGTGAGCTAATCAATTCCCCTATGAAATATTTTCTTTTACTATCCCTGCTCACCACGGCGGGGATAGCTTTTTCGCAGCAGGTTAAACTTAGTCATCTACCCTCCGAAAACAAGGTCGAGGTTACCGTGGATGGCAAGCCATTTACGTCCTACTATTTTCCAGGACCCGAATTAATTAAAAAACCGGTGCTTTACCCCGTGTATTCTCCGCAAGGGAAACTTATCACACGCGGATGGCCACTGGACCCAAGACCGGGAGAACGAGTGGATCACCCCCACCATATTGGGGTTTGGTTTAATTATGAGGATATCAATGGAAATGATTTCTGGAATAACTCCGTTCAAGCCAACCGCCCCGGACGAAAAATGGGGACTATTTTAAATACAAAAGTGATTGAAACGTCGAATGGTAGGAAAAATGGCCAATTGGCGACTACCAGCCACTGGGTAGATTACCAAGGAACGCACCTGCTCACCGATACCACCCGCATCACTTTTACCGTTCAAAGCAAAAATGTTTATACCGTAGACTATGAAATCGTCTTGCATGCAATCGAAGAGGTACAATTTCGGGATGTAAAGGACGGCATGTTTGCGATACGCCTTTCCCGAGAACTGGAGTTGAAATACAATGATCCACAACTCCTTACGGGTCCGGATGGCAAGGTCAACGAAACCAAAATCGTGGATAACCAGCGGGTTTCAGGTTCCTATCGAAATAAGGAAGGACTCAAAGACGATGCGGTATGGGGAAAGCCATCCGAATGGTGTGCTATGAGCGGGACTATTCAAAATGAAAATATCACCGTTGCGATCATTGATCATCCCAACAATTTTGGCTATCCAGCCTACTTTCACGCCCGCGGTTACGGTCTATTCTCCCTCAATTCGGTAGCACGAAGCGCTTTCGATAAATCTAAACCGCCGCACCAGTTCAGTATTGAGAAAGGGCAATCCAAAGTTTTTCGCTATCGACTGATCTTCGCTTCGCAACATCTATCCGACCAAGAGATTCAGAAACTAGCAAAAAGATAGCTAACTAACTTTAAAGAGCTCCTAGTTAACTGACCCCGAATCTTGCATTTATCAAAAATTTTAGATCCAGCTGAACTAAAATACTTGAATAAAAGAGGAAATAGTCTTTTATTTGTGTGGATTTGAAGAACAATTTGTTCTAAAAGAAGAACTTATCGTGTATCAGCTGAAATGCAGTCAGGTGTATTGAGGGGATTTGTTAGAGGGGTTGTCATGTTGAGCATCCTTGTGGGCGCTTGTAATCCCGAAGCAAATCAACATGATCGTCAGAAGAAAAAAAAGGTTGAGACCCTTGCAGACTTAGGAGCTTTGCCTTTGTCGGTCACAGACCCACATGATAATCCTACCACACCCGAAAAGGTGCATTTAGGGAGATTGCTCTTTTTTGATCCCATTTTATCGGGGAATAGGGATGTGGCATGCGCTACCTGCCATCAACCTGAGTTTGGATATGCTGAGTTTTTACAGACCTCAATCGGCGTCAATGGAGTAGGGAGTGGCAGTAGGAGAAAATTTAAAGAACCCAATGACATCCCGTTTACAAAGCGTAATTCACAGTCTGTATTAAACACTGCATTCAATGGCATCACCAACGAGGGGCGATATAGTCCTGAAAAAGCCCCGATGTTTTGGGATCTTAGAGCAAAGGGTTTAGAGGAACAAGCTTTATTTCCCATCATGACCTTGGAAGAAATGAGGGGTCATGATTTTGCCGAAAATGAAATCGTAGACGAGGTAGTGAGTCGTTTGCGAAAGGTGGAAGAGTATAGGGAGCTGTTCCATTCGGCATTCCCAGGCGAAAAAGAACCCGTTAGTAAATTAAACTTATCGAAAGCCCTGGCTTCCTTTCAAAGAACACTGATCAATCCGAATACGCGGTTTGACCAGTACATGCGTGGTGATAGTGGTGCACTATCTACCAGTGAAAAGGAAGGTCTGAATTTATTTTTGTCATCGGGTTGCGCAAAATGCCACAACGGCCCTATGCTTTCCGATTTTAAATTACATGCCTTAGGTGCGCCTGAGGCAGATCATTTAACTGAGCCTGACCGTAGCATACAGAATGATTTTGCCTTTAGAACCCCTACGCTTCGAAATCTTCGCTTTACCGCACCGTATATGCATAGCGGTAAATTTACTACCCTCAAACAAGTGATGGAATTCTACGAAGATATCGCCGGTAATAAGTTACGAAATCCTCATATCAAACCGGAACAGATCGACCCTCTTGTAAAAGAAATGACGGTTAATTTTAAAGATATTAGCCGAATTGTCGAGTTTTTAAATGTTTTGAGTAATGATGATTTTGACAAAACCGTTCCGGAACGCGTGCCCAGCGGTTTGCCACCTGGTGGCTATTTAAATTAATTCGTAAATTGTCGCTTGAAAAAGTGAAATTTATGACTAAACCTGACCACCGTTCGATTGCTTTTGTTTTTGCCTTACTGTTTGCATTAGGAGCTTTAAATGCAATATCTCAGCCTATCGAGAATGTTACGATTAAAAAAATTTGGGAAGAGGGGGAGCATAATGCATTTACCGATTTAATTCACTTCAAGGGTCATTTTTATTGTTCCTTTCGAGAAGGGTCGGGTCATATACCCGGTACCGATGGTATTGTACGTATCATTCGATCATCCGACGGACAACATTGGACTAGTGTTGCTAAATTGAGTAAAGAAGGGATTGATCTGAGAGATCCTAAGTTATCGATCACGCCGAAGGGTAAACTGATGGTGATCATGGGTGGATCCATTTACCGAAATGGAAAACTTGAAGGTCGTAAGCCACAGGTATCTTTTTCAGATAAACAAGGAAATGAATTTACAGAACCCGAAGAAGTCGAGATTGACCCGGAAGTGCAATCTTGGGGAAGTTGGCTTTGGCGGGTGACCTGGCATAAGGGGTGGGGGTATACGATAGACTATCAAATAGGTCCAGATGAAAGGCGTGGTCCGACCAAGATGTATTTGATGAGAACGAAAGACGGTAAGAGGTTCAAAAAGGTTTCTCCAATTGAACTCGACGGCTTTCCTAACGAAGCAACCGTACGTTTTGACGCTGATGGAAACTTGCATGCGATGATTCGTAGAGAAATAGACGATCAAATGGGCGTATGGGCTGTTAGTAAACCTCCGTTTCAGGATTGGCGATTTAATAAGATGAATATTCGGCTCGGTGGGCCCAACTTTATCTTCGATCCAAAAGGAAGGATTATTGCTGGTACGCGGGTTTATAAACCTCATGTCTATACAGCACTTTTTACGGGTAAACCGGATGGAAAATTTAAAGAAATAGTGAAGTTTCCCGCATCGGGTGATACCAGTTATCCTGGGCTAGTCATCCATGATCAGAAATTATGGGTTTCCTATTATTCATCGCATGAAGGGAAAACGTCCATATATCTGGCGGTAATTCCCCTCGCTGAATTGGAGATGGCATTGTAGAATTTTCTTCACCCTTAAAAATATCCATTCATCCAGGCGTTTAAACCATTCACCCCAAAACGGTTTTCAAGGGCGTTTTTTGGCTATAATTTTGAATCATCCAAAACGAAAACAATTAGCCATTTCTAAAAAAGACAACCATGAAAACTAGCTTAAAATTATTCGCCATCGCAACGTTGATCTTCGCTGCTCCTTATTTTGCCAGTGCTACCGTACCCAATACTAAAGCGACGTTGAAAACGGGTATGTATTTTTCAAAAGATGGCAAACTCAACGTTTTTGTAGAGAATAAATCGCCCAAGGGTGCTAAGGTGGTGGTAAAAGATACCCACAATCAGATCGTCCTGGAGCAACGTACCGCCCGTTCGGCTGAGGTGAGCGGTTTGAAAATCGATATGGATGCTTTGCCCGATGGTCATTACATCGTCGAAGTGTCGAATGAAAAAGAGAAAGTAGCCCAGGCGGTTCAACTGGATACGCCGGCCAAAGAAAGACGGATTGTAGCAGGGAAATAATTCTGAGCGGCGCCATCGCCAGCTGAAATAGGGAATTACAAAGAAGGATAAATGGAGAGAATACCCGTAGGGAATGGGCCTTACGGGTTTTTTTGTGGTTGGTGATTAAGCGCAGGTGGACGGGTGGTTTTTTGGGACGGACTATGGGGCAAAAGATGGGGGGTATTTCCAAAAAACGGACGGATTATATCATGTCACCCCTACGGGGTTTTGGATGCCGCGTGCGGATTATGCATCGGCAATAATGGGACCCCTACGGGGTTGTGGATGCCGTGTGCGGATTATGTATCGGCAATAATGGCACCCCTACGGGGTTTTCTTTAGGGGGAGATAGACGGGAACGAAAAACATTGGAGATGGGCGGTGTAAGGCCAAACAGGTAGGCCATTTCCCTATTCTCGTGTCCAATTGGAGAAACCTAAGCTTCTTGGTTCACCATAAAGTAGGCGGTTCTTGGAAAGCGTGCGAAGAGCTCTTGTTTGAGATCTTCTGAAATTTCTAAGGAATTGATTGCATGGGCCATACATTCTAACCAAGCATAAGCATCATCCTGGGTAATTGGATGGGGGAGGTGCCGTGCGCGCATTCGGGGATGACCGTAGACCTCCGAGTACAACTGAGGACCACCTAAAAACTGGGTTAGAAAAAGTCGTTGCTTCTCCTTAATCACGTTTTTATCCGTCTTGAAAAGACGACCTATCAAAGGGTGGGAAAAGACTTGATCGTAGAAAATGTCGAGCATCTTGCGCAGCGTTTCATCGCCACCGATTCTAAAGTAAAGTGCGTCTTCACTTGGTTGAAATTCCTGTACTTCCATAGTCTAACCAACAACAACCTTCCTTAATTTGTGCCCTAGAGGAACATGTTTTTATTTTAATCCAATAGCTTTTTCAGTTCCTAAAAACTATTTGACCTATCATACGTATTGGCCTTATATTACGTTAACTTTAAATCCTGCCTGTTTTAAAACAGCGGAGTCGAAATACTGATGATGTAAGACTTTCCACATCAACCAAAGCGTATTTGAAGCTATTAAATGAGCCGTATTCTCAAAAATTACCTGAAACGTCTGACTAATCTGTCCAGTCGTAACAAATCTCTTTTGTTGCCTCGACTGGTTTCGGAGCAGTTTGTCGATCTGCACGATGCTGACTTTTTATTGAATTCTTCATCCTTTGACCTATTGCACCAGGTAGTCCAGCGTAGAAAGAGAATAGCGCTTTGTGATGTAGCAGACCCTCGTTACGAAAAAGTCAATCAGTTGAGCAAAAGGCTACGGAAGATTGCCAGGACGGTTGATTTTATTGAGGAGGAACGCGGGAGTCGTAACCTTTTTATAGGCTTCCCATTTGTTCGAGGGAAATTTGCAAACGGGCAGGTGGTGCATGGCCCCCTTTTATTTTTCCCGGTGGCTCTCGAAGTTGACCAGGGACAGTGGTGCCTCAGAAGCAATGCCGAAGTAGGTCCACATTTAAATCGTTCGTTTGCTCTAGCCTACAGTCAATTTCACGAAGTACCGGTCAGCGATGAAATTCTGGATACTGATTTTAGCGACTTTCCCGCCAATATCACCATTTTTCGAACCGAACTTTACAAATGGCTGAAAGAGTCACCTTTTGATATCAATTATAACCAGGAACTTTTTGAAGATCGGCTCCGCCCCTTTGAGGCTCTAAGGAGCCGGGACTTGGAATTACTAGAAAAAGAGGGAGAGCTAAAACTTCAGCCGGAGGCCGTGCTAGGCGTATTTCCTCAAACGGGTTCCTATTTGGAGGAAGATTACCGGTATTTGATCCAGCAGGAAATAGAATTTGAAGGTTTCGAGCCGAAAGAGCCGTCGACCTCCGACTTTCGGGAAGAGGATATGTTATCGCCCTTTGCTATTGATTCTTCTCAGGAAGAGGCGATGGCTCGTATCAAACAGGGGGAAAATATAATCGTACAAGGTCCTCCGGGCACGGGGAAATCTCAGCTAATCTGCAATATGATGGCGGATTTTGCTGCTAGCGGTAAAAGGGTGCTCCTAGTTTGTCAAAAAAGAGCCGCTCTGGATGTGGTCCATGCACGGATGCATCAGGCGGGACTCGGTGATTTTACAGCTTTGATTCACGATCATATCATCGATCGAAGTGCCTTGTATCAGCAAATGGCAAGGCAAGTGGAGAATCTTGAAACGTATCGAAAAGAAAACTATAGCATCGATGCAGTCTATTTGGAAAGGGAGTTTCTGAAAGAATGTCGCTTAACCGACCGGCTGGTTGCAGAATTGAAGGCTTTTAAACAGGCTCTTTTTGATGAAAACATAGCGGGTGTAAGTGTTAAGGAACTCTATCTCACCTCCCGACCTACGGACCCTGCCGTACCGTTGCACAATATCTTAAAGTCTTTTCCCCTACCGAAAGCCGAGGAAGCGCAAAGGGTGGCCGCACAGTATTTTTCTTATGCCCTGCAAATAGGGGCAAATCATGGTTGGGCGAAACGAAAAAACTTTGCAGAGCTGAATCATATCGATTATCAACGAATGCAAGACCTTCTGAAAGCTTGGCCGGAAAATTTTAAGCAGGTTGGGAAACAATTTTACAACGTCTTTTCACAACAGCTGGGGAGAGTCCATTTAATCGGTTCGGAGCAACTGAAACTGACTTTAACCAAATTGGAAAATGAGGTTCGTTCTCCGGCGGTTTACCGACTATTTGTCCATTACTTAAACAAACTGGACGCCCCCTCTTTTGTAAGTGAAAGGATTGGTGAAATTAATCAACTACTGCAAATGAGAGAGGGGGTGGAAGGCTATCTCGAAGCCGGCCGTCTCAAACAAATGCAGAAAAAAGTGGATGATGCCCTAGCTGCCCGTCAAGAAGTCATTGGGGGTCTTTGGTGGAACTGGTTTTCGAAAGATAAAGAAGATGTTGTTTGGTTAACCAGAAAACACGGACTAACCGTGCGGGTCGAGGATCTTCAAAAATTATCAAGAAGAATAAAGAACCGAATCGAGTTAGAGGCGCTCATTTCGGATGCCCGCCTTTACTTTGACTCTCGCTATTTAGCTGAACCTGCGGGAGTCTTGCACCAATATGGGCTATTTCTGGACGATGCTCAAAGCGCCATCGATTTAATTGATGATTTGCGTAATTCGGAATGGATGGAGCTGATTCGCGGGCTAACGAATGCAACTAACGACCATACCAGCTTCCTTCAAGCGGTGCAGGCAGGAATTTCTTGGGTGACCCAATGGCAAAGTTTGTCGGACGAAATGGAGACCTGGCTAGACCCGGAACAGCTCAATCAGATTATCGCAAATCCGGAAACTTATGCGCAGATGCTTTCCGAACAGTTGGCTAATGATTTCGAAAATCTGGTCGAAATGGATCGTATTTGGCATCAGTTGACCTCCACCGAACAATACCTCTTCGAACGTTTGCAGGAGAAAGGGAATGAACTAGGTTTTACCCAGTCCAATGAATATGAGAAATTGCTTGACAACAGTGTACGGATCGCCTGGATCGACCATATTGAAAAAATATACCCGGTTTTAAGGTCTGTATCTTCCTTAAAGATCAATCAATGGGAGGAGGAATTACAACGTTGTGTCCGTCGAAAGCAGGCACTTAGTGGCGAAATCGTAAAAATGAAATTGCGGGAGGAGGTATATGGAGATGTCACCAAAAATCGTCTAGGGAACACGGTCACCTACCGTGAACTCTATCATCAACTTACGAAAAAGCGAAGAATTTGGCCGATTCGAAAGCTCTTGAGTCGATTCTCTGAAGACGTATTTCGATTAATACCTTGCTGGATGGTCTCTCCTGAATCAGCCTCGGTGATTTTTCCGATGGTTAAGGATTTTTTCGATCTGGTGATCTTCGATGAAGCATCTCAGTGTTATGCAGAATATGCAATACCCGGCGCTTATAGGGGAAAACAAGTGGTGATAGCAGGGGATAGTAAGCAATTACAACCCACCGACCTCTATAAAGTCCGCTATGAACAATTAGATAGCGAGGACGAAGAACCAGAATCTGAACTGGAAGTAGCGTCATTGTTGGATTTAGCGGCGCTTCGATTACCCACCCATCAGCTCACCGGTCATTATCGCAGTTTGTCTCTCGATTTAATTCAATTTTCGAATCAACATTTTTATGGAGGAACATTGCGATTATTGCCCGATTTTCAATATGTCAATCAAGCTGAACCGGGGATTAAATACCATCAAGTGATCGGAACATGGAGGGAGGGTACAAATCCAGTTGAGGCTGAAAAGGTAATAGAACTGTTATGGGTTTTAAAGGAAACTGGCAAAAGCGTTGGTATTGTTACATTCAATTACCCTCAACAACAGCTAATTCAACAACTTGTAGAAGAGAGTGGGTTGAATTGGGAAGGCTTATTTGTAAAAAACATCGAAAATGTTCAAGGTGATGAACGTGATATTATCCTTTTTTCGATAGGCTATGCACCGGATGAAACCGGTCGGTTGACCATGCAATTCGGTACGCTGAACTCATACGGCGGCGAAAATCGACTCAATGTAGCCATCACACGTGCCCGTGAACAAATACATATCGTAACGAGTCTGATGCCTCATCAATTAAAAGTAGAATCGGCTCGTTATGAGGGTCCCAAGCTCCTAAAAAGCTATTTGGAATATGCAAAACAGGTTTCGGATGGTGAATTTATTCCCGCTCCTACTGAGATCAAGGGGGTGCGGGGTGAATGGTTGCTTAAAAAGCAATTATTAGCTCATCTACCGGAAGCCCGATTTGAATTGCCCTTTGCTGATCTGACCTTGAAAAAAGACGGGAAGTATGCAGGGCTTTTATTAACGGACGATGATCAGTACCACATGAGCCGTTCGCCCAAAGAGCCCCACGCTTATTTGCCCGTGTTACTCCAACAAAAAGGGTGGCCGTTCAAGCGTTTATACAGCAGGGAGTTTTGGCGAAATACGCAGCCTGTTTGATTAAAATGATTCACCTCGAAAATTGGTGCCGCGTGTTATAGGTACCTTTTCTTCGCCTGAATGAATGTAGAAGTTTATCTGCTTTACGTCCGTTCTTTTTAGTTCCTTCAGACGTTTCCAGAAAGCCATTTCGAACGTTGTTCCAAAGCGTCAGCACCCCCCACATCGTTTAGTTGGATGAGACCTTCTTGGTCCCTTCTCATTTCCAATCCCACGAAACGTAAAGCTTCGTTCAAGCGATGGGTAAGCGGGGTCGTGCCGGTAATACATTCGTCCCAATACCAAGATAGGGGGTGACCTGCCACCTCTTCGACAATAGCGACATAGTCTTCATAGCGGTAACCTACAAATGGCTTACCAAATCTTTCCCACATCAACTGCATGACCGTGTTCAGGGAGCTTTTATGCTGAGATGTTTTACGTAGGTAGAGGTCGAGAATCAATGCTACCAAAGCGCCCTTTTGGTACACGGAAACCTTTCGTTGGGGGATGCCAGTTTCGTATCCATCGAGCCACAGGTCGAACGACGATTCGGTGAGGGATAGTGCGGCTTCATCGGCTTGTTCAAAGTGCTTTTTCATCACCACCTGTAGTTCTTTTTGAAACGCTTCATCCGAAATCACTCCGGCTCGTCGCAGAAATAGATCCCCATAATAGGTAGTACAGCCTTCCGCCACAAAGCAGGTCGTAAAGTAGTTTTCACGGGTAAAGTCATAGGTCCAGAGTTCTTTAGGACGGATTCGGATAACATTCCAAGCATGAAAAAGTTCGTGTGAGCTCACCCCTAGTAGATCGGGGTAAAGGCCGTTACCTTCGTGATGAGGCCCCAGTACGATCATCGTAGAATTGCGGTGCTCCACGCCGTGGTAGAAGGGAATAGGGAGAATATAGTTGATAAAATGATATTCCTTCTCGGGGAATTCGCCCATGGTGGCAATTTGTAGGTCCGTGAAAGCCTTAAAATCCCTGACCAGCTGTTCGTTATCAAATTCGGTATAACCATAAAACCAAATATAAAAGGGAATTCCATGGCTTTGGTAGGTGAGGCAACGCAAGTGCGGTGAGGCCAGCAAGGGGCTATCAACTAGATGGTAATAATCTTCCGCTTGCAAGTGCCCGTAGCGACCAGACGGAAGTCCACAAGCGATCTTATAGCCCTCAGGGAGATTCAATTGTACTTCACAAGGCTCAAACATTCGTTCTTCCGTGTAAAGACAGAAGTTGATAAAGTTGAGGTACCATAAATGATTGTCGACATAACTCCCGCCCGCATTTTGTTGATGGGCATAGTAGGTATATTCGATTTTGATGGTCGAGGAGTCACGGGTGTCAATTTTCCATCGGTCCTTGGTTATCTTCTGAAACGAAATTGGATTACCTTTGTCATTTGTGACTTGAAAATTGCGTATGTATTTGGCAAAATGTTGAAGTTGGTATCGCCCAGGTCTCCAAGCGGGTAACTGCACTTCAATGGTATCGGACGTAATCCGATCAACAGTATAGATGATTTCGATAAAACGAGTCTCTGGGGTCGGAACGCTAATGAGGTAATGCATAAATTGAAGCAGTTATTGACGAAACAATTTACCCACCCTGTTCGTTGGGATTAGAAATCGAAAATACCTTCTCTGAAAGGGTAGCAATTCTAAATTTGGAATGACAAAGATAACCAGACATTTCAGACCGGCAGCTTTACTGCTTTTGTTCGCGTGGTTAGGGCAGCCGGCATTCAGCCAGGAAGAATACTTTAAAATCGAAAAAGAGGAACTGGAGACGGGCGTCCGAAAAGCCGCAAAGGAATCGAAAATAGAGCAGGATTGGGAAACCGGGAAATTTGTCGATAAGATCCGTTTAGGTGGAAGTGCCGGTTTACGCTTGGGGACTTTTACCAATATCAACCTTTCCCCCATGGCGGGAGTGGAAGTCGTGGATAATTTAACCTTGGCGTTGGGGTTGACCTACATCTTTGTAAAAGACAGTTATTTCATCCCCAGTAGTTCGTCAAGTTTTTATGGAACCCGTCTGATTGCTCGTTACAATCCCCATCCCGTTTTCCATATTCAAGGAGAATATGAGTTGATGAACGTCGAGTTTTACAATCACGGTTATGGGAAATATCAACAGGTCAATAAGACATATGCGCGTACCTGGCTGCAATCACCCATGCTGGGAATTGGGTATACGCAACCGGTAGACGGGCGTTTCATCAAGGGAATTCATGCGACGTTACTCTATAATTTCAATTACCATAATCATATAAATCCTTCTATCAATTACGATCCTAGGTTTTATAATCCCAGCATGTATCAGCGTAATATTTCCCACTACGCCAGTCCGATAGTTTTTAGAGTAACCCTACTGTAGGGCTTTTGCGAATTTTTTAGGTAATTTATTTCGATTAGACAGAAACAACTATTCAGATATTGTGGAAAATCCGGTTTTAATTTTTGGTGCAGGAGCGTTAGGTCATCAGGTCTACGACATTTTTAGGAATAACAATGTTTTGGTTTATGGTTTCTTAGACGACAACAAGGAGCTTCAGGGTACGGAGATCGGCGAGGTAAGTGTATTGGGGGATACCGACGATGGTGGCTTTTTGAAGGTGATTGGCAACAAGTGCGAAGCTTTTGTTGCCATTGGAGAGCGGCCTGTTCGGCAGCAAATTACCGAAATGTTGTTGTCGCGGCGGAAGACCATGCCGGTGAACGCCATCCACAGTTCGGCGGTTATATCGGAATACGCTTCGTTAGGTCATGGCAACTTAATCGGTGCTCGCACGGTTATGTCGGCCAAATGTGAGGTGGGTCATCACAATATTTTTCAAATCGGCGTCATTTTAGAGCCAAACGTAAAGGTAGGTGATTATGTGAACGTGGGGAGTGGGGCGGTTATCGCCAGTGATGTGCAGATTGGTTCTCAGGTTTTTATAGGTCCCGGGGTGACTATTGTAGCGGGTGTGACCGTTGGCGAGGGCGCTCGCATAGGGGCTGGTTCTGTGGTGGTTAGCAATGTGCCGGCGGGGGAGACTTACTTCGGGAATCCTGCCAAAAAGGTATAATTCTATAATAATCGTCAGAACCTCATCTATTTCTGAGAAATAGTTTGAATCCTAAGTAACTAACCCCTATCTTTGCACTCCTTTTTGCAATATTTGTGGACAGACTGAAGAAATACGACATTGACATTATTAATCTGGTGGACGGGGAGCATGTCTTTCAGTATACCTCAGATGAAGATTTTTTCGATGCTTTTCCACAGAGTCTGATCCAAAAGGGGAATTTTGATGCGCGATTGGTTTTGCATAAATCGCCGACGATGATTCGTCTGGACTTTGATGTAAAAGGCGATGTAGAGCGAGAGTGCGACCGGACGTTGGAGTCGTACGAGGAACCCGTAAACACGAACAATCGTGTATTTTTAAAATTTGGGGATCGGGATGAGGAGTTGACCGACGAGATAGAGATGATTCAAAGGGGTACGATGCGCATCAATGTTGCAAAATACCTTTACGAATTTATAGCCTTGTCATTGCCTGTGAAGAGTCTACATCCTGATTTGAGGGGAGAAGAAAGTGAAGGGGATTTATTGGTTTACAGTGGGGCATCGGAAGAGGAAGCAGAGGAAGAATCGATAGACCCGCGTTGGGAAGTATTGAAGCGTATTAGTAAGAAAACAAAGTAATATAAGATAAGAAGGTTATGGCACATCCAAAACGAAGACATTCATCTACCCGTCGCGATAAGCGCAGATCGCACGATGCATTGACTTCAAAGCAACTTTCGGTTGATCCTACAACCGGTGAAATTCATCAGTCGCACCGCGCTCATGTGCATGAGGGCAACCTATATTACAAAGGAAAAATTGTAGTAGAGGGGTATACTAAAACCGTCTGATTTTCAGGCGATAAAAGTTATAAAATTCGCAACAACCAATAAAAGTTGTTGCGGATTTCTTTATTACTCCAAATCAACTGCTAATTTTACGAGCGTTATCCCATTCCAATTTAACCGCGTTAGATGAAAATTGCAGTAGACGCCATGGGCGGTGATTACGCACCAGCAGCAGTTGTAGAAGGTGTCGCAAAGGCAATTCCCGGTCTGGATGCGAATGTTGTGGTTGTACTCATCGGTGATGAGCAGGTAGTGCGCCCCATGATTCAGAAATACGATATCCCAGATGGCGTTGTTGAGATAGTACATGCCTCGCAGGTCATCGAAATGGGTGAACACCCTACGAAGGCATTGGCTCATAAGCCCGACTCGAGTATTTCCGTTGGTTTCAAATTGTTGAAAGACGAAGCTGTCGATATTTTTTGCAGTGCCGGGAATACCGGTGCTATGACCGTCGGTTCTCTTTTCAGCATCAAAGCAATCTCTGGATTACTTCGTCCTGCCATTGCGGGCATTGTCCCCCAGATCGACGGTTCCCAGTCCATTATGTTGGATATTGGTGCCAATGCGGATTGCAAACCTGAAACGCTAGCCCAATTCGGAGAAATCGGCTCCATTTATTACCAGTACACCTACAATGTTGAGCGGCCTCGTGTTGCCCTAATGAATATTGGGGAAGAAGAGCAGAAAGGGTCGTTGCTCACACAGGCTGCTTATGTGTTGCTCCGCGAGAATAAACGGATTAACTTCATCGGTAATATTGAGGGAAAAGACTTTTTTACCAACAAGGCCGACGTCATCGTGACGGACGGCTTTACCGGGAATATATTGTATAAATTGGGCGAATCACTGTACCCGATTTCGAAAGCGAGAGGTTTTAAAGACAGTTTTATCGATCAAACCAATTACGAGGCCATTGGAGGAAGCCCGGTTTTGGGCGTCAATGGCAATGTTATGATTGCACACGGCATGTCATCACCTCTGGCCATTTGTAATATGATTAACCTGGCTGTTCGCCAGGTTAAAGCGGGTGCTTATCGTCATATAGTTAAGGCTCTCGCCTAGTCAGATTTTTAAGCGAATAGTACGTTAAGTAAGGAAATATGACCCAAATTAAGGCTGCGATCACCGGCGTGCAAGGCTACTTACCCCCTGACATTCTCACGAATGCAGATTTGGAAAAAATGGTAGACACAAACGATGAATGGATCGTTTCACGAACGGGGATCAAGCAACGCCACATCCTCAAAGGTGAGGGACTGGGAACTTCTCACATGGCAGTTGAAGCTGTGCGAGGTTTACTGGAGAACACCCATACGTCGATCGAGGAGGTGGATCTTTTGATTTGCGCCACCGTAACCCCCGATTTTATCTTCCCCTCTACAGCCAACCTGGTCTGTGACATGCTGGGGATCAAAAACACCGGTAGCTTCGATATACAAGCCGCTTGCTCCGGTTTTGTCTACGCTCTGGCCATGGGTGCCCAATTTGTAGAAACCGGCAAATATCGAAAAGTAGTCGTGGTCGGAGCCGACAAGATGTCGTCAATCGTAGATTATACCGACCGGACTACCTGCGTTTTGTTTGGCGATGGCGCCGGTGCCGTAATGTTAGAACCCTCCGAAGAAGGGGTAGGGGTTATCGATACCATCTTACGTTCGGACGGAGCGGGACTTCCGTACCTCAACCAAAAAGGCGGGGGCAGTCGATACCCGCCATCACATGATACCATCGAAGCACGCTGGCATTACATTTACCAAGACGGTCCTCAAGTATTCAAATATGCGGTCAAAAACATGGCCGATGTAGCCGCTGAGATCATGGAACGAAATAACCTGACCGGCGACGACGTCAATTGGCTGGTGCCGCACCAAGCCAATAAACGAATCATCGATGCCACTGCCAACCGCATGGGTGTGGGATCCGATAAGGTGATGCTGAATATTGAAAACTACGGAAATACCACAGCCGCAACTATCCCACTTTGTTTGTGGGATTATGAAAAGCGCTTGAAAAAAGGTGACAACCTAATTCTAGCTGCCTTTGGAGGAGGATTCACCTGGGCCTCAGCCTACGTAAAATGGGCTTACTAATCTTTTTTATTTAATTTACAGCATTTGAGCCAACAGTTCTTTAAAAGTTAAATAAACATGGCAACTACGACCGATATTCGCAATGGCCTTGTGATTAAGTTTAATAATGATCTCTACCAGATCATTGAATTCCAACATGTGAAACCTGGGAAAGGAAATGCCTTTGTCAGAACCCGGTTGCGCAGTCTTACTACCGGCCGTGTGCTGGAACATACCTTCTCGTCCGGAGCTACTATTTACCCCGTTCGTGTAGAACGTCATAAATTCCAATATTTGTATAAAGATGAAATGGGGTATAACTTCATGAATACCGAGACCTTCGAGCAGGTATTGATTGAAGAAAAGCTGATCGAGAATGCGGATTTGATGAAAGAAGGTCAGGAAGTGGAAATTCTGATCAATACCGAAAACGATACGCCACTTACTTGCGAACTCCCAGCTTCGGTAGAGCTAGAGGTTACCTATGCTGAGCCGGGAATACGTGGAGATACGGCCAACTCTCCTAAGAAAGCCGTTGAAGTAGAAACAGGAGCGAAAATTATGGTTCCTTTGTTCATTGAACAAGGCACAAAAATCCGGGTTGATACCAAAACGTATGAGTACCTGGAAAGGGTTAAGTAACGCTTGGGTTAATTCAGGAAATCGAAAATAGGCTAATAGTCACTTAGAATGGAAATCAAAGAAATTCAGAAATTGCTTGATTTCATCGCCAATTCAGGGTTGGATGAAGTCAGTATTGAAACAAACGACGGTCTAAAAGTAAAGGTAAAAAGACACTCTACAGCAGCTGTCGTAGCACAAGCACCGGTAGTTGCACCTGTTGTACCCGCTGCCCAACCCGTTGCTGCAACACCCACTCCCCCTAAGATAGAAGCTGAAGAACCCGCTGCGGAAAACACGGCTGATAAGTCGAAAATCGTAACGATCAAATCGCCTATGATTGGTACTTTTTACCGCGCATCCAGTCCGGAATCGCCTGCGTTTGTCAATATAGGCGATGAAGTCAGACCCGGTCAAGTGGTTTGTGTGATCGAAGCGATGAAGTTGTTCAATGAAATTGAATCGGAAGTTTCGGGCAAAATTGTAAGGATTCTGGTTGAAAACGCCTCACCGGTGGAATTTGATCAGCCACTCTTTGAGGTTATGACAGCCTAATTTCGGTCGGTGCCGAAATTGGGAACATTGTTGTAGAGATCCGTATTTATATGTTTAAAAAGATACTTATAGCTAACCGGGGAGAGATTGCACTCAGGGTTATCCGTACTTGTCGCGAAATGGGAATCAAAACGGTGGCCGTCTACTCGGTGGCCGACCGCGAAAGTTTACACGTCCGTTTTGCCGACGAGGCGGTTTGCATTGGCCCTGCAGCCAGTAAAGCCTCTTACCTGAATATTCTGAATATTATTTCCGCAGCCGAAATTACCGGTGCTGATGCCATCCATCCAGGCTACGGTTTTCTTTCGGAAAATGCAGAATTTGCTCAAATCTGCCAGGATTACGGCATCAAGTTCATCGGAGCAACTGCCGAGCAAATCAACGCAATGGGTGACAAAGCGACTGCGAAAAAGACCATGCGCGACGCCGGTGTCCCTGTTATACCTGGATCCGAGGGGATTTTGACCTCCTTCGAAGAAGGCATTAGCTTAGCCAAAGAAATCGGTTTTCCGATCATCCTCAAAGCAACAGCTGGTGGCGGTGGCCGCGGTATGCGTATCGTCCATAAAGCTAGTGAGTTTGAAAAAGCCTGGAATGACGCCCGTACCGAAGCGGGCGCAGCCTTCGGAAACGCAGGCCTCTACCTGGAAAAATACGTAGAAGAACCACGCCATATCGAAATTCAAATCGTAGGCGACCAGTACGGAAATGTCAGCCATTTGTCGGAACGCGATTGTTCCATACAACGCCGCCACCAAAAGCTGGTAGAAGAAACCCCCTCCCCGGCAATTACCCCCGAATTGAGGGAAAAAATGGGTGAGGCAGCCATTCGTGGTGCTCGAGCCATCGGTTATGAAGGAGCAGGCACTGTCGAGTTCCTGGTCGATAAATACGGTGAATTCTACTTTATGGAAATGAATACCCGTATCCAAGTAGAACACCCTATCACCGAAGAAGTCACCGATTTCGATCTGATCAAAGAACAAATTAAAGTCGCGGCAGGCGAACGCGTTTCCGGGAAGAATTACACGCCCAAGTTGTATGCTATGGAATGCCGTATCAACGCCGAAGACCCCGGAGCCGGCTTCAGACCAAGCCCCGGAAAAATTAATAATTTACATTTTCCAGGCGGCCACGGCATCCGGATCGATAGCCACGTATACAGCGGTTACACAATTCCGCCCAATTACGACTCCATGATCGCTAAAGTGATTGTCAGCGGGCAATCGAGAGAAGAAGTCATAACCCGCATGAAAAGGGCGTTACAAGAGTTTGTGATCGATGGAATTAAAACTACCATTCCTTTCCACATACGATTGATGGACGATCCCGGATTCCGTTCCGGACAGTTCACTACCAAGTATTTGGAAACTTTTAATTTCGAGGGTTTGTAATAACGCATCGAAACAATACTAAAAAAGGTGGAATCCTTTCCTTTGTGGGAGATTCCACCTCTTTTATTTTACTCAAGGCCATTCACGAATTCGTGTGCCAGGCCCCTTCGTTTTCTTAGAATCGCTGAACACCACCTCAAAGTATTCATCGGAATTCCCTCCCGGCAGGTTGGCTTCAAATCCGACCACGACCGTATTTCCATTGTCTGCATCGACAGGATTGGGGGATTTGGTGCTCCAGGTCTTGAGGTTTAGTTTAGCGCTTCCTTTAAACCGGAGATACATGGTTTTTCCGTTCTTTGTCAACGCTACCAAATCCTTTTTAAGGATCTCCACTTCCGCCGAGGTAAGAAAAGACCACCGGACCTTCGCGCCAGAATCCGATGTTTTTATTTCATCCCGAATTACCACCCGATTACCCTCTAAAAGTCGTACCCCCCGCTCTGAACGGGTAATATGAGGCGTGAATAATTCACTCATATCGGTCGTGAAATACAGGTCTGAAGGATTGTCGGAACTGCGCTCTATTTTGGCATAGCCTTTTACATTATGGAGTTGGTCATTAACCGTAAGGGTGTTATGAACCAGGTTGTTATAGCGAAAAACTTTCCATCGCTCCGAATCTTGGGCCATGCTCCATAAATTGACACCGGCACTTTCTAAGGAATGATAGTTCTGCATTCCAAAGTCCATAGCCCAGCGTTCTCCTTTGGCATCAATGACAAAGCTACCTACATCCATATGGGCATGACTTACCGAAGCAGAACCTGCTTTGAACCCGACAAAAAAAGCATTAGGGTCCGACCAGGACGTCCGCATTAGCCCTACTGGGCTTTTACCCTGTCCCTTCCAGGTAAGCTGAGTAGGTTCTGGAATATTGTCGACGTCCATTCCCCGAGACCATAACAAAAGCGCTGGTAAAATCCGGTTACGTGTAAACACCTCCTTACTATCGACAATAGTTTTCTTCTGAAGCCATAAGGCTGATGGGTTCCTTGCCTTCCCGGCAAACCAATAGACCGCGGGCAAAAGAAAGCTGTTCGTGCTGGCATCGCCCCAATTGTGGGGTAACATAGTCGGGCCTACCATATGCTGGATATAATCAGCACTTTCCATGAAGCCCTGCTGGCTACTCAGACCAAAATCTTTCCCAAACACCTTATCAAGGGCATCGATCAGTAGCACATTGAAACTCGTCCCGTAATCCCAATACATATACCCCTCGGGATAGGCTCCATCGGGAGCATAAAACTGCATGGAACGCGGCACGAATTCAATAGCCCTTTGAACTACCTTGGCCGATAGTTCGGGGTGGGACTCGGCAATTGCCAAAGCGCCAAAAACCATACCCGCATGACAAACCTGATTCCAGTTATTGGTCCCTTTCACAAACCAATTGTATTTACTATCGTAAGAAGGCATTAAGCCCTTTACGACAATGGCTTCTTGGGCAAGGGCTTTGGTCTCCATTTTCAATTTGTCGAACAACCAGTCGTAGCCGATAGCCACGGCCATCGTCATTTCACCGACATCGAGAAAGTGAGACGGATTCCAATCGGAAAACTGGCAGACGGTGATAATTTCTTCCTCGGCTCGCTGGAGAAAACGCTCATCTCCAACGGTGTTATAGGCATAGGAAAGGTAAAATATGCGTCTTAAACTTTCCCTCGACACCCCCAAGAGCCTTTTTCCGGTCTGAATCCTTTCCTGTTTGGGAAGGGAGAGAATTTTTTCGCATTCCTTAAGAATATCGTAGTGGATTTTCGAACGGGTTACACTGGCAGGAATTGAACGTAAAAGTTCTACAAAATCGGATTTACTGGCCAAAATTCGGGGGTGATCACTCCCGAGTTCCTGCAAGCGGTGCTTGATTTCTTCCGTGCTAGGGACCGTTTCGCTATTGGCAAAAACGGCCCCTGACAGGAAAAATCCGAGAATTAAAGAAAAAAGAGAATATCTCATTATTCTGCGGTTGTCGTTTCTATTACAACAGGCTCATAAACTTCCATGGTGATCGCACGATCCCTCACTACGAGATCTTCTTTTGCATGATAGGTATGCTGACCGTCTGAAACCGTATATTCCAATTGAATGCCGTTGCGGGGTTTGTTGCCCCATTGATACGCATTCCGTTTAAATTCTCCGGTTCCTGTTACCTCATATTGACTGTCTGCCGACGTGATTGTGCATTGATCCCCATTAAAGTTAAGTACTAAATTCAATTCACCACCCATTAGGTTCGACTGTAAGAATGTTTTCCATGCCACCTGGTGACGAGCAGTGGTTTGGAGAAATCGGACGTCATTTTGTTCCACATATTCTTTTTTGTACTCCCTTTCCTCCAGGCGATTCCCTTCTGAGTCGTTGACATAGGCTTCGCCATAATGGAAGTAATTGCCATGGAATTCATTGATGTACTTAATGGCGAACATCGTGAAATCTTTGGGTGTCGTAATCCAGTCAGCCACATTTCGACGATCGGGCTGGGGATGACTTGAATTACCCACCAAAATGGAATCGACATCATTCGACCCTGTAAGTACGAGCGGTACGACATACCCTAGTGATATGGACCGGGGGTCGTTAAAAAACGCTTCACTCAATTGAACTTCCACTCCCCCATTCACCTCCCCCTTGGGTATGACAATGGTTTCAGGTGAGCTTAGGGTGTAATAATTTGACGGTAAGGCTGTGATTTGGGCACCGTTGCTTTTGAATTGCACATTATTACAAAGTGACTCATCAATTCGGAACGTAAAAGCCCTGTCCTTTTTGTTTTGATAAACGCCACCCATCGCCACGGAAATCAAAAATTTCCCCGCATTGTCGTTAGAGTTGTCGTAGATATCATCGCCCAAAATAAGGGTGCGTACGGGATACTGATAGGGGAAGTATCCCGTGGTATAGTCAAAATCGGGGTGCTCTATTTCTGCATTTTTACAGGCAAATATGCACACCGTGAGAAGTCCTGTTATCAATAACTTTTGCATAAATACGCTACTTTCTTTTAGTTCCATCCTTTATTCTGCACGAGTTGAAATTTAGTGATTTCCCGATCAGGGATAGGGCCGTAATGCATGTAACTATTGTCATAGCTACGGACTTCCACATTGAAATAATCGTAGACGCCGTTGCTAATTTTGACACCCTGGGCTGGAATGCTCAAATCGGTTTTCCATCTCCGGAGATCCCAGAACCGGAAACCTTCAAAGCACAATTCCAGTCTCCTTTCGTTACGGATCAACTCTCTAAATTCGTCTTTATCTTGAATTGATGCCAAGAAATTGTCGGGTTGGGCGATACCAGCTCTTTTACGAATAGCAGCGATTACGTCCCGCGCTGAAAAAGCATGGCTTCCAGTTCCGTCGGGTCCCCAGGCCTCATTGGCGGCTTCCGCATAGTTCAGGAACAGTTCGGTATAGCGTAAATGGGTGTTGAAATGCTTTTGGTTAGACGGTGAACTTGGGTTCACATTGACATCCTCGCGAAGCAATTTTTTGAGGTAATAGCCCGTACGGGTCGATGTGGGCAAGGCGTCAATGCCGTTGTCACCCCCGTTTAGACCCGTATTGATTACCGTATTCCGAAGCGAACTTCCGTTATATACAATGTAGTGGCTTAGGCGAGGGTCCCTTCCTGCGTAGGGATTCGAAGCATCAAAACCTGACTCAGGATGGTCAATCGGATAGCCATTAGCCATCGGGAATGCATCCACTAAATTTTGGGTAGGGTTAATACGACCCAAGCCGTAGAGGGTAGGCGGAAAATTCTGGGTTTCTCGATCCCGGTTGGTGGTGATAGGACGGCGCCAGATGATCTCCCTAAGGTCGAATCGATCTCCCGTTGTGATATCGGCTTCATCGACCTGCTCTTTCAAATAGAACAAATGTCCTTTGGGATCCAGGCCGGCAGTGCCATTGATGGCATCCAATAAAACGGCTGCTTCGTCGGCAGCACGCGCCCATAAGGTCATATCGTTTTGTGGATTAAAAGCAGGGCTGGCGGCCAATAGGGCAACCTTGGAACGTAGCGCAAGTACATGGCGACCCGTGATACGTTGCTGAGGGAATTCCCCGAAAACGTCATTGTAGTTTTGCGTAGAAGTAACATCGCTATAGGGCGTACCTTCAAGTTGGCTGAGATCAGAAATATTCCCGAAATCCATAGGCATGTATTGTAGGGCTTCGTCAATGTCGGCATAAATACTTTGTATGGATTCCTCAAACGTAGCCCGAGGTAATGCGAAGTCCTCCTGGGATTCAAGAAAATGGTTGTAGAGAGGGATCCCTAAGAGATTCCCAGCGCCATCGACACCCCCGTGATTACGTAGCAGATAAAATTTGAATAGTGCTCTCAGGGCGAGGGATTCGCCTTTGTAACGACGTACATACAGTCCCGCTACTTCGGGGTTGGTTCTCTTCCAAGGGACTTCGTCCACAACCGACAAAAACTGGTTAATATACATGATGGCCGCATTGGCATTGTCCCACATGTTTTGAGGATTGAATCGGGCGGTCCACTCGCCTGTGGCCATGCGCATGTAGTTGTTAACCCGATCGTTGGTCACTGCGTCGTCGGTAGCTACGTCATCAAACGAATAGTTGTTCGTGGGGATCAGCGTGTAGGCGCGTAGGAGCAGCCCTTCCGCAAAAGCGGGGTCGTTGTAAACGCGATCAAACGTATTATGGTTGTCATTTTCCGGTTCCAGCATTTTACACGAAATCACGCCGCATAGCAACAGGCTGGTCACCGTTATTCTTAATATGATTTTCATATTCATTATAATATCGTAATTAAAAATCAGCTGTCAACCCAATTGAAAATGTATGGAAATAGGGTTCAGCTCCTATCCTAATCTTTCTAATCTCCTTATTCTTGGCAAACTGAAAAAGGTCGGTACCGTTGGCGAAGATTCTAAGATTTGACATACCAAGTCGGCCGGCGAATTCAGGAGCAAAGTCATAGGTTAGCTGTACTCTACGCATTTGGAAAAAGTCGTCCGAATAGAGCCAATAGCTTGATCTTCTATGGTTGTTGCTATTTGTCTGAGAACTCAAACGGGGATGAGTAGCCGTGGCTGCAGTCTCAGGTGTCCAGGCATTCCGAGCCAATGCGGAGTACTTTTTGTTTCCGTCAAGCCAGAAATAGTTGCTTTCCCGGAAGTTCTTCGCGCCAAATCGTGCTTCACCCAATAGGAATAGGTTGAAGTTTTTGTAACCAACGGTTAAATGAATCCCTCCGGACAAGGGGGCTTGCCAGCGACGTAGGTAAACCTCGTCATTGGCGTTGATGATACCGTCGTTATTTTGGTCTTTGTACTTGATATCCCCTGGACGCACCGTTCCGAAGGTTTGGATTGGACTATTGTCGATTTCTTCCTGGCTTTGGAATAAGCCGATTGCTTCCAATCCAAAGGTGGCGTCCTTGGGTTTCCCTTGGCGGTTGAGATAATCGAAGTCGTAGGCTTCATCCACAACCGTACGCTTGGAGGTCACGTACAACATATTGATGCCCGTGTTAACCCGCCAATCACCAATTTTTTTGTGGTAAGTAAGACCCAATTCAGCGCCTAGATAGCGATCCGCTTCGAAGTTTTGATAGGAAATGAAGTCGGTGTAAAAGCTGGGGAACTGGGTACCGGGACGGGTTACGAGGTTGTTATAGTTGTTGTAAAACAAGTTCGTTTCCACACCGATCGTCTTATTGAAGAGAAGTGCTTCAATCCCCAGGTTCACTTCATTCCTTTGTGCAAAGCCGAGGTTCATATTTCCCAACCAGCTAGAACGCACCGCACTTCTACTCCGCCCACCTTCATACCAGCTGTAGCTACCCGAAGTGCCATAGCGGTTGTCGTAATAGAAGAATCCGGTAATGGGTAGATCCGATTTCATTAAACCGCCCGATAAGCGAACTTTCAAGTAGTCGATGGTAGCATTGCCTGATAGAAAATCTTCGTTTGAGACGATCCAAGCGAGACCAAGGGTGGGGGAAAATCCAACGCGGTTATTTTCGGGTAACTTGGTTGAATTGACAACAGCCCCACTGAAGTCCACCACATATCGATTTGCGTAGCTATACCCCAATTGTATTCCCAAGTGCGCTTGTTTGACCCCCTGAAAATCACCTTGTTGTTTATAGAGATTTCCAAAAGCAGTGAGCTTACCACTGATTCGATGAAGGGGTGCAATGTTCCGATCGTAGTTTAAAAGACCGTAAAACCCAAATCTTCTTTTGAAGGTGGTATTCCCCACCACCTGAGTTCCTGGACGGGCGTCGAGGTTGTGTTGGGTTAACTGGATGATGCGATCCTCATTGGATGCCCACGTTGGCGTATAAACCGAATATTGATTGGCAATGGTTTGATCGTAGGCTGTGTAGTAGTCGAAGCTAATGTTCGTATGAGCCGAGAGCCCGGTGATGTATTGATTCAGGTCAAAATTCACACGGTTATTGAACGTAAATTTTCGACTGATTCGCTCATACACCCCTCCCGAGTAGGAGTCTGCTATGGGGTTGGTCAGGAAAGCACTGGTTCCTCCAAGCAGATATTTTCCGTCGACATCGTTTTTTCGGCCTAGCAACAGTGGGTTTTCAGGGTCGATTAAATCGAACGGTATCAACGGAGCGAATTCGTAAGGCCGGTTATTGGCTGCCGCATTCCAGAAATTCCCTCTGGCTCCTTTGTTTCTTCCGAAGATAGCTGCTGCATCGATGGAGGTATTGATCCAAGAATTTACTTTCAAGTCAACGTTTCCTCTGACGTTAAAAACGTCATTTCTCGCGTTTTTGGCTTCTCCGAAATTCAATAAACCTCCGGTAGAATTCCATCCTAAGTTGGTATAGAACCGCGCATTTTCATCACCACCCGAGAATTCGGTTACCACATCGTGATAAGCTTTGAAAGGTCTCAGGTAATCGGAAGAATAATAGTCGATATCGGGATAGCGATAGGGATTTCCATTCCGATGGTTTTCAATCATTTGCTCCGAAAACTGGAGGGAGAGACCATCGTTAATCCTTGCTTGATTGAAGTATTCCATATATTCAGCAGAGCCGAGGTATTCGGGGAGTGCTTGAGGCTTGGAGATACCGGTATTCACCGATACGGAGGCCGATGGTTTTCCTGCTTTACCGCGTTTCGTCGTGATCATGATCACTCCATTTACGGCTGCACTCCCGTATAGCGCTGCAGCATTTGCATCTTTTAGAACTGAAATACTTTCGATTTCACTAATTCTTAATCCTTCGATGTCGCGCGGAAGTCCGTCAACGATATAGAGCGCGTTTCCGGATAAAAATCCACTGCCGGTAAGGTTAGCTATGTCAATGCCAACACCGGTACCGCGAATATTATTGCTCCCGAGCAAACCCAGCGTTCGCCCTGTCAGAAAGCTACTCATGTTGATGTGGTAGTCGGTCTGGGTGGCACGCATGTCCAAATGAGTGATCGACCCGGTGATTTCATCCTTTTCTTTCGTACCGAAGGCGACCTGGACTTTCGTATTTTCTTCAAAGCTATCGCTTACATAGGAGGTATCGATTTGCGCAAATACGCTCGTCGGAAGTCCTATTGCCAGCCACAGCAGGTATTTTGCATTTTTCATTCGTATCATTTTAAAGTAATTTTTACCACCCTGGATTTTGCGGGAAATCCTTAAACATTCGTGTGAATTTCACTTGGATTGGTAGCCAATTGTGCTTTTTTTCTACCTTACGGGTTACGACGACGCGTTCGCGGATATTGGTCGGTTTACCGTTGGGTCCACGATCAAAGTCGATGGCAGTTTTTTCAAGGAAGCGGGGGTCTCCATTGAGGTTCCAGCGACGGAGATCACAGAATCTAGCTCCTTCGAAGGCCAATTCAACCGCTCTTTCCCGAATAATTTCCTCAAAAAATACGTCTTGGGAAGCCGTGAATTTGGGATCTAAGTCGGGCAATTGAGCGCGGTTCCGAATGATATTCACTGCTTCTTCCGCAGTCATGGTGTAGTTTGACGCCGTTGCCTTGGGGCCTCCGCCGGGTGAAAAATTTACCGCTTCTGCATACATGAGGTAGATATCTGCCAACCGTAGATAGGGTATATAGGCTTGCAATCCATTTGCCACTGCCGTCGTAAAATCGGGACCAATGGGCGAATATCTCTTGTGATAGTAACCGGTCACACTAGGTGGATTAATTTGGGAGCGATGATAGCCGCCGTTATACAACTGAGCATATTGATCCGGTCCGGGTGAGTTGTGAATATGATCCCCATCCACGGCAATATCCATGTAGAAACGAGGCTCACGACCTGTCCAGGGATCATTAGGATCGAAACCGGAGGCTGGATCGTCGATGGGTAATCCATTGGCCATGCCGTAATTTTTCGTAAAGCTATGAGCAGGCACGTCGGCATCCGAACCGCTGTTTAAGCCGAAAGAGCTGGGCACAGTGGCTCCCAATGTCGACCAGCGGACCCGCCCACGGTCGTAGATGGTCGGAACCATAATACATTCCGTTCCTCCCGGTCTTTCATTGTTTCTTCTCCAAAAATTGTCGGTCCAGCTGCTCCAACTTTGGAGTTTATAAATACCCGTTTCATCAGCCAATTTCAGTAGTTCACCAAAGGCTTCGGCCGCCTGGCGAGACAGTTCGGGGTCGAAGTTCGATGAACCCGTAGCTTCCTCATTGATCATTGGGCTAGCGGCATAAAGAAGCGCTTTGCCCAAATAGCCTAGGGCGTGGAATTTATTGATGCGGTCACGGTTATGCCCTCTGGTAGCCTGTCCCGGTCCCGATTCATCCCAGTGGTTGGGGAGAATATCGGCGGCCGCACGGAAATCCTGAGCCATGCGCAAAGCGGTTTCCCTGAAATTGAGTCTCCGAAATTCTTCCGTGGTTAGTTCTTCCGAAGGGCTAAGTACCCGGTCGATATAAGGCATTCCTCCCCAGTACCTACAAATTTCAAAGTAGAACCATCCCCTAAAGAAGAGCGCCTGACCTTTGATATGGTTTTTCTCTTCCTCACTCCCTTCGAACAGTCCAGGTTCATCAATTTTCTCCAAGGCCAGATTGGCTTTCCGAATGGCATACCAGGCATATTCCCAAATCCTTTTGGTCCTAGAATTGTTGTCGGTAGTATTCACCGATTGGCCAAAAAAGTAGGCTTCATTCGACCAATAGTTCCCATCGTCAAAGGGATATGGTTTGTTATTCAGCGTTTCATCGGCGAACAGATAACGGTTCCAGGCCCCCCCTTTATTAGGGTCCATGATGCAGTTATACATTTCTTCTACGAAACCTTGGAAGCTTCGGAAGTTTCCAAAAGCATCCTTTTCGCTGATGTCCGCTTGAGGGGCTTTGTCCAGATAATCTTCGCAGGAGTTAAGTGGGAAAATGAGAGCCACTAGGACGACGGCGAAGATTTTTTGAGATAAAAATCTAAACTTATTCATATACTGATTAGGTCTTGACTAAAATGAAAAATCGATGCCCAGGCTGACACGTCTCATGGTAGGATAAGCCCCCTGAGTAGCGCTTCCACCGGAATAAGTAGACTCTCTGTCATCGGGCAACTTCGACCAGAAAAACAGGTTCGTACCGTTCAAGAAAATCCGCATATTGGAAATATTCCTTTTCTTAAGAAATTCGGTATTGTCGAAGGAATAGAATATTTCTGCGTTTCGTAGTCGTAGGAAAGAAGCATCATAGACATAGTAATGCCCTACGTTTTCGGCTTGAGTTTTCCACCGAGGTAAAAAGGACGATGCATTGGGATTGTCTTTCGACCAGTAATCCCTTACGTGACCGAAAACAATATCGGTGTCGTTCTGGAAATTGTTAAATGAAATGACCCGGTTGGCATTGGAAACACCGTAGAGCTGAACTGAGAAGCCTAGTCCACCCCGATTCGCACCAAGGGTTATGGTTCCAGTATTTTGGGGTATGCCCGAATAACCCCAGGGCACAACATCTTCGGCCGACTTGATTACGCCGTCCCCATTAAAGTCAATCAAATTAAAGTAGCCGGGAAGCTTATCCAAATCGTTCGTTTCGGTCGGTACCGACGCGTACACTTCATCCCAGTTGTTATAAAAACCTGCTCCTACCAGGGTACGAGTTTGCCCAATAGGGTAACCTGCTTGTTTCAGATAGTCAGCCTGGAGGGGGGCATCATCCCGATTAATGATTTTGTTGGTATTTCGCGAATAAGCCGCATTCCCCCATATTCTCCAAAAAGCATTGATCTGCTTGTTGAAGCTAGCTTCTATCTCAAAACCTTTTGATTTTACCCTACCTAGGTTAGCACTGGGTGGCGTGGCTCCAAAAAATGGAGGTACGTTTCGAGAGCCTCCCGACATCAATATATTGGTTCGGTCTTCAGTGTAATAGTCTAAGTTAATGTTGAGTTGATTAGCCCAAAATCCAAGTTCCACGCCATAGTTGGTTTTGAGAGCTGTTTCCCAATGAATATTCGGATTTCCCACAACTGATTCACGATAGAAGGTGTAGGGACTTGCTCCGTTCGATTGGGCACTAAGGCGAGCCGCCCCCCCGAAGGCAAGTTGAGAAGCATAAAGCCAGCGGGCTCCACTGATATTGTCGTCGCCTACTTTTCCTACACTGTAGCGCAGCTTCAAATGATCGAAAGCGCCGGCTTTGAAGAATTTTTCGTTAGAAATTACCCAGCCGAGACCCAGCGAAGGGAAAAAGTCGAATCGGTAATTAGGACCAAATTGTTCAGAACCGTTGTAAGCTCCGTTAACTTCAAAAAGGTATTTGGTTTTGTAATCGTAGGTAGCCCTAAAAACCCAGTCCTCGCGGAAGTTTTTAAACATACTACCCCTTGCGAACTCCTCTCTTTTCACCAAACCCATCGCCGTTACATTGTGGTCATTGAACGTACGTGCGTAATTAAGCTGGAATTGGTACATCATACGTCGATCCACCGGGATATAGCCCGCCCAGTTGGCAGCGATAATGGCTTCTTGACGGGTCGTCCAAGGCCGTAAGATCCAGTCGTATTCGTCATCACTAATGGGGAGATAGACTGTATATTCACTGGGATCCTGATCCGGACCCTTGTAGAGCATGGGGTAAATTTGTTTAAAGGCTACGTTCGTAGCGGCCTCACCCGGTCTTACCGAGTTGGCATTGTCGTAAATTCCCCCTTCCGAACGAATGCTATTGTCATAAAAGAATGACCCGGCTGCTTTCAGACCTTTGGTAATAAAACCGAGGTCTTGTTCTAAGGTAAAATCGGAATTGAGCTGAGTCGTACGGGTCTCCCGTATACCAATGTTGTAAATCACTACCAAGGGGTTTACAGTATTGTTACCCCCTTCTTGATAGGCGCCCCACAGGCCGTCCTCGTGTTGAGGTAAGAACAGGTTGGGGGCAAGGAAATAGGCCGATGACCACATCCATTGATCAGCACGTCCCGTACTTCCTTCATTGTTAAAGTTGGTGTTTTTCTGACTGTAGAACCCGGCCAGATTTAGTTTGAGTTTGGTTGTGCGGGTAATATTGACATCGATATTACTCCTGAAATTGAAACGGCTAAAGTTGTAATTCGGCTTATAGCCTTTTCCGTTGTCATAATCCCGGAACATATCGCCTTCGTGCAAATAGGCTAGGGAACCGAAATATTGTACGGCCTTACTACCGCCCCGCGCACTCAAAGTAGCTCTATGCGAAAATCCTACGTCTTTGAACACGGCTTTGGTCCAGTCGACATTCGGATAAATCCGGGCGTATTCCGGTGACTGTGGCATTCGATAACGGGTTACGATATCGTAGGGAACATAGGCGCCCCAGGAGGGTTCGTTCAACACGCCTTCCCTTTCAATCATTTCGTTTTTGGCCATCATCGCTTCATAGGAATCCAGCTTATCGGGCGTTTTGGACACCATTTTTGCCGTCGTCGTATAATTGAAGCTCAGCTTGGTTTTTCCTTGCTGACCTCTTTTGGTCGTGATGAGGATTACTCCATTGGCTCCTTTAACCCCGAAAACTGCGGTAGCAGAAGCATCTTTAAGGACGGAGATACTAGCCACTTCGTTGGGGTCGATATTGTTCATGCTTCGTTCAACGTTATCGACCAAAACCAGGGGTTGTCCGCCGTTCCAGGTGCTTTGACCGCGGATAAAAATGCTGGTAGCACTTTCACCCGTGGTGATCCCACCCGGTTCACCCGAAGAGGTAAGCGAAACGATGCCCGGCATTTGTCCGGCTAAAGCTTCGCGCAGGTCGGTGACGTTGCCGTTTCTTTTGATAACTTCTTCGGACATCTGCACAATCGATCCGACCACACTTTCTTTTTTTTGCGAACCGAACCCAACGACCACAATTTCTTCTAAAATTTTCTGGTCCTCCCGCATGACAATCTCAAAACTGCTTCGATTGTTGACGGGGATGGATTCAGCAATAAAACCGATGTAAGACAACTTCAGAACCCCATTTGCAGGGACCCTATCCAGGCTAAACTTACCTTCCACATCGGTAGTGGTTCCCAATGTTGTCCCTTCTACCAGGATGCTAACGCCAATTAGAGGTTCGTCTTTACTGTCTTTGACGATCCCCTTAATGGAAACGAGGGTGTCCGCCGTCATCGTGGAGCGGGGCACGCTGAGATGATTTTCCGGAATTAATACTCCGGGAGGGTTGTCGTCCCCATAGCCAGGTAATTTGGCAGCAAGGAACACGACAACAGCTAGTAAAGCTGATTTTCGTGTCATACTTTAATGGATAAAAATGAAACAAAAGGTTCAGAAAAATCACGGAAAAGTGCAATTAGGGTATATGCAGAATGCCCCTCTTTTCCAGAAGTTCCAAAACGTTAAAATGAATACAGCAAATAGGTCGATTACCCTAGACCAGATCTACTTGAAGTATGGTAAAGGGTACAAGGAAGAGCTAAAAGGTAGTGTTTAGGATGAAATAAGTCGTTTTTCATACAATTGAACTTTTCATAATTACGCCAGGCTAGTAAGAACCTATTAAAACAATAACGAAATGCATTTGACCGGGTTATGCCCGGAAAGGTAAGTAAGCTTGGAAACAAAATAAACTAAGGTTAATATAGGTAATATGAAATTAAGAATTTTCTAGTAACACATCTACTATTCCCTTCGAGAGGTATTTCCGCCGTGGCGGTCAATCAATTATCCTTTCTTAAAAATGTCTTCATAATGTTTTACCGGTTCGAAGATTCCACCACTTTTATCGTAGTAGTCTTGTCCGAGTTCGAAAACCCCTTTTTTGGTTTTTACCCATTCTGCGTTGGGGAAGGGATGATAAGATGCCATTTTCGCCCACTCTTTATAATATTGATGGCCGTTGGCTTCTTGTAAACCTGTTGTTACACCGGGGAAGGCCGGGAGGCGTGCGGCGACATTTTTATTCCATTCGACCAGAATGGGATTTACCGTCAAATCCGCACAGAAGCAAGGTATATTTTTTTCATAGGCTAACTGAGCGATTTTCATCGTCATGCTTAGGGTTTTGGCAATGGCTTTTACCGCGATGGCCGTGTAGCCTAACTCGATGCGATGGGCAGCATCTTCCACGGTATGGGCGCTTTCGTCGGCAGCGACTCTTACTCCCAAATCACCCACGTATTCTTCATTGCTTTCATCGAAGGGTTCTTCAATCACGGCTAATTGATCGAAAGCTCCGATCGCTTTTGCATGATCTAAAAAGCGCTGTAGGGTTTCTTTTTTTTCGTATCGTCCGTTGGCGTCAAAATAGTAAGGTATTTTCCCATTTTCGGTGTAGGGAGTTTCGTAATGTCCAATGGTCTTGTGAACGGCAGTTAGAAACTCCTTGTCTTTCTCCAGCATCTCCGACTGCGTTCCCGGAGCGCCTGTTTTAAGTTTCATGATGAAAAACCCTTGATCTGCCGCTTCTTTGATCTTGTCGATCGACGTACCCGTAGCAAAGGATGGAATTCCAGCCACTTTGCTGGCGCGATTGGACAAGCCTTCTTTGTAAGCGAGGGGGATCAAATCATCGAATTGGGTAATGCCATTTTCGGCAGCGTAAAGCAGCCAGGCAGCGTTGTCGATAGCTACCAATGCATTGAGTGCAAAAGTTTTGCGGAGGTCAGCATGACCGGTGATTTTCTTACCGTATTCCCATACTTCAGGGAATATATAATCGAGGAGTTCGATGGGGTCATTGAAGGAAACACCCTTCAGCATACGCAGCGCATGTGAAGTAAGCGAATACATCAAGGAATTCCCACCTGTTTCCGAATGTTCGAAAAAAACACTAGCATCACACCACAGTACACTTTGGGTAGCGACTCCGATTTTTCGGTGGCCTGATTCACTTCCCAGGAGGGCTAGGGTTTGCCATGCTTCTGTGACGGCACTGCCTTTGAATCGGTAGGGATGAAGGGGTTCTCGTTCGAAATACGAATCCACCTCCGTTATTTTTATCTTTCCGTTAAGGACGGGCTTTTCCAATGTTTCCTGGTTTCGTTGGTGAGAAGATTCGGAGTCACAAGCTTGATGGGCAGCCAGTATCCCGAGACCACCAAGGGTTCCTGAGAGTTTTACGAAATTTCTTCGGTTCAGATTTTTCATGGTCAAAGCAGATTGGTGGGCTTTGCGACACTTCAAAGACGCTTGCAAAAGACCGGAATTCTATTCCGTTTATGGGTTATTTACGAATTTGGACACCTTTTGCCCGATTAACAATTTTCGAATTTGGGTGACGATTTCCTCTTACTAAAGAGGCGCTACAATCGCCTTTTATACTCATGGCAACAACCATTTTGTCGATTATCTCAATCGTGTTTCCAACTATCGATAATCCTTGACAATCGTTCACGATTATACCGTTGGCCTGTAGCGGTCGTATATGACAGTTAGTTACAGACACGTTTCGGGAAGATCGCAGTTGGATAGCAGCGTCTTCTACTCCGCCTGCAACCCCTTCAATGATGTTATCGTCTAACAGGAGGCGTTCACTTCCTTCGATGAGAATACCGCCAATAGCCTTAACGTTGGGAGGGAAATAGTCCGGGTTATGATCAATGACATTTCCCCCGAAAGTAACGTTTTGACTATTCTTTACGACGAAGTGTTTGTAATAAGCCCTGACAAACGTATTCCCTAAAATGCTAATTCCTCGGGCGTGCTCCAGCCATATTCCAATGTATTGATTGCTGATATGATTACCGGTTATACTCCAAAGTCCCAGTTTATGAGGCTGTTTGGGATCTCCGGTAAACCGAATATTGGCTCCGTTACTGCTTTCTATTGCCTGGATGGTATTTCCTGAAATAGTGCCTTCCCGGACGCTGCCTCCCTCCGAAAGATCAATGTAGAGGTCAGCCGAATTACTTTTTTCGGGAAGACAGTTGTACTCAATATCATTTCCCGTGATCTGGAAATTACGAATTTCACCCCCCAGAACTTTAATACCCGCTTCTTGGCAATAGCTGATGTGGCTGTGACTGATAATCATTTGATGGATATTGACCTGATCCAAAAATACACCTACGCCCGTGCAATCGTATATATGGTTACCTTCCAGAATTACATTGCGGTTTCGATGTGTTAGCAAGATCCCATGCCTGACCTTTCGGATCAAACATTCTCGAATTACCGGTTGCATCAGTCCACTTAGTTCAAGCCCATCTGCTTCCGGGTGCATCCCAAGGATTTCGATCTGTTGCATGGTAAACATGCGTTCGTTGTCCCAAACCTGGGAGGAGACACTGGCAGGAAGGGCGGATCCCTGATGACTTCCACGAATTCGAAAAGCTGGTCCTTTACCTTCCATAATAACGGTGGCACTCCCTAGTCCACCCGTTATACCCAGGGGGCCCGATTCCGATAGCAAGATTTCAATCGTACGCGTTATTCGATATCGTCCTTTGGGGAATTCAAGGTAGCCATCTTCTACCGACTTTAAGGCACGGATAATTGCGTCGGTATCGTCCTGAACACCGTTACCTTTCGCGCCATAGTCTTTGACATTGGTAGCATGGGTCGTAGTGAAACAGAAGAATAATCCTACCAACAAAAACCATTTAAACTTCATTACGGGGTGTTTTTTAAGTGCTTATCGAGAAAAGGATAGGTTTTGACACCATGGATTTCATGATATCCATCAAACAAATCTATGTCCAATCGATCGCTGATACCGGATAAGTCGAAATGTTTACGGACCTTTCCGAACTCGTAGCCAATCCATTCAGCGGTGCCGATCCCATCACGGTAGCCATATTCTACCATAAAAGGCCGTGGTGCAATTAAAGCCGCCATTTCCGCATAGTTAAAACGGTTGCCCAGATCCCATTCATAGATTTCATATTCTTTGGTAAACTGATAACTAAAGGCTCCGCGCGTAGTAGCTACTTTTCGGATCCATTCGTTAAAATCACCTGAGCAAATCGACAGCGCATAACCCTCGACCAAAGCGGGAATTCGCATGGCCGTTTTTCCGCCATAAGAGAGTCCGTAGAATCCAATCTTATCTTTTTCCACAAACTCGAGGGATGCTAGCCAATTCACGATTTGCTGATGTTGTCCGGCGATCACCGAGAATAGGGAAAGCCCGATGGGGTTTGCTTTTCGTTGTAAGGTTCGAAAAGCATGTTCACCTCGGTAAGGATTATGGGGCGAAAATGTGACATAGCCGCTTTCAGCTAAGGTCAAGGCCATCGCCTTGTAAATCTGGAATTTCCGATCGGAGGTGTCGCGGGTGATCAAACCACTGGGAAGACCTTCTAAACCGTGTTGACATACGACCACCGGTAATTTTTTGCCTAGTCGAGCCGATTGAGGGATCACAAGTATCCCCCATGCAAAAACCTGATCCCATACGTCCAGTACAACTTCATATTTTTCCCATGACTGATTGCTTTCCAATAGCCTGAGCCTTGGGGCAGGCGACTTTAAGGGATCGGAAATTTTACCTATAGTCTGATGGAAGAATTCCCGTAATTCACGTTTCGTGTCAAAGTCTTTCCCCGGATGATGTTGTATTTTTTTCCAGAAGGTTTCGTTTCTGTTTTTCTCACATAGTTCGAGTTCATATTGGATATATACCTCCAGTTGCTCGACTTGTTGTCTTTCCCTTTCCCTTACATCGAGCCAAGATTTGGGCATCTTTACCTCACCCAGGGGGGGAGAATAAGGGGTGATATTTAATAACTGACATAGTGACTGGAGGCTAGCAGTCGAAAATGGTTTTTGAAAGGCTTTGCCGTTATTGGTTAAAATCGATAGGAAATCAGCCATTCCTTTTTGATAGCGTCGGGCTTGTTCAACCTCCTTTTTTAGATCAGCGAGTTGGGGTGTGGTCAGTTTTCCGGGAGCTGCTCCACCGCGTCGCCCTTCCCATTCAATGGGGTCATCGACAGGCGGATGTTCACTATATTCGACGACAATAGCGGCCTTTTCGGCGGCCATGGCAAGCAATTCAGCCCCGCCGGCATGTGCCAAAATCCCATGCATATTTCGGTAAATAGGTTCACTCCATAGGCTTTCCGAATTGCCTATATAGCCACTTGTTAAGGCGAGGTCTACGCGTTCGTCAATCGCCGCCGTAAATAGAGCGAGCATCCCACCTTCACCATAACCCGCTACTACAGTTGGAAGCTTTGTGCCAAAGGCCAAGTTTTGCTTTTCAAACCAATCGATACAAGAAGCAATTTTCAGTAATTCAAAACCGATGATATGGCGACCGATATTAAAACCCTGCCTATAAATCCATTCACGATGGGGTTGATTCGTGAAAATATTGAGACGAGTGCTCCCCGAAAAATCCTGTTTTCTGGAAATTAAGGCAGGAATGACCACTTGAATTCCCTGCCCGGCTAATTCAAGGGCTGGTTGCCAAGGAGTAGGTTGACGTTTTTCTGGATCGAATCCCACCAGATTTTCCGGATATTGATCAGCATCCGGAATTAAAACGACCCGTGCCTTAATGCGACCGGTTGGCTGTACCAAAAGGCCTACTCCATCAAGACCGTTACTGACGGTCCATTGGATAGGTTGAATCCGTAGTGAAGGATATTCAATTTCATAGGGTTTTGTCGTCGTCGGATCGGATTCGATGCGGAATGTGGGGGGAAGCCGCTCCCCTTTCATACCCCAGATATTTTTTAAGATGTTGCTTTTTTTAGTTATAAATGCGTCCCATCCTTCGTTGGAATGCGCCAGCCATTCTTGTTCTCGTTTGGCTTTAACTTCTATATACTTCTGGCCCAGGAATCGGTCGATTCCTTCAACCATCTGGGCAGAGATATCCCCTTCCCACGTCAGCGGTTCCCCCGATAGTATGGGTTTCTGAGCCTGAGCTTCCTGGGTTACCACCCATGCCAGAATCATTAGAACGTTGATTATAAGTATTGGCCTGAATACTATTTTGCGGTTAAATCTACCTTTCGATCTGTCCAATTGGCTTATAAAAATATTTTTGCTGTCACCGATCATTTCCAATAATTTTAATTAAAGCCTTCCCGTATATATTGGAAAAGGTCCCTGATCTCCTGATCACTGAGTCCGTCGAGGAGACGTTCGGGCATTAGCGAAACGGGAAGGGGATCGAGCTGACTTACTTCCTGCATGGCGAAGGTCTGCTCCTCACCAGCCATTGGTTTTATTTTAACATGTTGTTCGGAACGTTCGGTAAGTCGCCCTACGATTGTTTGCCCCGTTTTTGCAACCAAAGTATACGTAGTGTATCCCTCGCGTATGTCGGCATTGGGATCTACCGTATTCAAAATAAAGTAGTCGGTATCCCTCCGGTCGTAGCCGGTAAGTTCGGGGCCAATATCATTGCCTTCCCCAAATAGCCGATGACAGGAGCCACATAGGGTTGTATAGACTTTCTTACCATTTTGAGGGTTCCCTTGCCCTTCTTTCAGCACTTTCTGAATAGCCGCCATTTGGAGGTTTCGTTCTGAATTGCTGGTTTCCCGTGCTTGAGGCCAAATGGCGTATAGCTTTTCAAGTAACGTATCGTCTCGCAGGATTTTCATGCGATTGACCATCTCCATTGGCAAATCGGTAGGATGTATGGTTTTGATGCCCTGCACCGCATTGATCAGACTATGGCTCCAGGTCGCTCTGCTTGTTAATAAAGAGAGTGCAGCCATTCTGATATCGGGATCGCCCCGGAGATTGTCGGGATAAAGTTTTACAACGATTTCTCCAATTTCGGGTTTTTCGTAGCGCATTAGGGAAACCAAAGCCGCTTGCTTCAAAGCACCGGTCGCATCGGATGAGAGTACCTTTAGCAAGGTTGGTATACTTTCGGGATAGTCGTTAGCTCCCAACATTCGGATATAGGTTAGGCGATCGACCCTATCGACGGATGGATTCGTTAAGGCTGCTAGTATTTTCTGAATTACCTCAGGATTTTTATCCCTAAGACCGGCCGCAAATTCTGGTTCCCCTTTCACGCTCCTCAAATGGTCGAGCCCTTTTCGGATCGCCTCTGGCAGTTCATCCATTGGTTTTCCGCGGAGACCTTCTTCCAAGCCGGAAAGCATGGTCAGCTGCAACGCCTCGGATGCTTTTTGCGATATGATTTGGCGACAGGCCACATAGTTTTCATTGCCACCAGCCATTGCATAGCGTCGTACAATTCTTTCGAGGAGCGTTTTTTGTGTGACCGGTCGCTCGAGAAAACGTGAATCCGTAAAAAGCTGTACCATATCGCTACGTGATGATTCTGCGTGGGCTTCCAATGCCCACCAAAGCATCAAGGGTATATCGGGGTCGGCACTGTCATCGTGATGAAGAACGAGGCTTTTCACCATGGCGATCCCAACCTTACCAGGGAGTCGTCGGGCAGAAGCGGCCATTTGACTTCGCACGGTCAGTTGGGATTCATTTTGGGCGAGTTGTTCCAGGGCTTGTGCCTCTTGGGGAGTCGCTTTCTGACGGTCGCCGATCAGTCGGACACCCCATTCCCGTACATATGCATCGCGATGAGAAAGGGCTTTTTGGGAGACATTTTCATCCATACGACCAAGCAGGTTAATAGCCCATAAGCACTCTAAAGCGATGGTAGACGTGTCAGACTCAAAATACTGCATTAATCGGGGTAGTACCGACAAATCGCCTCGGTCGCCTAGCTCCTGAAGGGCTGTGAAACGCACCCATTTATTGGGATGGTAGAAACAGGATATGAGCTGATCGGGTGAGAGTTGGGTATAGTCGACAGGTTTACCAAGGCGTGCTGGTCGGTTGGCCGGTGACAAACGATAGATTCTTCCGGAAGTTTTATGCCAGGTGTCACGGGCGTCGACATGGGAGAGGCGACTATCGTACCAATCGGTGAGGTATACATTTCCGTCAGGTCCTGTTTTAATGTCAATAGGACGGAACCACCGATCCTTGGTGTCAACAATGATTTCGACATCCCGATTTTTCAGAGATGAACCATCGGACTCTACGGCTGTAAAAACAACGTTTCCTTGTAGGGGATTGGGGGCTATAAAATGGTTGTGATAACGGGTAGGAAGTGTACCCCCCTCATAGCGGATGAGTGCATGGGTAAATCTGATTTTTTCACCGTCCAAGGGCATGTCTTCGAGGTAGCCAAAAGCATAGGGATTGGTGAGTGGACCGTGTTTCCCCCAGCTTTTCCGGTAATAGCCGCCCTGTTTGTAATAGGGGCCACGACCATAGCCATTGGTGCCCGAGAAAATTTTCCCTTTCGAATCAATTTCCACATTAAAGGTATTGCCCCCTCCTTCTCCATAAATTTCAAAAACATGGGTATCGGGGTGGTAACGCCATATAGCTTGGCCACTGAATTTCACATTTTTGGTCGCTTGCGAGCTGATATTGGCGGTGGTCGTACTTCCCTGGGCACCATAAATCCAGCCGTCGGGTCCCCATCGGAGGCTATTCGCTACGGCATGGGTGTCTTCCAGGCCGAACCCGGATAAATGGACTTCCGGATTGCCATTGGGGATTCCGTCACCGTCGGGGTCGGGATAGGCCAGGAGGTAGGGAGGACTCATGACCCAAATCTTCTTTTTTCCGTGTAAAACACTGGTGGTAATATTTAAACCCGTAATCGATTCCGTTGCTTTGTCATAGATCCCGTCACCATTGGTATCTTCAAAAAAGGTTATGCGGTCAGCACCTTTAAGATCCTGTGGTGGGGGAGGCGGTACCTTATCAAACTGAAGTCGGAGGTGGTTATCGATGCCCGTGATTTTAAGGCCTTTTGGGTAAGGGTACTGGTTATATTGGACTACCCAAAGCCGACCTTTTCGGTCGAATTTCATTTCTACCGGTTGGAAAATCTTGGGCTCAGCCAATACCAATTCTATTTTGAGGTCATTGGCTACTTCAAAACTTCGAAGGGCTTCTTCCGGAGATAGAGGGGCTGAGTCATCCGTCAGCGCACCACGTCCCTGAAAACGTTTGAGATGGGCCGTTATTTCTTCATTTGCACCAAGGGTAGCGACATCGGTATTGGTAGGTTTTTGCGGACCACAGCTGACAAGGCTGTAGACCAGAAGGAAAAGGATCAGCGGGTATATTCTCATAAGATACCGGTTAAGGATTACCAGGTTAATGCGTATTAAGGGTTATAGATACTAATCTGTTTTTTAAATTCCAGATACTAATCGATTTATTAAATTATTGATAATTCTGATAGGAAGACCGGTAGTTAGGGACTTTCTTTTATTTTAACAGTTTTAAAATCCTTTACCCGTAACCCACATTTATGAAATCCCTGGTTAAGCGAGTTGTATTACTGTTATTTCTGTTGCCCTTTTTGGCTTTTGCAAATGACCGCCCCAATATCCTTCTCATTTACGTGGACGATCTGCGACCAGAGCTGGGCTGTTACGGGCGAAGCTCAATTTATTCACCCCATATTGATCGATTGGCATTAACCGGTCAGCTTTTTACCCAGGCTTATGTGAATTATCCGGTGTGTGGCCCTTCGAGAGCAAGTTTGCTTTCCGGGCTATATCCCAGTAGAAGCCGGTTTATCGCTTGGAACTGCTCTCAGGACCGGGACGTTCCGGGCATTGTCAGTTTACCGATGCATTTCCGAAATCAGGGATACTATACCATTTCACTGGGTAAGGTTTATAATAATTACGAGGATGGAAAGGGCAGCTGGAACGAAAACTGGACGTCGCCTACGACCACCACCAAGTGGGATTATCAGGACCGAGAGTCGATTCGCATTTTCGAAGCGCGGAATGCAGACCAGAAAACGAATCTTCGTCCGCGAACCAATAACAATTTACCCAAACGGGGGCCTGCCTGGGAGCGTCCGGATGTAGCCGATGTGACTTATGAGGACGGTATAACCGCAACCCGTGCAGTCGAAAAACTGCAAGAAATGTCTAACCGGCAGTCTCCGTTTTTTATGGCTGTCGGTTTCAAAAAGCCCCATTTGCCCTTCAATGCACCTGATAAATATTGGCGGATTTACGATACCTTGCAGATCACATTGCCCGTGAACAACACCCGACCTAAAGATGTCCCGGATGCGGCCATGCACAACTTTTCCGAACTCCGCTCCTACGATGGAATACCCCAAGAAGGTGATCTTTCGCCCGAACTTGCCATGCAGCTGATCCGAGGGTATTATGCCTGTGTCAGTTATGTGGATGCTCAAATCGGCCGGGTACTTGATGGGCTCGAAGGTTTGGGACTGGAAAAAAATACAATTGTAGTACTGGTGGGCGATCACGGCTGGCAGTTGGGTGAACATAGCCTTTGGTGCAAACATGCCAATTTCAAAACATCGCTCCACATACCGTGGATCATGCGTGTACCGGATCAAAAGGGTGGACAAGTTTTTGATGGGCTAGTTGAAGCCGTGGATCTATATCCCACACTTTGCGAACTGGCCGGACTTTCGGTGCCCTTTCATACCCAGGGGAAAAGTTTTGCTAAAATGTTTTCACAGGAGTCATACAAGGCTAAAACGCACTTGTTTGCACGTTCTAACCTGAATGGAGAGACTATACTTAACGATCGGTATTCTTACACAGAGTTCTTCGATAATAAAGGACAGCTTTCGGGCCGTATGTTATTCGACCTGCGTTTGGATCCCGATGAGACCCGGAATGTCGTCAATGATGCGAAATATATACAGGTGGTCCAGGAGATGAGCGCCCTTCTTCGTCGCCATATGGAGGAGAGAGACCGGGTTGAGTTGGTAAAGAAGTAGCAATCGGCTGATTTACGGGTGTTTGTACCTTTCCGTATCTGCTTGAGGGGTATTTAAAGTTAGAAGACCAGGATTGGATTCTGATAAAAAATCATTTTTCAACTAGGGATTTTACCCAGTTGTTTGTCTAATGTATCGAACACCGCTTAACCTGGTCACTTGGATATGTACGAAAAATTCTCCGATGAGGAATTGCTTTCCCGCCTGGTTGAAGGTAATCAGAAAGCTTTTGAGGCGATTTATCGCCGGTATTGGTACCGTTTATACGGGGTAGCTTACCATGAGATAGGCACCAAGGAGGAAGCTGAAGAAATCCTTCACGATGTTTTCGAGAAGCTATGGATTATTAAAGAAGACGTTGCGATCAGAAATCTGAGTGCCTATTTAGTGGCGGCTGTAAAACACCGAGTGACCAATTATATCAAATCTCAAATTACGCAACGCAAGTACCAGGAATATCTTATTCTCAACGAATTGCAGCAATCATACTCTACGGATGAAATCGTGCATTTTTCAGACTTATCGCGAGCGGTTGATGAGGTAATGAAAAAGCTTCCGGAGCGTACCTGTGAGGTTTTCCGGATGAGCCGGTTTGAAAACCTGCCGGTTCGGGAAATTGCCCACAAGCTGAATATCTCAGAGAAAGGCGTGGAATATCATATTACGCAATCGCTTAAACTATTACGTGAACAGCTTCGGGTGTATCAAACATATAATTAGACGGTCTACGGATCTATTTCAATGAACAAACACGAATTTGACATATTACTCCAACGTTACCTTGCCGGTGAATGCGACGAGGAAGAGGCCCACCAAGTGGAGTTATGGTCGAAAAACATGCTCGCTCATAGCGTATTACCGATGGAAAATGCGGAGAAAAAGAAAATACAGAAGCGGATTTGGAAGCGTTTATCGGTCGGGGTGTTGGGGAAAAGTCCTTTTTTGCAAAATGTATTTCTATTCCGCATGGGCATAGCGGCGTCCGTCCTTCTGGGATTGTTTGGGGTTTTCTGGCTTAGTCAGCTGTATTTTCCAAACGAGGATCGGTTAGGTGTTGGCGTGGAGGGTGGTGCTGCAATGACTTCTTACGCTAATGATGGGGTTTGGTCTATCAAGAGTGAGGACCAGCCTCAGGTGCTTTCATTGGATGACGGGAGTACGATTACTTTAGGTAAAAACAGTTTTATCCGTTATCCGGTTACCTTTGATCAATCGCGGCGGGAAGTCTACCTAGAGGGAGAGGCATTTTTCAATGTCGCCCGCGATGAGGACCGCCCCTTTATGGTCTACAGCGGGGGCTTGGTAACCCGTGTACTGGGGACGAGTTTTAATATTAGATCAACGACCGGGAAAACAGAAGTGGAGGTAGTTTCGGGGAGTGTCAGTGTCTATGAAAATAACGGAAACTCTTCTGCAGATGCCAAAGCAGTTATTTTAACGCCGAATCAGAAGGTCGTTTTTGAGAAAAATGTACGCAAACTCGAACCGGAATTGGTTAATATACCGATCATTATACACACACCTGAGAATCATGCAGAATTTATATTTGAAGGAGAGGCATTGACGAATGTCTTGAAGAAGCTGTCGGATGCTTATGGGGTCGTTATTTCACTGGATTCACCGGTCATGCTCTCCTGTATTTTTACCGGCGATTTAAATGGATTGCCTTTACATGTTCAACTTGATCTTATCTGTAGATCCATTAATGGAAGTTACGAACAGAAGGGGAATACCTATACGGTCACGGGGGATGGATGCTTGGAATAATTGAAATAAATCGATTTACGATAAAACAATCAACCTCAACCTAAGCAGAAATTTATGAAACAATGTAGAACTATTTTTAATCCGATTAAAAGTTAAAAAAAAACATCCCGAAAGTGCGCCAACACTTCCGGAATGTCATGTGTTTTTGCGATTGTCCAACAACAAAAACTATTAAAAGTATGAAAAAAACTATACCGTCACAACGGTTGTTACGGAGGATTATGCATATTACTGTATCACAACTCCTATTAGCCGCACTATTTTGTACCGTTTCTTTTGCGCATTCGCTTAGGGGACAGGAGATACTTGCTCAAAAGATTACTTTAGATGTGAGGTCTGGCGAGGTCAAGAAGATCCTAGCACAAATAGAAGAACAGGCTAAAGTCAAGTTCGTTTATAGTTCTCAAAGTATTAAGTTCAATAAACGTACAACGATTACAGCACAGGGAAAACCGCTGGCGAAAGTTTTGGATGAACTCCTAGATCCTTTGCAAGTACAATATGAGGTAGTAGACTCTCGGATTGTCTTAAGGAAAAAGAATAGTCAACCACCTTCCCGTCTGGAATCTATGATGTATAACCCTGGTCGAGAAATAAGGGGTATCGTGCGAGATGAAAGAGGTGAAGGACTGCCAGGCGTCAGTGTACTGATCAAAGGAACACAGCAAGGAACGATCACCAATGGTGAAGGGCATTTCTCCCTTGCTTTGTCCGGCGATAATGCTGTATTGGTTATTTCCTTTGTGGGTTACAAAACACAAGAAATTGAAGTAGGAAACCAAACAAGCATCGACATAAGCCTAGCATCCGATGAGAAACTATTGGAAGAAATAGTTGTTGTCGGATATGGTACTCAAAAAAGGAAAGATTTAACCGGTGCGATCTCAAGTATTAAAGCCGAGGATTATCAAGGTCAAGCCCCAAGAAACGTACAAGATTTATTAAGATCTAACGCGCCGGGGTTGAATATCGGCATTGCAACCGACGCCAAAGCGGAAGCTAGTCTGACTATCCGGGGGAAAGGTACTTTGACCGCTAGTGACTCTCCTTTGATCGTACTTGATAATGTGATTTACCAGGGAGCTCTAGCCGATATAAATCCAGCTGATATCCTTACGGTAGATATTCTAAAAGATGCGAGTGCAGCGGCCGTTTACGGAGCACGATCTGCCAATGGAGTGATAGTTATTTCTACGAAAAGAGGCAGGAAAGGTAAACCAATCATTAACTTTTCTACCAATACTGGTTTTGCGCAAGTTGCAAATCAACCAAAGATTCTGGATGCAGATTCATTTCTAAAATTCAGACAAGATTATAACGAAGGAAGGAACTCTGATGAATATTTAGCGAGGTATCCGCAAATGTTTAGGAATCCTTTTGAATTAGAGGGCGTCGATCCTTTAACATGGTATAATTACGACCAAAGCACCCCGCTGACTTCTGTAACCGATCAACAATTAACAACGCAATGGCTGTCACGACTTAATCTTACGACACCAGAAATTGAAAATTATTTCGCAGGTAAAATTACCCGGTGGGATAAACTTGTCTTTCAAAAGGCATTGCAACAAGATTATACCGTGTCGGTATCGAACGCGTCCGAGAATACTTCCTTATATTTCTCACTTGGCTATACCGATCGACAGGGTGTGATCGTAGGAGATCGATACAAAAACTTTCGGGTAAGATTAAATTATGAGACTAAGATCACTGATTATCTATCTGTTGGTGTCAACTCGCAATTTGCGAACCGAAATGAAGGCTATTTGAAGGCGCTTTGGAACCAAATGACTATGATATCACCCTATGGCTCCAATAATATTGATGATCCCAACAGTATTTACCAACGGCGGCCGACAGGGCTAGATCCGATAAACCCATTTTACGACAACCTGTATACGGAACGGATTGATCAGCGTCAGAACGTGATTGCCACCTTATATAGCAAGATCAAACTTCCCTTTAATATCGAGTATACGATGAATTATACCCCCTACTATAACTGGTATGAATACTATAATCATTACTCTTCCAAAGGGGCAAATTGGAGCGCAATAGGGGGGAGTTCATCTCGCTCATTGAGCCGAAGGTTTAATTGGCAAATAGATAATATCATTAACTGGTCTCAGGACTTCGGCAAGAACCACCATGCTGAAATAACCTTGTTGGCTAATGCCGAAAAAGCGGAGTTGTGGTCAACTACCGCCAACGCGTCCAACTATTCTCCTAACGATGTGCTCGGGTTTCATCGATTGCAGGCGGGTGCGGTTCAAACGGTTTCAAGTAATGACACCTATCTAACGGGTGACGCTTTGATGGGTAGACTTTTTTACTCATTTAAAAACAGATATCACTTTACCGGATCTATCCGTAGAGATGGCTATTCAGCTTTTGGGAAGAAAAACCCGCGTGCGGTTTTCCCTTCCATGGCCCTTGGCTGGGTAATTACAGAAGAAGATTTTATCAAGAATGCCGAATGGTTGAACTATACCAAACTTCGACTGTCGTGGGGTGAGAATGGGAATCGCGAAATCGGTCAGTATGCAGCGCTTTCGCAGATGAGTTCCAACTTAGTTCCTTACATCGATGGTAGTGGTAATCCGTATTCTACTTCCCAGATCTTTGTGACCACAATGGCAAACCATAACTTGAAATGGGAAAGAACCTTTTCATTTAATCTAGGATTAGATTTCCAGCTTTTCCAAGATAGAATAGGAGGTAGCATCGAAACCTATATATCAAGGACCAATGATCTACTCGTTTCAAGAGCCCTCCCTAATATCACTGGATACAGTAGCGTGATGAGCAACCTTGGTCAGATTCGGAATAAAGGATTGGAACTAAACCTAAAATATCGCGCTATTTCGAATAACATATTACAATGGAACCTGATAGGTAACTTTAGCTTGAATCGTCGGAAAATTCAGTCACTATATGGTGATATGATAAACGTTTTCGATGATGCAGGAAATATCATTGGTCAAAAAGAAGCCGATGATGAAACAAACCAGTGGTTTATAGGTCAAGATCCGGACAGGATATGGTCCTATAAAAGATTAGGTGTATGGCAAAAAGAGGAAAGAGAACAAGCCGCGCAGTACGGTTTACAACCCGGCGATTTCAAGTATCTGGATGTGAATGATGATGGTATCATGAATAATCAAGATAAAGTCTTTCAAGGTTATAAAACACCTAGAGCAAGAGTCTCACTTAGAAGTGAAACCGAATATAAGAACTTTCGTTTAGCACTCATGTTCTACTCCAACCTTGGATATTATGGAGAGTTTCAAAGGGCAGCTAATAACTATTCTTTTCCCGATAGAACATCCGATTACGAGTTTCCCCGGTGGACCGCTACAAACCCCATTAACGATTATGCTCGGATTGGCTCTAAGAACATTGGGTCGAACTGGGTCAATCGTTCTTTCATCAGGTTGGAAAGTGTCGTGCTAAACTACAAGTTGCCACAGGAGCTGCTGAGCCGTCTTAAATTCCAGGGACTAAGCTTCTCTGCCAGTATTCAGAACCTAGGTTACTGGGCTCCCAGTTGGGTGTTTTGGGACCCTGAAAGCCAAACGGTTACTCCCAGAACCTTTAATTTCGGCGTGAACCTAACTCTTTAAATCGTACCATGGAAAAACTTAGACTTTTTATAATATTGGGGGTGTTGATCCCCGTGATTCTAGGCCTAAATAGCTGTCAAGAAAGCTGGCTGGAACCAAATCCAATGTCCTTCTATACTCCCGAAAATACCTATGTGGATGCCGAAGGGTTTGATGCTGCACTGGCTGCTTGTGAAAAGATCATGTTTACTGAATTCAACGGAGACGGAATGCCTGCACTTACCGAAATGATCCTGTCGGATATAGCAGTGGAAGGAACTACCGATAAGGCCGGCCCTCAAATGGATATCGATAAATCACTTCTACCTGATGCACAATTGAATAGTGTGGATTTTACAAGAGTAGGCTGGTATTGGACCAATGGGTACAAAGCCATTCAATATGCCAACATTATTATTTCGAGGATCGACGATGCGACTTATGATTCAGAAGCCGTGCGAAATAGAATTTTGGGACAGGCTTATTTTCACAGAGCGTACTGGTACTACAAATTGACCCATCAATTCGGAGACGTACCTTTTATTTCGGAAGAAGTAGTGGATCCGCGGACTGACTATTACTCAGCCGATCGCTGGAGTATTCTGGCCTATATCAAGAATGATCTGGAAAAGGCCTGGGAATGGGTACCTGATAATGTTCATCGCGGTCGCGTGAGCAAAAGTGCCTGCGGAGTGCTTCTTATGAAGATTTATATGTCACTCGGTGAGTTCGACAACGCTATAAATATTGGTCAGCAAATTGTATCGATGCATCCTTTAATGACCCAGAGGTTTACGGCCAATTCATCCAAGCCAAACACCAATTTAATGCATGATCTTCATAGTGTGGAAGCAAAACTGGATATGTCAAATACCGAAGGTCTGATGTACATAGTCGCCTATCCCAATATTCAAGGTTCGACGAGATCTCAGCTATGTCGCCAGCTCTTACCCAGAATAGTAGGGGTGAATACACCCGATGGGCAAGCGGGAGTTGTATTTACTTCGAATGTTGAACCACAATACGAAATCAACTCCATCTATGGGCGTGGTATTGGCCGTGCCAGATCCACAAATTACTATCAGTACACGATCTGGACAGAAAAGGAGAAGAACGATCTGCGGGGGGTTTATAACCGGGACAGCTGGAAAAGTCCGGCCGATATGTGGTATAATGATCCGGCTTTAAAGGCAAAGGGTAACATTTACTATGGGAAGAATCTAATAAAAAACCCTGCAATGTCTGTAGAAGACTCCATTCGCGCCTGGTATCAATGGCCTCATTATAAAACCTTTGTTCCCGACCCACTTTCAGCAGACTGGAACTGGGGTGGAGAGACACCCATGTATATATACAGATCGGCGGAAGTTTATCTGCTGATGGCAGAGTCGTACTATTGGAAAGGAGATCCAGGAATGACAGCCCAAATGCTCAATGTGGTAAGGGATCGCGCAGGAGCAGATCCTCTGACAGCTGCCGATATCACGATCGGATCCATCGTAGATGAAAGAGCAAGGGAATTATACTTCGAGGAAAACCGCCATATCGAACTTACACGAATAGCGTTCATATACGCAAAAACAGGGAAGACTTGCGAATACTTTGGTACTACTTATAGCCTTGACCAGATTTCAGGTCCCGGGGGAACAGGTAGCAATGTTAAGCAGAAAGGATACAACTTCTACTATGACTGGGTGACGGAGAAGAGCAACTTCTATAATAAAGGTGTAAGTCATCGTTGGGCAGAATATAAAATGAGCGTTCATCATATTTTATGGCCTGTACCTGCATCCGCAATTAATGCAAATACGAAAGGCGTTATCAACCAGAACGTCGGTTACCCCGGAGCCGAAAATAATATCCCAACTGTCAAATTTTGATCACCTTGAACAAACATGAAATGAGAATAGTAGGAAAGGGAATTTATGGAATTCTCGCTACGGTGCTCCTTGTTTTTTCCGCCGAACTATATGGACAGAGTCGCAATGTAAATTACGACGAATCCAAGGTGCCCAACTATACATTACCGGAATTATTGGTGTCGGAGAAAGGAAAACCGATCCAATCGGTGAAGGACTGGGAGAAAATACGAAGACCCGAGTTGCTTCAGCTATTTGCAAAAGAAATGTATGGCAGCACACCGAAAGATAAAATCCAGGTTACTTACGAGTTCCTGGAGCGGGATAGGAAGGTCTATGACGGGAAGGCAATCAGGGAACAGGTCCGGTTTACCTTCTCAAATGGCGCAAAAAAGATAGAGGCGATTTTGCTATTGATTATCCCTACCAAACTAAAGAACGGAAAAGCCCCTTTCATTGTGGGTTACAATTTTAAGGGAAACCACAGCACCATGACCGACACACTGATACACTATTCGCCGGGTATGTTTTATGCAAAACCTCCCGATCATCCAGACTGGGTCAGGGGTTGTCAGTCGAATCGTTGGCCTTTTGAACTAATCATTGATCAGGGTTATGGAGTGGCTACCATGAACTATCACGATATTTTTCCTGACAAAGACGGAACGAAAGACCATAGCATCGTTTCACTTTTCAAAGGCTATGGAAAAGGGGAGCAGGCACAAGATGAATGGCAAGCCATTGGCGCTTGGGCGTGGGGATCTAGTCGGATATTGGACTATCTCTACACACGACCCTTCATTGACAAGGAGCAAATTGTTTTGATGGGACATTCCCGTCAGGGGAAAGCCGCATTGTGGGCAGGAGCTCAAGACGAACGTTTTAAGATCGTAATTTCAAATAACTCTGGAAGTGGTGGGGCAGCAATTTCCCGAAGAGCGTTTGGAGAGACTGTGAAGATAGTATCTAATATTAAACCCGCATGGTTTGCACCCGCATTTAACAAGTATCATGATAATGAACCAAATTTACCCTTTGATCAACATCAGTTGATTGCGCTCATGGCGCCACGCCCCGTTTATGTCGCTAGCGCCCAAGAGGATCTTTGGGCAGATCCGAAAGGGGAGTTTTTGGCAGCTTTTCACGCAGGACCAGTTTATAAGTTGTACAATTTGACAGCGATCGAAAGCCCTGAAATGCCGGCGGTCAATCAGCCTATCATGACCCATGTAGGTTATCATATCCGCACAGGCAAACACGATGTGACGGAATTTGACTGGAACCAATTTATAAAATTTGCGGATCTTCATTTCAAGAATAAAGGGAGATAATTAAAAGTCTCTGCTTTATAAATACGATTGTTCTACCAGAATAGGAGAGCAATCGTATTTTTATTTAAGTTGTTCTCACTCTTTGTAAAAACAAATATGTGTCAATTACCAAACAACAAAAGGCTTAACATGAGTGCTGGAATAAAATATACACATATTTATTCGCTTGTCTATCACTTGTTTTGCTTAACCTTAGGACCAGTTGCTTTCAGTCAAACCCTCCAAATCGGATGGGCAACAACCGATATAACGCCTACACAGCCGGTTTTAATTCAGGGGCAGTTCCATGCCCGCTTGTCGGAAGGTGTGAAGGATCCGCTCACCGCAACTGCCTTGGCCATAGAATCCCAAAAGGGAGGACAGCCCGTTAGGGTGATTATGATAGGATTGGATCTAATTAGTGTGGCAGATGGCCTACGTGATAATTCCAACCTACGTAAAGAAGTTAGAGAACGAGTCGTAAAAGCCATACCCGAATTGAAACCTACCGATATTTCCCTGAATGCTACCCACACCCATACCGCTCCCGTCACCTCCCTACGTAGCGCCCAGGAAATCTATGGTGTTTCGCTGGAGGAAATCGCAGGTGGGAAAAAAGCGATAGAACCTAGAGAATATTATTATTTCGCAGCTGAAAAAATCGCGGAAGCAGCCATCAATGCCTGGAAAAATCGTAAACCCGGAGGGGTTAGCTATGGCCTGAGTAAAGCGGTGGTCGGTCATAATCGCCTGCAAGTCGACCAAGCCGGAAAGTCACTCATGTATGGCAATACTTCAAGACCCGAATTTAGCCATATCGAAGGCTATGAAGACCATAATCTGAACCTGATCTATACCTGGGATACCTCCCGCAAACTTACCGGCGTGGTGGTGAACATTGCTGTACCTTCGCAAGTAAGTGAACACCTCTACGAGATCTCAGCCGACTTTTGGAACGAAACCCGAGCCTTAATGCGGGAAGAATTGGGTAAAGATCTGTATGTACTCCCCCAAGTAAGCGCTGCTGGCGACCAATCGCCCCATTTTATGTGGAATGACAAGGCCGAAGAAAGAATGCAGAAATTGATGGGACTCGACAAAGACGGCACCGGTAGAAATAGCATGGGACGGCGTCTGCAGATTGCCCGCACCATCACCGAGGGCGTAAAAGCAATCCTGCCCTACATGAAAGAAAATATTGAATGGGATCCGATTGTAGCGCAAAAAACAGAAAATATACCGCTTTCCCGAAGGCTGCTCGGTCCGGATGATTTAGCCACTGCAGATAAAGAAACCGCCGAATGGAAACCAAAATACGAGCAAATGTTAGCGGAAATCAAAGCTAACCCCGACAAAACCAAGGAAAAGCGTTGGTATACCGCCATTACCATTGCCCATACCCGCTACCGCCGCGGCCGTTCGGTACACGAGCGCTACGAAGCTGAAAAAAGAAATCCAAAATTACCCGTGGAGGTAAAGGTCATCCGTATCGGCGATGTCGCCATCGCAACCAATCCCTTTGAACTCTACCTCGATTACGGCATCCGTATGAAAGTTAAAAGCCCGGCCGTACAAACATTCGTCGTTCAACTGGCCGGGGGAGGAAGCTACTTGCCCACCCGACGCTCCATACTGGGCGGAGCTTACGGAGCCGTACCCGCAAGCACCTTGTTTGGACCGGAAGGCGGTACTGAACTCGTGGAAAAAACGGTAGAAATGATTAAATCGCTTTGGTAGATATCCTCTATAACGCCGTAATGAAACCCTTAGCCTTTAGGAACTTCTGTCTTGGTGCCGTTCTATGCCTCTTGGCCTCGTTTGCCGCAGCCGATGAGTTAAGGGTAGGTGCCACTACGGTCGACATTACCCCCCAGCTCCCCGTGTCACTCGACGGGCAGATGGCCCTTCGCGTAGCCTCGAAAATTGAAACCCCACTCGAAGCCAATGTCTTGGTGTTGGAATCCCTATCACCCCAAAATACGAGTGTATGGGTGACATGCGATATCGTTACGATACCTACCGAATTACTGGACCTGATACGCAAAGCAGTTCGAGCCCGTTTACCGCGTTTTAACACGAGAAATATCATGGTCAACGCCTCGCACACGCATACGGGCGGGGTGGTGAGAGCCAATTGGTATCCCGAACCTGATTCCATCGTAAAAGTCACCGATTACCAACACTTTATTGCAGAAAAAGTAGCCGAGGGTATCGAAAATGCCTGGAAAACGCGCGAGAAATGTACCGTTTCCTGGGGAATAGGCTATGCCAAGGTTGCCTATAACCGCCGTGCCCGCTATGAAGACGGAACAGCCCGCATGTACGGAAAAACAGACGGAGACGATTTTCGTAAAATCGAGGGTTACGAAGACCAGAGCATCAACACGCTGTTTTTCTGGAACCCTCAGGGAGCACTCAAAGCGACCTGCATTAACGTCGCCAGCCCAGCACAGATCGTCGAGTCGCGATATACCGTGAATGCCGACTATTGGCACCCCCTGAGAGAAATCTTACGCAAGGAACACCATCCCTCCTTGGTCATCCTGGGTTGGGTGGGAGCAGCCGGTGACCAAACTCCTCGACCCATGTACGAACATAGTGCCGAAGCACGTATGCTGCGGTTGCGCTATGGCGAACCAGGGCAGGGAAATGATTTTAGAACCGATGTATATCTGAAGGAAATCGCTCGGAGAATAGCAGAATGTGTAAATGATACCTATCGGGTAGTTCAAAAGGAAAAACATGAAAATGTCACCCTAGCACATCAAGTGCTCGATTTGAATTTGCCCATGCGACCCGTTAAAGAGGAAGAAGTAGTAGAAGCCCGTAAAATGCAGGAGGAAGACCTCGCCGACCCCATACGGGCGACTCAAATGAAACGTCGCATCGCCTGGCAACAAGAAGTAATCGACCGGTTTGAGATGCAAAAAACGATTCCGAACCCCAAATACCCCGTAGAAATTCATGTCATTCGACTGGGCGATATTGCCATTGCGTCGAATCCTTTCGAACTATTTACTGAATATGGTGTACAAATGAAAGCACGTAGTAAGTCCCTACAAACCTTTGTTGTGCAACTCGTGGGACCTGGCACTTATTTACCCACCCGATATGCCGAAGAAGGGGGGCATTATTCCGCCATCGTTCAAAGCGTTCGCGTAGGACCTGAGGGTGGGCAACTATTAGTGGACAAAACCGTTGAACAAATTAATCGATTCTGGCCTTAACCCAGTAGCATCATGCTATGCTTAAATCTTTAACCATTCCCCTTTTTCTGGTGCTGCTCGGCTTAGGTGTTTCCCTAGAAGCTTCCCGAGCCCCTCGCCTCTACGTAGGTAGGGCGACGGTTGATATTACCCCAAAACTTCCGGTAGCCGTAACCGGCCAGTTCCACCTTCGAATCGCAGAGGAAGCGCAATCGCCCCTCTTTGCCAATATCATCGTAATCGAGACTCGCAATGGATCGAAAACGTCTGATTTGGCCATTATGGTATCTTGCGATGTGCTCTATGTCCCAAACGATCTGATCCCCTTGGTTCGGAACGAAGTGGGAAAGCATATCAAAGACTTAGACACCCAAAAAATCATTCTCAATGCCACTCATACCCATACCGCTCCGGTACTAAAGGAAGGTGAATATGCTATACCCACCACGGGTGTGACTCAGGTGAGTGAATTCCGTGAATTCTTTATTAAAAAAGTTACCCAAGGAATCGTCAATGCCTGGAAGGATCGAGATGAAGCCGAGGTGGCTTGGGGATTGAGTTATGCGGTGGTGGGGCACAATCGTCGGGTCGTTTACGCTGATGGGACCGCCGGTATGAGCACGAATACCAATCTCCCTGAATTCCGAAATATTGAAGGACCGGAAGACCACGATGTCAATATGCTATTTTTTTGGAATAAAAAGTCGGAGCTAATTGCCATGGTGATAGGGGTAGCGAGCCCCTCGCAAGAAATAGGTGGCATGACGGTGGTCCATGCCGACTACTGGGATTCGGTAAGAAGGATGATTTATGAAAAATATGGCAAACAAGTGTGTGTGGTGAGTTGGTTGGGGGCTTCGGGAGACTTAATGCCGCCTTTGCGTTACCGAAAAGCGGCCGATGATCGTATGCGGGAACTGAGAGGACTCAATCGGCTGGATGAATTAGCCCGACGCCTGGTAATAGCCGTCGACGAAGCCTATGAGACCGTAAAGAATGATCGCCATTCCGAATTGCCCCTGGTCCACAAAATGGAGCAATTACGAATTCCGGAGCGACTAGTCACCGCCCGCGACTATGCCGAGGCAAAAGTGTCGGTCGAAAATGCGCGTAAAGAAATAGAGGCGAACCCCCAAAGTGCTAATCGCTTGTATCGGAAAATGCAGTGGGAAACAGAAACCCTAAGAAGGTATGAGCGACAACAAAGGGTTCGTCGCCCTATGTACGAAATGGAATTACATGTGATTCGACTGGGCGATATAGCCATTTGTACCAATGAGTTTGAACTCTTCGCCGACTATGGCATACGCATTCAGGCGCGTAGCCCGGCACTACAAACTTTTATCATTCAATTGGCCGGCAGTGAAGGCTGGGGAGCCTATTTACCCACCGAAAAAGCAGTTAAGGGCGGTGCTTATAGCGCTGTCATCCATAGTTCACTAGTAGGTCCCGAAGGTGGGCAGGAGTTGGTCGATCGCACGGTTGAAATCCTCGAGGAGTTATGGAGAGAATAAGAAGTCAAAAACCCTATTAATCGTTTTTTATGAAGTCAATTTGCCGTATTCTGTTTTTGTGTTTTCTGTCTTTTCAGGTGTTGGCCTCCGAACTCTATATAGGTACTGCGACGGTCGACATTACCCCCCCATTGCCCGTTGCCTTAATGGGGCAATTCCACCTCCGAATTGCACGGCAGGCCGAAACCCCAATTTCAGCAAGCGTCGTCGTGTTGGAAAACCGGTCCGGTGGACAAACCCTCGAAACTTCCATTATGGTTTCTTGTGATTTGGTATACATTTCTGCCGGTATACGGGATGGAGTTAGGGAAAAAGTAAAACAAAAGCTTCCCAATTTGGATGTGTCGAAAATTGTCCTGAATGCCACACACACGCATACGGCGCCCGTATTGGAAGACGAAAGCGACGAGGTGTCATTTCTCTACAATATACCAAAAGAAGGGGTTACGACGCCGGCCCAATATAAAGAGATGTTCACCACCCGTGTGAGTGATGCTATCGTTCAAGCCTGGAGGGGTCGCTCCCCCGGGACCGTGACCTGGGGATTAGAACGTGCGGCTATCGCTTACAACCGTCGTGCGGTTTATAAAAACGGAACTACGGTCATGTATGGTCGTACCGATACCCCTGAATTTCAAAATCTGGAAGGGTATGAAGACCACGATATCAATACCTTGTTTTTCTGGAACGATCGCAAGAAGCTTATTGCGATGGCGATCAATGTGCCCTGTCCCGCACAAGAAGTAGAAGGTCGATCCCATTTAAATGCCGACTATTGGCATCCAACCCGGGAGGCACTTCGCAAGAAATACGGAAAAGACCTTGCCATTCTCGCCATGATCGGTGCAGCCGGTGATCAGTCACCTCATCCGATGTATCGTAAAAAAGCCGAGGAACGCATGCGTGTCTTGGGGCAATACGACCGTATGGAAGACATCGCCCGCAGGATTGTCGGCGCAGTAGATCGAGCCTATGACGTCGTGAAAAATGAAGGTGTATCGGACGTGAAACTAATCCATAAAGTAGCGCAACTGGATTTGCCCCAACGTATCATCACCCGGGACGAGTATTTTGAATCCCAAAAGGTGGTTGAAGATACAGAAGCTGAAATTAAAGCCGATCCGCGTAAGAAAGATCAGCTTTACGCCAAAAGTACCTGGTTTGGGGATGTCATGAAGCGATATGAACTACAAAAGAATAACCCCAACCCAACGTATAAAACGGAAGTACACGTCATTCGAATCGGTGATATAGTAATTTGTACAAATCAGTTTGAGTTATTCACCGATTTTGGAATCAGAATTCAGGCGCGGAGTAAAGCCTTGCAAACTTTTGTTGTGCAACTCGCCGGTCCCGGTACCTACCTGGCTACCGATAAGGCAGTGAAGGGCGGAGGCTATAGTGCGGTATGTCAGAGCAATGTGGTTAGCCCTGAGGGCGGTCAGGTGCTGGTCGATGAAACCCTGGCCATGATCGATGAACTTTGGAAATAGATGTCTAATCTTGATGAATTAGGGTTATGAATATGAGAAAAAAATGGGCTAAGATCTTTCTTCTCCTGTGGGTCTTAGGAAATGTCATTGTGGCTTCGGCACAGGGTTCGCTGAAAGCCGGGGCTGCATCGGTCGACATTACGCCTCCACTTGGCCTAAAAATCGTGGGAAATTTTAATACGCCTGAGGCTACCCATATCCATGACCCGCTAGCAGCTAAAAGTCTGGTCTTGGATGACGGCGCCACCCGGCTCGCTTTTGTGATCGTGGATAACGTCGGCGTGCCCATTGAGGTATTTTCAGCGGCTGCAGCACTGATTGAAGCAGAGACTGGGATAACGCCATCTCACGTACTTATGGCGTCTACCCATACCCATTCTGCGGTTAGTGCCGGTGGGGAAGGGAGTAAAAGAAGGGGATTTAATCAAAACGAACCCCTGGATGATTACCAACGTTTCGTTGCGAGGCGGATCGCCGACGGTGTACGCATTGCCCTAAATAACCTGGAGCCAGCTCGTATTGGTTGGGGGTCGGGAGCAGTGCCGCAACATCTTTTTAATCGACGTTGGAGACTGAAAAATCCAATTAGAAGCCCCTATGGCGAACTTGATCAGGTACAATTCAACCCCGGGCTAAACAATCCCAACAAAGTAGAACCCGTCGGAGGAACAGACCCAGAGGTTGCCTTTTTTGCGGTTCAAGCAATGGACGGCCGCCCTATTGCGCTATTGGCCAATTATTCCTTACACTACGTCGGCGGGGTGCCGGCAGGCCATATTTCAGCTGATTATTTCGCCGTATTCGCTAAAAAGTTAGCAGCCCAGCTGGGTGTACAACAAAATTCCCCTCCCTTTGTCGGAATCCTGACCAACGGTACTTCCGGCGATGTTAATAACATCGATTTTAGCAAACCTAGCCCCTCGTACGGGCCCTATGAAAAAATGAATGTAGTGGCCGAAGATGTTGCCCAGGAGGTGTTGAAGGTTTATAAAAACATACCTTATCAAGATAAAGTCACTCTGAAAGCTGCGCGGACCAGTTTGACCCTGAAAATTAGAAAACCTAGCCGTGAAATTTACGAGCGCTCCCTAAAAGTGCGTAACAGTCCAGCGGATACCAAATTTGAACATTCTTTGGAAAGGATATTTGCCGACCGGGCGATTCAATTTTATGAAGAATGGCCAGATCAGGTGGAGGTTCCCCTACAAGTATTTAGAATTGGAGACCTGGGTATTCGCGGAATCCCTTTCGAAGTATTTACGGAGACCGGACTAGAGCTCAAATCCAAAAGCATCTTTAAAAATAATTTCACCATTTCCTTTGCCAACGGTAGTTTTGGTTACCTAGCAACACCGGCACAGCACAAACTGGGAGGGTATGAAACCTGGCTAACGGTGACAAAGGTGGAAGAAAATGCTTCGGAAAAAATTGTCAGTGAATTACAACGTCTGGAGAAAAAGGTGAAGTAAAACCATCAACTATTGGATGTGAAGGAAGGTAGTAATCCGTATTCAAGCCAATGCTGACGGTTACCGGTCATCACAAGTGCATCGTTTTAAAGTATTTCGTTTTTCATGTTAAAAAAATCGTTTTTACTAGCGTCAGCAGTTTCTGTTCTTACCATGGCTTGCGATACCAAGCCAACGATCACTACTTCTAGGGAGGGGTCCCTTACCACGGAAGAAGCTCTAGCGGCATTTGAAGTGGAGCCTGGTTTCAAAGTGGAACTACTAGCCGCAGAACCCCTCGTTACCAGTCCTGTGGATATGGAGATCGACGAGTACGGACGTTTATATGTGGTCGAAATGCCTGGGTATCCACTCGACAAAAGTGGGACCGGGCGAATAAAGCTGTTGACGGATACCGATGGCGATGGGGTCATGGACCATTCGGTCATTTTTGCCGACAAGCTTATTTTACCCAACGGAATCATGCGGTGGAAGAAAGGGGTAATCGTGACCGATTCTCCGGATGTACTCTATTTAGAAGATACCGACGGGGATGGTAAGGCCGACATTCGTGAAACGATATTAACCGGATTTTCGCTTTCCAACCCCCATGTCAATGTCAATAATCCGATTTATGGCTTAGATAACTGGATTTACCTTTCACATCTAGGGCATATCGGTACTCGAAAATACGGTACCGAATTCGGCGATACCGGAAGTGAAGTGCATTTTCCTTCACAAGCTGATCAACCCCGACTGCCTAAAAATGCCGGTGGCTATAATGTTCGCTTTAGACCCGAATCCTTTCAATTAGAAATGGCTTCTTCCCGAGGTCAATTTGGGCATACTTTTGATCGGTGGGGAAATCATTTACTAACCCATAATCAAAATCATATCTATCACGAGGTTATCGCCGCCCGTTATTTAGCTCGGAACCCGGCACTGGTAGTATCAAACACGACGGAATCGATTTCCGACCACGGTAATGCGGCTGAAGTTTTCCAGATTACGACCAATCCCGACCGACAATTATTCACGCCGGTCGGTGTGACCACATCTTCGAGTGGTATTACCGCCTATCTGGGAGGCCTGTTTCCGCCGCCTTTCGATCAAAACGTCACCTTTGTGACCGAATCGGTCAGCAATTTGGTTCATGTCGATGTGCTCACGCCTAACGGAGCTACCTTTACAGCAGGTCGGCATCAGAAGGATCGGGAATTTCTCGCTTCGAAAGATTCATGGTGTAGACCAGTTAACTTATATATAGGTCCGGATGGAGCCTTGTATGTGCTTGATTATTACCGTCGAATCATCGAACACCCCGAATGGATGTCGGACGAAGCCGTAGAAGCCGGTGGTCTCTACGATGGTCATGATATGGGGAGAATCTGGCGGGTGACCCCTGAAGAAACTGGAAAACCGGAATGGACAAAAGGTCTCACCTTGGGGGATGCCACTTCCCTGGAATTGGTAGAACGTCTCAATAGTCCTAACATTTGGTGGAGGCAGCATGCCCAACGTCTGTTGGTAGATCGGCAGGATCACTCGATTGTGCCTGATTTGGAAAAATTGGCTCGTTCGTCGGATCAAGCTACCGGTAGGCTTCATGCACTTTGGACCCTAGAAGGTCTAGGAAAATTAACAGCCCCGATCATCAGCCATGCCTTGAAAGACGAGGAGGCGGGCGTGCGTGAAAATGCCATTCGTTTAGCCGAACTGCATTTAAACGATAAACCCGAGTTGATCGACCAGTTGTTACGGCTGGAGAACGATAAGGATCATAAAGTCCGGTTTCAATTGCTCTGTACCCTCGGATTTGTCTCTTCACCCGAAGCGGCATCCGTTCGCCAACGCTTACTTTTCCGTGATATTGATGATGAATGGGTGCAGATCGCAGCTTTGTCGGCTGACTCTTCCCAAACCGTCGCGTTGCTAACAGAGGTGTTGGCAAAATTCAACCCTAAACGACCCGCCTATGCATCCCTGGTGAAGAGGTTATCGGCTATGGTCGCCGCCGGCCAGGATGTCGATCATATCAGTACCCTGGTGAAAAATAGTATAGCCCCCCAAAGTGGTGGAAAGGAAGCGGCTATTTTAGAGGGGATGGCACAAGGTATCAAGCGAAGGAGAGATTCGATTCCGCTCTTGGTGTCGGAGCAACCCCAGCTGGTGGAAGCCGCCTTAAACCATCGTTCGGATGAGGTGAAAAGGGCTGCTTTGGAGATCTTGAAAGCGGATAAACCTATGCTTAGCGAATTGTTGCAGGCGGGTTTGGAAAAAGCAAGAGCCAAGATTCAGAACACTGGTTTTAGTGCGGGGGAACGTAGTGTAGCGGTGAACTTTTTTAGCTTGAGTAAGGATCTTTCTGACCATGTTGATTTCCTCAAAACGTTGATCGATCCTAAAGAAGAGCCGGAAGTCCAAAAGGCTGCGCTCCGCATTTTGGATAAACATCCTGGACCGGAAATCGCTCGTTATGTGCTTTCAAAATGGGAAAACCTGACTCCTGACGTGCGCGACGTGGCTTTAGATTTATACCTTGTCGACAAAGAAAGGGTGCCGTTGTTGCTGGATGCTATAGAAGAAGGAAAAGTACAAGCGTCGGGGTTAGGCTATTTTAGAGGGGTTCGACTAATGAGTCACTCCGATGATGCCTTGCGCGATCGGGCGCGCGAATTGCTAGCAGGTGGTGCTAATACGGAAAAAGCCATAGCCGAATACCAGGACGCCCTGAAGCTACCCGGAAATATCGAAAATGGAAAAACGGTTTTTGTTCAGCATTGTTCGATTTGTCACCAGGTCCGAGGTGAAATGGGGGTTGAATTTGGTCCGGATTTAGGAACGGTGCATAATTGGTTGCCCAAAGATTTGTTGGCCAACATCATCGATCCTGCCCTTTCCATGGCACCCGGATATGATTTCTGGGGGATAGAACTGAACCAGGGAGAGACGTTGCAGGGGACCATTGCCAGTGAAACTTCTTCTGCTATTCAGCTTCGACTAGCCCCTGGACTGGAAAGGACAGTAAATAGACAGGACATCAAATCGATTCAAGCGCTCAATATATCGCCGATGCCGAGCTTTGCCGGTCAGATTGATTCGCAGCAAATGGCCGATTTGATTGAATTCCTGAGAAACAGTCATCTGGGAGATTGATCCCTTTCCTAAACGTTATCTTAATCCTCAAAGCATTGTAAAAATGAACCGCAAAACATTCCTGAAGACCAGCCTTTTAGCCGGTGGCGCCGTACTGACCCGGAACATCTCCCTCGGTGCCGACGCCAATGAACAGCCTTTTAAAACTAAATTTTCTCCCGAGTTCGGTATTTTTGAAGATCTAGCAGGGAAAGATGTCGTCGATCAAATCAATTGGGGCTACGACCACGGTTTTCGGGCTTGGGAAAATACCTACCTCATTCGTCGCCCGGTAGCCGAACAAGAAAGAATCAGTCAGGCAATCCAGAAATTGGGGATGGAATTTGGACAATTTGTGGGGGTATTCTCTTTCGATAAGGCCACTTTCGCAGGGAGAGATAAGGATGCTCGGGAAAAAGTGCTGGCCGACATGCGTGCTTCGGTGGAGGTCGCAAAGCGTATGAATACCAAGTTCGTTCACAATGTGTTGGGCAAAGCCGATCCTAATCTGCCCTGGGACTTCCAAATGGGTAATGCCATCGAATTGCTAAAAAGAGCAGCGGAGATCTACGAACCCCACGGGATCACCATGGTGATGGAATCGATGAATCACAAGATCAACCACGCTGGGATGTTCCTGCATTCCATACCCCAGGCCTATGCGTTGGCGAAAGGGGCGGATAGTCCGAGTATTAAGATACTGTTCGATGTTTATCACGTGCAAATTCAAGAGGGGAATATTATACCTACGATAGACTACGCCTGGGACGAAATTGCTTATTTCCAGATCGGTGATACGCCGGGGCGTAACGAACCGACTTCTGGGGAAATCAATTATAAAAACGTTCTGCAACATATTTATAACAAAGGCTACCGCGGCTTTGTTGGGTTAGAACATGGCACCAGTCTTCCCGGCAAAGAAGGTGAGTTAAGGACCCTAGCCGCCTATCGCGAGGTGGATGCTAGGTAGGGGGTGAATGGGGGGGGACTGGATTCCATTGAACCACCCTTCGAGAGCCTCAGGGTGACATTACGTCTCAGGGTGGCAGTTGCCTAGGATGACATCACGCCTCACAGTGGTATTGCGGGATTAATTGGAAATTTATTTAATGTT
>ENA-UOVV01000213-UOVV01000213.1-compost-metagenome-genome-assembly--contig:-NODE-213-length-85006-cov-25.430507_pt1 | contig 85006 bp, 79 predicted proteins | sample MGYA00238155_ERZ761577 | MGnify/ENA primary metagenome ERZ761577 (study PRJEB28898, sample SAMN06268775) | compost metagenome | isolation source: Emeryville, CA | place: USA:Emeryville, CA | collected... | reverse complement strand
GGGGACCGGCGAGGCTCGAGCCTCAGCGCGGGTAGTCCGCATTTATGACGAGACTTTCGCCTCGCCGGTCATCGAGGTCTGTTTAGACGGGGATGATGAGGGAACGGTCGCCCAGCCCTCGGCCGCCTGCCTGATGGTCCGGCAGGACGAGACCTTGGCCAAACGCCGGTTGCTCACCACCGCGGCCCGCCACCGGACGACTCCGGTGACCCTCGATATCCCTGCCGATCGTTCGTCGCGCTCGCCCGTCCTGCAGGAGACATTGCGACTCTCTCACGGGTAGAAGTCGCGGGGATAAGTTTCTCGAGATTTTTCTGTTTCCCACGGTGTCATCCCGGCCGGAGAGCCGGGAACCACGTCATCACCTGCACAGGTTTCGGGTTGGGGCCCGGGTCAAGCCCGGGATGACACGTTGGGGTGGTGGTGAGGGTGGTGGGGACTCGGGGCAGGTTGAGGCAGGGCGCGCTATGTTACTTCACCACCGCATGCCGCCAGGCCATTTTCAGCGCCGCCGCCAGTTCCTCCCGGCTGACCGCGGCTAGGGTGACCGTGGTCCATCCCTGACGGCCCCAGCCGCCAGCAACCGGAGCGAAGGCTTCGGGCGCCAGCAGCGCCTTGAACTCCTGCTCGTCGGGGGTGAGCTTGAGGTTGGCGCTGAGGCCGTCCGCAGACAGCGTGGCGTAGATGCGCCTGACCTTGAAGGCGGTGCGATCGAAATGTGGTGCAGACGTCGTCCCCTCGAGTGCAGATGCGATTTCGATGAAATCAGAAGCGTTTGCCATCATTCCCTCGCCCGAAAATGAAAAAAGCAGGGCCAAGGCCCTGCTTTGATGAGTTTCTCGACAATACACTGGTCTTAGGCACACAACGAGTGGCGGCCAGCGCTCCTCCCTTGACGTTGTCGACGTCCGGCAACTTGCGGTTGCCTGTGTTCTTATGGCCACGGACCCTACTTAATGATTCCGTTCGTGCCAAGGGGATTCTGCATGGCAGTCGGAGCATTCTTACATAGTCTTCACTATGTAAGGGAGCCGAACGAAAAGTCGCCCAAATCCATTGCAGCGCCTCGCATTTGCCCAACAAACGCGCTCGGGTCGCGCTGCTCCGCCGCACGATTTAGCCGCTCCCCTTTGCGCCGCATTGCGCTATAGGAAGCCAATCGAGTCCGGCGCTTTCACAAGGAGGATCCTTTGCGTCTCAGCCGTTACTTCCTGCCCACGCTGCGCGAGACGCCCAAGGAAGCCGAGATCGTCTCGCACCAGCTCATGCTGCGCGCCGGCATGATCAAACAGCAGGCGGCTGGCAGCTATTCCTGGCTGCCCATGGGCTTCAAGGTGCTCAACAAGGTGATCCGCATCATCGAGGAGGAGCAGAACCGCTCCGGCGCCATCCAGCTGCTGATGCCGACGGTGCAGTCGGCCGACCTGTGGCGCGAGTCCGGCCGCTACGACGCCTATGGCAAGGAGATGCTGCGCATCAAGGACCGGCACGAGCGAGACATGCTGTTCGGACCGACCAACGAGGAGATGATCACCGACATCTTCCGTACCTACGTGAAGTCCTACAAGGACCTGCCGCTGAACCTGTACCACATCCAGTGGAAGTTCCGTGACGAGGTGCGCCCGCGCTTCGGCACCATGCGCTCGCGCGAATTCCTGATGAAAGACGCCTATTCGTTCGACCTCGACGAGGCGGGCGCCACGCAGGCCTTCTACCGCATGTTCGTGGCATACCTGCGCACCTTCTACCGCATGGGCCTCGTCGGCGTTCCGATGCGCGCCGATACCGGCCCGATCGGCGGCGACATGAGCTACGAGTTCCACGTGCTGGCCGATACCGGCGAGAGCGCCGTGTTCCTCGACAAGCGCCTCGTCGACAAGCCGATTCCGCCCATCGACGTGGACTATCGCAGCGACCTGACGCCGATCTTCAAGGATTGGACCTCGCTGTTTGCGGCCACCGACGAGATGACCGACGAGGCGGGCTTCAAGGCCGCCGTCGAGCCCGAGCACCAGCTCGCGGCGCGCGGCATCGAGGTGGGCCACATCTTCTACTTCGGCACCAAGTACTCCAAGCCGATGAAGGCCACCGTCACCACGCAGGATGGCCAATCGGTGGAAGTGCACATGGGCAGCTACGGCATCGGCCCCACCCGCCTGGTGCCGGCCATCATCGAGGCGAGCCACGACGAGAACGGCATCGTCTGGCCGGTTTCGGTGGCGCCGTTCGAGGCCGTGGTCATCAACCTCAAGGTCGGTGACGCCGAAAGCGACAAGGCATCCGAGCGTATCTACGACGACCTCGTCCGCGAGGGCATCGACGCGCTCTATGACGATCGCGACATGGCTGCCGGCGGCAAGTTCGCCAACGCCGACCTCATCGGCATCCCGTACCACCTGATTGTCGGCCCGCGCGGCCTCAAGGACGGCACGGTCGAGCTCAAGCACCGCAAGACCGGCGAGCGCGAGACCCTCAGCCTCGAGGCCGCCGTGGGCCGCCTAAAGGCGCTGATCGTGCCGCAACGGCGGGACACGGTTTGACCGACGCGCCGGCGCAGCTGCGGCCGCCAGGCCCGTTCTCGCGCTTCGAGTTTCTCGTGGCGGGCCGCTACCTGCGGGCCCGCCGCAAGGAGCGCTTCGTATCGGTGATCGCGCTGCTGACGCTGGTTGGCGTCGCGCTCGGTGTTGCTACGCTCATCACTGTGATGAGCGTGATGAACGGCTTCCGCTCCGAACTGCTGGGCAAGATTCTCGGGCTCAACGGACATTTCGTCGTCGAGAACGTGAAGGGATCCTTCACCGACTACAATGATGTCGTCCGCCGCCTCGAAGGCGTCGAGGGCGTCGTCTACGCCATCCCTTACGTGGAAGGGCAGGCGCTCGCCTCGGGCAACTCCGATTCCACCGGCGTCGTCGTCCGCGGCATCGACGCGGAATCCCTGCGCAAGCTGACCCTCCTGGAGGATGCCGCCGTACTCGGCGGTTGGGACCAGTGGGATGACGGCACCGGCGTTGCCATCGGCGACCGTCTCGCCGACCGCCTTGGCGTCGGCCTCACCGAGCCGGTGACCATCGTCAACCCGGACGGCACCATGACGCCCTTCGGCCAGACGCCGGCCATGCGCTCCTACCCGGTCAACGTCATCTTCGACCTCGGCATGCCCGAGCAGGACAACTTCTTCATCTACATGCCGATGCAGGCGGCGCAGGTCTACTTCAAGCACTTCGCCGACCAGCTGAAGCCCGGGGTGGAGATGCCCGGAGTTATGGCCACCGACGAGGAAATCGACGCGGCCTACGAGCGCGTCTATGCAGCCTCGGGCGTCGAGGTGTTCGTGCAGAACCCCGACAACATCGCCGGCATGAGGCAGAAGCTCGAAGCGGCGCTCGACCGGCCCTTCCACATCACCGACTGGCAGCAGCGCAACGCCACCTTCTTCTCGGCCCTGCAGGTCGAGCGGGTGGTGATGTTCGTCATCCTCTCGCTCATCATCCTCGTCGCCGCCTTCAACATCATCGCCAGCCTCGTGATGCTGGTGAAGGACAAGGGGCCCGATATCGCCGTCCTCCGCACCATGGGCGCGACGCGCGGCGCCATCATGCGCATCTTCTCGATGACGGGCTTTGCCATCGGCCTTTCGGGCACGCTTCTGGGGCTGGTGCTCGGCCTCCTGGTTGCTGCGAATGCCGAGGTGCTGCGCGCCGGGCTCTCCGATCTGTTCGCGATCCCGATCTTCCCGCCCGAGCTGTTCAGGATGAGTGCGCTGCCCTCGCGCATCGACGAAGGCGAGGTGCTGCTGGTGGTGCTGCTGTCGCTGGGCCTCACCTTCCTCGCGACCCTCTATCCCGCCTGGCGCGCTGCCCGGCTCGATCCGGTGGAGGGCCTCAACCAGTGACCGATATCGCCCAGCAGCCTGCCGGCGATCCCGGCCCGTTCTCGCGCTTCGAGTTCATGGTCGCCTGGCGCTACCTGCGCGCCCGCCGTCGCGACCGCTTCGTCTCGGTCATTGCCGGGCTGACCCTCACCGGGATTGCGCTCGGCGTTGCCGCGCTCATCGTCGTCACCTCGGTGATGAACGGCTTCAACGCCGAGATCGTCAACAAGCTACTCGGCCTCAACGGCCACTTCTCGGCCTATCCCATCGAGTCGCGCTTCACCGACTACGACCAGGCCGCCGCCGACCTTGAAAAGGTCGATGGCGTCGTCGCCGCTATTCCCTTCGTCGAAGGGCAGGCGCTCGCCTCCGGACCGCGCAGTTCCTATACCGGCGTCATCGTGCGCGGCGTGTCGCAGGCCTCCATCGACAAGCTGACCTTTCTGCGTGATGGGGCCGTGCTCGGCTTCTGGGATGGCTGGGACGAGCAGGAGGGCGTCGCCATCGGTCGCCGCCTCGCCGACAAGCTGAGGCTCAATATCGGCGACCCGCTGACCCTGCTCAGCCCCAACGGGCAGGAGACGGCGCAGGGGCGCAGTTCGCGCAGCCGCTCCTACAGGGTGGCGGTGATCTTCGACCTCGGCATGACCGAGTTCGACAGCTTCTACCTCTACATGCCGCTTCGGCCGGCGCAGGACTATTTCAACATGTTCGACCGGGTGCTGAAGCCCGGCGCCGAACCGCCCGCCTTCGACGCCCCGGACGAGGAGAAGGAAGCGGCCTACGACCGCATCTACAAGGCGACGGCGGTTGAGCTGTTCGTCACCGACCCCAACAACCTGGGGCCGATGCGGCTCAAGATCGGCAGTCAGGTCGAGCGCCCGCTGGTGCTCTCCGACTGGCAGCAGCAGCATCAGAATTTCTTCGATGCGCTGCAGACCCAGGGCACGGTGATGTTCGTCATCCTGAGCTTCATCGTGCTGGTCGCCGCCTTCAACATCATCTCGTCGCTGATCATGCTGGTGAAGGACAAGGGCACCGACATCGCCGTGCTGCGCACAATGGGCGCGACGCGCGGGTCGATCATGCGCATTTTCGGTATTGCCGGCATCGGCATCGGGGTAGGGGGCACGCTGCTCGGGCTGGTGCTCGGGGTAGTCATCGCCATGAACGCCGAGCCGATCCGTGCCTTCCTCTCCAACCTGCTCGGCATCACCATCTTCCCACCCGAGGTCTTCTTCCTCTCCTCGCTGCCCAGCCGCACCAACTTCTCCGAGGTGGCGCTCATCGTCACCGTCGCGCTGGTGCTGAGCTTCCTCGCCACGCTCTATCCGGCTTGGCGCGCCGCCCAATACGATCCCGTCGAGGCCCTGCGCTATGAGTGACGTCCACCTGAGGCTCTCGAAAGTCCACCGCCACTACGGCGAGGGTGAAACCATGGTGCGGGTGCTCGAGGCGGCCGATCTCGAGGTGCGCGGCGGCGAAATCGTCGCCATTGTCGCGCCGTCGGGCGCCGGCAAGTCGACGCTGCTGCACGTCTCCGGCCTGCTCGAGAGGCCGCAGGCGGGCGAGGTCGAGGTGACGGGCATTGCCACCAGCAAGCTCAACGAGCGCGGCCGCACCCTGCTGCGCCGCAACACCATCGGCTACGTCTACCAGTTCCACCACCTGCTGCCCGAGTTCTCGGCGCTCGAGAACGTCACCCTGCCGCAGCTCATTGCCGGCGTGGACAAGGCCGCGGCCGAAAAGCGCGCCATGGCGCTGCTCGACATGCTCGGCATCGGCCCGCGCGCCCAGCACCGGCCGGCCGAGCTGTCCGGTGGCGAGCAGCAGCGCGTCGCCATCGCCCGCGCCGCCGCCAACCGGCCGCGCATCATCCTCGCTGACGAGCCCACCGGCAACCTCGACCCCACCACCAGCGACGTGGTGTTCGACGCGCTCGCCAACCTCATCCGCGACGAAGGCGCCGCAGCGCTCATCGCCACCCATAATTTCGACCTCGCGCGCCGCGCCAACCGCATCGTTACCCTGCGCAACGGTCTGATCGAGGAAACGACGGTCTGAGGTAGCGGTGATCCTCCCCTGCGAAGCGGGGGAGGATCACCCGCAGGGTGGTGGAGAGAGCGTCGGCACACGCCGACTCTCGCCGCCCCGCCTTGACTATTCCCGCACCACAGTGAAGGTAACTCCCCTGACATGTCAGGTCGCGGAGGCGACCTGAGGTACGTGCACAGAACTGCGACGGAACGGTCGCGAGAGGGAGGACTTGTATGCGCACCATCAAGGGGCCAGCCATTTTTCTGGCCCAGTTCGCCGGCGACGAGGCGCCGTTCGATACGCTCGACAACATCTGCAAGTGGGCCGCTGATCTGGGCTACAAGGGCGTCCAGATCCCCACCTGGCTGACCCATTTCGTCGATGTCGAGAAGGCGGCGACGTCCAAGACTTATGCCGACGAAGTCAAGGGCAGAGTACAGAGCCACGGGCTCGAGATCGCCGAGCTGGCGAGCCACATCATCGGCCAGCTCGTCGCGGTGCATCCAGCCTATGATACGCTTTCCGACGGCTTCGCCATTCCCGAGGTGCGCGGCAACCCCAAGGCGCGGCAGGAATGGGCCGTGCAGCATCTGAAGCATTGCGCCGCCGCCTCGAAGAATCTCGGCCTCAAGGCCCACGCCACCTTCTCCGGTGCGCTCGCCTGGCCCTATCTCTACCCGTTCCCGCAGCGCCCGGCCGGGCTGGTGGAAGAGGCCTTCGATGAACTGGCCCGCCGCTGGACGCCGATCCTCGACGAGTTCGACCGCCACGGCGTCGATGTCTGCTACGAGATTCACCCGTCCGAGGACCTGTTCGACGGCGCGACCTACGAGATGTTCCTCGAGCGCGTGAACAACCACCCGCGCGCCAACCTGCTATACGATCCGAGCCACTTCGTGCTGCAGCAGCTCGACTACCTGCAGTACATCGATTTCTACCACGAGCGGATCCGCATGTTCCACGTCAAGGACGCGGAGTTCAATCCGACCGGCAAGCAGGGTGTCTACTCGGGCTTCCAGTCCTGGGTGAACCGCGCCGGCCGCTTCCGCTCGCTCGGCGACGGCCAGGTGGATTTCGCCGGTATCTTCTCCAAGCTCAGCGCCTACGGCTTCGACGGCTGGGCCGTGCTCGAATGGGAATGCGCCATCAAGTCGGCGGAGCAGGGCGCTGCCGAAGGCGCTCCGTTCATCGCCAGTCACATCATCAACGTGACCGAAAAGGCGTTCGACGACTTCGCCGCTTCGGGCACCGACCGCGCCGCCAACCGCAAGATTCTCGGCCTGGACTAAGGGGGACACACCAATGGCAAACCGCATCCGCCTCGGCATGGTCGGCGGTGGCGCCGGCGCGTTCATCGGCGCCGTGCACCGCATCGCCTCGCGCATCGACGACGACTACGAACTCGTCGCCGGCGCGCTCTCGTCGAACCCCGACACGGCCCGCCAGTCGGCCGCCGACCTGGGCATCGCGCCCGACCGCGCCTACACCTCCTACGAGGAGATGGCGCAGAAGGAAGCCGCCCGCCCGGACGGCATCCAGGCCGTGTCGATCGTCACGCCCAACCACGTGCATTTCGGCCCGGCCAAGGCCTTCCTCGAAGCCGGCATTCACGTCATCTGCGACAAGCCGCTGACCTCCAGTCTCGAAGACGCCCGCGCGCTGGCCAAGGTGCAGCCGAAGAACGGCGCAAAGTTCCTGCTGACCCACAACTACACCGGCTATCCGCTCATCCGGCAGGCCCGTGACCTCGTGGCGTCGGGGGCACTCGGCAAGATCCGCGTCGTCCAGGCCGAGTATCCGCAGGACTGGCTGACCGTCGAGGCCGATCCCGGCAACAAGCAGGCCTCGTGGCGCACGGACCCTGCGCGCTCGGGCGCCGGCGGCGCCATTGGCGATATCGGCACGCACGCCTACAACCTCGCCCGCTTCGTGACGGGACTGAAGACCGAGGCGGTTTCGGCCGACCTCCAGAGCTTCGTGCCCGGCCGCCAGCTCGATGACAACGTCCACATCCTGCTGCGCTTCGAAGGCGGCGCCCGCGGCATGCTGTGGGCGAGCCAGGTCGCAGTCGGCAACGAGAACGGCCTGCAGCTGCGCGTCTACGGCGAAAAGGCCGGCCTCGAATGGCGGCAGGACAACCCCAACTACATGTGGTTCACCGAGTTTGGAAAACCCAAGCAGCTGCTGACCCGCGGCGGCGCCATCTCGGCCCCGCCTGCCGCCTCGATGAATGTCCGCATCCCGTCGGGCCACCCTGAGGGCTACCTCGAAGCCTTTGCCACCCTCTACCACCAGTTCGCCGAGGTCATCCGCGGCAACGGGGCGGAATACGAGGGCCTGCTGCCGTCGCTCGCCGACGGCGTCGAGGGGATGGAGTTCATCATGGCCGCCGTCGCCTCCTCGAAGGCCGACGGCAAGTGGACGAAGTTCAGCGAGGTCTGAGGCAGACCACACGAAGCGGGAGGTTGCCGACACATGCCGACAGTCTTCCGCTTCAACGGCATCCGCTTCCATTTCTTCGCCAACGAGGGCACGCCTCGCGAGCCCGTGCACATTCACGCCGAGCGCTCGGACGCGGATGCAAAGCTCTGGCTCTATCCAGAGGTGACGATAGCCAAGTCGTTCGGCTATAATCGCAGTGAACAGGCAATCCTGGTTCGGATCGTCCGTCAGCGCCGAGACGAGATCGAAAGGACGTGGAATGAGTTCTTCAGCAAAAGATCTTAGGTTTGACGACGACACCATGTGGGTGGATCTGACCGACGGGCGCACGCTCGGCATCCCGCTCGCCTGGTTCCCCGTTCTGCTTGAAGCCACGCCCGAGCAGCGGCTGCGCTACCGTATTGGAGCGAGCGGCAACGGCCTTCACTGGGAAGAACTCGATGAGGACATTTCGGTCGAGGGCCTGCTTGCCGGTCGCGGCGACATGACCAATCGCCGCCGCAAGGTTCAGGCTGCGGAATAGCGGGCTACCCACGCGGCTACCGCGCCCGCGATCAGGGCGAGCCCCGAGGCAGTGAGGGCGATCAGCACCACCCGCCTGAACCCAACCGTAGTGAGCCGCCGGAACACCAGAACGCCGGCAAGGGCGAACGGAGCTAGCACCACGGCACAGAGCGCCATCGGCCCCAGCATCTCCGGCTTGATCGTGCCGAAGGCGAGATAGGTGGCAAGCGTCGCGGAGTGCATGGCGATGTTGAAGCCCTGCAACACGCCGCGCTGTTCGTCCTTGCTCCAGCCGCGCAGCGTGATCCACAGCGTCGGCACCGGCCCGGCGATACCGGCCATTCCACCCAGTACGCCCCCGATCCAGCCGCTTGCCGCGTCGGCAACGCGCCCGCCCCAGCCAATGCGCAGGTCGGGGCTCAGCAGCAACATCAGCGGACAGTAGAGGACGAGGAACAGGCCCAGCCCGAAGCGGAACAGCATCGGCTCGGCCGCCCCCACCAGCAGGGCGCCGAACGGCACGCCCACCAGCCCGCCGATAACGAAGGGCAACGCCCGCTTGAGGCTGAAGCCGCGCCACACGAAGGGCAGCGTCACCAGTTGCCCGACCAGCGAACCGAAAACCGCGAGCACCGCCGCAAGCCGCGGCTCGACGCCCCAGGCCCACACCGAAAGCGCCACCAGCGCGAAGGCGAAGCCGGATACACCCTGCGCGAAACCGGCCAGTGCCGCACCAAGGGCGATCAGCAGCAGCGCCTGTTCCATCTGTGCTACCGGCGACGACGGGCGCCGTCAGGCGGCTTCGGCAGGGCACGGACGACCGACGGCTCGCCGATCCGTTCCACCGTATAGCCCGCTTGTTCAAGCAGCTTGGGCACGCCGCCCTCGCCGACGAGGTGGCCGGCCCCGACAATGACCATGGCGTTGTCGTTGGCGGCCAGCAGCGTTTCGAGTTCCGCCACCCACCGCTGGTTGCGCTGGGTGATCAACTGGTCGAAGCGCGCGTCGCCGCCCAGTTCCTCGCGGTTGAGCAGGTCGAGCCTTTCGATCTCGCCCGCCGCCCACGCATCGGTCAGCTCCTCGATCAGCTGGTGGCTGTTCATCTTCGCCACCTCTTCGGCCGCCGCCACGACGTTGGCGATCTGCTCCTCCTCGCTCACGGCGCTGAAGAAGCGCATCTGCTCCTCGGCTGTCTCGAGCCCGCGCTTCTTTTCCGCCGGCACCTCGGCATCGACCTGAAGCTCCACGCCGGCCCGCGCGCCCTGCACCGCGCCGCCGCTCAGCATCAGTTCGGCCATCCATGGCTGCAGGTAGTCGAAGGCGGCCGGATCGAACCCGGACACGATGATGGCGCTGCGCACCGTTTCTGCCTTTTCGGGCCCCAGCAGGTCCCACAGGGTCTGCCCGCCGCGCATGCGGCCCTCGACCAGCGTCATCCGCGTCATGGTGGCGTAGGCCGCCTCGTCGAACACCATCTCGAAATAGACGAGGTCCGCCGCGGCGAGCGCGCGGTCGAACTCCGGCGTGCGCCAGTCCACCTCGCGGGTGAAGGCGTGGATCGATCCGAAGAGATAGATCGAGCTGTCGGCGTCCGAAACCTTCCACATGGCTGGCGCCGCGAGGGCTGGGGCGGTGGAGAGCGACAGGGCCAAGAGCGGCGCAGCAAGCTTCTTCATGGTCCGCCCCGCACGCCTACTGCACCCGCTCGACCTTGAGGCCACGCTTCTTCAGCAGCACCGGCAGGCCCGACGGGCCGCCGAAATGCGCCGCGCCAACGATCACCATCACGTCCTGGTCGGTATCGAGCAGCCTCTCGATCTGCGCCGCCCAGCGCTTGTTGCGGCTGGTGAGCAGCGCGTTGAACAGCTCGCTGCCCGGCTTGCCGAACGCTGCCGCGGTGGGGACATACAGCCCCTCGACATCGCCGGCCAGCCATTCGGCGGTGACGTCGTACGGCTCATCCGAGGCACCGCCGCTGCTGATCGTCTCCATCAGCATCTTCACCTGTGCCTTGTCGCTCAGGTCGGCGAGCACGCGCAGCTGCGTCTCGAGCGTGTCGAAGCCGCGCTCCTTGCGATCGGGAATCTCGCGCTTGATCGAATCCTCGACGCCGGGCCGCATCCGACCGCCAACGGCTTCGGCCGCGATGCCCGAGATCGTCATGGCGGCAAACCAAGGCCGCATCGCTTCGATCACCTCGCGGTCGAGCCGCAGCGCCGTCACCACCTCAGCCAGCTGCGCCTGCTGCTTCTTGGTGAGGTAATCGCTGAGCTTCTTGCCCTTGCGGTTGAGGCCGAGCTCCGCCATCGCCCGGAAATATTCCTCGTCGGACACCGTGGTGGGCATCTCGAAATAGACGAGGTCGGCTTCCTTGAGCGCCTTGTTGAAGGCGCTGGTGCGCCACTTCACGCGCGAGCTGAACGCGTGCACGGAGCCGAATAGCCACACCTGGCTGTCCTCATCGGCAATCCGCCACATGGCCGGCGCGGCGAAGGCGGGAACGGTGAGGCCGGCCGAGAGCAGCAACGCCATAAAGGTACGGCTCAGCGCTGCCCTCATGGCGGCCTCCGCCTTGTCAGTGAGTCCAGGGAGTCTTGCGGTCGGCGCGGAAGTTGTCGGAATAGACTGTGCGCTTGGGCGTCGGCCGGTGTTCGGGCAGCACCTGGTAGGGGATGCCATTCTTCTCGGCGTAGGCCGTGGCTTCCTCGAGCGTATCGAAGGTCAGGCGAATCTGCGTGCGCGTGTCGGAGGTCGAGGTGTAGCCCATCAGCGGCTCAATCTCGCGCGGAGCCGCCGGCTCATGCACCAAAACCCACGCCTTGGACTTGCCGCGGCCGGACTGCATCGCGTTGGGTGCGGGCCGGTAAATACGTGCCGTCATCTCATGCCTTCGAGTTGATTCAACGGGGTTGTTGCCCTGCGATATGGGCGGTCCGCATCGTCCATTCAATCCACGAAAACCGCCGGGAAATCAAGGCGCACCGGCAAGGCCAGCGGCACACGAAGGGCGCCCCCATTGCCGCAGGAAGGACTGGTCGGGGCAGAGTGATTCGAACACTCGACCACCGGTTCCCAAAACCGGTGCTCTACCAGGCTGAGCTATACCCCGAACCGTCGCCACTCCGATACGCGGTGTCGCTGCAAAGCGCAAGCATTGCGCCGATCATGTCGCCCTGTTGACGCCGCGAGCCGCTACCCGCAAATGGTTTCATGCACCAACTCACCAAACCGTGGCCCCTCGGGCTCGGCCGCCGCACCGCTATCTGGTACGCCGTCGGCTTCGCGGTTCTCCTTGCCGCGCTCCACCTCCTCGACCGCCCGCTGACCGTGTGGGCCGAGGGCCTGCCGTCGGAAGTGCGGAGCGTCTTCAGGTGGATCACGCGCTGGGGCGAATCCGACTGGATACTCGTCCCCTCGCTCCTCGGCCTGATTCTCGCCTGGCTGGTCTCGCTCGTCACCGGCGACCGCATCCGTCAGTGGGCGAGGCAAGTCCTGCTGCTGTTGAGCTTCATTTTCCTCGGCGTCGGCGTGCCCGGGGTCGTCGCGACGCTGCTCAAGCGCATCATTGGCCGCGCCCGCCCGGTGGAATGGACCGCCGAGGCGCCGCTGAGCTTCGCGCCGCTGAACTGGGACGCCTACACCTTCCAGAGCTTCCCCTCGGGCCACTCGACCACCGCCTTCTCGCTGGCGCTGTCGATCGCGTTCGTGTGGCCCCGGACCCTGTGGCCGATGCTGGCATGCGCGGTGCTGATCGCGACCTCGCGCATCGTGGTCGGCGCGCACTACCTCACCGACATCACCGCCGGCGCCGCGCTCGGCACGCTCGGAGCCCTCGCGGTGCGCGATTTTTTCGCCAGCCGCGGCTGGCTTTTCGGGAGAACAGGGGACGGCGCCATCGTCCGCCACCCCCTCGCGCCTACTCGTTCGTGACGCGATAGCGCTCGAGCGCCGCCGCCATGTCGGCCTTGAGGTCGTCGATCTGCTCGAGCCCGATATGGGCGCGGAACATTTGACCTTCCGCTGTCCACGGCACGGCGGTGCGGATATTGGTGGGGTTGAAGGGGAGACAGAGGCTTTCATAGCCGCCCCACGAATAGCCCATGCCGAACAGCTGGAAGCCGTTCACCATCGCCGCCACCGAGGGGCGCGTCTTCTTCTTGAGCCGGAAGGCGAAGAGGCTCCCCGATCCGGTGAAGTCGCGCTTCCAGATCGTATGGCCCGGGTCGCTCGGCAGGGCAGGGTGGTAGACCTGCTCGACCCCGGGCTGCTCGGCGAGCCAAGTCGCGAAGGCGAGGCTCTGCGCGCTGTGGTGCTTCATGCGCAGCGCCAGCGTGCGCATGCCGCGCAGCGTCAGGTATGCATCGTCGGGCGAGGCCGTCACGCCGAGAATGCGGTGCGTGCGCTTGAGCCGCGGCAGCAGCTTCTCGTTCGCCGATACGGTGCCGATCATCACATCGGAGTGCCCGACGAACATCTTCGTGCCCGCATGCATTACCATGTCGGCGCCGAGCGCCAGCGGGTTGTGGTAGAGCGGCGAGGCCCAGGAATTGTCGACGATCACGGTGATCTCGCGCGGTTTGGCTGCCGCCACGATCGCCCGCAGGTCCTGCATCTCGAAGGTCAGGGAACCGGGCGTTTCGACGAAGATCGCCCTGGTCCTGTCGGTGATCTGCGCCTCTATCCCCCCGGCGATGGCCGGGTCGTAGAAGCGCGTGGTGATGCCGAAGCGCGACAGTCCCTCGGTGCTGAACGTGCGCGTCGGCTCGTAAGCGGAGTCGGTCACCAGCAGCTCGTCGCCGGCCGAAAGCGCAGCGAGCAGCGCCGTCGTCACCGCTGACAGGCCCGAGGGGCAAATCACCGTTCCCGCCGCGCCCTCGAGTTCGCTTACCAGGTCGGCAAGCGCCTGCGTGGTGGGGCTGTCGTTGCGCCCGTAGCGGATGGGCGCTTTGTAGTCCTCGAGCTCATCAAGCGTCCTGAACAGCACCGTCGAGCCGCGGAACACCGGCATATTCACGTAGCCGTAATTGTCCGCCGAGGCCCGGCCGGAATGTGTAAGGATGGTCTCCGGCGCGGTGAAATCCCCGCCTTCGGTGGTGTTCTTGCTCACGTCCTGGTCCTGCTCAAAATCACGCCATGGCCGCTTGTTGATGAAAAAACAGTCAGGTTTGCTGCCCCAATTCGGCCATAGAGCTTGACGTAACCGTCAATTGCCGCTTCGATGCATACCAGCATCACACCCGCCGTCCAAGGCGGAGGTGCCGCCGGCGGCCGGAGGGGGGCCTTTGTCCGCCGAGCAAACAGGGTCAGGAACAAGGTAAACAACCCATGATGAAAACGCTTCTCACCGCTGCGGTTGCTGTTGGCTTCGGCCTTTCGGCGAGCGCTGCGCTGGCGCAGACTGCCACCTCGCCTACGCTCGATGCGATCAAGGCCAAGGGGTACGTGCAGTGCGGTGTGACCGGCGGCGTACCGGGCTTCTCGGCGCCCGACGCCAACAACAACTGGACGGGTATCGAAGTCGACTACTGCCGTGCGCTCGCCGCGGCCATCTTCAACAATGCCGACGCCGTCCGCTACACGCCGCTCACCTCGCAGGAGCGTTTCACGGCTCTCTCCGCCGGTGAGATCGACGTGCTGTCGCGTACCACGACCTGGACGATGAGCCGCGATACCCAGCTCGGTATCAAGTTCATCGGCACCATGTTCTACGACGGCCAGGGCTTCATGGTCCGCAAGGAGGACAACATCGCCTCCGCGCTCGACCTCAGCGGCGCAGCCATCTGCATCGAGTCCGGTACCACCACCGAGCTCAACGCTGCCGACTACTTCGCTGCCAACAAGATGGAATTCAACACCGTCGTGTTCGTTGACCAGGACGAAGTGGTGAAGGCTTACGAAGACGGCCGTTGCGACGTTTACACCACGGACTCCTCGGCCCTGGCTGCCGAGCGTTCGAAGTTCGCTGACCCGTCGGCCCATGTCATCCTGCCCGAGATCATCTCCAAGGAGCCGCTCGGCCCCGTGGTTCGCCAGGGTGACGACACCTTCTTCAACATCGCGCGCTGGACCTATTTCGCCCTGCTCGAGGCTGAGGAACTGGGCGTGAGCTCGGCCAATGTCGACGAGATGCTCGCCTCCGACAACCCGGCTATCAAGCGCCTGCTTGGCGTCGAAGGCGACTTCGGCACACCGCTCGGCCTGACCAAGGACTGGGCGTACCAGATCGTCAAGCTCGTCGGTAACTACGCCGAGGCGTACGAGCGGCATGTCGGCCCGAACACGCCGATCGGCCTTGCCCGCGGCCTCAACGCTCTGTGGAAGGACGGCGGAATCCAGTACTCGCCGCCGATCCGCTAAGCCCGGAGTTCTCTTGCGGCCCGGCGTGCACAGCGCGCCGGGCCGTTTCGCTCCCGGACCCTGGGCGCAGGGTGTCGGAACTGACTTTTTCTCCTGGGCAGGGGAGATACGCCGCCTATGGCAACAATCGACACGGCGCGTCCGGCGCCGCCGACCCGACGACTTTCATTGAATGACCCCGTCTTCCGCGGCCTCGTCTACCAGATCCTGGTCGCTGTGGCGGTGGTGCTCTTTGCCGCCTGGATCATCAGCAACACCGCTGCCAACCTGCAGGCGCAGAACAAGACCTCCGGCTTCGACTTCCTCGGCAAGACGGCCGGTTTCGACATCAGTTTCTCGCTGTTTCCGTGGAGCCGCGCTTCCTACTACTGGGAAGCCTTCCTGGTCGGCCTCACCAACACCATTCTCGTGGCCGCCATCGGCATCTTCTTCGCCACGATCCTGGGCTTCATGCTCGGCGTGGCTCGCCTGAGCTCCAACTTCCTCATTGCGCGGCTCGCGACCGTCTATATCGAGACGATCCGCAACATCCCGCTGCTGCTGCAGCTCTTCTTCTGGTACTTCGCCGTGCTAAAGGCGATGCCGGCGGTGCGCAACTCGCTGGAGCTGCCCTTCGATATCTTCGTCAACCAGCGTGGCCTGTTCGTCCCCAAGCCCATTCCGGACGAGGCCTTTGGCTGGGTGTGGGTGGCGCTGATCGCCGGCTTCGTCATCTGGTTCGGCATCGGGCGCTGGGCCAAGGCGCGGCTCGAAAGGACGGGCCGCCGCTTCCCGGTGTTCATCACCGGCCTTGCCATCACGATCGTGCTGGTTGCCCTGGTCTGGCTCATCTCGGGCGCCGACGTTCAGTTCGAGGTTCCGGCCCTCGAGCGCTTCAACTTCAAGGGCGGCATTGCGCTTCCCCCCGAGTTCGTGGCGCTGGCCTTCGGCCTCATCATCTATACCGCGGCGTTCATCGGCGAGACGGTGCGCTCCGGCATCCTCGCGGTCAGCCACGGGCAGACCGAGGCGGCCATGGCGCTCGGCCTCAAGGAAAGTGACCGGCTCCGCCTCGTCATCGTTCCGCAGGCGATGCGCGTCATCGTTCCGCCGCTGACCAGTCAGTACCTCAACCTCACCAAGAACTCCTCGCTCGGCGCCGCCATCGGCTACCCCGAGCTGGTGAACGTGTTCTCGGGCACTGCCCTCAACCAGACCGGCCGCGCCATCGAGATCATCGCAATGACCATGGCCGTCTACCTGACCCTGTCGCTGCTCACCTCGGCGATCATGAACTGGTACAACGCCCGCGTGGCGCTGGTGGAAAGGTAGGGGCAGCGCCATGACCGCAGAAGTTCGCACCGAAATGGCGCCGGCACTGCCGCCGCCCCGGCGCTCGACCGGGGTGGGGCACTGGCTGCGCCAGAACCTGTTCGCCACTCCCACCGACGCCATCATGACGGTGGTCGGCGCGCTGTTCCTCGTCTGGGCGGTTCCCCAACTGATCGAATTCCTCTTCACCAAGGCCGTATGGCCTGGTGGAACCGTGGAAGACTGCCGGGTGATGGGCGCCGGCGCGTGCTGGGCCTATATCGGCGCGCGCATCAACTTCTTCATCTACGGCTTCTACCCGATGGATGAATACTGGCGGCCCAACGTGGTCTTCGCGCTCGCCGCCTTGTTGGTGGTCCCGCTGGCCATTCCGAAGGCGCCGTTCAAGGTCGTGAACGCGCTGCTCTTCTTCGTGGCCCTGCCGATCGTCACGGTGGTGTTGCTCTCGGGCGGCTCGTTCGGGCTCCGGCCGGTTCCCACCGACCAGTGGGGCGGCCTGCTGGTGACGCTGATCATCTCCTACGTCGCCATCCTCGGTTCGCTGCCGCTCGGCATCCTGCTTGCGCTTGGCCGCCAGTCGAAGCTGCCGGTGATCAAGACGCTGTGCGTCGCCTTCATCGAACTGTGGCGAGCGGTGCCGCTGATCACGGTCCTCTTCATGGCCTCGATCATGCTGCCGCTGTTCCTGCCGCAGGGCACCTCGATCGACAAGCTGTTGCGCGCCCTCGTGGGTGTCACGCTGTTCGCCTCCGCCTACATGGCCGAGGTGATCCGCGGCGGTCTGCAGGCCATTCCGCGCGGCCAGTACGAGGCGGCCGCGTCGCTCGGGCTGGGCTACTGGAAGCGCATGGGCTTCATCGTGCTGCCGCAGGCGCTCAAGCACGTGATCCCGGGTATCGTGAACATCTTCATCTCGCTGTTCAAAGATACCTCGCTGGTCTCCATCGTCGGCATCTTCGACCTGCTCAACACCATTCAGGCAGGCACGTCCGATACCAACTGGTTCTCTCCGACCCAGGCGACCACTGGCTACATCTTCGCCGCCATCATCTACTGGATCTTCTGTTTCTCCATGTCGCGCTACTCGCTGTTCATGGAGCGCCGGCTGAACACCGGCCACAAGAGGTAACTCATGTCCGACGTTTCCACCGCCTCCGTCGATCGCAAGATCGATACCTCGCACATGACGGTCTCGGCCACCGAGGTGGCCATCGACATCATCGGCATGAACAAGTGGTACGGCGATTTCCACGTGCTGCGCGACATCAACCTCAAGGTGATGAAGGGCGAGCGCATCGTCATCGCGGGGCCCTCGGGCTCCGGCAAGTCGACGCTCATCCGCTGCATCAACCGACTCGAGGAGCACCAGCAGGGCCAGATCATCGTCAATGGAACCGAGCTGACCTCGGACCTCAAGCGCATCGACGAGGTGCGGCGCGAAGTGGGGATGGTGTTCCAGCACTTCAATCTCTTCCCGCACCTCACCATCCTGCAGAACCTGACGCTGGCGCCGATCTGGGTACGCGGCATCCCCAAGGCCGAGGCTGAGGAGACCGCGATGAAGTACCTCACGCGCGTTCGCATCCCCGAGCAGGCCAACAAGTTCCCCGGCCAGCTTTCGGGCGGCCAGCAGCAGCGCGTCGCCATCGCGCGCTCGCTGTGCATGAACCCGAAGATCATGCTTTTCGACGAGCCCACCTCCGCCCTCGACCCCGAGATGGTGAAGGAAGTGCTCGAGGTGATGATCAGCCTCGCCGAGGAAGGCATGACCATGATCTGCGTCACCCACGAAATGGGCTTTGCCCGCCAGGTGGCCAACCGGGTGATCTTCATGGACCAGGGGCAGATCATCGAGCAGAACGACCCCCAGGGCTTCTTCTCGAACCCGCAGCACGAACGCACGAAACTGTTCCTCAGCCAGATTCTGCACTGAGCTTGACCCTGCATCCCGGCGTCACGATAGTGCCGCCGGGGCATGCAGGAGTGATGATTTGACGTTCGTGAAAGCCGCCCTGCGGTTCGTTTTGCTGTCGGTTTGGCTGGCTCCGGGCTTGGCCCACGCCCAGACTACGCCGGCGCCCGCCGGCCCGACCCTGCAGGCCATCCGCGACCGCGGCCACCTCATCTGCGCCAGCGCCGACCCGCTGCCCGGCTTCGCCCAGCCCGGCGCCGATGGGCGCTGGACCGGCTTCGACGTCGATTTCTGCCGCGCTGTGGCGGTGGCTGTGTTCAACGATGCATCCAAGATGGAGTTCGTGGCGCTGAGCGGCGACAGCCGCTTCGCTCAGTTGCAGACCGGCTCGATCGACGTGATTGCCCGCAACGCGCCGTGGACCATGCGCCGCGACACCAGCTACGGCTCGACCTATGTCGCCACCTCCTTCTTCGACGGCCAGGCGATCATGGTGCCCGATACGCTGGGCGCCGTGTCGGCCTATCAGCTCGACAATGTGACGATCTGCATCGTCGACGAGGCCGAGGGGCTCGCCAACCTGCGCGAGTTCTTCTTCAGCACCCAGGCGACCTATGACGAAGTGCTCTACGAGGACCGCGAGGATCTCGGCGTTGCCTACCGCTCCGGGCTCTGCAACGCGGTCTCCGCCTCGGCCAGCTGGCTCAATGCCATGCGCCGCAGCCTGCCTAGTCCCGCGAGCCACCGCATTCTGCCCGAGCGCATCGGCAAGGGAGCCTTCGGCCCCGTCGTGCGGGCCGGTGACGACCAGTGGTTCGACATCGTGCAGTGGACGCTCTTCGCTCTCATCGATGCCGAGGAGGCGGGGGTGACCTCGCGCAACATCGAGAGCCTGCAGGCGGCCAAGACGCATCGCATCCGCCGCCTGCTGGGGCTAGAGGGCTCGTTCGGCCCCTCTATCGGGCTCGACAGCAAGTTCATCGCCAACGTCATCCGCGCCGTGGGCAACTATGGCGAGATATTCGAGCGCAATTTCGGCCCCAGCACCGACGCGGCGGTGGTGCGCGGCCAGAACGCGCTGTGGACTAATGGCGGGCTGCTCTACGCCCCGCCGATAGAGTGACGGGGCGCCGCAGTCCCGCGGCCGCTCAGGCGAAGAACACCGTGACTCGGCGGTTGATGGCGCCCTTCTTTTCGATCTTGCCGAGTTTCAGCCGGCCGATCTCGCTTGTGTTGGCCACATGGGTGCCGCCGCAGGGCTGCAGGTCGATATCGCCGATCCGCACCAGCCGCACCTTTCCCTGGCCCATGGGCGGCTTGACGTTCATCGACTTGATGAGGCCCGGATTGGCCTCCAGCTCTTCGTCGGTAATCCACTCGGCGCTCACCGGATGGGCCGCCTCGACCAGCGCGTTGAGCTTCGCTTCCACCTCGGCCGCATCGGGCACTTCGGGCAGGTTGAAATCGACTCGGCCCTTGTCCTCGCCCACTGCCGCGCCGGTGATGGGGTAGGGAAGCACCACCGTGACAAGGTGGAGCGCGGTGTGCATCCGCATCAGCTTGTGCCGCCGCTCCCAGTCGATCACGGCGGTCAGCGCCTCGCCGACTTCGGGCTGCGGCGCGCCCTCGGCCGGCACATGAACGATGACCGTCTTGTCGCCGTCGGGGTGGATGGTCGCCGCGATGGCGATGCGGTCGCCATTGGCGCGTTCGAGATAGCCGGTATCGCCCGGCTGCCCGCCTGACGTGGCGTAGAAGATGGTGCGGTCGAGCACGATGCCGCCTTCGGGCGTCAGGCCGCTCACCGTCACCGGAAGGGTTTTGGCGTAGGAATCCTCGCGGAAGACGAAGTCAGTCATGCAGCCGGCTCCGGCTCCACGACCGATTGCCAGTCTATGCTGCCCGGCTCTTCGAGCCAGCGCGGCACCGGCAAGCCCTTGCCCTTGAGGAACTCGGGGTTGAACAGCTTGCTCTGGTAGCGGTTGCCGTAGTCGCAGAGGATGGTGACGATGGTTTTGCCCGGCCCCAGGTCGCGCGCCAGCCGCACCGCACCGGCAATGTTGATGGCCGACGAGCCGCCGAGGCACAGCCCCTCATGCTCGAGCAGGTCGAACACGTAGGGCAGCGCCTCGCTGTCGGGGATCTGGTAGGCGCGATCGACCTGCACGCCCTGCAGGTTGGCGGTGATGCGGCCTTGGCCGATGCCCTCGGTGATCGAGTTGCCGGCGCTCTTCAGCTCGCCCGTGGTGTAGTAGCTGAATAGCGCCGCGCCCTCGGGGTCGGCGAGGCCGATCTGCACGTCCGGGTTGCGCGCCTTGAGCGCCATCGACACGCCGCCCAACGTGCCGCCCGAACCGACCGCGCAGATGAAGCCGTCGATCTCGCCGCCGGTCTGCTGCCAGATTTCGGGCCCGGTGCCCTCGATATGGGCCTGCCGGTTCGCCACGTTGTCGAACTGGTTGGCCCAGATGGCGCCGCCCGGCAGCTCCTTGCTGAGCTTCTCGGCGAGGCGGCCTGAGATTTTGATGTAGTTGTTGGGGTGCTTGTAGGGCTTGGCCGGAACCTGGATCAACTCGGCGCCGAGCAGGGTCAGCGCGTCCTTCTTCTCCTGGCTCTGCGTCTCTGGGATGACGATCACCGTCTTGTAGCCGAGTGCGTTGGCCACCATGGCGAGACCGATGCCGGTATTGCCCGCCGTCCCCTCGACGATGGTGCCGCCCGGCTTCAGCAGCCCGCGCCGCTCGGCGTCACGGATGATGTAGAGTGCGGCGCGGTCCTTTACGGACTGGCCGGGGTTCAGGAACTCGGCCTTGCCCCAGATGTCGCAACCGGTCGCATCGGAGACGCGGTTGAGCCGGATGAGCGGCGTATTGCCGATGGCGGATATGATGTCGCGATGATTGGGCATGGGCCGAGAGCAACTTGGGAAGGAACCTCAAACCTAAAGTCGCCGGTCCGCGCTGCCAAGCGCCAACACAATGAATTGGCACGGCATTTCGTTGGAACGGGCGGGCGGAGAAGAAGGTGGCGCAGGACGGCGATGCGACGGAAATTCGCTGCGGCCGGCTGACTGGCTGGCACGAGGATTGCTGCCCTGCCTTCCGACACCGTGCATTTCCAGCCGGTTACAGGGCTACGATTGAGGGGATGAAATAGATTTTCCTTTGCTGCGGCTTCCCAGTTCTGACGTTCCGGTTCTGGAACGCGGCGAAAAAGCTCTGACCGCACCGGACGAGATACGCGCAAACCGGCGTAACAGTTCACTTTTTTGGTAGACTGCTGAGCCTTGTCGCACTCCACATGAAGCGCGTATGTGACTGCCACGTTGCAGAAACGGTAGTGACATGTCCGAGCCCAGTCGGCGCACTTTGAGTCATCTCCAGGCACTGGAGAGCGAGTCCATCGAAATCTTCCGGGAAGTCGCGGCCAGCTTCGAGCGGCCGGTGATGATGTATTCGATCGGCAAGGATTCCTCGGTCCTGCTGCATCTGGCGCGGAAGGCTTTCTTCCCCTCCCGGGTGCCGTTCCCGATCCTCCACATCGACACGCGCTGGAAGTTCCGCGAGATGATCGAGTTCCGCGACCGCATGGCGCGCGAATACGATCTCGACCTCATCGTCCACATCAACCCGGACGGCATCGCGCAGAACATCAACCCGTTCGACCACGGCTCGGCCGTGCACACCGACATCATGAAGACTCAGGCGCTGCGCCAGGCGCTGAACGCCGGGCGCTACGACGCCGCCATTGGCGGGGCGCGCCGCGACGAGGAAAAGAGCCGCGCCAAGGAGCGCATCTTCTCGCACCGCAACGCCCAGCACGCCTGGGACCCGAGGAACCAGCGGCCGGAGCTCTGGCGCATCTTCAATACCCGCCTCGCGCCGGGCGAGAGCATGCGCGTCTTCCCCATCTCGAACTGGACCGAGCTCGACGTGTGGACCTACATCTACGCCGAGAACATCCCCATTCCCGACCTCTATTTCGCCCGCAAGCGGCCGGTTGTGGAGCGGTCGGGCACGCTGATCATGGTCGATGACGACCGCTTCCGCTTCAATCCGGGCGAGACGCCGCGCGAGGAGATGATCCGCTTCCGCACCTTGGGCTGCTACCCGCTTTCGGGCGGCATCCGCTCGAACGCCACCGATCTGCCGTCCATCATCATGGAGATGCAGGCCTCGCGCACCTCAGAGCGCGAAGGCCGCCTCATCGACACCGACAGCGCCGGTTCGATGGAGAAGAAGAAGCAGGAAGGCTATTTCTGATGTCGTCCGCGCAGATGACCGCCCTCGCTGCCGAAACCGCTCTCGATGCCTGGCTCGCCGAGCAGACCGGCAAGAGCCTGCTGCGCTTCTTGACCTGCGGCTCCGTCGATGACGGCAAGTCGACGCTGATTGGCCGGCTGCTCTATGACAGCCAGCTCATCCTCGACGACCAGCTCGCCTCGCTGCGCAAGGAGAGCCGCAACCGCACCACGGGCGATGAAGGCATCGACTTCTCGCTGCTGGTCGATGGCCTCGCCGCCGAACGCGAGCAGGGCATCACCATCGACGTGGCCTACCGGTTCTTTTCCACCGACAAGCGCAAGTTCATCGTCGCCGACACGCCCGGCCACGAGCAGTACACGCGCAACATGGCGACCGGCGCCTCAAACGCCGACCTCGCCATCGTGCTCATCGATGCACGCAAGGGCGTTTTGACCCAGACGCGCCGCCACAGCTTCATTTTGAGCCTTATCGGCGTGAAGCACGTGGTGCTCGCGGTCAACAAGATCGACCTCGTCGGCTATGACGCGGACACCTTCAACGCCATCGAGGCCGAGTATCGCGCCTTCGCGAAAGACCTCGGCTTCGCCTCGCTGGTGGCGATCCCCGTTTCGGCGCTCAAGGGCGACAACATCCTTGCGCCAAGCGCGCACATGCCGTGGTACTCGGGCCCGCAACTCGTGCCCTATCTCGAATCCATCGAGGTGGCGACCGATCGCACGGAAAAGCCGCTGCGCTTCCCGGTGCAGTGGGTCAACCGCCCGAACCTCGACTTCCGCGGCTTTTCCGGCACCGTCGCCTCGGGCACGGTGAAGGTGGGCGACGACCTGCTGGTGGCCGCTTCGCGCAAGCCCGCCAAGGTCAGGCGCATCGTCACCATGGATGGCGACCTCCACCAGGCCATCGCGGGGCAGGCGGTAACCATCGTGCTCGACCGCGAGGTGGACGTCTCGCGCGGCGACGTGCTGGCGCATCCGGGCGAAGTCCCCGACTTCTCCAACCAGTTCCAGGCCCGGCTGGTATGGATGAATGAAGAGCAGGCGCTGCCCGGCCGCTCGTACCTGCTCAAGCTCGGCAGCCAGCTGGTGCCCGCCTCGATCACGGCGCTCAAGTTCCGCACCAACGTGAACACGCTCGAGCAAAGCGCTGCAAAGACTCTCGAAATGAACGAGGTCGGCACCGTCACCATCGCCACGGACAAGCCGATCGCCTTCGACAGCTACGGCGACAATCCGCTGACCGGCAGCTTCATCCTCATCGACCGCATCAGCAACGCCACTCTGGGCGCCGGGGTCATCGAGTTCGGCCTGCGCCGGGCACAGAACCTGAGCTACCAGAGCTTCGACGTGAACCGGAAGGTGCGCGCCGAGGCCAAGGGGCAAACGCCGCAGATCGTGTGGTTCACCGGCCTTTCCGGCTCGGGCAAGTCCACCGTCGCGAACCTCATAGAAAAACGGCTAACCGCCGACGGCCGCCACGCCTACATCCTCGATGGCGACAATGTGCGCCACGGCCTCAACAAGGACCTCGGCTTCACCGACGAGGACCGTGTCGAGAACATTCGCCGCGTCGCCGAGGTGGCGCGGCTGATGGCCGATGCCGGGCTGATCGTGCTCGTCAGCTTCATCTCGCCCTTCGCCAACGAGCGCCGGTTGGCCCGCGAGGTGGCGGGCGACATCAAGTTCACCGAGGTCTATGTGAACACGCCGCTCGAAGTGTGCGAGGCGCGCGATCCCAAGGGGCTCTACGCCAAGGCTCGCCGCGGCGAGATCAAGAATTTCACCGGCATTTCAAGCCCTTACGAGGCTCCGGTGAATCCGGATGTCATCCTGCACGGCGGCCTCCACGATCCGGTGCAGATGGCCGAGGATCTCTACGCCCGCCTGTTCGATTTCGGCGGCAGCTACTCGATCTGATATAAAGCTGTGGGGGACACCGATTGTCCCCCGCCCGCCGCTCTGGCACCATGATTGGCCATCACATGGTGTCGGCATGCGTCGCGTTCTTCTCGTCCTGAGTCTCATCTTCGCCCTCGTTCCCGTCGCGGCCGAGGCCTCGTTCGACACCTCGAAGGAGTGGTTCGAACGCCTGACCGAGGAGGAGCGGAACCATATCCAGACCGACCTGGTCCTGCTCGGACACTACCAGTTCCTCGTCGATGGCCGCTTCGGCCGCGCCACATTCGATGCCATCGCCGATTTCCAGCGCAGCCAGGGCGGCCCCGGCTCGGGCGTGCTCAGCAGCAGCGAGCTAGAGGAAATGCGGCGGCTCGCGGACGACATCCACGAGCGGCTCGGCCTGCGACGTGTGTCGGACCAGACGGCGAACGTGTCGATGGTGATTCCCGCCAACCTGCTCACCCGGCGCACCCAGACCGAGCAGGGGACGAATTATGTCAGCGCCGACGGCGAGATCAGCCTCGAGACGATGCATGCCCCGCTCGATGGCCTGTCGTTCCGCGACCTCTACGACGTCATGACCGCGCCCGACCCCGAGCGCGTAGTGACCTATCGCAGTTACAGCGACGAGCGCTTCGTCGTCTCCGGCACCATCGGGCCGTACTCGTTCTATACCATGTTCATCGCGGCGGGAGACGACGCCTTCGGCTACTCGCTCGCCTGGGGCAAGATGTATGAACAGGAGGGGGCGATCAGCTCGGTATGGCTCGCCTCGCACTTCGCTCCGCTCGGCAACCTGCCGGAGCACCCCAAGCTGGCCGGCGCTCCGGTGAGCGGGCGGAGTGCCTTCGACCTGCCGCCGGGCGAGCCCGACGTGATCGCGCTCGTCGCCGAGATCACCGGCACGACGCCCAACGATCTCGACCGGGCCCTCGAAGCGCGCCCCGGGGCGCGCACGCTGGTGCTAAACAGCCCCGGCGGGGCGGTGGACAGTGCTCTCGTCATCGCCCAGGAAATCCGCCGGCGCGGCATGCGCACCTATGTGCCCGACGGCATGGGCTGCTATTCGGCCTGCGCCTACATCTTCTTTGCCGGCGAGAACCGCATCGCCGATGGCGAACTGGGCGTGCACCAGATCTCGCAGGAGGTCGCCGACGTCGTCATGACCCAGATGACGCTGGGCGACGTGCTTGATGCGCTCGAGGAGTTCGGCGTCGAGCAGCAGGTGATCTCCTACATGCTGCGCACGCCGCCCGACGACATGTATGTCTTCTCGCGGCGCGAGATCGGCGATCTCGGCATCAACCGCGGCGAGCCGATCCGAGTCGCCGTGGTGCCCGAGGCGCCGGCGCCGGAACCCGAGGGCCCCAAGGCGCTGGCCACGGCTTTCGTGCACCTCTCCAGCCAGTCGACCCGCGCCGAGGCCGACCGTTCCCTCGCCTGGGTCGAGGACCGCTGGGGCAAGCTGTTCGGCGATGCGAAGGCAGAAGTGGAGGCCGGGGCGAGCGACGTTTATCGCGTGCGCCTGCCGCTGGGTTCGCTTGAGCGGGCCAATGCCATCTGCGCCGCCATCAAGGCCGATGGTGGCGGCTGCTATGTGACGACGTCAGGCGGCTGACGACGAGCCGGGAGAGCCCTGAGGTCAGCCGCCCCGGCAGGCTCACAGCGGAGTACAGTTGCCGTTCCCGTAGAGCAGCCGGGCAACGCCCTTCTCCCCGTAGTTGTCGTAACCGTCCTCGTATGGGCACCCGTGGTCGTGGCCTTCGCCATCCCCGGAGGCGCCGAGGAATACGGGCGTGACCGGCCCCTTGCCGCAATCCGGATCGGCCTCGAACGACGCGAGGTCTCCCCTCAGCAGGTAGGTCTTGCACTTGATGAATTCGGAGATCTCGTCCGCCTGCTTGTCGGAAAGACCGACAAAAGCGGCGGCGGGGGAAGTCATGGCCGGACCGGCCAGAAGAGCGAGGACCGCAGCACTCGCGATACGCAGAACGGCAGATTTAGGCATGGTCTACTCCATAGAAATGGAGGCGCCGCCCGACGCCTGGGGGATGTCATCCGCCCGCAACTCGGATGGCGATATTAAATCAGCAACCGGAATCTTTGCCAATAGGCGCCGCGTTCGACTTGGACGCGGTCGTTACAGGCCGAGCAGCAACTTGATCGCGTAGCCGATGGCGGCCACGAGCAGCACCCCGGCCGCCCAGAGGCCGACGAACCACATGAGCCGAGTGATGGGCCGCATCAGTGATAGCCCTCCGAGGGATCGACCTTGCCGCGGAACACCCAGTAGGCGTAGCCGGTATAGGCGAGGATGATGGGGATGAGCACCAGTGCTCCTACCAGCAGGAAGCCAAGGCTTGCGGACGGCGCGGCCGCCTCGGCGATGGTGAGGGCTCCCGGCACGATATAGGGGTAGAAGCTGATGCCGATGCCGGCAAAGCTCAGAAGGAACAGCCCCAGCGCCGCGAGGAAGGGCATCAGGTGCCTGTCGCGCGTCAGCCCCCACCACAGGGCGAAGGCGCAAACGGCAAGCAGCAGCGGCACGAAGGCCGAGAAGAAGGCCGTCGGCCAGGCAAACCAGCGCTCGAAATAGATCGGATCGAGGAAGGGCGTCCACAGGCTGACGATGCCGATGAAGGCGAGGGTGCCCAGGCCCGTCACCATGGCCAGGCGCCGCGATTTCGCCTGCAGCTCGCCATGCGTCTTGAGGTTGAGCCAGCAGGCGCCGAGCAGGGCATAGCCGAAGAGCAGGCCTATGGCGCAGGTGATCGAGAAAGGCGTCAGCCAGTCCCACCAGCCGCCGGCATATTGGCGGTTCTCGATGCGGATGCCCTGCACCAGCGCGCCGAGCGCCATGCCCTGCATGGCGGTGGCGAGGATGGAGCCCAGCGCAAAGCCCCAGTCCCACAATCCGCGCCAGCGCACGGTGCGGAAGCGGAACTCGAAGGCCACGCCGCGGAAGATCAGCCCCAGCAGCATCAGGATGATGGGGATATAGAGGGCAGGGAGCACCGTGGCATAGGCGAGGGGGAACACGGCCATCAGCCCGCCACCGCCCAGCACCAGCCATGTCTCGTTGCCGTCCCATACCGGGGCGACGGAATTCGTCATCACGTTGCGATCCTGCGCCTCGGGAAAGAACGGGAACAGGATGCCGATGCCCAGGTCAAAGCCGTCGAGCACCACGTAGGCGAGCACGGCGAAGGCGATGAGCCCGGCCCAGATGAAGCTCAGCTCAAGTCCGAACATTGTCGCCTCCCGTCGCTTCGATCTGCTGGGCGGGCGTGATGCCCGCCGCGCGTGTCGGCCCCTCGTTGAGGTCGCCCGTGTCGCCCTCCGGCGACTTCCACATGAGGCGCAGGATGTAGAAGGTGCCTGCACCGAAGACGAGGAAGTAGACGATGATGAAGGCAATGAGCGAGGCGCCGATCGCTTCGGCATCGACATTGGAGAGGCTGTCCGCGGTCCTCAGCAGGCCATAGACCGTGTAGGGCTGGCGCCCGACCTCGGTGGTGTACCAGCCGGCGAGCACGGCGATGAAACCTGATGGACCCATCACGAAAGCCGCCCGGTGCAGCCACTTGCTGGTGAAGAGCGTCTTGCGCCACCGCGCCCACAGCGACCACGCGCCCACGCACAGCATCAGCACGCCGAGCCCGACCATGACCCGGAAGGTGATGAAGGGGATGAGCGCCGGCGGCCTCTCCTCGGGCGGGAAAGCCTTGAGGCCCTTGATCTCGGCATCGAACGAATGCCCGAGGATAAGCGAACCCAGCTTGGGGATCCCGATGGCGTACTTCGTCTCCTCGTCCGCGTCGTCGGGTATGCCGAACAGGATCAGCGGGGCGCCCTGGTGGGTCTCATAGTGCCCCTCCATGGCGGCGATCTTGGCCGGCTGGTGCTCCAGCGTGTTGAGCCCGTGCTGGTCGCCCACGAAGATCTGCACTGGCGTCACCAGCGCGGCCATCCACATGGCCATCGAGAACATGATGCGTGCCTGCCGGTTGGCGTTGTCGCGCAGCAGGTGATAGGCGCCCACCGCCCCCACCGCGAAAGCGGTGGTGAGGAAGGCGGCGAGCACGGTGTGCACCAGCCGGTAGGGGAAGGAGGGGTTGAAGATGATCGCCCACCAGTCGGCCGGCACGAACTGCCCGGCCTCGTTGACGGCATAACCGGCCGGGGTCTGCATCCAGCTGTTGGCCGCGAGAATCCAGGTGGCGGAAATCAGCGTGCCGAGCGCCACCATGGCCACCGCGAACATGTGGAGCGCATTGCCGACCCGCTTGCGCCCGAACAGCGCAATGCCGAGGAAGCCGGCTTCGAGGAAGAAGGCGGTAAGCACCTCGTAGCCCATCAGGGGCCCGATGATCGGTCCCGCCTTGTCGGAGAAGGCGGCCCAGTTGGTGCCGAACTGGTAGCTCATCACGATGCCCGACACGACACCCATGCCGAAGGTGACGGCGAAGATCGTCTTCCAGTAGTCGAACAGTCGCAGATAGGCCTCGTCGCGCTTCCACAGGTAGAGCGCGTTGAGCACCGCCATATAGGCCGCCAGCCCGATCGAGAAGGCGGGGAAGATGAAATGGAACGAGACGGTGAAGGCGAACTGGAAGCGCGCCAGCAACTCGGCACTCAAGTCAAACGACATCGCGGCCTCCGCTCACTGCTGTTGGTACCATAACTCATTGTGGCCGCTGGCGCGATTCCCGGCACTGCGCCGCACCGCCGCGCGGTCCGCCGCCGCGCGGCAACGTGCCGCCGCGGAATCGCATCACGATTGACGAAGGGCGCTGGTTCATGCTTTGTTCTGTCTATCGGAGGAAGAAATGGAAGCGTCAGTCGATACCAGCCGCTTGAAGCGCGAGATCAACTCCATGCCGGACGATATCCGGTCGCTGCTCGATGAGCGCGGGCTGACGGCTGCCTACAATGCCCGGCCGGCCTACCAGCAGAACGACTATCTGGGCTGGATCGCACGGGCCAAGCGCCCGGAAACCCGGCAGAAGCGCATCGACCAGATGCTCGAGGAACTCGAGCGGGGAGGAGTCTACATGCGGATGAAGTGGTCGGGCGGCGATTGAGGGGAGGCGCGCCGTGAGCGCTCGCTCAGGCCTCTTCCTTGTCGTCGCCGGCGGAGACCGGTTGCTCGGTCGTGTCGACCAGCTTGGCCTGGACGCCGTGGTCGAGCCCCCAGTCCAGTGCTTCGACCTTCAGCGTATCGAACAGTGCATCGGCGCTGACGCTGCGGCCCTCGGCATCGGCCAGCACCGACGAAAAGCGCACTGCGAGATCGGCCGGCGCATCGGCGCCCTGGGGAGGAAACACCGCGACACTTTCTGTGGGGTTCTGCGAGTCGCGAACCGGCGCCCGCTGCTTGGAGCGGGGCTTTTGCGGCATAGCCTTTGCGGAAGCCTTGCGACCCACTGTGCAATTCGCCTTCATTCTGAAAGCGGGCCGATATTGCCCGGCATGCGCCATACGCGAAAATTCTTTCGCGCGCCGCAGGCTAACAGGAAAAGGCGAAATAATGACAGGGGCGCTGGCACAGTGTTTCGCGCCATCGCCGCCGTTTTCCCCTCAAGGGTTAACTATTCGATGCCGGAAGCTTTGCAATCCAGTCGCCCAGCCGCGTGAGGTTGCCGCCGAGCTTGGCGTGGGACAGCGGCCGGAAATCCTCGACGAAGGCGTCGATGCCGGCATCGGGATGGTGACGGAGCAGGGGCTCCACCCAGGCGAGCATGAAGGGCTCGATCTCCTGCTTGCCGGTCTGAAAGGTCTGCTCCTTGCCGCTGATCGCCTCGACTAGTGCCGGATCGTCGAGGGCTCGGAGGCTGAAGGCGGCGATCTGCGCGAGCTTGCCATCGCATGCCGCATAGCCGTCATAGCCGGTCGCCGCGAGCAGGTCGGCGGCCACGACGAGGGGTGCCGTGGCGTGGAGCTGGTAGTTGAGCGCCTTGTCGGCCCGGTTCATCTCGAGCGGCAGAGCGCCGTTCTCGCTCGCCTGGCAGGCGACGAGCTCGAAGCTGGTCTTGGCCCAGTCGAGCAGCGCCCTTTCGCCGTCGAGCCGGCCGATGGCGGCCGCCGCAAGCCCAGCCCAGGCGCGAAGGTTGTTCTTAGAGGCGTTTGGCGGCGCTTCGCTGTCGAAGAACGCCACCATGTCTCCCGCTGCCTGCTTGAGCCACGCGAGCACGCGCGCCCGCTTTTCGCCATCGAGCCCGCCCACGACATCGGCCTGCAGCAGCGCCATGGCGAGCCCCGCATAGCGGGCGGGGACAGAGAGCTGCACGTTGAGTGTCTTGAGGTCGGTGAGCGCCCCGGCATCGGCCCAGGCCGCGAGCCAGTCGAGCACGCAACCGGCCCGCGTCGCATCGCCTTCGACGAGCGCCGTATTGCTCATGCGGACGAGCTCGCCGATGAACTGCTCCACCGGCTTCAGCGCCGCGTCGACTTCGGCATTGCTGGCCTCGTCGATGTCCGAGCGCGACTTGCTCTCGTCGGTGTAGCGGCTGCCATAGTCGAGCGCCGTCACCGGAGCGGGGGGCGCCTTGCAGGAATAACCCTTCTCCTCGGCTGGGAGGGGGGTGGTCGTGCCGAGGAGAAGGGACATCGCCGCCGCGATGTTCAGGAAGCTGCGCATCAGTGTTCCACCGCCATGGAGGCGAGCAGCCGCTTCGCCTCCTCGTTGCCGCGCCCGGCCGCATCCTCGAGCAGCAACTGCGCCTGCTGGATGGAGGGCGCGATGCCGATGCCCATGGCATAGGCCTTGGCGAGTTCGACCATGGCCGGCACATCGCCACCATCGGCGGCGCGCTTGAGCCAGCTGCTCGCATCGCGGGCATCGGCGGGCGCGCCGTTGTTGCGCAGGTAGAGCCCGAGTTCGCGCATTGCCACGATGTCGCCGGTGGCGGCTTCGGCGGCATAGCGGGCGCGCCAGTCCACCGCCTCCATCACCGCGGTGCGGATGGCCGGCGGCGCCCGCTCCACCTTGTCGCGGATGCCGGCGAGGTCAGCGACCTGCGCGTCGTCGATCATGCGCTTGAACATCTCCACCGCCTTGGCCGGGGCGTAGTCGGCGCTGTCGGGGTTGGCATAGATCTTGATCAGCCGGCTCACCGCCGTGTCGTCGCCCAGCTGCACCGCGTCCTGGTAGAGCGCGATGGCGGTGCGGGCCCGCTGCGGCCCACCCATGGCCATGTAGCGGTCGCCGATGGCGACGTGCCGCCAGCCGTCGTCGCCGGCGAGCCGCAGGCTCACCTGCAGCCAGTGCTCGGTCTCGTCGTCCTCGGCGGTGTCGATGAAGGCGGCCGCGAGCCGGATGGTGTTCTCGAAGGTGCAGTCCACCACCGAGGCGGCGCGGTAGAGATAGTCGTGCTTCTGTGCCATGTCGCGCGAGGTCGATGCGGCAAAGAGCAGGGCATCGGCGTCGCCACGTTCCTCGATGGCCTGCTGGTAGCGGGCAAGCAGCGTCTGGGCGTTGGCCGTGCCGGCCTCCTCTTCGAGCGGCAGCAGGCGGAGGATGGCTTCGCCCTGGCCGAGCGCCGCGCCTTCCTCGAGATAGCCGATGGCCTCCGCCTTCCGCGCCGGATCGTTGGGGAAATAGTCGAGCAGCAGCGAGCCGAGATCGGTCGCGGCGCGGGGCAGGCCGTCGGCCCGGGCCTGCTGCAGCTGCTCGATCGATTCCGCGATCACCTGGGGCGACGGGTTCATGTTCACCCGGTGCCGGGCCTGCGCGTTGACGGCCGCAGTAACCGGCGCGATGCGCGCCTGCCAGAAGGCGATCATCTCCTCGCTGGCGCCGTGGCGCTCGAGGTAATCGACATAATAGGCCACCGAGTTCGGCCGGCCATAGAGCGCGTGGGTCTGCAGGCGGGCGAGCGCGATGGGGTCGGCTTCGGGATCGAGCGCAGCTATGGCCGCATTGTCCATGAACTCGGTGGAGTTGCCCGCCGCGTCCTCGGTGTGCTGCCAGAAACTTGCGAGCCGCAGGTCGGCGCCCTTGGGCGCGCGGCACAGATAGGCCTGGCGCAGGTCGGTCATCGGGTCGATCTTGCCGGCATCGGTGACGGCGAAGGCGAGCAGCTCCGTGGCGCGCTCGAACACGCCCGGCTCGTCGCGGTGGCGGAGCAGGATCGAGGCGAGCTTCTGCGCCGAGTCCGCGTCTTCGAGCGCCACGCCCTTTTCGAGCAGCGCCTGCGCTTCGGCCTCGCCAGCCCAGCGGCCTTTCTCGGCCAGCACCACGTCGGCGAGCTTGGAGAAGGCCCAGCCGGGCGGGGTCGGCATCTCGATGAGCTGCGTCAGCGCCGCCTTATAGCGTTCGAGATTGCCGGGGACGTTCTGCTCCTTTTCTAGCAGGGTCGCGAGGCGGAAGAGCCCGGTGCGGCTGCCGAGATTGCTCGCTTCCTCATAGAGCGCCTCGGCCTTCGCCTTGTCCTGGGGCAGCAGCGCGCCCGCCTCATAGAGCTTGCCCAGTTCCACCTTGGCGGCGGCGACATCCCTGTCGGCGGCCATGGCGAGGTATTTGAGCAGGCGGTCATTGTCCTTGGCGATCAGCTCGCTTTCGAGGTGGAGTTGCGCAACCTTCCACGCCGCACCGGCGTCACCCAGATCGGCGGCGAGGCGCAGCCACTGCTCGGCGATGGTGTGGTCCTGCTTCACCACGTCGCCCTTTGAATACTCCCGCGCGATGCGGCCGATGCGGTCGCAGATCTCGGCGTCGAGCTTGCCCACCAGCGCGCCGAACGCCATGGTCACGGCGAGCTTTGGGTCGAGGTCCCAGCCGGGCACTTCGGTGCCGGCCGTGTTCATGCCGGCGAGACGGAGCAGGGCGTCGGCATTGCCGCCCATCGCCGCCTGGGTCAGGTAGCCGACGCCCTTCTGCTGGTCCTTCTTCACCACCAGCCCGTCGAGATAGAGCCCGGCGAGCAGGTTGAGCGCCTTGGGGGCGAGTGCCCCCGCATTGGCCTCGAGCCCCTCGATGATGCCGAGGTCGCGCAGCTGCGGCACCTTGCCGGCCTTGAGGTAGAGGTTCACCCGGTCGATGGTGACGTCGGGCACCTTGGGCGCGTTCATCCTGCTCGCCGCGACCAGCATGTTGTCTACCAGCTCGAAATTGCCGGTGGGGTTGAGGTCGCGCAGGCGGCGGGCATCGCGCAGCACCTCATCCGGGTCGCCTTCGAGCGGGCTCGTCCCATCCCAGTCCTGCCAGCGCGCCACCACATCGGGGTCGGCCTTTTTGGCGACGCACACTTCCTGCGCCGGGATTTCCGGGGGCAGGAAGGTCACCTCGACCGGCGAGGCCAGCACCGGGGCACTGAGCAGCGTGCCTGCGAGCAGCAGGGGCGAGACGAAGGGCAGGGTGCGGGAAACGGGACGAGCCATCTCAGGCCTCCTTCAAGGCTTGATTACTGACCGCGGAAGAACGCGTTCTGAACGGCGCTTGCGCTGTAAGAACCATCCGAGCCGGTGAATACGATGGACACGCCGCCGCGGCGCTTCAGCTCCAGTGCCGCCACCTTGGCGACGGTCTCGCCATCGGCCTGCACCTCGAAATCGAGGGTGAGCGGGGCCTTGAGTGCCACCGATTTGGCGGTGTCGCCGGCCACGCCTTCGAGCGCCTTCACCTTGGCCGAGGGCACGAACAGATCGACTGTCGGCTTGTCGGAGAGGTTGTAGAAGTAGACCGTCGCCTTGCTGGGGTCGCTCGCCGGCTGGTCGGTGAGCAGCAGCGGCTCGCCCGAAGCGGTGGTGGCGTAGGTGTAGTAGCTGCCCGGCGAGGCGGTGACCGAGCCCGCGAGATCCCCGGCCGAAACCTGGATGTCGCCCGGGGCTACGTTGACATAGGCCGAGAGCCCGTCGGTCACCTCGTCGACGGTGGTGCCGTTGACCACCGCCACGGCGGTGCCGGGCACAAGCACGCGGACAAACGCGGAGTTGGGATCGACCGGCGCATCATAGAGGCCGTCATCCTGGGCGATCGCGGGTACCGTGGAGGCCAGCAGCAGGGTGGCGAGCGAGACGCGGATGAATGTCGGGCGAAGCATGGCGGAGGCTCCTTTCAGAGGTTGCAGAGGGACACCGTTGCGGCGTCCGCGGAGAGGCGGTCGAAGGTGATCTCGACTTTCTCGAGCTCGAGGCTGTCGAGCGACTCGAGGGGGATGAAGAAGCGGCCGGTGGAGCGCACGCGGTCGCCGCGATGCAGCTCGCGCGTGAAGGTGCGGCCGTCCTTGGCGGTAAATTTCAGCACCACGTCGCGGCTGCCGGCATCGCCGGCATCGGCGAGCAGCACCTGCCGGGTGCCGATACGGTCGGGCGAAAGGTCGGCGACCAGCGCCCCGGCCTCGTCGACGAAGGGCTTGCTGCTCACCGGCGCGCAGTCGTTGCGGGCCGCGGCGATCAGCTCGGTCAGCGGGCCGGTGCCGAACTGGGCGAGGTTGTTGTAGATGGGGTTCTCCCACACCAGGTAGCGCGGCCGCTCCGCCTGGAACTCCTTCGAGGTCAGGTAGGGCGTGATGGCGCCGAACTGGTTGCCGCCGGTGAGGGCGAAGTTGGCGACCGGGATGCTGGCGTTCTCGGCGAGGAAGCCAGCGAAGTTCGGCACCAGCGCGTCGGAGAACGAGGTGCCCACCAGCGCCACCTCGTCGGTCTTGCTGGCGCCACCCTCCGCCGGGGCGTCGTCGCCGAAAATGTCGAGCGTTGCGTCGGCGCTTGCTACCTCGACCGTCTGGAAAGCGGCCGAAACCACGGGCGGCAGGCTTTCCGAGCAGTAGGCCTGCAACTCGCGCCGCATGCCGGAGACGGCGAGTTCCTCGCCGATGGCCCTCGTCTCGAAGGCGACGGGCGTCACGTCGGCATAGTCGGGCAGCGACTTGATCACGTCGCCGATGGCCTCGGCGGCCCTGCGGGCACCCGTTGAGGTCCAGTGAAAGTCGGAGCGGAAGAAGGGCGGGTCGCTGCCATCGGTGGTGCGGAGCGCCGTGAGCAGGTCCACCGCCATGACGCCGCGCGCCGTGAGCCGGGCGATCTGGTCCTCGTAGACCGTGGTCGCCACCTTCTCGTCGAAGCCGAACAGCTCGGCTTCCTCGGGCAGGAAGGTCGGCAGCGTCACGCTCTTGGTGGGTATCGGCACATAGATCAGCGTCGTGCCCTTTTCCTTCAGCGCGTCGGAGAGCTGGCCCATCATCTCGGTCACCTCGTCGGTGAACGGGTGCTGCATGCGCAGATCGGCGAAGATGCGGAAGAAGAAGCCGTCCTTGCCTTCCACCGCGGGCAGGGTGGGGTTGTTCTCGAGTTGCCGGCAGCCAAAGGCAGAGGCGGCGAGGGCCGGCGAAGTCAGCAGCGCTGCGCTGGCGGCGGCCAAAAGCAACGTACGGATCATGTTGGGGACTCCGTGGCGACGGTGAGAATGGAGGGTTGGCCGGGCGTCAGCCCGCGCAGGATGTTCTCAGCCTGGGTACGGATGGCGAGATCCTCGGCCCCGGCGGCGATGGTGAGGTAACCCCTGGCGCTCTCGATGCGGGCCGGGTTGGGCACACCCCGGAGCGTGGCGTAGGCGAGGTCTAGCGCCGCCCTGGCGTCGCCCGACTCGGCGGCCGCGACGAGCAGGGCGTCGGCCTCTTCGGGCTTGGCCCCGAAGGGCGCGCCGTCGCGATACATGCGGATCAGCGCATCGCGGGCCACGGCGTCGCCGTCGGCGGCCCGCTTGCCGAGTATCGCCTCGGCGTCGGCGACGAGCTCGGCCTCCTCATCGAGTGTGCCGCCTTCCAGCAACCGCACCAGCGGTTTTTCGGCAGCCTCGCGCCCTGTCTTCAGGGCGCGGAGGTAGTAGCCCGCGGCATCGTCGAGCACATCGGGGTCGCCGCGCTCCTCGAGCCGCCTGGCGTAGTAGTACTGCCCGAGGTCGTCGCCCGACCGCGCCAGCGAGCGCAGTTCCTGCTCGGTGACCTTCTTGCCCGCGATCATGCGGGTGCGGATCACCTTCATCGGATCGACCTTCTTGGCCTTCTTCTTTTTCTTCTTCTTCTGAAGCTGCTTCTGCTGCTCGCGCTGCTTCTTCTTGTAGCCAAACTCGGGGATCAGGGGCGCCGCGTGCTCGCTCTCGTTCATCAGCGAGCGCTGGATGCGCATCATCCCGGCCGCCTCGACCGGCGGGGCCTCGACGCCCAGCAGCACGAAGGGCGCGAGGAAGAGGAGGGAGAGGTGGCGCCGGGTCATTTCGCCACCTCCTGCGCCTGCGCCGCATCCCACAGTTCCGGCTGGCCGAGATAGCGGATCGGGAACTCCCAGATCACCGTCTCGGGCGGGTTGTCGCGCAGCGTGTCGCTGGCGAGCAGCGCCCGCATCGGCGCCACCGGACCCTTGCCCTCCTCGGCCATGTTGAGCACGTCGGCGCCGAGCGCAGCCTTGAGGCTGTCGGTGAAGCTCCACAGGTCGTTGGCCGAGTACGAGGTGCCGGTGAGCACATAGGGAATGGAGGAGGGGCCGAAGATGTCGTCGCCTGACGGCGCATCGGCGGAGGTCGTCGCCTGGTACGGCGTCACGCTCTCCGGCCCCAGACCGACGAGGGGTGCAAGCTCGCCGGTAACGATGAATTTCGACAGGTCGCCGACGCGTTCAGCCGCCGGGGCGGGCGAAATCGTATAGGCCCCGGAATTGGTTACGCCCAGCTCCTGACTCACTGCGCTAGCCACGACACCGGCGCCGAGCGGCGTCCAGTGGGTGTCGGTGGTGAGAAAGAGCGGGCCGCCGGTCTTCGCCATCAGCATGGGATTGCGGGTATCGACGTAGCGGATGCCCTCGCGGGCAAGCAGCGCGATGAAATCGTCGTAGAGCTGCGCCAGATCGTCGGGGATGGTCGCGTCGCTCAGGTGCTCGCGATAGATGTCGGCCTTGGCGGGCAGCGGCACGACCACGAGGTCGATGCCCTGATCCGCGAGGGATGCCCTGATCTCAGCCACGCCGGCCGAAGCCTCGGCAAGATCGGGCGTGCGATCGAGCGGGGCAGTGAACTCCTCGCGGGAGAAGAGCCAGCCATCATTGCCGACCACGACCCCGGGCCGCCCCTCGCGGAAGATGAGGTAGCGGGCGGCGCCCATCACGTCGATCGAGGGCACCCGGTGGGGCATGATCTTCTTGTAGTAGCTGTCGATCTGGGTCGCCGCCTCGCCGCTGAGATAGGCGGAGACGCTCCTGGGCATCTCGGCGATGTCGCGACCGATCCCGGTGGCGAACTCGTAATTGGCAACCACCGCGTAGCCGAGGAACAGGACCGGCAGGGCGAAGGCCGGCGCGGCGTTGGGCGACAGCAAGTTGGCGAGTGTCTTCGCAGGCATCGGGGCCTCCTCAGAACTGGAAGTAGAGGAACGGGGAGTAGGTCTGCTCGGCCAGCCGCATCAGGCAGAGGATGGCGAGGGCCGAGAGGCCGGCGGCCTTGACGAGGCTGGTGCTAGCCACGGCTGTGCCGTCGGGGCCGACGGTGATCTGCGGCTCCCAGGTGTGGCGCAGCCTCGGCTCGGCGATGACGAGGCCGATGGCGACGAGCAGCATGGTCAGCGTCTCGCGGCTCGCCATCCAGGCCGTCTCGGGGCGGATCGTCAGCCCGTTGAGGCCGAGCATGCCGGCATACATGTCGAAGGCATCGCCGACATGGTGGGCGCGGAACATCACCCAGCCGATGACCACGGCGATGAAGCAGAGCGGCAGGCTCCACCACAGGGTCGCGGCCTTCTTGTCGTAGCCGGTGAGCCGCTCGACGACGAGAATGCCGCCGTGCCACACGCCCCACAGGATGAAGGTGAAGTTGGCCCCGTGCCACAGCCCGCCCAGCAGCATCACGAGGAACAGGTTCACATAGGTGCGGACCACGCCCTTACGGTTGCCGCCGAGCGGGATGTAGAGGTAGTCGCGCAGCCAGGTGCTGAGCGAGATGTGCCAGCGCCGCCAGAACTCGGTGATCGAGCGGCTGATATAGGGCATGTTGAAATTCTCGGCGAAACGGAAGCCGATCATCAGCGCCAGCCCGATCGCCATGGCCGAGTAGCCCGCGAAGTCGAAATAAAGCTGCATGGTGTAGGCCAGCGCCCCCAGCCAGCTCTCGGCCAGCGTCGGGTTGGGCACCGCGAACATGGCATCGGCGAGCGGCGCCACGCTGTCCGCGATCAGCACCTTCATCGAAAGCCCGATCAGGAAGCGCTGCCAGCCGGCGTTGAACAGCTCCCAACTATGGGTGCGCTTTTCGAACTGCGGCGCGAGATCCTTGTAGCGCAGGATGGGACCAGCCACGAGCTGCGGGAACAGCGCCAGGAAGGCCGCGAAGTCGATGATGTTGGGCGAGACCTTCGCGTCGCCCCGGTAGACGTCGACCAGGTACGAGATCGAATGGAAGACGTAGAACGAGATGCCGATGGGCAGCAGCAGCTGCCAGTGGATACCGAGGGCGTCGGGCGTCGTCCCCCACAGCATGGCGAAGCTGTCGATGAAGAAGTTCAGGTACTTGAACGTCCCCAGCACCGCGAGGTGGCCGACAATGCCGATGCCGACGAGGAGCTTCGCCCGCGACGTGCCTTGGTTCTTCTGCACCAGCAGCGACCAGACATAGCCCCACAGCGTATTGCCCACGAGCAGCAGCAGGAAGTCGAAGCGCCACCAGCCGTAGAAGATGTAGCTCTCGATGAGCAGCGTCACGTTCCGGTAGCGGTTGGGCGTCAGGTAGTAGGCGGCGAGGAACACCGGCAGGAACAGGAACAGGAACGTCTCGGACGAAAAGACCATCAGTCATCCCCCTCGAAGGAACAGCTGGTGGGGCGCAGCGCCCCCGCTGGGGTGAGCTTGGCGCCACCGCCGAGCCGCAGCCCGTCGATCACCGCCTCGCCGGTGAGGTTGAAGAAGCGGTCCGAGAACTGGACCAGCTCGCCATCGAACAGGCGCGGCGCCTGCCCGGAAAAGTCGTTGGCGGAAAAGCGCAGCTCGGCCGTGGTCGAGCCCTTGATGCCGACCCGGTTGCCGTCGAGCTCGTTGGAGGCGATGTCGATGCGCCCGTAGTCGGGCTGCCGCCGCACCGAAATCCCGGCATTGCCGTTGCCGTAGAGCCGGTTACCGGAGACGCGCAGCCCCGCAGAGTCGCTGACGGCGAGGCCCGACTGGGCGTTCTGCAGCAGCAGGTTACCCTCCACCGCCACGCAGTCGGCCGAAGCGATGCTGATGCCCGAGCGCCTTGCGGCCGCGATGATGTTGCCCGAGACGACAAGATCGGCGGAGCCGGCATCGGCAAAGATGCCGTTTAGACCGGCATTCGCAACGAGGTTGCCCGTAACCGACGCGTTGCGCGATCCGCTCGTGACCTTGATGCCGTGCGCCCCCGGCCCGGCGAGCACGACATTGCCGCTCACCGCCAGATCCTCCCCGCCCGAGAGCAGCACCGATGGTCCGCTCGACCCGGTGAAGACGTTGCCCGAGACCACCGCGTTGCTCGCACCCATCAGGGCCAGCGTCCGGACATTGTCGAAGCGACTGTCGCGCACGATGGTCGGCGCGCCGTCGCGGAAGAAGCCACCCTCGACCAGCGTCACGCCGGTGAGCGGGGGGAAGAGGCCGTAGCCCAGATCGGCGAAGTGGCTGCCCTCGATGCTGGCCGAGCCCGACAGGGCGATCACGACGAAGGGGTTGAAGTCAGCGAGGCGCGGATTGTCCCGGCCGCTGCCGCGGAGCGTGGCGCCCTGGGCGAGCAGGGTGCCGGCGGCGAGGACGAAGGCGCCGGCCTCGCGGTCGAGCAGCAGCGTTTCGCCGGGCTGGAGGTAGAGGCTTGCCTCGTTCCACACCGCGATGGGCAGGTGCGCGACATAGCCGTCGGGCGTCTTCTCGAGCGCCTCGCCGAACCCGGCGGCCGCGGCCGCCTCGGCGATCATGGCGAGGCTGGCGACGCCCTTTTCGACCATCAGCACTTCGGGCCGCGCCTGCGCCTGCCGCAGCGCCACGTGGTAGTTGGCGCCTGCCTGCAACGCGAGCTGGCTCAGCACCAGGTCGATGGGCACGAGGCTGACGCTGGTTTCGCTCGGCTCAGGCCAGTCTAGTTCCGGCCGGATGCTGTCACCCGCGGCATAGCCGAGCGGGGTCGCCGCCGCCAGCACGTCGCTGGCGGGGCTCCCGGCCTCGACCATCACGGAAAGCTCCGCGACGGTCTTGTCGAAAAGAAGGGTCCGCGCATAGTCGGCCGCCATCGCTGTGCCCAGGGGCACGGATGCACAGGCAATGGCGGCCAGCCCTGCGCGGACCCAGTGCTTACGCATGCTCCCGGCTCCCGTCCGCCGCGACGGTGGCCAGCTCGACGAGCGGCGTAAGATGCGTCATCGGCCCGTCGACATGGCAGGCAACTTCGATCACCTGCATGGGTCCGGTGCCGTCATTGGTCACGCTGGCGGTCTGCTCGTGACCGATCTCGAACGTGGCGCCCGCCCGCACCTCGCGTTTGCGGTTGCCGATCGAGAGCGTGCCCTGGCCCGACGCCACCACCATCATGCGGCGGAACTCGTCTCCCGTTTCGATCGGCAGCGTCGCGCCCGGGTTTACGGTGAGGTGGCGCAACTGGTAGCCGGCGCCCTGCGCCAGCGTGCCCTGCTTGCCGTAGTCGGTGGTCCCGAACGCGTGGTCGTCGGCCTCCTTGCGGTTCTGCGACTTGAGCTGTTCGACGACCTTCTTGACGTCCTGGCTCTGCTCCCGCGTGGTGACCAGCAGGGCATCCTCGGTGTCGACGACAACGAGGTTCTGCACCCCGACGACGGCGACCAGCCGCTTGCCGCCGCGCACGTAATTGTCCTGCGAGTTGACGGTCAGCACGTCGCCGGTGACGACATTGCCCTCGTCGGTCTTCTTGCCGATGGTGTGGAAGGCGGCCCATGCGCCCACATCGTCCCACTCCACATCGGTGGGGGCGAGGGCGACGGATTTCGACTTCTCGAATACCGCCCGCTCGGTCGGCAGGCTCTCGGCGGTGCCGAAGCTCGTCTCCTCGAGCAGCAGCGCGCCTTCGTCGTTCTGCGCGTCGAGCAGCGAGGCGTTCACCGCTCCGAAGGTCACGGGGTCGAAGCGGCGATATTCCTCGATCACCATTTCGGCCCGCATCAGCGAGATGCCCGAGGCCCAGTAGGCGAGCCCGGTTTCGATCAGCGTCTGCGCCGTCTGCGCGTTGGGCTTCTCGATGAACTTCTCGGCCCGGTGCACGCCGCGATAGTTCGAGAACTCGCCGCCGTCGATGATGTAGCCGTAGCCGGTCTCGTTGTAGCGCGGCTTGATGCCAAAAGTGACGATCAGCCCGTCGCTCGCCGCCTTCATCGCCTCGCGCACCCGGGCATTGAGATCACCCGAAATCACATGGTCAGAGGGGCAGACGAGGATCAGCGCCTCGGGGTCGGTGCGGGCCGCGAGCAGGGCCGAGGCGAGCACCGCCGGCCCGGTATTGCGCGCCACCGGCTCGGCGATGATGCGGGCATTGCGCTGCACGTCGCGCAGCTGACGCCGCACGGTCGGCAGGTGCCCCATCGACACCGACACCAGCGGGTCGTGGAACAGGTCGCCGCGATGGCGCTGCACCGTGGTCTGAAAAAACGTGATTGCGCTGTCGGCATCGATCGGCTGGAACTGCTTTGGCTGCTGGCTGCGGCTCAGCGGCCACAGTCGCGTTCCTACGCCGCCGCACAGGATAACGGGATGGATAGCGTTCATTTGGGGCCCCCATTGGCCGTTCCGTTGAAGGAGAAGAACCGGCTCACGGCGGCGAGCGGATCGGATTTGATGAGCACGTCCACAGGCTGGCCCACGGCCGCGACCTGCAGCGGCTGGGTGGGGATGAGATCGACGGGGATAGCCATCCCGTCGCGTACGCTACGGAGCAGGGCAGGCAGCTCCTTGTGGTCGAGGGCGGCGCTGGTCACCGTCCCGTCCGGCATATGCACCTCGGCGATTGCGCCCGAGGCGAGCATCTTCAGCCCGTGTCCATCGACCTGGGCCGAAACGACTACCGGCGCATCGGCCGGGGCCACCATCATCACCGTGTCGCCGGCCAGCACCGTGGAACCGCTCTCGGCGGCTCCCGGCGCGACCACGCAATCGCACGGCATCGAAACCGCCAGCACCTCGCCCGAGGTGGTGCGGATGGCGAAGGCAATCTCGCCCTTGGTGGCGGCAGGATTGACGAAGTCGAGCTGGCCGGGGCTGATCGCCCGCAAATCCATGCCCGCCAGCGACACGGTGGAAAGCCCGGTGACCGGCGCCACGAACAGCCGCTCGTAGAGTTTCACCCCGACGAAGCTGACCAGCAGGAGGCCGAGACCCGTGAAGGCCCCCCAGCGCAGGCCCTGCATGATGGCGGTGCCGGCGGTGCGGCGGCGCGGGACGGCGGCCACGTCCGACTTCGCCGCCTCGACCTTCTCGGCTGACTGGATCACCCCGTCTATGCCGACGAGGTCGCCGCCGACATAGGCGTTGAGGATGTAGCGCAGCTGCGGCAGGTGCGGGCCGGTCGGCTCGAGGAAGCGCAGCGTCACCGTGCCTTCCTCGGGCGAGCCGGCCCCGATGGCCGCATCCACCGGCAGGCTGATCGAATAGCCCGGGAAGTTGAACACCAGCAACACCACCTGCACGCGGCCATGGAGCTGCGGATCCATCAGGCCGGTCGCCTCGGCGCCGACGATCGAGAGGCCATTGCCCTGGAAGGACCGGCCGTTGATGACGACGTTGAACGGAATGCGGATGACCGGGTGCTCGCCGTGTCCTGCGAAGTCCGCGAGTGGCACGCTTCTGCCTGCCGGTTTTTCGATTTCTGCATGCGCTTCGGTCATGGGGTGCGGCCCTCAGTTGGCATGGACGGGGAGGGGGCTCAGCAGCCCCGTGGCGAAGATCACGCCGGCCACCAGCACGCCGATGGCGAGGATGTGCATGTAGCTGGAGGAGAGGGCGCGCAGGCGGTCCTGGGACCCGGCGCCCCGGGCCAGCGTGGTTGACTGTCGGGTCCAGCGCTGCCGGTCGAGGCGGAACATGACCGAGGTCTTGATCGCCGCGCCGAAGAGCTGGCCGAAATAGAGGAGGAACGGGAAGGTGATGGGAAACGGCCCGCCAAAGCTCGCCAGCAGCCAGCAATAGGCGTAGCGGGTGGCCATGACCCAAGCCACATAGGCCACCGCGATCAATGGATCGACGAAGACCGAAAAGAGCGCGATGCCGACGGGGGCGGTGAGCGTGGTCCACATCGAGACGCGCTGGTCGAGGATTGACCACCAGGCAAAGAGCCCGATCCTCCGCGGCCCCAGCGCCAGCGCCCGGCCATTGGTGCGCAGCATGTTGCCGAACCAGCGGCGCATCAGCGTGACGGCGCTTTCGACGAAGCCGTCCTTGGGCTGCGTCTCCATCGACAGGCAGCGCACGTCGGGCAGGTAGGCCATCTCGAAGCCGTGCTTCAGCAGCCAGAACCAGGTCGACTTGTCGTCGCCGGTGAGGAACTTCACCCGGCCCAGCCGCCAGTGCTCGATATAGTCTTCCTCGATCGAGGCGATGAAGTCGGGCCGGGTGGCGAGGTCGGCGCGGAACACCGACATGCGGCCGGTGAGCGTCAGCACGCGCTTCGACAGCGCCACCGCCGACATCATCATCTGGCGCTGGGTGAAGCGCAGCTTGAACCAGTCGCGGAACAGCGGCTTGTCGTGGATATCCGCCGCCTCGTCGGTGGTGAGCGCGCCCACCTTGCCCGAGGTGAAGAAGGGCGCGGCGCGCTCGACGATATCGACCGGGATCTGCGTGTCGCCGTCGATCAGCAGCACCACGTCGTCGGCGCCGGGGTAACGGCGGGCGATGGAGCGCAGCGAGGTGGCGAGCGCATCGCGCTTGCCGGTGCCCTCGATGCGGTCGATCACCACCTCGACCGTCGAAACGCCCTGCAGCACCTGGGCGGCGATGGTGCGGATCAGCCGCTCGTCGGCGAAGTCCACCACCGACGCCACCACCGTGGCGCCACCCCGCGATTGCCGGGCTGCCCGGAAGATCGAGCGATAGACGCGGGAGGAAATCTCGGCGTCGATCTTGTAGCTCGTGGCGAGGAAGAAGGCGTGCGCGGGACGGCGGTCCCGGTACGCCGCCTCGGCAGCTTCACGCCGACGGGGATAGGCGAGGCGGATATAGATGTGCGCACGGGTGAAGTTCACCAACGCCCAGCCATAGCGCCAGAGGCCGATCACCCCGAGGGTGAGGAACACCCCGGCGCCGCCCGAGAAGGCCGATGCGGGCACTGCGCTTGCAATCGCCGCGGCAGAGAGAATGTACAGTCCGTGCGCGAAAAGGTACATGGCGCTTACCAACAGATGCCTTCGTAGGTCCCGTTGGAGCGCAGCGAGGCGTTGATGCGGGTGAGATCGACCAGCGAGCGGTATTCCGAGACCGCGTTGAGCGGCTCGATGGTCTCCTCGTAGCGGTTGCCGACAAGGATCACGTCCGAGGCCGAGATGAGGTCCTCGATCCGGCCGACGAGCCGCTGCGGCAGGTCGGGCACCACGTCGTTGCCGCGGCCCATAGCCGAGACGCCGCCCGCCACCGCCTGGGTGACGAAGGGGTCGTAGATGCGGACATCCAAGCCCTGGCGGATCAGGCGGCTCGCAAGCTCCGCCAGCGGGCTTTCGCGCAGGTCGTCGGTGCCGGGCTTGAAGGCGATGCCGACGAGGCCGACGCTCTTGCCGCCCGAGGAGTGCACCATCTTCTCGGCCCTGGCGATCTGCGCCTCGTTGGCCTTGAGCACCGCGTCGAGCAACGGCGAGGGCACGCCTTTCCTGTCGGCGAGGTATTGCAGGGCCCGCACGTCCTTGGGCAGGCAGGAGCCGCCGAAGGCGAAGCCGGGCCGCATGAAATAGGGCGAGATGTTCACCTTGGTGTCCGAGCAGATGAGCTTCATCACCTGCTGCCCGTCGACGCCGTTCGCCTTGGCGATGTTGCCGATCTCGTTGGCGAAGGTGACCTTCACCGCCCGCCAGGAGTTGGAGGCGTATTTCACTGCCTCGGCGGTCTTCAGCGTCACCACGTTCGAGGGTACCGGCATGTTGGCGTTGATCTCGCTGAGGATCGCCGCCGTCTTTTCCTCGAGCGCGCCGAAGACGATGAGGCCGGGGTCGTAGTAGTCGGCGATGGCCGTCGATTCCCGCAGGAACTCGGGGTAGTAGCCGACGCCGAAATCCTGGCCGGCCACCTTCTCGCTCGCCTGCTCGAGCACCGGGATGCAGACCTCGTCCATGGTGCCGGGCACGATGGTCGAGCGGATGATCACCGAGTGGAAGCTGGGCTTCTGCGCGATGGCGAGGCCGATGTCTGCGCACACCGCCCGTACATACTTGAGCCCGACGGCACCGCTGGCGTCGCTCGGCGTGCCGACGCAGACGAAGCTGGCATCCGTATCGAGCACCGCCTGCTGGCCGTCGGTGGTGGCCCGCAGCCGGCCCGATTTCACCGCCCGGGCGATGATCTCGTCGAGGCCCTGCTCGACGATGGGGGAGATGCCGGCATTGACCGCGCTCACCTTGGCGGGGTCGACATCGACGGCAATCACCTCATGGCCGTCATCCGCCAGGCAGGCCGCGGAGACGACGCCGACATAACCGATACCAAAGACGCTGATTTTGGCCACGACAGTCCTCTTTTCACCAGAGTGAGCAATATTGTTCCCGCGCCACGGCGAGTTGCTGTAGTTCGGTTTGGGTGTTCGACGCGAAACTAGAAGTTCGCGGGCTTCTCTGTGCCCGGTGTCCGCAAGTGGACCTCCACCATTGAGGCCATCTGAGCTTCAAGTTTACCGGCGTTACTGCCGGGAAGGGATCGGCGATGCTTGCCGTTCGTTGCAGCAAGCGTGTTCGCTGTTGGGTGGGCTGAGAACCGGCGGCGACTCATACGAGCCATGCGGGTTTCGCATGGAACCGGCCCAATGATGGGCAGCACTGCAAGATTGCGAAGGCGACGAAATCCCCGCTGTGCCGGGACATTTTCCGTTCAGGTGCGGTTCAGCCCTCCGGCAAATCCATGGCACCATTGCGGCGCGTGAGTGACGGTCCTCAACGGCAGAATCGTGCTGCACACATATTGTGCAGGTTCGATCACATTGCGGTGTGCGATGACAGGCGCCGCGGCGGCCGGATTCGCCCGGCGATTTTCCCGGGAAGTCTCAGGCCAGCGCGGAACGTATGGACGCGCCGCGCTTTTGCCATCCAGTCGCGACAGGATTCGCCTCGGGCCGGGCGGGGGATGCGAATCCCCGGTCCAGAGTGCGCTCAGGGCGAAAGCCCGAGCGCTGGGTGAACGAACGGATCCGATTTGTCAGCAAACGTCAGCCGGCCGCTTGTCCTTGTTGTCGAGGACGAACCAATGGTGATGCTGAGCGCCGTCCAGATGTTCGAGGCCGTCGGCTTCGAGGCGCTGGTGGCCTTCAGCTCCGACGAAGCGATTGCTCACCTCGAGAGCCGCAGCGGCGTCGCTGTGGCCTTCACCGAATATGACGCACCCGGTTCGCTCGATGGCCACACGCTGGCGCGCACCATCCGCAACCGCTGGCCGACGGTGGAGATTATCGTCGTCTCGCGCCCCCGCGAGCCGATCGAGGACCTGCCCCTCGGCGCCCGCTACTTCGAAAAGCCCTATACCCAGGCAGAGATTCGCCAGTCGCTGGGCGAACTCGGCCTGATCGGCGACCAGCCTCGTGCCCGCACAAACCTGCCGCCACGCGGCTGAGTCGGGGGGAGGCGAATGCTGACCGCCTCGGCCAGTGCCGGGGCGTTCTCGTCTTAATTTATGGGGAGGAGGAAAGTGGCTCCGCGGCTTGGACTCGAACCAAGGACCATTCGATTAACAGTCGAACGCTCTACCAACTGAGCTACCGCGGAACACGTTTGCCGTCGAGGCAGGCGACCGTTTAGGGGCATTGGTTTGCTTTGGCAACCCCCTTTTCTGCATCGGCCAAAATCCATTCACAGGGATGCCGCGCGGGCCTCGGCGGAGGCGAGATCCTCGGGGGTATTGATGTTGGCGAGCGGGTCGTCGCCCGCGGATGCTGGCCATTCCACCCTCACGGCATTAACCGAAGCCGCCAGCGATTTGAGGCTGTGCGGGGCCGTTCCGGCCAGCACCTGCGACGGGAGGTCGCGGATTCGCTCAACCCGCCAGATCGCGTTGGTAGGGTAGGGCTGCCCGGCATGGCTTGCGACGGCCGCCGCAGCATTGCCCAGTCCGGCCACCAGCCGCCCGACATAGTCGGCCGGCAGGAAAGGCGCATCCACGGCCGCGCATACCAGCAGCTCGATATCGTCGGGCAGCGCATCCACCGCCGCGGCAAATCCGGCGAGCGGCCCGGCATAGGTGGTGGGAAGGTCGGGCACCGGCAGCACCCCGGCGGGCAGGTCCAGCAGCGCCGGATCATGCGGCCCATGGGCAATGACAATGGGCTGGCACGCCGCGACTCGCGTCATCACCCGGTCGAGCAGGCGTATGCCGCCCACCCGCAGGGCAGCCTTCACCACCCCGCCCAGCCTCTCGCCGCGCCCCCCGGCTAGGATAACTGCTGCGATGCGCGTCATGGCCCGAGTGCTCCTTGCTCGTTCATCTTGCGTAAAGTCCGCCCCTGCCATATGAACGCCGCGCAGTGAGGCCACGTGGCGGAGTGGTTACGCAGCGGATTGCAAATCCGTCTATTCCGGTTCGATTCCGGACGTGGCCTCCAACTTCCCCTCCCGAAGGCGATTTGTCACCGTTGCCCGGCGGCGGCCGGAGCGCTATCACCGGGCCCGTACCTGCCTGCTGAGGCTCGCTTTTCCGGGGATACTGCCATGGCCGATTTCGCCACCGCCCGTCGCCGCATGGTCGACAACCAGCTGCGCACCAGCAATGTCACCGATCGCCGCCTCCTCGCCGTGATGAACGAGGTGCCGCGCGAACGCTTCGTTCCCGCCGACCGGCAGGCGCTGGCCTATGCCGACATCGTGCACCATCTCGGCGCCGGCCGCGCCCTTGCGGCGCCCGCGCCGTTCGCCCGGCTGGTCCAGCTCGCCGAGGTCGATCACACCGATACCGTGCTCGATATTGGTGCCGGCACCGGCTACACCACGGCCGTGCTCGCCCGGCTCGGCGCCTCGGCCACCGGCCTCGAGAGCGATCCGGGCCTCGCCGCCGAGGCGCGCAGGCAGCTCAGTGAACTCGGTATCGGCAATGCTTCCATCGTCGAGGGGGCCCTCGACGGCGCGGGCCTGGCCCGCGATTCCTTCGATGTGGTGGTAGTTGAGGGCGCTCTCGATGACGAGCCCGACGGGCTCTTTCCACTGCTCAAGGAAGGCGGGCGGCTGGTTGCGCTGTTGCGCCGCAACGGCACGGGCGTGGCCCATGTCTATGTTCGCTCGGGCGGTGCGGTCGCGGCGCGGGCGGAGTTCAACTCTGTGCTGCCGCCGCTGGCGCCGGCGCCACGCGAGGAGGCCTTCGTGTTCTGAGCCATGCGGTTGCGGGTTTCCGTAGCTGACTGAATGGCCGAGACTGTTGCTGACGAATCACGTCGTGGACAAAACGATCGTTAAAAATTGGCAACTCTTGCGGACTAGAGTTGTGCGCTCCATGTGCCGAGGCATAAGGTCAGCGCACGTGTCGGAGATAGGTTCTATGGGTTATCTGGGGGCAGTGCGGGCGGGCGCCCTTGCCGTTGTGTTGAGTTGTGTACCGGCGATTGCTCACGCTGAGACGCTGAAGGAGGCGCTTGCCAGCGCCTACCGGAACAATCCTACGATCATGTCTGCCCTTCTCGACGTGAAGTCGACTGCCGAGGGCATCGCGCTGGCCAAGTCTGCCAAGCTGCCCACCATCGGCCTGTCGGCCACTGCCGGCGCGCAGTGGCAGGTGGGCAACCCCAGCCCGCAGGCCGAGGAGTTCTCTGTGAACTGGGGGCAGGTGAGCGCCAGCTACAACCAGACCCTGTTCGACAACTTCAAGACCGAAGCCGAGATCGAGCAGGCCCGCGCCTTGACCGAGCTCAGCAAATACACCCTGCGCAACCAGGAGCAGAACGTGCTGCTGTCGGTGGTGCAGGCCTATTACGCGGTGATCCGCGACACGCAGTTGGTGCAGCTGCGCGCCGACAACATGAAGTTCTTCGACGCCCAGGTGAACTCGGCCAATGACCGGCTGCGCCTCGGCGAAGGCACCAAGATCGACGTCTCGCAGGCAAAGACCCGCCAGGCCGCCGCGATTGCGGCCTACCAGTCTGCCGTCGCCTCGCTGCAGACCAGCCAGGCGAGCTACGAGCGCTGGGTTGGCCACAAGCCGAAGAACCTCACCAGCGATTTCAACTTCGGCAAGTCGCTGCCGACCTCGATCGATGCGGCCATCGCCTCGGCGGAGGAGCGTCACCCGGCGCTGCTCTCGGCTCGCGCTGCCATCCGCGTTGCCCAGGCCGGCTCGGACGCCGCGTCGGCGGCCTTCGGTCCCAAGCTCAACATGATCGGGTCGATCTGCGCCATCGGCTGCTTCGGCCTCGACAATCCCGGCGCCTCCGCGTCGGTCAACTTCCAGCTCACCATCCCGATCTATGCGGGCGGCGCGCTCGGCGCCTCGATCCGCAAGGCCAATATCCAGCAGATCAAGTCGGAAGTGGATGCGCTGAGCGCCCGCGACCAGATCCGCGAGTCGGTGATCTCGGCTTGGTCGAGCCTGCAGAACTCCACCGCCCAGATCGAATCGGCCCAGGCCGCCGTGGAAGCCGGCCAGCTGGTTGTCGAGGGCACCGTGCAGGAACGCGATGTCGGCCAGAAGACGACGCTCGACGTGCTCAACGCCCAGGCCGAACTGACCTCCGCCCGGGAAGGGCTCATCCAGGCCCGCGCCTCCAGGATGATCGCCGCCTTCGCGCTGCTCGCCGCTTCGGGCCGCCTTTCGGCCGAAGACCTGCGCCTGAATGTCGAGGTTCACTCGGCCGATGGTTACATCGCCAAGGTGGAAGACGTCTGGCAGGAGCTGCGCGCGCTCGACGAGTAATCCCGGCGCGAAAGACAGATTACGCAAGGCCCGGGCTGCCACCAGGTGCCCGGGCCTTTGCTTTGCCGCAGGGGCGCAGTCGCCCGCGAGCGGCGGCAAAATGCTGCAAGAGCCAGAAAAGTCTTGGAGAAGCCGTTACTGGCACTGGCCCACTGATTCACAAGCCGCCTTTGTCTGGACTAGATTGAACCAGTCGATTCGGTCTCAGCGCTGGATCGAGTCTATTTCGGCCTGCATATGCGGCGGGTATTGTGAGGCAGTGATGAACAAGCCGGCGCCCAAAGAGCCATCCATGGACGAGATCCTGTCGTCGATCCGGCAGATCATCGCCGATGATGACGCCAGCGCCGTCCGCAAGCCTGCCACGCCCCCGCCGGCGCCGCCTTCGCCGCCGCGCAGCTTCGCTCCCGTGCCGCCGCGCCCCGAGCCGGCCGCCGAGCCCGAGCCGCTCGCCCTCTCCGCCGAACAGATCCTGCGCGAGACGGCCGCCGCCGACGAAAAGTCCGGTACCGGCGTGAGCTTCAGCGAACTGATCGGCAGCGAAACCCCGGAGCCGCAGGTCCAGCCACAGCCGGTCGGCCTCGTCGATCCCGACGATATCGCCTTCGATCCGTCGCCGGAGCCGGTGGCGCCGCTCAGGCCCGCGCCCACCGTCGAGCGGCCACGCCCTGCGCCGGTGTCCAACGCCGCGCCGCTTCCCGATCCCCGTCTCACCAGCGACATGGCGGAACAATTGCTCGAACCTGCCACGCAGTCGGTGATCGGCCGCTCCTTCTCGAAGCTTTCGAGCCTCTCGACGGTCGCCACCAACGTTACCGTCGAAGACATCATGCGGGACCTGCTGCGCCCCATGCTCAAGGAATGGCTGGACGAGAACCTGCCGGCCATGGTCGAGCGCATGGTGGAGCAGGAGATTGCCCGCGTCTCGCGCGGCGGGCGCTGAATCCTCCCTTGGCCTAACCGTCCTCGTTTTGCAGGTCGCCGAGCCTTGCCTTGTAGAAGGCAATGGCCTTGCGGTGGCTTTCTATCAGCGCCGGCCAGTTCGCAATCTGAACCGGGTCCGTTGGTGGCCGCCGTGCCGCCTGCCGTTCGAGTATGGCCAGTTGTGTCTGCTCGAATTCCAGTGCCTGTTCGAGTTGCTTCCTTTTTCCGCTTCCCATCTGTCCTTCGCTTCGGGTCCGGCGCGCCGCCTCCATGGCGGTACCCCCGGGTACACCGGTCCCCGCCGCGACATATTGCGCAAAGCCGGGCCGGGCAGAAGTCGAAATCGACACCGCTGGCACTATTCCGACACGCTCGCCGCATGTGTTTGTGTTGACTTTCCTCCCTCCCGTTTGCTTTAGACCTCGGCACCGAATTCTCCGCTGCCCGCCGTGCCCGCTGCCGGTCCGGGCCTTTGCCTTTTGGACACCCAATGCTCGAGAAGACTTACGAACCGTCCGCCGTCGAAGGCCGCATCTACGAAGCCTGGCTGAAGGCCGGCGCATTCAAGGCGGGGGCAGGGGCCAAGCCCGGCGCCGAAACCTTCTCGATCGTCATCCCCCCACCCAATGTCACGGGTTCGCTGCATATCGGGCACGCGCTCAACAACACCATCCAGGACATCCTGATCCGCTTCGAGCGCATGCGCGGCAAGGATGTGCTGTGGCAGCCCGGCACCGACCATGCCGGTATTGCCACGCAGATGATCGTCGAGCGCCAGCTGATGGAGCGGCAGGAGCCGAGCCGCCGCGAGATGGGCCGCGAGAAGTTCCTCGAGCGCGTGTGGGAGTGGAAGGCCGAATCCGGCGGCACCATCCTCAACCAGCTGCGCCGCCTCGGCGCCTCGGCCGACTGGTCGCGCGAGCGCTTTACCATGGATGAGGGCCTCTCCGAGGCTGTCCGCAAGGTGTTCGTCACGCTCTACAACAAGGGCCTCATCTACCGCGCCAAGCGGCTGGTGAACTGGCACCCCGGCCTCGAAACGGCCGTCTCCGACCTTGAGGTCGAGAACATCGAGACCAACGGCAAGATGTGGCACCTGAAGTACCCCATCGAGGGTACTGACGAGACCATCACCGTCGCCACCACTCGCCCAGAGACCATGCTGGGCGACATGGCGGTTGCCGTGCACCCCGAGGATGAGCGCTACCGCCACCTCGTCGGCAAGCAGGTCATCCTGCCCATCGTGGGCCGCAAGATCCCGATCATCGCCGACGAATATGCCGACCCCGAGCTCGGCTCGGGCGCCGTGAAGATCACCCCGGCGCACGATTTCAACGACTTCGAGGTGGGCCAGCGCCACGGCCTCAAGCCGATCAACATCTTCACCACCCGCGCCGCGCTCAACAACAACGTGCCGCAGGCCTATCGCGGCCTGGATCGTTTCGAGGCGCGCAAGAAGGTGCTGGAGGAACTCGAGGCCCTCGGCGTGCTCACCTGGGTCGAGGACAAGAAGATCATGGTGCCCTTCGACGAGAAGTCGAAGCAGGTGGTGATCGAGCCCTTCCTCACCGACCAGTGGTTCGTGAAGGCCGACGTGCTGGCCCAGCCGGCGCTCGCCGCCGTGCGCGAGGGCCGCACTAAGTTCGTGCCCAAGCAGTACGAAAACACCTATTTCGCCTGGATGGAGAACATCAAGCCGTGGACCATCTCCCGCCAGCTGTGGTGGGGGCACCAGATCCCGGCCTGGTACGGTCCGCGCCTCAACACCGACCCTGATTTCAACAACGGTGCGGCCGGCCCGAAGGTTTTCGTCGCCGAGTCCGAGGCAGAGGCGATCAAGCAGGCCGAGGCCTACTATGGCGCGCGCAAGATCGAGATCTACAATAACGGTCTCAACGCCCCAGACTACACCAAGGCCTACAGCAACTTCGACATCACGCAGCGCGACCGGCTGAACGCCACCACCTGGGCGATGCGCAAGCAGCGCGATCCCTTCGCGGAGCTTGCCGATTCCAAGGTGCCACTGCACCGCGACGAGGACGTGCTCGACACCTGGTTCTCCTCCGCCCTGTGGCCGTTCTCGACCATGGGCTGGCCGCACGAGACGCCGGAGCTGAAGAAGTATTACCCGACCGACGTGCTGGTCACCGGCTTCGACATCATCTTCTTCTGGGTCGCCCGCATGATGATGATGGGGCTGGAGTTCACCGGCACCGAGCCCTTCCACACCGTCTACATGCACGCCCTCGTCCGCGACGAGCACGGGCAGAAGATGTCGAAGACCAAGGGCAACGTCATCGACCCCCTGAAGCTCATCGACGGCTACGGCGCCGACGCCACCCGCTTCACCCTCGCAGCCATGGCCGCGCAGGGACGCGACCTGCGCCTCTCCATGGCGCGCGTCGAGGGCTATCGCAACTTCGTCACCAAGCTCTGGAACGCCGCGCGCTTCCTTGAGATGAACGACTGCATCCGTCTCGCGGGCTTCGGCCCGCGCGACAACCGGCTGGCTCTCAACCGCTGGATCGTCGGCTCCACCGCCCGCGCGGTCGATACCGTCACCAGGGCGCTCGAGGACTACCGCTTCAACGAAGCCGCCAACGCCGCCTACGATTTCGTCTGGGGCACGTTCTGCGATTGGTATCTGGAACTGGCCAAGCCCATCCTCACAGGCGAGGACGAGGGTGCCAAGATCGAAACCCGCGCCACCGCGGCCTATGTGCTCGACCAGATCCTCAAGCTGCTGCACCCGTTCATGCCCTTCGTCACCGAGGAGCTGTGGGCGCAGACCGGCAAGATCGGGCCCAAGCGCGACAAGCTGCTCATCCTCACCGAATGGCCCGACATGAAGGGCCTCGAGGAGCCGGCGGCGACCGCCGAACTCGATTGGCTCATCACGCTGGTCTCCGGCATTCGCTCGGTGCGCCAGGAGATGAACGTGCCGGGCGGCGCCAAGGTGCGGCTGGTGGTGGTTGGGGCAGGGGAGGAGACCGGCACCCGCGTCGAGACCCACCTGAGCTCGCTCACCCGCCTCGCCCGCCTCGAGAGCGTCGACTACGCCTCCGACGTGCCGCCGGAATCGGCGCAGATCGTGCTCGGCGAAGCCGTCTTCGCCCTGCCGCTCGCCGGTGTCATCGACATCACGGCGGAGCGCGCGCGTCTCCAGAAGGACATGGGCAAGGAAGACGCCGAGATCGAGAAGATCGACCGCAAGCTCGCCAACGAGCAGTTCGTCGCCAAGGCCCCGCCCGAGGTCATCGAGGAGCAGCGCCAGCGCCGCGCCGAAGCCGTCGAACGCCGCAACCGCCTCGCCGAGGCGCTGGCTCGTTTGAGCTGACGATTTGGGGGCGGCGCCCTGCGCCGCTCCGACTTGCCATCGGGGGAGGCCCACACGGTGCCTTGGGCGCGATGGCCAGTTGCGCCCCGCCTTGGCGTGACTGCATTGGCCGTGCTAGACACCCCGCCTTGCCGGGCGGTCCGGCAGAAAACCCATTGGAGATGAAAATGATCAAGGTGACGTTCCCCGACGGTGCAGTACGCGACTATGCGCGTGGCACCACCGGGACCACCGTGGTCGAGTCCATCTCCCCCAGCCTCGCCAAGAAGACCGTGGCCATGAAGTGGAACGGGGTCCTCTCGGACCTGTCCGATCCGCTGGAAGAGGACGGTTCCATCGAGTTCGTCTTCCGCGACAGCGCCGATGGCCTCGGGCTGATCCGCCACGATGCCGCGCACGTCCTCGCCGAGGCGGTGCAGGAGCTGTGGCCGGAAACGCAGGTTACCATCGGCCCGGTGATCGAGAACGGCTTCTATTACGACTTCAAGCGGGACACGCCCTTCTCCGAGGACGATTTCCCGGTCATCGAAAAGAAGATGGCCGAGATCATCGCGCGCGGCGCCGCGTTCACCAAGGAGATCTGGACCCGCGAGCAGGCCAGGCAGGTGTTCAAGGCCAAGGGCGAGGACTTCAAGGTCGAACTGGTCGATGCGATCCCCGAAGACCAGACGATCAGGATCTACAAGCAGGGCCAGTGGTTCGACCTCTGCCGCGGCCCGCATATGCGGTCGGTCAAGGATGTCGGCACCGCCTTCAAGCTCACCAAGGTGGCCGGCGCCTACTGGCGTGGCGACAGCAGCAACCCGGTGCTTAGCCGCATCTACGGCACCGCCTTCGCCTCGCAGAAGGAACTCGACGAGTACCTCCACATGCTGGAGGAGGCCGAAAAACGCGACCACCGCAAGATTGGCCGCGACCTCGACTTGTTCCACCTGCAGGAAGAGGCGCAGGGCTCGGTGTTCTGGCACCCCAAGGGCTATGTCCTCTACAACCAGATGGAAGCCTATATCCGCCGTCGGGTGAACGCCAACGGCTACCAGGAGGTGAAGACCCCGCAGCTTATGTCCTCGAAGTTCTGGGAGGCCTCCGGCCACTGGGGCAAGTATCGCGAGAACATGTTCGTGGTCCCCGACGAGGTGCCCGGCACCGAGGAAGAAGGTCCGGTGCTGTCGGGCAAGTCCGACCTCATGGCACTGAAGCCCATGAACTGCCCGGCGCACATCCAGATCTTCAACCAGGGCATCAAGTCCTACCGCGACCTGCCGCTGCGCATGGCCGAGTTCGGCTGCTGTCACCGCAACGAGGCTCACGGCGCCCTGCACGGCCTGCTGCGCGTTCGCCAGATGACGCAGGACGACGCCCACATCTTCTGCACCGAGGAGCAGATCCAGTCCGAGACCGAGCGCTTCGTGCACCTGCTCTATTCAGTGTACGAGGACATGGGCTTCGAGAACGTGGTCATCAAGCTCGCGACGCGGCCGGAGAAGTTCGGCGGCACCATCGAGCGCTGGAACGCGGCCGAGAAGGCGTTGGGCGACGCCCTGCGCGCCACCGGCTACGACTTCGTCATCGCCGAGGGCGAGGGCGCCTTCTATGCACCAAAGCTCGAGTTCCACCTCAAGGACGCCATCGGCCGCTCGTGGCAGGTGGGCACGCTGCAGCTCGACTACGTGCTGCCCGAGCGCCTGGGCGCGATGTACGTAGCCGAGGACGGCACCAGGAAGTATGCCGTGATGCTGCATCGCGCCATTCTGGGCTCGCTCGAGCGCTTCATCGGCATGATGATCGAGCACTATGCCGGCAAGATGCCCATGTGGCTGGCCCCGACTCAGGTCGTGGTCGCCACCATCGTGTCGGAAGCCGACGACTATGCGCAAAAGCTGGTCGCTCGCCTCCGCGCCGGGGGCATCCGCGCCGAGCTCGATGCCCGCAACGAGAAGATCAACTACAAGGTCCGTGAGCACTCGGTGCAGAAGGTGCCGCTCATGTTCGTGGTCGGCAAGCGCGAGGCCGAGGAAGGCACCGTGTCGGTCCGCCGCCTCGGCACCGAAGGCCAGAAGGTGATGCCCGCTACCGACGCCATCGTCGAGCTGATGGCCGAAGCCGTGCCGCCGGACCTCAAGGCCAAGCAGGCCGCATAATGCAAAGGGCGCCCACGTGGCGCCCTTTCTTTTCTGTCCGATGACAGCTGCTCACGCCGCGGCGATGCTCAGCGTCACGCGGCAGGTGTCGCGGACCCTGTTGACCGGTGCCGTGCGGCAGAGGATGCGGGCAGCGTCGTCGGTGTCGTTGCGACAGGCATACCACGCGCCGGGCGGCACGCGGACGAAGTTGCCGGCGCCGACCATGCCCGACATGCCGTTCACCATCACCTCGAGCAGGCCATCCTCGACGAGGATCACGGTTTCGGCCTGCTCCATCATCTGCGGGCCGATCTGCGCGCCCGGCAGCACGACATGCGCCTGGGCCTGGTAGTTGAGCCCGGCCCCGCACGGGTTGGCGATGTGGATGATGCGGTCGCCGGCGATGAAGAAAGCGCGTCTCGACATTTCGGTCCCCCCAAGGAGCGGAGTCTCCCATCCCCGCGATCCAAAGCCTGCGCCCGCCGCGATGAATGGCAGTTGAACGGCGCTGGCCGCCGTTCTCGTTGCCCGAAGCTCTAGGGCAGGGGGATTGAACCGGCGCCGAACCCGCCGTTCAGTTCGCGTTCAGCGGATCATGCCGGCATCGTGAAACTGCACGCCCAGCTCCTTGAGCGAGCGCCACACCACGGTGCAGCCCTGCGGCCGCACGCTGGCGACCAAGAGGTCGAAGGTGCGCGGAATGGCGGCGACGGTGCCGTTCAGCACCTCCAGCTTAGCGCCGGTATCGGATAGGTTGCGGATGATGCACGCGATGCGCGTCCGGCCCCCGTCGAACGCGATCGTTGCTTCGATCATCGTGTTGCGACGGGGGGAAAGGCGTTTTTCGAATCGAGTGTCCAACAGTCGGCTCCTGAAACTCACCGGAACCTGACAGACCTGGGTTGGGAAATCCCTTACTCGAAGCGTAAAATCACTGACTACGCCGGCCGGGTTCAGGTCAGCCCGGCCATCTGCAGGCCCTGCAGGTAACGGGCGAGCAGCGAGGGATACATGAAGCGCAGGCTGTCCCCCACGCCCGCAAGGCTGACCCCCGCATGGGCGCGCCGGAAGCGATCCAGCGCGTCGCTCGCGGCAGCCAGTTCGCCCTGGTGCGCGAGGTAGACCGTGAGGTCGCGATAGGGCCAGGTCAGCCCCGGCCGCTCTGAGAGGGCGCGCCGCGCCCAGTTCACCGCGTCCTGTGGCCGGCCTGACGCAAAATGGGCGAGGCCCATGCCCAGGTGCATGTTGAAAGCGAAGGGATCCATCGGCGACAGCCGCGCCGACCTCTCGAACGCCTCGAGCCCACGGTCGGGGCTGCCGAGATAGACATGGCCCCAACCGCGCCGCAGCCAAGCCCAGGCATGGTTGGGGTCGAGCTCGATGGCCCGGTCGGCCAGTGTCGCCGCCTGTCCCACGTCGCCGCCCAGCGTCATGATGGCCGAGGCGAGCGCCGTCAGCGCCGTGGGGTCGTCGGCGACGTTCATGCTCGCGGTATGGATCAGGTTCTCCGCCTGCCTGCGCTCGGCGGCAAAGTCGGTGGTCCAGTTATAGGCGACCTGCTGGCCGTGGGCCCACGCGGCGAGCGCCGCTGCGAGCCCGTAATGCGGTTCCAGCGCCAGCGCCCGGGAGAGATAGCCGATCGCCTCTTCGTTGTCCTCGGGGCTGTGGGCCCAAAGGTGCGGGAAGGCGCGCATGACCAGATCGTAGGCGGCGAGCGTGTCGGGCCGCTTCTTGCGTGCCCGCTCGATCTCGGCGCGGCGAATGGAGGGTTGCACCGCGCTCGCCACCTCGGCCGCCATCCGGTCCTGCAGGTCGAACAGGTCGGCGACCTCGCCATCCACCTTGTTCGACCAGATGTGGCTGCCCGATTCGGTCTCGACAAGCTGCGCCGTGATGCGCACTCGCGAGCCGACGCGGCGCACCGAGCCCTCGACCACGTAGCGCACGCCCAGATCCTTGCCCACCTGCCGCACGTCGATGCCGGCCCGGCCCTTGTAGGCAAAGGATGAGTTGCGGGCGATGACGAAAAAGTCCTTCACGCGACTCAGGGTTGCGGTGATCTCCTCAACCACCGCGTCAGCGAAATAGCTCTGGTCGGCCTCGCCCGAGAGGTTGTCGAAGGGCAGCACCACCAGCGACGGCCGGCTCGATGGCGGCACCGGAGGCGGTGCCTCGTTCTGTTGCAGCCGCTGCGCGCCGCCAGGGTGCCAGGTGTATATGCGGACGGTCTTGGTGATGTTCTTGAGTTCGGTCGGCCCCATGTCCGTGAACTCGAGGTCGATCGTGCCGTCGAGATACTGGTACATCCACTTGGTGATGCACATGCCGCCCGCCGGGGCGTGGCTCTGCACCCGCACCGCGAGGTTGATTCCCGACCCGTAGAGGTCGTCGCCGGCCACCAGCACGTCAGCGAGCACGATGCCGGCGCGCACCTGGAACAGTTCGCCGCCCGGCGCGCGAATCCTGCGCTCGTAGATTTCGCGCTGCACCTGGGCTGTCCACTGCACCGCCGCAACCACCGAGTTGAACTCGGCCAGCAGCCCGTCGCCCATGGTCTTGAACACCTTGCCGCCGGCTGCCCCGATGGTGCGCGCAATCAGCCGGTCGTAGACCCGCTGCACGAGGCGCAGGGTCTGACGCTCGTTGCGTTCCACGAGGCGGGAATATCCCACCACGTCCAGTGATACGATCGGGACCAGGCGACGGTCGGGTTGAGCCATGCGATGAGTTTCTGCTGCAGCACACGCCTTATAGCATTGCCGCCCGTTACACTCCTAGCGGCAGACGAAGTGTTGCGAAGTGTTTCTGAAGTCCCGGGCGGTTGTGTTGCGCGGCCGCAGCGGCGTCACGAAGGGCCGGGAAGGCGGTTGCGGTGCGGCTCCTGCATCATCGCCTGCAGCGCGGCGGCCGGCATCGGCCGGGCGAAGGCGAATCCCTGCAGGATGTCGCAGCCCAGCCGGCGCAGGATATCCGCCTGCTCGAAGGTTTCGACGCCCTCGGCCACCACCTTGATGTTGAGAGAGCGGCCGATATCGATCAGCGAGCCCACCAGCTGCTGCTGGCTGCGCGAGGTGGTCAACTGGTCGAGGAACTGTCGGTCGATCTTGAAGCGGGTCGGCCGAAGTCTGAGCAGGCTCAGGATGGAGGCGTGGCCGGTGCCGAAATCGTCGATGGAGAGGTCGATCCCCAGGTCGCGGATGCGATCGAGGTTCCAGCTCACCATGTCGTCTATATCGTCGAGGAAGATCGATTCAAGCAGCTCGAAGCTGAGGGTGCCCGGCTCGAACCTGATGTCGCGCAGCGATGCCACCAGCCGCTCGTCGCGCAGGCGGCGGAAGGAGACGTTCACCGACACGGCCGGCACGTTGAGGCCTGCTTCGCGCCAGCGGCAGAAATCGTCGAGCGCCTTGTGCAGGATGACGCTGTCGATCGAGGTGACGACGTTGAGGTCCTCGGCGACGCTGAGGAAGCGCGAAGGGGGCAGCACGCCCTCGGTGGGGTGCTGCCAGCGCGCCAGCGCCTCGACGCCGCACATCTCCATGGTGCGGGCATCGAAGAGCGGCTGATACCAGGGCAGGAATTCGTCCTGCTCGATGCCCTGGAGGATTTCGTCGGCCAGCCGCTTGGTGTGTACGGCCTCGGCCTGCAGTGCCTCGGAGAAGAACTCGAAGCCATTCTTGCCGCGCGCCTTGGCCCGGTAGAGGGCAATGTCGGCATCGATCATCAGCCGCATCGGCTCCACGCCCTTGCCGTGCTGCGCCGCAATGCCGACGGAGGCGCCGAAGCGGCAGAAATGCCCGTGATAGGGCACTGGCTGCCGCATCTGCTCGACGATGGTCCGCGCCAGCTCGATCAGCCGGTTCTCCCCGCCGGAATAGGAGCAGACGATGATGAACTCGTCGCCGCCCACCCGCGCCACGAAGTCGCCGGGTCCGAGGTTGCGTCGCAGCAGCTCGGCGGCATGCACCAGCATGGCGTCGCCGGCAATATGGCCCAGCGTGTCGTTGATCTGCTTGAAGCGATCGAGGTCGATATGGAGCAGCGCCACGCTCGATCCGTTGGTGGCGGCCTCGGCGGCCCGCTCGGCCAGCACCTGGTCGAGATAGCGCCGGTTGGGCAGCGCCGTGAGCGTATCGTGGAGCGCGTTATACTCGATGCGGGCCTTGGCCGCCTCGAGTTCCTTGTTGCGTGCCTCGGCCAGTTCCTTGGCGCGTTGCAGTTCGCGGCGGGCCGCGACCTCCTCGGTGACGTCCCAGTTCACGCCCAGCATGCGCGGCGTGCCCAGCGAGTCGCGGTACCAGCGGCCCTGCGTGCGCACGATGCGCACCTGCTGGTCGCTGCGGCGGATGATGCGGAACTCCGACGAGTAGCTCGACCGGCTCTCCACCGCCCGGTTCACCCTGTGCATGGCTATGGCCGCATCGTCGGGGTGCAGCAGCTCTTCCCACAGGGTCGAATGGATGGGCTCGTCCTCGCCGACGCCGTAGATCCTGCGCACCTGGCTGTCCCAGAACAGCTCACCGGTGTCGAGATTGGCCTCGAACAGGCCGATATGCGAGACCTCGAGCGCCAGCTCCAGCCGCCGCGACAGGCGCACCAGCTGGTCCTCGGCCGTCTTCTGCTCGGTGATGTCGGTGTCGGTGCCGATGATGCGCTTGGGCAGGCCGTTGGGGAACCACTCGATGGGGGAGCCGAGGCTCGAGATCCAGATGTAGTTCCCGTTGCGGTGCCGCTCGCGGTATTCCATGTGCACGCGCTGCAGCTCGCCGGCATGCTGGCGGCGGATCAGGTCCATGATCCGTGGCAGGTCCTCGGGATGGACACGGTCGGCCCACACGTCGTGCGAGTCGCCCTCGTCGCTGTCGGGGGGCAGACCCCGCATCGTCCGCCAGGTGCGCGAGTGGTAGACCACGCCGGTGCTGATATCGGAGTCCCAGACGCCCTGCCGCGCGCTTTCGAGCGCCATTTCCCACCGGCTCTCCGAGCGGTCGAGCGCCGTTGCCATGTGGTGCAGCGCCGTGACGTTCTGCACCAGGCCCCAGAGCAGGTCGCCCTCGGCGCGCACGATGCCGGTCGCCATGTGATGGCTGCCGTCGGGCAGGGGTATCCGGAGCTCGATGGGGGCGGGAATGGCGCCCGCTCGCGCCTCACGGATGATCGCGAACAGGCCCTTGCGCCCGCCCAGGTGACGCAGCACCTGCAGGATACCGGGCTGCGTGGTGCGCCCAAGCAGAGCCAGCAGGCCCTCCGAGCAGTAAAGGCCGGTCGCCGGCGACCACGACCAGCGCCCCAGCCCGACGAGGCGTTCTGCCTCCGCGAACTGGTGCTTGATCGGATCGGAGCCGTTGCCTCCTGCGACGGCCGCCTGCCGGGAAACCTTCATGCTCTACGTCGTCCTCGCCCCACCCCTCGGACCGTACGGCAAGAGTGCCCGCCGTGGCTTTAGAAATCCCTTACGGAATCATGGTGATGCAGCGCCAGTTGCGCAGGATTTCGCGCGTTCGAGCAGCAGGGTGCGCTCGGCCTGGTTGTGCGTCATCGCGGCGGCCCGCTCGAACTCAGCAGCAGCCTCCCCCATGCGGCCGAGCTTAGCCAGGAAGTCGCCGCGCACCGAGGGCAGCAGGTGGTAGTTCCTGAGCGCCGGGGCGTCGGCCAGCGCGTCGAGCAGCTCGAGCCCATGCGCCGGGCCGAAGGCCATCGCATGCGCCACGGCGCGGTTGAGTTCCACCACCGGGCTCGGCGTCACACGGGCGAGCACGTCGTAGTAGCCGGCAATTGCCTGCCAGTCCGTGTCCTCCGCCTTGCGTGCCCGGGCGTGGCAGGCCGCTATCGAGGCCTGCAGCACATAGGGCCCCGCTACTCCGCCCAGCGCCTGCGCCCTTTCGAGCCCGGCGAGGCCGCGGCGGATCAGCAGCTGGTCCCACTTGCTTCGGTCCTGGTCGAGCAGCAGCACGGGCGCGCCGTCGCGTCCGATCCGGGCCGCCAAGCGCGAGGCCTGTATCTCCATCAGCGCCACCAGCCCGTGCACTTCAGGCTCGTCAGGCGCGAGCCCGGCCAGCACGCGGCCGAGCCGCATCGCCTCCTCGCATAGCTGCGGGCGCAGCCAGTCGGATCCCGAGGTCGCCGTGTAGCCTTCGTTGAAGATGAGGTAGAGCACCTCCAGCACCGAGCCCAGTCGTGCGGCCCGGTCCGGCCCACGCGGCACCTCGAAGGGCAGGCCGGCCTCGGCGAGGCTGCGCTTGGCCCGCACGATGCGCTGCGCCACCGTCGCCTCAGGCACCAGGAAGGCGCGCGCGATCTCGTCGGTGCTGAGCCCGCCCAGGAGGCGCAGCGTCAACGCCACCCGCGCCTCGGGCGAGATGACGGGATGACAAGCAGTGAAGATGAGCTTCAGCAGGTCGTCGCCCACATCATCGTCGAGCGGTGTGTCGAGATCGGGAGCGGTCTGCTCCTCCTGCCTGAGGTCGTGGCCCAGCTCGTCGAGCTTGCGCGCGGCCATCTTGTTGCGCCTGAAATAGTCGATCGCCCGGCGCTTGGCCGTCTGCATCAGCCAGGCGCCCGGGTTGCGCGGCACGCCCTCATCGGGCCAGTGCTTGAGCGCCACCACCAGCGCGTCCTGCGCCAGCTCCTCGGCCAGTCCGACATCGCGCACGATGCGGGTCAGGCCGGCGATCAGCCGCGCCTGTTCGAGCCGGAACGTAGCCTCGATGGCCCGCTGTGTTTCGCGCTGGGTGGTGGTCATGGCGGCGGATCAGACCAAATCCGATCCGCCGCAGCAAGAAGAGCCTAGACCTTGTCTCCGGTCGCCGCGCGCATGGCCTCTTCACGGGCCTGCAGCTCGGGGGTGAACGCCTCGCCGAAATCCTCGGCCGAGACGAACTGCCTCAGTTCGAGCTGCACGTTGCCGTTGCCGTCGAGCGGCGGCCATTGCTTCACCCATTCGAGCGCCTCCTCCCAGGAGGGGACGTCGATGACGGTGTAGCCGGCTATCAGTTCTTTTGCTTCGGCGAAGGGGCCGTCAATGATGGTGGGTTTGCCGTTCGAAAAGCTGATGCGTGCGGCGTGGCGGCTCGACCGCAGCCCGTCGCCACCGACCAGCACGCCGGCGGCCGCGAGTTTCTCGTTATAGGCCGTCATCTGCTCGATAAGCTCGGTCGAGGGCATCACCTCGGCCTCGGTGTCGGCATCGGCCTTGCGGATGATCATGAAGCGCATGTCCCTTGTCCCCTTCTTCCTATTGCTGCCCCAGCCGCTTCTCGTGGGCGGCGCGCAATTCCTCTTCCCTGGCGATCTGCTCGGGCGTGAGCACCTCGGCGAAATCCGCCGCCTCGAACACCCTGCGCAGCTCAACGGTCTCGCCCTCGTCGAAGGGGATGCGCTTCACCCAGCTCAGCGCTTCCTCCTTGTCCTTGGCCGAAATGATCCAGAAGCCCGCGATCAGCTCCTTGGTTTCGGCGAACGGCCCGTCCACCACGGTGAGCTTGCCACCATTATTGGTGACGCGCGCGCCTTCCTTCGAGGGATGGAGGCCATCGCCTGCCAGCAGCACGCCGGCATCGATGAGCTCCTGGTTGAACTTGGCCATGGCCTCGAACACTTCGGGTCCCGGCATCACCCCGGCTTCACTGTCGGGTGTCGACTTGACGATGATCATGAAGCGCATCTTGCGTGTCTCCTGTTGCCGGCAGCATCGGTACCCTGGTGGCCGATTTCAACCTGCCTTCGATGACACGACGAGTGGGGGCGGGCCCGATCGACATGCCCTGCAACTTTTCTTGCGTTTCTTCGGGAGTGCCGCGTCGCGGGCCGCCGGCGCGGTCAGTAGACCGCCGTCAGCACCTCGATTTCCTCGCCGGCGCCCGGCCGGACCTGGAACTCGCGATTGTAGACCTGCTCGCCGCGCTTGGCCAACACCAGATAGTCGCCCTCGGCCAGCACGGTGGAGGGGAAGGCGCCAATGCTCGAAAACACCGTCTGTCCGTCCTGCGTCTTCACCGTCCAGTCGATATCGGCAATGGCCTCGCCGCCGGGTTCCGACACCAGCTTGAATGAGACCTGCGACGCCTTGTGGTAGAGCGTCGCGTCGGTGATCTGGCCCGGCTCGACGCGCAGGTCGGCACGCACCACTGCGTTCACGTCGCCAAAATAGGAGACGATGTGGTAGGTGCCGCCATTGAGCGTCACTACGTCGCTCGGCGCGAGATTCTGCGCCACCAGCGTCCGTTCGTTCTCGGCCCCCGCCGAGTAGATGTCGAAGCGCAGCAGGTTGATGGGGATCGGGATGTCGCCCGTTACCTGCGCGTTGAGGCGGATCGCTCCCGCATCGAGCACCAGCGACTTGCGGTTTTCCCCCTCGGTCACGGTGATCGTGTCCGTGGTCTGCGCCCGGCCATAAGCGACATGCACCACGTAATTGCCCGGCGCGAGTTCGAGCCGCGCCGTGGCGTCGTTGGATTTGGCCGCCAGCGCCAGGTCGCCCGAGGCATCGGTGCGGGTTTCGAACACGCGCCAGGTCAGCCCGTCCGGAATCGCAGCCCCGCCATCGGTAATGGTTGCGACCAGCGTCACCGGTTGCGGCACGGCGGCGACCTTCTCCACGGCTTCGAGGGCCGGACTATCCGACACGGCGGCGACGTCCGGAGCGGCTTCGGCGGGCTCGTCCGCCTCTGCCGGGACAGGATCCTGCGCCTGCTCGACGGTCTGCGGCATGCGGTCGGCACGGCGCGGCAGCGGTACGGGCGGCTCGCCCTGCGCCACGGCCATGCTTGGCAGCAGCATGGCGACGACGCCCAACAAGCCGATCCAGTGCCGAATTCTCAAAGCCAGTCCCCGCACCCCGACGTACCCCCACGAGACGCCGAACTTTTGCGGCGTTCGTCTACGCTTGGATTAGGGAAAAGCTGTGTCATAAGGAGCCCGGCCCTCGCAAGGATCAGACCATGCCTATCAACGTTCCAGTGCGCGACTATCTCAAGACCCGCCGCTCGGTGGGTATCGGATTCCTCAAGGATCCCGGTCCCACTCCCGAAGAACTGCACGAAATCCTCACCATCGGCACTCGCGTGCCCGATCACGGCAAGTTCGAGCCGTGGCGGCTGATTCTGATCGAGGGCGATGCCCGCATCCGCGCCGGTGAGAAGCTAGCCGAGATCGTGAAACGCCGCCGCCCCGACATCGACGAGGCCGGGCTCGAGATCGAGCGCCGCCAGTTTCTCCCCGCGCCACTCACCATCGGCGTGCTCCTTTCGCCTAAGCCGAACCCCAAGGCGCCTGAGATGGAGCAGCTGCTCTCGGCCGGCAATGTGTGCTTCAACCTCTCGCACGCCGCCTTTGCCATGGGCTACGCCGCGAGCTGGACCAACCGCTGGTACGGCTTCGACACCGAAGCCCAGACCATGCTCGGCGCCCGTGGCGGCGAGCGCTTCGTCGGCTTCATCCATATCGGCACCCCGACCACGGTCATCGAGGATCGCGACCGCCCCGACCTGAACAGGATCGTCACCCGCTGGGGCGAGTGAGTAGGAGGCAGGTAGACATTAACCTCGCGTTAACCTGCCTGCCTGCAATCCTTAACCAACTCTTACCAGCTCGGATTCCGAGTCGATGGGCGTCGCTCCCATTTCCGTCCCGCAGCCGCTCGCCTACGCCATCGACACGGCGGGCGACAAGAGCGACGTCGACTTCGACTACCTGCTGCGGACAGCCATTCGCGAGTCAAGCCTCAACCCCACAGCCAGGGCGCGCACGTCCAGCGCCACGGGCCTTTTCCAGTTCCTCGACAGCACCTGGCTGATGGTGATGAAGCAGGAGGGGCCGCGGCTCGGCTACCAGAAATACGCCGACGCCATAAAGGTGGACAAGGACGGCGACTACACCATCGCCGACAGGAAGCTGCGGGCCGAAGTTCTGAAACTGCGTGAGGACCCGCAGGTCGCTGCCGACCTCGCTGCCGCCTTCACCCGCTCGAACGGCGAGTTCCTCTACAAGCGCTTCGGCCGCATGCCGAGCCCGGGTGAGCTCTACATCGCTCACTTCCTCGGCGCCAATGGCGCGGCCAAATTCTTCGATGCCGGCCTCGCCGACCCCAACCAGAGCGCCGCGGCCCTGTTCCCGCGCCAGGCGCGGACCAACCCGACGATCTTCTACGATCATGGCAAGCCGCGCTCGATCCGGCAGGTCTACCAGGTACTGGTGGCCAAGCACGATGGCGCGCCGGTCGCCATCGAGCCCGCCGATCCCGGCTTTTCGGCCCAGCAGCTCGCGAGCCAGCCGCGGGGCAAGTGGCCCGATGCCGAACCGCTGCCCTCGCGCTTTGGCCCCGATGACATGAGCTTTACCGCGCTCTTTTCTACCGAGACTGCAATTCCGGCGCGCGCACTGCTCAGCCCGGCGGAGGAGGCGCAGGGCGCCGCGCTCTTCACCCAGCTCTACGGGCAGGGGCAGGCCCAGCCGCTCACGCCCGCGGTGCCGCCGGTTAACGACGAGTGAGCCCGCATGGTGAACCGTTCCTTAAGCCTTGCCGGTTAACGTCACCCCCGACGATGGCCGGAGAGTTGGATGGTCGGGTACCAGGATTTCGTCGCCCTCAGCCAGTCGCGTGACAGCGAGGAACGGGGCAGGGCGGCGCATATCGCGGCGCTGGCCTATCTGAGCCATTCAGGCCCGGCCGACGAACATGCCGCGCTCTATGCTGCGCTCATCGGCTTCCTCGACGATCCCTCCGTGCGCGTCCGCGGCGCGCTGGCCTATGGCCTGCTCCATGCCGCCGAAGCGCCGCGCCCTATCATTCTCGCCCTGCTGCAGGATAGCCCGGTGATTGCGCGCGCCGTGGTGCAGTATTCCCCGGCGCTGGTCGATGCCGACCTGATGACCGTGATCCGCGGCGCCGACGAGTCGCTGCTCCTCGCCGTGGCCCAGCGCGAGCGCCTGTCACACCGCGTTGTCGAGGCGCTGGTCGATGCTGGGGGCAGGGCGCTGGCGGCAAAGCTTTTGGCCCGCGAAGACCTCGCCTTCTCGCCCGGCCTGCTCTCCCGCCTCGCCGCCGAGTACGGCGCCGGGGATGCCGAGATTCGCGGCCTGTTGCTGGCGCGCGACGACCTGCCAGCGGCAGCCCGCCTCGAACTCGTCCATTCGGTCGCCGCCGCCCTGCGTTCGACCCGCATCGTTGCCGGCGCCGTCGCGCCGCAGCGCCTCGATCGCCTGCTGCGCGACGCCACCGACACCGCGCTAACCGGCATAGGCGAAGCCGAGGCCGCCGCCGGCCGCGCGCCCTATGCTGCCGTGATGGTCGAGTCCGAGCGCGTCTCCACCCGCGTGCTGCTCCACGCGATCGTGCAGGGCCATGTGCTGTTCTTCGCCGACTGCATTGCCGAACTGGCCGAAACGCCGCGCGACAAGGTCTTCACCCTGCTCGAACATGGCAGCCGGGCCGCGCTCAACGCGCTCTTCGTGCGCTGCGGGCTCGGTGATGCGGTGCGCAACATGCTCTGCCGCCTCATCGCCCACGCCCGCGCCGCCGACCTCGCCGACGATCTCGCGGCCCGCCATTTCGTCGTCACGGCGCTGACCGAAGAGCTGATCGCCGACCATCGCGGCAACATCCCGCCCGAACTCGAGGAAGCCTTCGCCTATCTGAGCGAGCAGAACGTCATCCTCGCCCGCCGCGCCGCCCGTGGCGTCATGGCCGGCTTCGCCGCAACGCCAGCCGGCAGCGAACTGGCGCTGCCCGAGCCGTATGCAGACGAGCCAAGGCTGGCGCTGCCCGCAGCCTAATACCGGAACTGCTCGCTCAGCACGCGCTCCTCAAGCCCGGTGCCGGGGTTGAACAGCAGGTTCACCCACTTGTCGCGCCGCTCGCGCACCGTCACTTCGATCACGTGCTGGAACTCGACATTGTCGGCCACCGCGCTCACCGGCCGCTTGTCGGCCTCGCGGGTGCGGAACGTCACCACCGCGCGGTTGGAGAGAATCGCCCCGCGCCAGCGCCGCGGGCGGAAGGGCGAGATTGGCGTCAGCGCCAGCAGCGGCGCGTCGATCGGCAGGATCGGGCCATGCGCCGAGAGGTTGTAGGCCGTCGAGCCGGCCGGCGTCGCCACCAACACGCCGTCGCAGATCAGCTCGTTGAGCTGCGTCTTGCCGTCGACGATGATCTCGACCTTTACCGCCTGGTAGGTCATGCGGAAAAGCGACACCTCGTTGATGGCGAGCGCCGTGTGCGTGCTGCCATCGGCCAGCGTCACCGTCATTTCCAGCGGATAGATGCGGGTGGGTTTGGCCGCCGCCAGCCGCTCGCGCAGCCCGTCGGGCGAGTAGTCGTTCATCAGAAAGCCGATGGTGCCGAAATTCATGCCGTAGACCGGCACGTCCTGGCCCATCTTGCGGTGCAACGTTTCGAGCATCAGCCCGTCGCCGCCCAGCGCCACGATCACCTGCGCGTCGTCGAATCCGCTGTCGCCATAGCGGGCGCGCAGCGCCTCGGCGGCCGCGTCGGCCTCCCTGGTCCCGCTCGAAACGAAGCTGATCCGTTCAATGCTGTCCTGCACGGCGCCCCCCTGAAACTGGGCCCGTGCCTAGCATGCGCGCTGCACAGGGGAAAGCATGGGTTGATCCCTCCCTTGGTCTCAACTACATGGGGCGCAACACGTTAGAGGTGAAAAAATGCGCGCGGAAATCGCCAAGGTCGTCTCCGAGATCGAGCAGGTCGTAAGCCTGCTAAGGAGGCATCTTTGACTGGGATACAGCTGAAGCCCGTCTCGAAGACCTGACTGCCCGTACCGAGAATCCCGAGTTCTGGACCGACCCCGAGAAGGCCCGCACCATCATGCAGCAGCGTGATGAGCTGGCTCTGCAGGTGGGGAACGTCAAGCGGTTCGAGGCTGCCATCCGCGACAATGTCGAGCTCATTGAAATGGGCGAGGCAGAGAACGACGCGGATGTGGTCAGGGAAGCCGAAGAAGCCCTCGCCGAAACCCTGAAGGAAGCCCGCTCGGCCCAGATCGAGACGCTGCTTTCGGGCGAGGTGGACGGCAATGACTGCTACCTCGAAATCCACTCCGGCGCCGGCGGCACCGAAAGCCAGGACTGGGCCAACATCCTGCTGCGCATGTACACGCGCTGGGCGGAACGGCGGAAGTTCAAGGTCGAGGTGCTGGAGATGCACGAAGGCGAAGAAGCCGGCATCAAGTCCGCGACCGTCAAGATCTCCGGCCACAACGCCTACGGCTGGCTCAAGACGGAATCGGGCGTGCACCGGCTCGTCCGCATCTCGCCCTATGACAGCGCGGCGCGCCGTCACACCAGCTTCTCGTCGGCCTGGGTGTACCCGGTGGTAGACGACACCATCAACATCGAGATCAACGAGAGTGACCTGAAGGTCGACACCTACCGCTCGTCGGGCGCCGGTGGCCAGCACGTGAACACCACGGATTCGGCCATCCGCATCACCCATATCCCGACCGGCATCATCGTCGCCTGCCAGGCCGAGCGTTCGCAGCACAAGAACCGTGCCACGGCGATGAACATGCTCAAGGCGCGCCTCTACGAGCTTGAGCTCGAAAAGCGCGAGGCGGCGGCCAATGCCGAAGCCGCCGCCAAGACCGATGTCGGTTGGGGTCACCAGATCCGCAGCTACGTCCTGCAGCCCTACCAGATGGTCAAGGACCTGCGCACCGGCCACGAGACGTCGAACACCGCCGCCGTGCTCGATGGCGACCTCGACGACTTCATGGAAGCTTCGCTCGCCGCCCGCGTGACCGGCTACGCCGATCGCGTCACCGACGTGGAGTAGGCGCTTCGAACCGACAGCCAGAAAAGGCCGGCTTCGTGCCGGCCTTTTTCATTTCCGCCTTCCACCAGTGCAAATGAAAAGGGCCGGCATAGCTGCCGGCCCCCCTCCGATGCCTTGTGGCGCCGTCTTATGCCGACCAGCTCAGGTCGTGCAGGCGGAACGGCGTCGAGCGCAGGCGTTTGCCGGTGGCCTGGAAGATGGCATTGCCGATGGCCGGGCCCACGGTGCCCACCGGCGGCTCGCCGATCTCGAAGTAGCGGTTGTGGCCCGACAGACCGCCGAAGTGCACGTTGATCTGCGGCGGCACGTCGGCCATGCGGATCATCGGGTACTCGTCGAAATTGCCCTCGACGATGCGGCCGTTCTCGATGTTCAGGCCCTCGTTCACGCTCATGTTGTAGCCGAACATGGTGCCGCCCTCGAGTTCGGTGCGGACCGCATCCTCGTTGATGATGCGGCCGGTATCGAACGCCACATCGAGCTGAAGCACCTTGAGCTCGCCCTCAGGCGACACCTGCACCTTGGCGACGGTGGCCACGGTGGTGCCTTCCTCAGGCTTGCCGCCCATACCCCAGTTGGCGATGGCGACGCCACGGCCCTGGCCTTTGGGCAGCGGTTCACCCCAGCCCGACTTGGCCTTCACTTCCTCGAGGCACTTCACCCAACCCGGATCGGCCCACTTGCCGTAGAACTTGATGCGGTACTCCATCGGGTCGATCCCGGCGGCCACCGCGCATTCGTCGAGGAAGGTCTCGAGGAAGAACGCGTTGGAGTTGTAGCCGGGGCCGCGATAGGGACCGGTCAGGATGTGGAACGGAACGGTCTGCGACTCGATCTGCACCTCCGGGATGATCTGCGCGGGCGCCGAATCCGGCATACCGACGGCGAAGAAGCCGGGGCCGCCCGACATGCGGCCGAGCAGGGCCTTGGGCATGCCTTCCTCGTCGAGTGCCGCCTTGAGCTTGCTCGCCATCAGCGGCCGGTAACGGCCCTGGCGCATCGTCTCTTCACGCGACCATACCACGTGCACCGGCACGCCCGGGTACTGCTTGGCCACGGCAACGACCATGCGGGCATCGTCCGAGAACACGCGCCGGCCGAAGCCGCCACCGACATAGGTCTGGTGGAAGAACACCTTCTCGGGCGGCACGCCGGTCTCGTGCGCGGCCACCATGAAGGCTTCCTGCGAGTGCTGGCTGGGATGCCAGAAGTCGACCCGGTCCTCCGTCACCAGCGCGCAGCCGTTTAGCGGCTCGATCGGCGCCTGGTCGCAGTAGGGGGTGTGGTAGTCGGCCTCGACGATCTTGTCCGCCGTGGCGAACACGGCCTCGACGTCGCCACGCGACACTTCCACCCGCTCGCCGGGCTTCTGCACCGCGTCGAGCGCCGCCTGCACCATCTGCTCGGTGCTCTTCCACTGCGCGCCCGGACCGTCATCCCACTCGACCGGCAGGGCTTCGAGCGCCGTGCGGGCCTGCCAGTAGTGGTCGGCGATCACCGCCACCGCGTGCTGGGCTGGGTTGACGCCGAAGGGGAAGGGCGGGTTAAGGTCGGTCGGCAGGTTCTCGCCGGGCTTCACGGCCACCACGGCGCGCACGCCGGGCATGTCCTTGATTGCATCGAAGTCGTAGCTCTTGAGCGTGCCGCCCATCACCGGCGACTGCATCAGCGCGGCGTAGACCTTGCCCGGCACCTTGACGTCGATGCCGTAGGTGAGCTGACCCTTGACGATCTGGGGCAGCTGCTTCTTCACCGGGTGCTGCTTGGTCAGGAACACCCATTCCGACGAGTCCTTGGGCTTGGGCTCCTCGGTGAGGTTCACCGCGGCCGCAGCCTCCACCAGTTCGCCGAAGCGGGCCGACTTTCCCGAGCTGTGGCTCAGCACGCCTTCCTTGATGGTGATCTCGCCGGCCGGGACGCCCCACGCGGCTGCTGCCGCTGCCTTGAGGCGCTCACGGGCGCTGGCGGCCACTTGCAGGTAGGTGTCCATGCGGGCCGGGCCGGTCGAACGGCCGGAGAAGTAGGCGAGCGCACCGCCCGGCGTCGAATAGACGTTGTTCTCGAGGTAGTCGCGGGTGGTCGAGGCGTATTCGGGGACGATCTTGTCCCACGCCGGATCCAGCTCTTCCTTGATGTAGGCGGCGATCTGCGTGATCGTGCCCTGGCCGATATCAACCGCCGTCACGCGCACCGTCACGGTGTCGTCGGGGGCGATGTTGAGCCAGGGGGTGAAGTCGGCGGAGCCGGCGGGCAGGTCCTTCGACCAAGGGTCGGTCTGTGCCGCGGCCATGGCGCGGGTGCCGATCACCAGCGCGCCACCGACGGCCATGGAGCCAACAAGGAAACTGCGGCGGGAAGGCTTGAACTCGTTCATAAGTCTCTCCCTCACGCGTTCTTGGCCATGTCTGCGGCGGCCATGTGAATGGCAGCGCGGACGCGGGTATAGGTGCCGCAGCGGCAGATATTGGTGATGTGGTCGTCGATGTCCTGGTCCGTCGGGTTGGGGATCTCGGCGAGCAGCGAGGCTGCGGCCATCAGCATGCCCGACTGGCAGTAGCCGCACTGCGGCACGTTGTTGGCCACCCAGTACTTCTGCAGCGGGTGGTCGCCATTCTCCGACAGACCCTCGATCGTGGTGACCTCGGAGTCACCGACCGCCTCGAGCGGGAACTGGCACGAACGCGTCGCCACCCCGTCGATATGCACGGTGCACGCGCCGCACTGGGCGATGCCGCAACCGAACTTGGTGCCAGTCATCCCCAGGTGATCACGCAGCGCCCACAGCAACGGGGTTTGCGGATCGGCATCCACCTCGACCGTCTTGCCATTCACCTTTATGGACACAGCCATTGCAGAACCTCCTAAGCGCCCGGTTTTTCATGCATTTTTGGGCGCAGCATGACGCAATTTTAGAACTGTTCTCGTTTGGCGCTACTTTCGAAACGCCAATATGGGTCATTGCAGCTTGCTGCTTTCCAAGTGCAGGGGGCAGGCGTAGCGTCCCCAAAGCTCGGGTTCATTGACGATATGTACGACTATACATATCGACGACTGGGAACGTCTTATGCGCATGACTTCGAGGGGAGTGCTGGCGGGACTCTTGATCGGGCTTCTCGCCGCACCCGGTTTCGCCGCCGATGCAGGGCACGGCGCCCGTCTCGCCGATAGCTGCACCAGCTGTCACGGCCTCGAGGGCCGCAGTCCCGGCGCCACGCCCGCCCTTGCCGGCCAGGACGAGGCCGGCCTGTTCGACAAGCTCAAGGCCTTCCAGCAGGGCACGGTGGAGGCCACCATCATGAACCGCATCGCCCGCGGCTATACCGACGAGGAACTCGCCGCGCTCGCCGCCTATTTCGCGTCGGTGACGCCATGACCGGCAAGATGACCACGCTTTCCCGCCGCCGCTTCGTTGCGGGCGCCACCGCCGGCCTCGCCGCCGCGCCGCTGGCCCTGCCACATCTGGCCCGCGCGCAGGGCGCGCCGAAGGTGGTGGTGATCGGCGGCGGCTTCGGCGGCACCTCACTCGCCCGCTACCTCCAGCGCCACGATCCGGGCATTGCCGTCACCCTCATCGAGAAGGACCGGACCTTCTCCACCTGCCCGTTCAGCAATGGCGTGCTCGGCGGGTTGTGGGAAATAGACGCCATCACATTCACATACGAAAATGTGAAGGCGGCCGGCATCGACGTCATACACGACCTCGCCAGCGCCATAGACCCCGAGGCGAAGACGGTGACGCTTCAGGGCGGCGACGTGCTCGCCTATGATTTCCTGGTCGTCTCGCCCGGCATCCAGTTCGCCTGGGGCGCCATCGAGGGCTATGACGAAGCCGCGACGGAGGTCATGCCGCACGCCTGGCAGGCTGGACCGCAGACCGTGCTGCTCCGCCGGCAGCTCGAAGCGATGGAGGATGGCGGCACTGTCGTCATCGCCACGCCGCAGCCGCCCTTCCGCTGCCCGCCCGGCCCCTACGAGCGCGCCTCGCTCATCGCCGACTATCTCCATCGCGAAAAGCCGAAATCGAAGCTGCTCATCCTCGATGCGCAGGAGAATTTCTCCAAGCAGCCCCAGTTCGAGGAAGCGTGGGAGCGGCTCTATCCCGGCATCATCGAGCGCGTCCCCGCCTCCGGATCCGGACAGGTAATGAACGTCGATCCGTCTACCATGACGGTCTCCACTGCCTTCGACGACTACACGCCGGCCGTGGCCAACATCATCCCGCCGCAGCGTGCCGGGCAGATCGCCATCGATGCCGGCCTCGACGAGGGCAAGGGCTTCTGCTCCATCGACCCGGTGACGTTCGAGAGCACAGTCCACAAGTCCATCTATGTGCTGGGCGACGCCACCATTGCCGGCGCCATGCCGAAATCGGGCTTCTCGGCCAACAACCAGGCCAAGGCCTGCGGCGCCGCCATCCTCGCCGCCATTGCCGGGCGCGAGCCGATCGCCAGCAAGCTCATCAACGTCTGCTACAGCTTCGCCAGCGCCGACTACGCCTTCGACGTGGCCGACGTCTTCACCGTCGCCGACGGCACCATCAAGCACGTGGTGGAAGAGGCGAGGGTCATGCCCGTCGGCCTTAGCGACGAGATGCACAAGCAAGAGGCGGGCTACGCCCACTCATGGTACCAGAACATCACCGCCGAAATGTTCGGCTGACGGCGCTGGCGCTGCTGGTGCTTGCCACCGGCGGCGCCGTCTTCGCCCAGGCCCCGGCCATGCCCGAGCCGCTCACCGCCGAGCCCGGCGATCCGGCGCGTGGCAAGGCGGTGGCGGTCAATTCGGACCTGGGCAACTGCGTCATCTGCCACCAGATCCCGGTGCCCGAACTGCCAGAGGGCGCGGCGGGCGATATCGGGCCCGACCTCGCCGGCGTCGGCTCGCGCCTCACCGCCGCCGAGCTGCGCCAGCGCATCGTCGATCCGCGGGTCATCGATCCCGATACCGTGATGCCCGCTTACTTCGTCGCGACTGGCTTCACGCGCGTTCAGGTGGAATACGAGGGCAAGACCATCCTCACCGCCCAGCAGGTCGAGGACCTCGTCGCCTATCTCGAGACGCTGAAGTAGACCCGATGACCGAAACCCGCGACATCCCCGAGCTCACCCGCCGCGGCGTCCTCGCCGGCCTCGGCGGCACGCTGCTGCTTGCCGCGATGCCCGTACCCGTCCGCGCCGACCAGCCGCTGGTCGAGGAGGCGATCCGTACCCTCTTCCTCGACAAGCCGCGCGCCGAGGGCAAGATTACGCTCACCCTGCCGCCGCTCGCCGAAACCGGCAACAACGTGCCCATCAAGGTCGTCGTCGACAGCCCCATGGACGGCCCGCAGCGGCCCAAACGCGCCGTCATCCTCGCCGTGCTCAACCCCCGCGCCGTCGTCGGTGAAATGATCTGGGGCCCCGGTGCCGCCAAGGCCGAGTTCAGCACCAACATGCGGCTTTCCGGCACGCAGGACGTCATCGTCATCGCCGAGCTGGCCGACGGCACACTGTGGCAGACGCAGACCCGCGTTACTGTCACGGTCGGCGCCTGCGACACCCTCTCGATCCGCTACTGAGGCCGCGCCATGCCCAATACCCGCATCAAGGTGCCCGCAACCGCCAAGGCCGGCGAAGCCGTGCCCATCCGCGCCATCATCCAGCACCCGATGGAGAACGGCTACCGCGTCACCAGCCAGGGCTCGCCCGTGCCCGTCGATATCGTCACCGATTTCGTCTGCACCTATGACGGCAACGAAGTCTTCCGCGTGAAGCTCGAGCCCGGCATCTCGGCCAATCCTTATTTCGAGTTCTACCTCACCGCCACGAAGTCGGGCCCCGTCGAGTTCTGGTGGCGCGACCAACACGGCGAGGAAACCACCGCGTCGGCCCATCTCGAAGTCACATGAGGCTCTTCGCCCCCCTCATCGCCATTGCCGCCGCTTTCGGCGCTGCCACCGTGCTCGGCGAAACCACGCCGCCCGCGGCCATTTCCGGCTACGACTTCCTCACTCCCGAGAACCAAGCCTTGCAGGACGACGAGTTCGCCAACCCCGGCATGCTCTGGGTAGAGACCGGTGCCCGCCTCTGGGGTGAGTCCTGCGCCTCGTGCCACGCCGAGGGCAGCATGGCCGGTGTTGCCGCGCGCTACCCTCAATGGGACGAGCGGCTCGGCCGCGTCATCAACCTCGAGCAGCGCATCAACAACGAGCGGCAGACGCGCCTCGGCCTCGAACCGCTGGTCTATGAGTCCGAGGAGCTGCTCGGCCTCACCGCCTTCATCTCCAACCAGTCGCGGGGCATGCCCATCGATGTGAAGATCGACGGCCCGGCTGCCGGGAGCTTTGCGCGCGGCCGCGATTTCTTCTACGCCCGCCGCGGCCAACTCAACCTCAGCTGCGCCAACTGCCACGAGCAGCATGTCGGCGACCACCTGCGCGCCGAAACCATCAGCCAGGGCCAGACCAATGGCTTCCCCATCTACCGCGCCCTGTGGCAGGAGATGGGCTCCACCCACCGCATGTTCGCCTGGTGCAACGTCGCCGTCCGCGCCGAACCCTACGAGCTGGGGTCGCAGGAATATGTCGATCTCGAACTCTTCCAGCGCTGGCGCAGCACGGGCCTGACCATCGAGACCCCGGCCATCAGGCGCTAGCGATCGGCCTGGCCGCGAAAATCCTCGGGCGTATCGAAGTCCCTCAGCGTCCCCTCGCGCGCGACCACGCGCTGGGCGATCTGCAGCAGGTGCCGCGCCCCCTTGTCGCCCTCGAGCCTGAGCAACTCGGGCAGGTACTCGCGCGAAAACGCCGCCGGTGGTGTCGGCGCCCCGCGCTCGTCTTCCACCGAAGCCACGATGCCGCCCGGCGTCACACGCTCGACGAGGGTCCGGATGTGCCCGCCATCGACCAGCGGCATATCTGCGAGGCAAACGACCAGCGCCTCGGGCGCGCCCGCCGCCTCCACCCCCATCGCCAGCGACGAGCCCATGCCCCGCGCCGTATCGGGGTTGCGCACCACCTCGAAGCCCAGCCCCGCCAGCATCTCCGTCAGGTCGTCGTCGCCCGTCCGGCACACCGCGATCCGACGCGAAAAGGGCAGGGCGGCTATCGTCGTGGCCGCATGCTGGGCCAGTGGCTGCCCGCGAAAATCGGCGACCAGCTTCCCCACCGCGCCATAGCGACGCGACAGGCCTGCCGCCAGCAGCACGACGACGCTGTCTTCGAGCCGGGCCACTAACCGTCGAGCCGGATGCGCGCCTCGGTGATCTCGCCGAGCACCGAAACCGCCAGCGCTGACGAGGTGCGGGTCGGCCCGTAAAGCCCGATCGGGCCCTTGAGGCGCGCGATCCGCTCCTCGCTCATCCCCGCCGCTTCGAGCCGCGACACGCGCGTCGCATGCGTCCGCCGGCTGCCGAGCGCTCCGATATAGAATGGGTCGTAGCCGAGCGCCGCTTCCAGCAAGCTGCTTTCCTTGAAGCGGTCGTGGAGCAGGAACACCACCGCGGTGAAAGGATCGACAGGCAGCTCCGGCAGCTTCGCCCCGTTCACGGGGGTGACGTTCGAACCCGTGCGCGCCACCAGGTCGCGATGCGCTTCGGCCGTCATGAAGCTGTGGACGGGCAGCCCTGCCGCCCGCCCGATCTGCGCAAGCGCCACCAGTTCGTGGCCCTCGCCGATCAGCACCAGCTGGGTCAGGGGGTGATAGTGCCGGTAGAACGCGCCATCGCGCCACTCGCTGCGCTCTCGCGGCCCCGATCCCGGAATGAGCGCCGCCGTGCCATCTTCGCTGCGGAAGGCGATGCAGAAGGGCGCGCGCATCTCCAGCAGCCGCTGCCCCTCGGCCAGCATTTCGGCGGCGGGCCGTACATGCACATGCACATCAATGCTGCCGCCACAGGGCAGCTTGATGTCGATGAAGGGCGAGCCGACGCCGAAACGCAGCACCTCGTCGGCTCCCGCCTCGATGCAGCGTATCGCCTCGCTCGCCACCGCGCTCTCGACGCAGCCGCCCGAGACATAGCCGCAGAAGCGCCCGTCCTCGAGCACCGCCATCTGCGCCCCGAGCGCCCGCGGCGCGCCGCCCTTGATATCGACGATGGTGATGAGCGCGCCCGACAGTCCCTCGCGCGCGCCGTCGAGCAGCAAGGCGAACACCGATGCCGGATCGTCCGGATCGAGCCCCGTATCCCGGGGCAGCACCAGCGTGCCAGCGTCGCTCATCGTCATCTCCACCACTTCTTCTGCCCATAGTGGTGACACCCACGGCCATTGAAAAGGCCAATGACGGCGATTGCAGTCCAGCGCTTTCCAGTCCGCGGCCGGGGAACAGCAGCGGAACGATTGCGCCGCCGTTCCCGCCATCACCCGTCGGCCACCGCGAAGCTGACGCTGTGGAAGCTGCGGGCAGGCAATAGGCCAGCCGCCGCCATGCCCCTTGGTGGAGGCGACAAGGCTCCGTGCGCGTAACCGATCCGTTACGTGTTGGACAACGACCGGGTTGGTTTGCATGGCGCGTTCTAGCACTTCCCACGTCACCGGACCGACGTGCCCGGCGGATCGCGCGTCAAGCCGGGCCGTTGCCCGCATGGCTAGAGGAAGATGGACATCGCGATCGCGGCGCCGGCGGCCACCAGTCCCACCCACGCCAGCGCCAGGAACCCGTCGCGCACCGTGATGGCGAGGGCATAGGCGGCGATGAGCGCGCCCGCCCAGGTGGCGGTGAAGGGGATCACCTCGGTCATCGGCATCGCCGCCCCGATCACCGTGCAGGCGACCGCCCCGATGCGCCGTAGCGGCCACGAGGTGAGAAAGCGCAGGCGTGGCTTCGTCACTTCGTCCGCCGCCTCGCTCACCGGCTTCAGGAACTTTACCAGCCGCTTGGCGTGGGTCGGGGCCAGCTTGAGCTTCCTCATCCAGCCGGGGAGCCAGATATGCTCGTGCCCCAGCGCGATCTGTCCTGCCACCAGTACCGTGTTGAGCCCGACCAGCGTCGCCATGCCTGGGATCACCGTGAGCGGCGACATGGCCAGCAGTGCCGGCAGCAACAGTAGCGGCCCTGCGGCTCGCTGCCCGGCAATCTCACGGATCGTATCCAGGGTGATCGGGTCGCCCGCCTTGGCGTGCTGGTCGACTTCTTCGACGATGGGGGCTAGCGTGCCGTCAGGAGTGGACATGCGGCGAGAACGTGGGACGCGCATCCGCGTTCCAGCACCGCTAAACGCTAGAGATCCGCGTCCTCGCCCTCGCGCCGCTTGCGCTCGCGATCGGTAAGCGCATTGATACGGTTGCGGAGCGCCCGCAGCTGCCGCTCCTGCCGGGTTACCGTGTCCTTGAGCTGCCGGATTCGTGCCTCGGCGGCGTCGGCGTGGTTCAGGTCCCAGTCGCGCACCTTGCGGATCACCACCCGCTCCGGCCCCGGCTTGGGCTCGAGCAGTTCCTCCCACGTCGCCCCCAGCTGCTCGCGCAGGCGGGTGGCGGCGAGGGCTGCCGAGGCGCGCTCGCCCACCTGGTCGGAACCGAGCAGCTTCAGGATGCGAACCAGCCGTTCTCTGTCGCGCGAATTGATGGCCATGCCATCAGGTAACCGCCCGCGCCGCCGAAAGCCAGAACCCATCAGCGCGGCGAGAACCTATGCCTCGGGCTCCACCCGCGGCGCCATCGCCGCCGCCACTTCAGCCGAGCTGATTGCCCTGTCGAGATAGGTCATCGTGCCCGGCCCCAGCAGTTCGAGCGCCGCATCGCGCAGCCCCGTTAGCGCCGCCCGCGCAAACGACGATCCGGTGCTCACCCGCCTCACGCCCGCCTCGGCCAGCTGGTTGAGCGTATAGGGCGTGTTCTTGGCCCCCAGCACCACGTTAACCGGCTTGCTCACCGAGGCGCAGACGGTGCGGATGGCCTGAAGGCTCGGCAGCCCAGGCGCGAACAGCACGTCGGCCCCCGCCTTCTCGAAGGCCTGAAGCCGCCGGATGGTGTCGTCGAGGTCGGGACGCCCGTGCAGAAAATTCTCGGCCCGCGCCACGAAGGTGAAGGGGAAGGGCAGGGTCCGGGCCGCCTCCACCGCCGCCGCCACACGCTCCACCGCATGCCCGAAATCGTAGATCGGATCGGCCGACCGCCCCGTGGCATCCTCGATCGAGCCGCCCACCAGCCCCACCTCGGCCGCCCGCGTAATGGTGAGCGCCGCCTCCTCGGGCGCGTCGCCGTAGCCATTCTCGAGATCGGCGGCCACCGGCAGGTCCACCGCCGCGATGATGTCCGCAGCGTTCCTGAGCGCCTCTTCGCGGCTCACCGACATGTCCTGGCGCCCGAGCGCATAGGCGAGCCCGGCGCTGGTCGTCGTCAGCGCCCCGAACCCCAGCGATGCCAGCAGCCGTGCCGTCCCCGCGTCCCACGGGTTGGGGATCACGAAGAGCGGTCCCTCGTGCATCGCCCGGAAACGTTGCGCCTTTTCGAACTGGTTCATCTCTTTCCTCCCAGATAGGTCACCATTGCTGACCTATCTGTCGCGCCGTTAACCAAAGATCGCAATCAGAATCGGCGGCTGTTGTCGAGAACAGAAAAAGAACATACAAGAACATACAGGCAACAAGGGAGATCGACATGCTCACTTTCCTCAAGGACGCACTGGCTTTCATCACCATCGCCGGCTTTTCCGCTGCCACCCTCAGCTGGATGGATATCGCCTCCCGACTCGTGTGAGGGCTGTGGAATATTGGCCTGTTCCGTGGCCGTGTTCCGCGCACCCCTGTAGGAAGAAGCAATGGCTGGTCCTGGCTTCATTCATCTGCACGTTCATTCGGCATATTCCCTGCTCGAGGGGGCCCTGCCGCTCGGCAAGCTCCTCGACCTCGCCAAGGCCGACAAGCAGCCGGCCCTCGGCATCGCCGACACCAACAACCTGTTCGGCGCGCTCGAATTCTCCGAAAAGGCGGCGGGCAAGGGCATCCAGCCGCTGATCGGGGTCGAACTCGCGCTCGATTTCTCCGCCGTCGAGGACAATACCGACCGCATGCAGGAGCGTGGCCATGGCTCGCGTGACCGCTTCGGCAAGGGCGGGGTAGTACTCATCGCGCAGACGGCCGAGGGCTTCGGCAACCTCTCCGGCCTCGTCAGCCGTGCCCATCTCGAAGGCGAGAACGGCCGCGCCGCCGGCAAGCTGCCTTGGCTCACGCGCGAAAACCTCAAGGGCATCATCTGCCTCTCGGGCGGCCCCGAAGGCGCCATCGACCCGTACTTCGCCGCCAACATGGACGCCATCGCCGAGGTGCGGCTCGAGCGCCTGGCAGCGCTGTTCGGCGACCGCTTCTACATCGAGCTGCAGCGCCATGGCCGCCCGGTCGAGCAGCTCAACGAAGACAAGCTCATCGACTTCGCCTATCGCCGCGGCATTCCGCTCGTTGCCACCAACGAGCCCTACTACCCCGCGCCCGAGGACTACGAGGCGCACGACGCGCTGCTCGCCATCGCCGGCGGCACCGTGCTGGCGCAGACCGAGCGCCGGAAGCTCTCCGACCAGCACTACTACAAGACGCGCGAGGAGATGCAGAAGCTCTTCGCCGACTTGCCCGAGGCGCTCGAGTCCACCGTCGAAATCGCGCAACGAGTCAGTTACCGGCCGAAGAAGCGCAGCCCCGTGCTGCCCACCTTCGCCGCCCAGCCCGGCCAGACGCCGGAAGAGGCCTTCGCCGCCGAGGCGCGGGCCCTCGCCGAGATGGCGCGCACCGGCCTCGAACGCCGCTTCAAGGAGGTCGGCGTCGGCCCCGGCAAGACCGAGGACATGTATCGCGAGCGGCTGGAATACGAGCTCGGCATCATCGAGCGCATGAAGTATCCCGGCTACTTCCTCATCGTGGCCGACTTCATTCAGTGGGCCAAGGCGCACGACATTCCCGTCGGCCCGGGCCGCGGCTCGGGTGCGGGCTCGCTGGTGGCCTGGGCCACCACCATCACCGACCTCGACCCCCTTCGCTACAACCTGCTGTTCGAGCGCTTCCTCAACCCCGAGCGCGTCTCGATGCCGGACTTCGACATCGACTTCTGCCAGGACCGGCGCGAGGAGGTGATCCGCTACGTCCAGCGCAAGTATGGCGAGGCCCAGGTCGCCCAGATCATTACCTTCGGTACGCTGCAAGCGCGCGCCGTGCTGCGCGACGTCGGCCGCGTGCTGCAGATGCCCTATGGCCAGGTCGATCGCATCTGCAAGCTCGTGCCGGCCAACCCGTCCGACCCCTGGACCATCGAGCGCACCCTCAAGGAAGTGCCGCAGTTCAGGCAGATGGCCGAGGAGGACGAGCAGGTCGGCATGCTCGTCGCCATCGCGCAGAAGCTCGAGGGCCTCTACCGCCACGCCTCCACCCACGCCGCCGGCATCGTCATCGGCGACCGCCCACTGCAGGAACTGGCGCCGCTCTACCGAGACCCGCGCTCGGACATGCCGGTCAGCCAGTACAACATGAAGTGGTCGGAAACGGCGGGCCTGGTGAAGTTTGACTTCCTCGGCCTCAAGACGCTCACCACCATCAAGCGCGCCGTGGACATGATCAACCGAGGCCGGGCCGAGAAATTCCGCATCGAAGACATCCCCATCGACGATGCGGCTACCTACCGGCTCTACTCGATCGGCGACACCGCGGGCGTGTTCCAGGTGGAAGGCGCCGGCATGCGCCGGGCGCTGGTCGACATGAAGCCCGACCGCTTCGAGGACATCATCGCGCTCGTGGCCCTCTATCGCCCCGGCCCGATGGAGAACATTCCGCTCTTCAACGCCCGCAAGCGCGGCGAGGAGGAGATCGAGTACCCGCACCCCGACCTTTCCAAGGTGCTCGACGAGACCTACGGCATCATCGTCTACCAGGAGCAGGTGATGCAGATCGCGCAGATCCTCTCCGGCTACTCGCTCGGCGAAGCCGACCTGCTGCGCCGCGCCATGGGCAAGAAGATCAAGGCGGAAATGGACGCCCAGCGCGTCCGCTTCCGGGAGGGCTGCATCCGCTATGGCCTGAAGCCGGGCCTCGCCGACACCATCTTCGACTTGCTGGCCAAGTTCGCGAACTACGGCTTCAACAAGTCGCACGCCGCGACCTACGCGCTCGTCAGCTACCAGACGGCCTATCTCAAGGCGCACTACCCGCACGAGTTCTTCGCGGCGACCATGACGCTCGACATGGGCAACACCGACAAGCTCAACGAGTTCAGGCAGGACGCCAAGAAGCACGGCATCGAAATCGTGCCGCCCTGCGTCAACCGCTCCGAGGCAGTGTTCGATACCCGCGACGGCAAGGTCTACTACGCCATCGGCGCGGTGAAGGGTGTGGGCATGGCGGTGGCCGAGCACATCGTCGAGGCGAGGGCAGGGCGCCCGTTCAAGGACCTCGCCGATTTCGCTTCACGCGTGGATGCCCGCATCATCAACCGCCGCACCCTCGAGGCGCTGATCAATGCCGGCGCCTTCGACCAGCTCGTGCCGCGCCGCGAGCAGGCCTATGCTGCTATCGACGCCATCATCGCCACGGCGCAGCGCACCAATGCGAACGCCGCCGACGGTATCGTCGACATGTTCGCCGCCGCCGGGCCCGAACCCATCAAGCTTAGTCAAACCGTAACCAACTGGCTACCGGCGGAGCGCCTCGAGCGCGAGCGCAGCGCCATCGGCTTCCACCTTTCGGGCCACCCGCTCGACCAGTATGCGGCGCTGTTCGAACGCCTCCGCGTCACGCCCTGGAACGAGTTCGAGCACGCCGTGAAGGAAGCCGGGGCGAGGGCAGGGCGCCTCGCCGGCACCATCGGCTCGCGCAACGACCGGCGCACCAAGAAGGGTACGCCGATGTGCATCCTCTCGGTGTCCGATGCCTCGGGCGGCTACGAGATCATCGCCTTCTCCGAGCAGGTGAGCCAGTATTCCGACGTGCTGCAGCCGGGCGCCAATGTGGTGTTCAATGTCGAAGCCGACGAACGCCCCGACGGCATCAGCCTGCGCCTCGTTTCTGCCGAGCCCATCGACGTGCTGGCTGAGAAGGTGGGCAAGCGCCTCGTTGTCTTCACCGAAAGCGACAAGTGCCTCGCCCCCATCCGCTCCCAGCTCAAGCCGGGCGGCGAAGGCCTCGTCAGCTTCATCGTCATCCGCGATGCCGGGCTCAAGGAGTACGAGATCGAGCTCAAGGGCAAATACCGCCTCTCCCCCGAACTCGCCGGCTCCATCAAGGCCATGGAAGGCGTCGTCGACGCCCGCCTGAGCTGAG
>ENA-UOVV01000212-UOVV01000212.1-compost-metagenome-genome-assembly--contig:-NODE-212-length-85151-cov-111.403956_pt1 | contig 85151 bp, 61 predicted proteins | sample MGYA00238155_ERZ761577 | MGnify/ENA primary metagenome ERZ761577 (study PRJEB28898, sample SAMN06268775) | compost metagenome | isolation source: Emeryville, CA | place: USA:Emeryville, CA | collected... | reverse complement strand
AAGCTGCAATTTCTCGATTCACCTCAATTGCCGGAGGAGCCGAGTCGCCGATCGAAGCGGAGTGGGGCGGGCTGTTTCCCGAGGAACAGTGGGGCGTGTTTACATCGGGCACGGAGGCGCTGGAGGCGGAGGGCGTTTCTTTTTTACTGGCGGGGGCGCTGGCGCTGGCGACTTACACGGGGCATTGGCGGAACACGAAAGACGTCGACGTGATCGTGAGTGCGGGCGATCGAGAGCGGGCGGTGGAGGCGTTGAAGCGGGCGGGGTTCGAGGATTATTTCGAGCGCGAGGGATATGATCGAAGCTGGATCTTTCGCGGGTGGAAGAACGGCGTGTTGTTCGACGTGATCTGGGCGCTGCCGAACCATCGCGTGGGGATCGACGAGGCGTGGTTCGAGTTGGCGACGCCGGTGCGATTGAAGGGGCGAAATTTTCGGGCGGCGCCGGCGGAGGAGATTGTGCGGGTGAAATTGTATGTGATGCAGCGCGAGCGTTGCGACTGGGTGGACGTGTTGAATGTGATGGCGGCGACGGTGGAGCGGATGGCGTGGGCGAGATTGGTGGAACGGATGGGGCGGGATCTGCCGCTGCTGCATGGGGCGCTGGCGGTGTTCAACTGGATGTGTCCGGGGCGGGCGCAGGCGCTGCCGGACTGGCTGCGAAAGCAGTTTGCGCTGACGCGGATCGAAGCGGAGGACCTGGCGGCGATGGAGGAGCGGCGCGTGCGGCTGTTCGACAGTCGGCCGTGGTTTGCGCTGCATCAGCCGGTGGATCGGCCGCTGGAGAGGTGAGGGAAATCACGAATGGACACGAATAAACACGAATGGAGGGGCGCGGATGATTCGGATGTTCGTGTCGATTCGTGTTCATTCGTGATGAGGAGGCGTTGATGCAGATCGGAGCGATGAATCACCCGGGGGAGCCGCTGGCGTGCGAGCTCGCGTGGATGGTGAAGATGGGGTTGGGGTTTGTGGACCTGACGCTCGAGCCGCCGGCGGCGGCGACATGGCAACTGCGTCCGGCGGAGGTGAGCGCGATGTTGCGCGATCACGGGCTCGGCGTGGTCGGGCACACGGCGTATTATCTGCCGATCGGGCATTCGTTCGAAAGCGTGCGGCGGGCGGCGATCGACGAGTTGAAGCGGGCGGTCGAGTTTTTCGCGAAGGTCGGCGCGAAGTGGATGAACGTGCACCCGGACGGGCATGCGCCGTTTTTCGAGGAGCGGACGGTGGTGATGCGGAACGTGGACGCGTTGCGCGAGCTGGTTGAGTTTGGTCAGCCGTTCGGGGTGGGGATCATGCTCGAAAACGTGCCGGGGCGGTTCAACACGGGGCTGCAGTTGTCGCCGATCTTCGAGGCGGTGCCGCAGCTCGGGCTGCATCTGGACATCGGGCACAGCCATCTCGGCGTGGAGCGAAACACGGCGACGGAGTTGATCACGCAGTTTGGGCGGCGGCTGGCGCACGTGCACGTGCACGACAACCGCGGCGGGATGGCGGACCTGCATCTCGCGGTCGGGATGGGAAACATCCCGTTGGCGAAACACGTGCGCGAACTGCGGAAGAGCGGTTATGATGGGACGATCACGCTCGAGGTGTTCGCGGCGGACCGGCATTTTCTGGCGTATAGCCGGGATCGCGTGCGGGAGATGTGGGAGGCGGCGGAGGAGAAGGAGTAGCGAAAGCGTGAGCTTTTCGCGAGGAGGAGCGAAACGCTCACGCGTTCCGCCACGAGGAGAGTTTTTCGTGGATTCGCCAGAAGCGGACCCAAAAGTCGTCCTCTCTTGGGTCTAGCCGAAACGCTCACGGCGTTCCGCTACGAAGGGAGGGGGGCGGTGCGGCGGGAGGCGGTGGATTTGGGTTCGGCGGGGAGAGGGAAGGCGGCGTGAGTGGTGCCTGGCGAATCGGTGGGGGCGACGGGGAGTTCGAGGGTGAACGTCGCACCGTGTCCGAGCCCGGCGCTTTCGACGCTGAGCGAGCCTTTCATTTCGCGGGCGGCGAGGATGCTCGAGTGAAGACCGAAGCCATGGCCGTCGGCGCGCGTGGTGAAACCGTGCGTGAAGATGCGCGTGAGATTTTCCGGAGGGATGCCGACGCCGTTGTCGCGCACGATCAGGCGCACGCGATCGGGTGGCGTGTCTTCGATGCGCAGCGTGATGGTTTTTCCTTCGGGGGCGGGATGGTCGTCGCAGGCGTGTTTCGCGTTGCGGATGAGATTGGTGAGGATCTGCAGGACCTTGCCTTTTTCGACGGTGATCGCGGGGACGGGCTGGTAGTCGCGGACGACGTCGACCTCGTGGCGGGAAAGCGAGGCTTCGTTCATGTGCAGCGCGTCGTCGAAGAGCGATTCGGGCGTGAGGGTTTCGACGACACCGGCGGTGGTGGCGTAGCTCTGCTGCATCGCGACGATCTCCTTGATGTGATCGATGCTGCGCTGCATGCCGGCGATTTCGCGCGTGAGCCAATCCTGATGGCGGCGGGCGTTGTCGGCGAGCATGCCGAGGAGATCGGGGACGAGTTTGCCCTTCGGGTCTTCGGTGAGGAAGTGACCGAGGTCGTTGGAATGCTCGTGGAGCAGGGCGGAGACCTTGACGAGCAGGTCGGTCTTCGATTCGCGGGCGCCGTCGGCGAGGATGTTGCAGGAGACGTTGAGGCCGTTGAGGACATTGCCGACGTTGTGGAGAACGCCCGTGGCGACCTCGGCCATGCCGGCAATGCGCGAGGTGGCGACGAGGTTCTTGTAAGTGGCGGCGAGCTCCTCTTCGGCGCGTTTGCGCGGTGTAATGTCTTCAAGGATACCGATCTCCTGGATGACGTGGTCGCGATCGTCGCGAATGACGGCGACCGACATGGAGCCCCAGACGGTGCGGCCGTCGGAAAGGACGAAACGGGTCTCGAGGTTGTAGCTGTCGATTTCGCCCGACTCGATCCGCTGGTTCATGTCGACGAGGCGGTGTTTGTCGTCGGGATGGACGAGTTGCAGGAGCAGCTCACGGTCCATGGACGTGTCGGCGGCGAGGCCGAGGATGCGGCGGAAAGTGGAGTTGAAGTGATACGTCGAGCCGAGGTCGGAGCGCATCCAGGAGATGCCGCCGGGGGCGTGTTCGTAGATGAGGCGGAAGAGGGATTCGCGTTGCTGGAGTTCGCGGTTGGAGTGCGAGAGCTCGGCGGTGCGGGCGTCGACGCGGCGTTCGAGATCGGCGTTGAGGGAGCGGTAGCGTTCTTCGCTGGCGCGGAGCTCGCGGGTGCGTTCGCCGACGAGACGTTCGAGGCGGTCGTTTTCGCGGCGTTGCAGGTAGGAGGAGAGCCAGGCGGCGAAGGCGACGAGACCGATCGCGGTGGCGACGTAGACGGCCCAGGCGAGCTTGGTGCGGAACCACGGCGGCTGGACGGTGAAGGCGAGGCGGGCTTCTTCGCCGATGACGTCGGAGCCGGCCTTGGGGCGGACGCGGAAGACGTAGTCGCCCTCCTTCAGGCGGTTGAACGAGGCGGAGCCGACGGTGCCGGTGGAGACCCACTGGCTGCCGGCGCCCTCGAGCATGACGTCGAACGTGATCGAGGAGCCGAACGGGCTCGCGGGCGCGGCGAAGCGGATGACGATGGAGTTGTCGTTGGAGCTGATCGGATCGAGTGCGCCACGGGGCGCAAACTGCCAGCGGCCGCTGGCGGAGAATTCGACGGAGGTGATCTGGGCCTTCAGGGGCCTGCGCGGAGGAGAGGGCAGGTTGGGATCGAGGCGGGCGAGGCGCTGGCGTTCGAAGAGCCAGACGATGCCGCTGTCTTCGATCGTGTATTCGGTGGGCGACATGCCGATGGACAAGGTGGTCACTTTCGGGGCGCCGGAGGTTTCCTCGAGGATGTGGACGAGGCCGTTGGCCGTATACCAGATGCGGCCGGAGGGATCGCGGGCGGCGCGGCCATCCGGGCGGGCGTTGGCGGGAAAGAGTTCGAGGAGCTGGGCATCGTCGATGAAGCGGCGGGTGGCGTCGTTGAAGCGCAGGATGCGATTGCCGGCGTAGAGGCGGGCGATGCCATCGAGATCGTAGATCGAGACCCAGCCCTCGGCGACGCCGTCCGGGGGGCCGAGGATTTCGAAGGAGGCGGGCTGGGCTTCGGGATCGAAGCGACCGACGCGGCTGGTGCCGAGTTCGAGCCAGACGACGCCAGAGGCGTCGGGCACGGCGTTGTAGTTGTCGCCGAGGCCGGGCACGGGGGTGCGATGCACGATGAAGTCGTCGCCTTGGCGTTGGAGGAAACCGAATTCGCCGCGGGCGACGTAGGGAATACCGCGTGCGGTGGTGCGGCCGGTGCCGACGCGGGCGTTGACGATGTCGGGAGCGACGAGGCGCCAGCCGGTGGATTCGTGCAGATAGATGCCGGCGTCGTTGCTGGCGAAAAGCTGGCCGTCGACGTCGCTGAGTGTGAACAGAAAGCGGCCGGGCGGAGAATCTTCCTCGAAGCTTTCCAAGCGTTTCGAGGCGTCGTAAATGCCGCGCATGGCGCGGCCATCGGCGAGGAGCCAGAGTTCGCCTTGGTGGCGGAGCGGTTTGGCGTAGACGAGGCTGCTGGCGACGACGGGTTCGAAGTGGGAGAGCGGCGCGGGAAACTGGATGCGGGCGACGCCTTCGTTGAGGAGGGCCCAGACGACGCCGTCGGCGGAGTAGATCAGGCGTTTGACGCGCGCGAGGCGGTGGTCGAGCGAGCGGTCCAGGATCTGGATGGCGGTGCCGGCGCGATCGAAGAAGACGATGCCGAAGGTGTCGACGGCGGCGGCAAACAAACCGTCGCCGGCGGCGCAGAGACCGGTGATGCGATGGCCGGGGCCGAGGAGGGAAGACGTGCCGAAACGTCGAAACGTGCGGCCATCGAAGATCTTCAATCCCTCGAAGCTCGTGCCGGCGAGAAGCTGGCCGGGGCCGAGCGGAACCGTGCAGGTGACGGCTTCGCTGACGAGGACTTGGTCGGAGGAGATGCGTTCGAGCGAGGTCTCGCCCGGAACGAGGCGGAAAAGAGCGCCGCCGGCTTGATCGCTGATGAAGACATCGTCGCGGAGTTCGAAGATGTGTTCGATGGCGGTGGACGCGTGGGTGGCGAGGCGCGGCGTTTGGCCCGGGCGCCAGGCGACGACGGCGCCGCTGCCGCTGAACCAGAACCAATCGCGTTTGAGGGTATCGACCCAAGCGAGGGTGATGTTTTCGATATCGGCGCCGGGAGGCGCATCGGCGGCGCGAACGAGATGCCAGCGGGAGTCGGAGCCGAGCACGACTTCGGCGAAGCCGCCGCGGATGCCGGTGTAGATTCTGCCCTCGGGACCGACGGCGACCTGAGGGGCGATGAACTCGGAGCCCTCGACGCCGCGATGCACTTCCCAACGCAGGCCGTCGCCGAAGGCGATTTCGCGCAGCGAGACGGCGAGGATGCGGCCGTCGGGCAGCAGATGAAGATCGCTGGGCGGCTCGCTGAGCCCCATCGATTCGGAGCCGAGAACGACGAAGGACGGTGCGCCGGTTTCGACGAAGCCCGCGGGAGCCGCGGGCATGCCGTCGACGGGGAAAGGAAGAGCGGCGATCGCGGCGGAGAAGAGGCCGACGAGGGAACGCATGCGACCGGAGCGAAGACGCCGGGAGGACGACGGGGGGGCCACGGGGAGGGAAAGGGAGGAAACGGTTACCTGATGATCGACGGGGGGCATGAATTCTTGAACGGAGAGTGCGGGGTGGTGGCGATCGGCGGGGTGTATTGGACGCTTGCGGTGGCTGAGGTGTCGGGCGAGCGTCGCGGTTTCTCGAAACCAATCCGTGACCGTGTCAGCCCCGCAAAAAATCTATTCGCACGAGCCCATCTGGGATCCCGCCCGGTGGCTGCCGACGACGCGCGACGAGATCGAGGCCCGCGGGTGGGACTACGTGGACGTGATCCTGGTGAGTGGGGATGCGTATGTGGATCATCCTTCGTTCGGAACAGCGGTGGTGGGGCGTATCATGGAGCACGCGGGTTTTCGCGTCGCGATTTTGCCTCAGCCGAACTGGCGGGATGATTTACGGGATTTTAAAAAGCTGGGCGTGCCGCGGATGTTCTTCGGGGTCACGGCGGGGTGCATGGACTCGATGGTCAATCGCTACACGGCGGCGAAAAAGCTGCGTAGTGAAGATGCTTATACGCCGGGCGGGGAGCACGGATTCCGGCCGGACTACGCGAGCACGGTTTATGCGAAGATCTTGAAACAGCTTTATCCGGACGTGCCGGTGTTGCTGGGCGGGATCGAGGCGAGTTTGCGGCGGGTGACGCACTACGACTACTGGTCGGATCAGTTGATGCCGGGAATCTTGGAGAGCAGCGGCGCGGATTTGCTGGTGTATGGGATGGGCGAGCTGCCGTTGCGGGAGATCCTGCGGTTGTTGAAGGCGGGCGTGCCGTTTTCGTCGCTGAAAACGATTCCGCAGACGGCGGTGATGATCGCGCCCGACGAGCCGCTGCCGAAGAACCGGCATTGGGACGATTTCACGCTGCACTCGCATGAGGAGTGCCTGGCGGACCGCGCGCGGTATTCGGAGAACTTCAAAAACATCGAAACGGAATCGAACCGCGTGAAGGCGCGGCGGCTGTTGCAGCAAGTGGGCGAGCGGACGCTGGTGGTGAATCCGCCGTATCCGACGATGAGCGAGGAGCAGATCGACCAGAGCTTCGACCTGCCCTACACGCGGCTGCCGCATCCCAAGTATCGGAAGCGCGGGCCGATCCCGGCGTATGAGATGATCAAGCACTCGATCAACATGCACCGCGGGTGCTTTGGCGGGTGCAGCTTCTGCACGATCTCGGCGCATCAAGGGAAGTTTGTGGCGAGCCGGAGCAAGGCGTCGATCTTGCGCGAGGTGGAGCAGGTGAAGCAGATGCCGGATTTCCGCGGGACGATCACGGACCTCGGCGGGCCGTCGGCGAACATGTATAAGATGAAGGGCAAGCAGCAGTGGATTTGCGACGAGTGCGTGCGTCCGAGCTGCATCTGGCCGGATGTATGTCGAAATTTGGATACGGATCACACGGCGCTGCTGGACATCTACCAGTCGGTGCGCGAGACGCCGGGGGTGAAGCATGCGTTCGTGACGAGCGGGATTCGCTACGACCTGTTTTTGCACGACAAAGGCGCGACACCGGAAGTGAAGGCGAGCCATGAGCGCTACATCGAGGAACTCGCGGCGCATCATGTGTCGGGCCGGTTGAAAGTGGCGCCGGAGCACACGAGCGATCACGTGCTACGCGTGATGCGGAAGCCGACGTTCAAGCTCTTCTACAAGTTCAAGGAGAAGTTCGATCGCGCGGCGAAGAAGGCGGGGAAGGAGAAGACGCAGATCATCCCTTATTTCATTTCATCGCATCCGGGCTCACGGCCGGAGGACATGGCGGAGCTGGCGTTGAAGACGAAGGATCTGGGTTTTCGATTGGAGCAGGTGCAGGATTTCACGCCGACGCCGATGACGGTGGCGACGGAGATCTATGCGACGGGCGTGCACCCGTATAACCAAGAGCCGGTGAGCGTGGCGCGGACGCCGGAGGAGAAGCAGGAGCAGCGGAGCTTCTTCTTCTGGTATCGGCCGGAGATGAAGGCCGTATTGAGAAAATCGATGCAGCGGCTCGGGCTGGGCGAGATGGCGGCGCGACTGCTGGATGAAAAGAAGAAGACGGTGGATGTGACGCCGCCGCCGCATATCGCGCCGTGTGGAATGAAAATGTCGGAGGTCGCGGCGCAGCCGGGAGCGCGGTTGGAGGCGGCGCGGCGCGGGGCGAAGAAGCCGATGAAAGTGGAAGTGGACGCCCTGTTAAAAGAGGCGGGCGTGCGGGTGAAGGAGAAGTGAGGCGAGCGCGGCGGTTATTTCCGCCGGGACTGGGCTTCAAATTTCTCGATCTGCACGCGGGAGCACTCGGGGCAGATGCCGTGGGAAGTCTCAGTGTTAAATTTGGCGCCGAAGTATTGCTCCATGGTCAGCCATTGGCCGTGATGGTCGACCTTGCGGCACCAACTGCAGATACGGAGGAAGTCTTCGAGGTAATAGAGGCGGTCGAGCAGGCGACGGGTGGTGAAGTGGACGAAGAGCCAGATCAGGCAGACCACGAAGGTGCGAGCGATGACGCGGCTCCACTCGAAACCCGACGAAGCGCCGTAGAGGATGTGGGCGAGGTCGAGAAACTCCGTGGTCCATCCGAGGGAGATCAGGATGGAGAAGCCGATGTTCTGTTGGATGAGGACCGAGCGGGTGTGGGTGCGAGTGGAGCGGGACACGTTGAAGGCGAGCTAGACGATGCGTGCTTCGAAATCAATGGCGGGGCGGAAAGAGCGGTCGATGCGTGGCTTCAATGTTTTCGACCCAAGTGTCGGGGCGTAAAGCCCTCCGACAATAGGTCATCGATTTTGCGATAACACGCGCTCGAAGAACTCCACGTAGCGCGGGGCGAGAACTTGTGGAAGGTAGGTTTCGCCGGCGGCGCGGGCGCGGGTGCTGGCGGCGGCATAAAAGGTGTCGTCGGCCAGTTCTTCGATGAGCTCCAGCCAAGGCCCGACGGCGGCGGCGGGAACAGGCGTGCGTGTTTCGAGTGTGAGCCCGGACGGAAGTGGAAGGGCGAAGCCGCCGCCGTTGACGGCTTCGGGCAGGCCGCCGCGATTGCTCACGATGGGCGGGACGCCGTTGAGCAGCGCCTCGGCGGCGACGCGGCCGAACGGTTCTTCCCAGACCGACGGCGCGAGCAGCACGCGGGCGCCGCGGAAGATCTCGGCGGGCGTCGCGGTGGCGGGCGAGAACATGAGGGATTCGTGGCGGCGGAGATCGAAACCGCCGGTGAGGCCCGCGCGGACGAGCGCACCGGCGGCGCCTCGGGATTCGATGAAGAGCAGCGGCAAGTCGGGTCGGCGCAAGGCGATCTCCTCGGCGAGTCGCGCGAGGAAGAACACGCCCTTCTCGTCGGACGGGTTCACCGCCACGAAGAAGATGGGTTCGCGTTCGGTGGCGATGACGTCGCGTTCGGCGAGCGGAGGGGGGAGCGCGACGCTTTCGAGTCCGAGCCGCTCGCGGTAGCGTGCGGAGAGAAACTTGCTGCAGGTAAGGACGGCGTCCATTTCGGCGAGCCAGGAGGCTTCGTAGTAGCCGTGGTTGCGCAGACCGAAGACGACCTTGGCGCCCGCGGCGGAGGCCCGGCGGTAGCGTTCGACGTCGCCGGGGTGTCCTCCAAAAGTGAATACGATGTCGGGGCGAAAGTCCGCGAGCTCGCGGGCGTAGAGCCGGTTGAACTGGGCGCCGTGGTGCTCCGGCCAGGTGGAGAGGTTGCAGTTGCCGGTGTCGAGCAACGTGGTGTGGATGCCGTGTGCGTCGGTGAACGTGAGGACCGGGCGATCGTGGCGGTAGATCGCGCGGTTGGGCGGGCGTTCGGCGGGCGCGATGCCTTGTTGAGCGAGCAGGGCGCGTCCATCGCCGCCGGCGGCTTCGGTGGCGGTCGTGGCGAGAGCGCGCACGGACCAGCCGGCGGCGGTCAGGAACTCGCATGCGGTGCGGAGAGAGCGGGCCGCACCGCTGGCGGGGTCGTGCGGCAATTGCGGCAGAAGCAGCAAGAGCCGCGGCATGGGATCAGGCGGCGCGACGGCGGCGGTAGGCCGCGTAGCCAAGGGCGGTCAGGGCGAACAGCATGGCGTAGGTCGAGGGTTCGGGGACGGCGGCGAGGGTGTCCGAGCCGAGGGCGAAACCGTCGGAGTTGTTCATGCTCACGTTGATCCAATCGGTCGTCGAGGCGGCGCTGAACTGAAGGGTGAGCTGCACGACCCATGCATCGTCGAGCAGAACCAACGGAGAATACACATCGCCGTATCCGTAATCGATTTCGAAGGTGCCCGCACCGGAGATGATCCCCGAGGTGAAATCGGTGCCCGAGACCATGGTAGGTTCTGTGGACATGCCGTCCTGGCCGCTCAGAACGCCATTGATAGACAGATACTCGAGCGTGATGCCCTCGCTGAAGGAAAGGGAGAACTGGTAGGCGAACGGCACCAAGGAGAATTTCGGCAGCGAGCCGGAGCTGCCGGAGCTGGAGCGGATTTCGATGACTGCCTGGAGTTCCGAGCCCGTCGAGGGCAGGTCGGTGAACGTGTAGTTCGCGCCGAACTGCTGACCCGCGAAGCCGTCCCGGGGGGCGAGGGCTTGGGTGAACCAGCTCGAAGCCGCATAATCCTTGGAGCCGCCCCCGGACGGGGCGTGGACAGAAGCTGTCGTGAAAGTGGCGGGCCCGAACACCGCTTGGGCTTCAACCTCCGTCGGCACGGCCGCGAGCGCAAGCGGGGCGATCACGGCGGCGGCCTTCGTGGACTGCGCAACAAAGGCTTTGGCGGCCTGAAGCAGGGTGGGGCGGGGTGTATCCATCGCCGGATACTGGGAGTCCCTGATAGCTGTGCAAGTGGGTTTCCCGGGGCCGGGTCAATTAGACGCGGCGTCGGTCTCCAGATTTTACCTACCAGCCGAAGCTGCGTTTGATGCGCAGCGGTTCGTAGAGGTCGGTGGGGAGCTCGAGGATGAAGCGGCTCGGCGTGAGGAGCATGCCACCGGGGCCGGCGCGCGTAGCGACTTTTGGATACGTGAGGTAGAGCTCATTCTTGGCGCGGGTGACGGCGACGTAGAAGAGGCGGCGCTCCTCCTCGACGTCGCCGCTCTCGATGGCGCGGCGGCCGGGGAACTGGCCGTCGGCGAGGCCGATGAGGAAGACGACGTCGTATTCGAGACCCTTGGATTGGTGGACGGTGGTGAGCTTGATCGCTTCCGTATCCGCTTCGACATGACGGTCGCTCGTCTCGCTGTTGAGGAGCACGATCTGCGCGAGGAAGTCCTGGGTTTCCTCGAAGCGCTGGGCGAAGCCGACGAGGGCCTTGAGTTCGTCGAGGCGATCGAGGTAGTCGGCGAAGGCGCCCTTCAGGTAGTCGCCATACCAGCCATCGATCGCGGTTTGGACGGCGTCGGGCGGGCGGCTGGTTTGCATCGTTTCGGCGACCTGCGAGAGCGAGGCGGTGAAGTTGATCCAGTCGTCGCGGGCGTCTTTCGGGACCTTGCTGCGGACGTCGTCGGTGTTGAGGACGTCGATGAAGTTTTTCTGCATGAGCCGCGCGTGATCGAGGGCGGCGTCGTAGATTTTGATCGCGCCCTTTTCGCCGATCTTCGGGAGCAGGACGGCGATGCGCTGCCAGGCTTGCTGGTCGGAGGGGTTGTAAACGAAGCGGAGGAGGGCGACGAGGTCGCGGATGTGCTGGCGCTCGAAGAATTTCACGCCGCTGGTGATGTGATACGGCAGGCCGGCGCGGGAGAGGGCGAGCTGCACCTCAAGGGCGAGGAAGTGCGAGCGGTAGAGGATGGCGATGTCGTTGAGCGAGACGCCCTCGTCCTCGACGAGGGAGCGGATGCGTTTGAGGATGAAGTCGGCCTGTTCGCGGTCGTCCATGGTCTGGACGACGTAGGGTTTCTGCGAGTGGCCGCGGGCGGCGCGGAGTTCCTTGTCGAAGTGGCGGCCCTTGGGCTGGGCGAGGAGGACGCCGTTGGCGAGGTTGAGGATTTCCGGCGTCGAGCGGTAGTTGGTTTCGATGCGGTGGATGACGGTGCCCGGGTGGCGGTCGGGGAACGTCATGATGTTTTCGAAATTCGCGCCGCGCCAGGAGTAGATGCACTGGGCGTCGTCGCCGACGGCCATCACGCAGTGGTGGGCGGCGAGCTTGTCGACGATCTGGGACTGGAGTGTATTTGTATCCTGATACTCGTCGACGAGGATGTGGCGGAAGCGGTGAGCGAAATACTGCGCGACCTCGGGGGCCTCATTGAGGAGGCGGAGCCAGGATTCGAGGAGGTCGTCGTAGTCGAGGACGTTTTGCTCGCGCTTCTTCGCGGCGTAGGCGGCGGCGAAGGCGGGAAAGCGGTGGGCGATCTCGGAGTATTGCGGGAAGTTTTTCTGGACGGTGTCGGCGATCGAAAGCTGGGTGTTACGCGCGAGCGAAAGGACGTCGAAGAGCGGGCCGGGGCGGGGATTGGTTTTGTCCTTGAAGAAGAGTTTATCGAGGTCGTTGACGACCTGCTTGAGAAGCGTCTCGGACTCGTCGGCGTCGAGGATGGTGAAGTTGCGCGGGATCTTGATCGCCTCGCCGTAGATGCGGAGCGCGCGGTGGCCGAGCGAGTGGAAGGTGCCGCCCCAGAAACGCTGGGGCTCGATGCCGGTGAGATCCTGGACCCGATGGAGCATTTCCTTCGCGGCCTTGTTGGTGAACGTGAGGAGCAGGATTTCGCCGGGTTTGACGCCTTGGGAGAGCAGGTAGGCGACGCGGTAGGTGAGCGTGCGGGTTTTGCCGGAGCCGGCTCCGGCGAGCACGAGGAGCGGGCCGGGCGGAGCGGTGACGGCGGCGAATTGCTCGTCGTTGAGCGAGGCGCGGAAATCGATCGGGGGGATCTGCTCGGGCGGGCGTTGGTCCAGGGAAAATTCCATCAAAGGCGGAGATGGCCGCAAATGTGGGCGGGAGGAGCAAAGGAAAAAACCAGACGCGGAGGGGGAGCGAGGCCGCTCGCGCGTCGCGAGTTTTCGCGGATGGCTCGGAGATCCGCTCCTATCTGTGTTTTAGCCGCCGAGGTAGGTGGCTTTGAGGCGGGGATCCGTGCGGAGCTGTTTGCTCTCGCCTTCCATCACGATGCGGCCGGTTTCGAGGACGTAGGCGTAGGACGAGACCTCAAGGGCGAGATTGGCGTTCTGCTCGACGAGGAGGATGGTGATGCCGTGGGTCTTGTTGATCTCCACGATCTTCTCGAAAATCGTGCTGATGAGCCGCGGGGCGATGCCGAGGGAGGGCTCGTCGAGCATGAGGAATTTCGGGTTGCCCATGAGCGCGCGGCCGATGGCGAGCATCTGTTGTTCGCCGCCGGAGAGCGTGCCGGCCATCTGCTTCAGGCGCTCCTTGAGGCGTGGGAACACGCTGAAGACGTAGTCGCGGTTTTTGGCGATGAGCGCGGAATCGGAGAGGAGGAAGGCGCCCATCGTGAGGTTTTCGTCGACGGTGAGGTTCGAGAAAATCATCCGGCCCTCGGGGACTTGGGAAAGGCCGCGGGCGACGATGCGGTGGGAAGGGGCTTGCGTGATATCCTCGCCGAGGAAGGTGATGCGGCCGGATTTGGCGCGGAGGAGTCCGGAGATGGTGCGGAGCGAGGTGGTTTTTCCGGCGCCGTTGCCGCCGATGAGCGTGACGATCGAGCCTTGGGGGATGTCGAAAGAAATGCCGGAGAGGGCGGCGATGGCGCCGTAGGAGACGTGGAGATCGGTGACGGAAAGCATCTTTGATTTTCGATTTTGGATTTTGAATTTTCGATTGGAGCGCGGGCGGAACTCGAAAATCGAAAATCGAGAATCGAAAATGGGATCAGTGGTGGGCGAGCTTGTGGTGGTCTTCGCCGAGGTAGGCTTCGATGACTTTCGGGTTGGCCTGGATTTCGGCGGGGGTGCCTTCGGCGATCTTTACGCCGTAGTCGAGGACGGCGATGCGCTGGCAGCAGCTCATGACGACCTTCATCGAGTGTTCGACGAGGAGGATGGAAAGTTTGAATTCCTTCTGGATGCGCTGAATCAGGCGGACGAGGTCGGCTTTTTCCGTCGGGTTCATGCCGGCGGCGGGTTCGTCGAGGAGGAGGAGTTTCGGCTGGGTGGCGAGGCCGCGGACGATTTCGAGGCGGCGCTGTTCGCCGTAGGGAAGACTTTTCGCGGGGGTGTCGCGGAAACGGCGGAGGTTGAAAATTTCGAGCAGCTCCTCGGCGCGGCGGGTGATGGCGGCTTCGTCGCGCTGGAAGCCGCCGAGACGGATCAGCGATTGGATCGGCGAGGTGGCGCGGTGGAGGTTGCAGGCGACGCGGACGTTGTCGAAGACGGACAGGGAGCCGAAGAGGCGGATGTTTTGGAACGTGCGCGCGATGCCGCGTTCGACGATCTCGTTGACGCGAAGGCCGGCGAGGTTTTCGCCGCAGAAGATCACGGCGCCGTCGGTGGGTTGATAGACGCCGGTGATGAGATTGAAGACGGTGGTTTTGCCGGCGCCGTTGGGGCCGATGAGGCCGACGAGTTCGTCCTCGCCCACGACGAAGTCCACGGCGTTGACGGCGGTGAGGCCGCCGAAGCGGATGGTGGCTTTGTCGAGTTGGAGGAGCGGAGTGGGCATGCCGAGGCGTCGCGGAAGCTAGGAGGATTTTTTGGAGAAGGACGGGAAGCGGAGATTAAAGAGGCCTTGCGGGCGGGCGAGCATGAGGACGATGAGGAGGAAGGAATAGATCACCATGCGGTATTCGGCGATCGGGCGGAGGAGCTCGGGGAGCAGTGTGAGCAGGATCGCGGCGAGGATGACGCCGATGGTGTTGCCCATGCCGCCGAGGATGACCATGACGACGATCTCGATCGATTTGGTGAAATCGAAACCGGTGGGCGTGATGGTGAGTTTGAAGTGGCCGTAGAGGCCGCCGGCGATGCCGGCGAAGAAAGCGCCGATGACGAAGGCGACGATCTTGTAGCGCGTGGTGTTGAGGCCGACGGCTTCGGAGGCGATTTCGTCGTCGTGGGTGGCGAGGAAGCCGCGGCCGTAGGTGGAGTGGACGAGGCAGGTGACGACGAAGATGGTGATCGCGACGACGGAGAGGACCCAGCCGATGGTGGTGTAGGGCGCGATGCCGTTGAGGCCGAGGGCGCCGCCGAGGAATTCGACGTTTTGGAAGATGACGCGGATGATCTCGCCGAAGCCGAGCGTGACGAGGGCGAGGTAGTCGCCTTTCAGGCGGAGCGAAGGGACGCCGACGAGGAGACCGGCGAAGGCGGCGACGAGACCGCCGAGGAGGAGCGCGCCGAGGAAGAGCAGGAACTGTTGTGAAACGGTGCCGCCGTCGTCGCCGAAAAGGCGGAGGGCGAGGTTCATGCTGACGGCGGCGGAGAAATAGGCGCCGACGGACATGAAGCCGGCGTGGCCGAGCGAGAACTGGCCGGTGTAGCCGTTTACGAGGTTGAGGGAGACGGCGAGAATGACGTTGATGCCGATGCCGATGAGCACATCGAGGTGGTAGGGATCGATGTGGTCGGAGAAATGCGAGATGCCGAAGGCGACCAGCAGCGCGGTGGTGAGGGCGATGTGGGATTTGGGCATTGCAGGAAAGCCTAGAGCTGGCGGAGCAAGCCTAGAGTCCAGAGCCGAGAGCCCAGAGCAGGAAAAGGCCATGCACCGGATCGGTGATCGGCTCTGGGCTCTAGGCTCTTAGCTCCGGGCTGCATGTTTTATACTTTCTCCACCGTGAATTTGCCGAGGAGGCCGGCGGGGCGGAAGAGGAGGATCACGATGAGGATCGCGAAGGCGATGGCGTCCTTGTAGGTCGACCACTGGGAGCCGTTCACGAAGGTTTCGACCGTGCCGAGGATGAGGCCGCCGAGGGCGGCGCCGGGGATGTTGCCGATGCCGCCGAGGATGGCGGCGACGAAGGCCTTGAGGCCGGGCATGACGCCCATGAGCGGGTCGATCGACGGGTAGTTGAGCGCGTAGAGGATGCCGCCGGCAGCGGCGAGGGCGGAGCCGAGCGCGAAGGTGAAGGAGATGACGACGTCGTTGTTCACGCCGACGAGCTGGGCGGCTTTGGGATTGAGCGACACGGCGCGCATGGCGGTGCCGATCTTTGTGCGATAGACGATGAACTGGAGGCCGAGGACGAGAATCGCGGCGAGGACGATGACGGCGAGCTGGTTGGTGGAGATGACGAGGCCGCTGATCTCGAAGTTGAGGGAGGGGAGGAGCGCGGGGAATGTGCGCGGGGCAGCGCCGAAGAAGACCTGACCGCTGTATTCAAGAAGCAGTGACACGCCGATGGCGGTGATGAGGACGTTGAGCGTGGGGCCGCCGCGGAGGCGGCGGTAGGCGACGCGCTCGATGGTCATGCCGAGGATGGCGCAACCGATCATGGCGACGAAGATCGTGAGCAGGCCGCCCCAGATGGTCCCCTCGGGGACGATCTTGCCCATGTAGTAGCCGATGAAGGCGCCGACCATAAAGACGTCGGCATGCGCGAAATTGATGAAGCGCAGGACGCCGTAGACCATCGTGTAGCCGAGCGCGATGAGCGCGTAGATGGCGCCGAGGGAGAGGCCGTTGAGAAGCTGTTGGAGGAATTCGGACACGTGTGTTTCGGGAGCCTAGAGCTGAGAGCCTAGAGCCCAGAGCAGGAGATCAGAGCTATGAGCTGAGAGTCTGGAATCGAGGGTTATTTCTCGAGGGATGCACGGAGACCGCTGAGCATGCGGCCAATTTCTTCGGCGTCGTTGTAGATTTTGGCGAAGGCCGGTTCGATAAGGAAGCGCCGACGTCGGGCGATGACGGCCTGGGTGATGACTTCGTAGAGAGAGCCGGTGGCGTAGCCGACAAAGCGCGCATAGTCGGGATCGGAACGAGCGCAGCCTTCAGCGATGTTTGAAGAGATGGACGTGGCGGCGCGACGAATTTGATTGGTGAGGCCGAATCGTTCGTCAGGTGGAAAAATGTTGGTTTCCGTGTAAGCCAAGTCGGCGAAGTCGATTGATTTTTGCCAGACGGCGAGCTTCTCGAATTTGAACATAGGTTTGGCGCTGGGCTCTCAGCTCTAGGCTCTGGGCCGCCGTCACGGCGTGACGGCTTCGTGGAACTCGGTGCGGCCGTTTTTGACGGTGAGCATGACGGCGGCTTTTTCGGAGTTGCGCTTCGCGTCGATGGTGGTGCGGCCGGTAACGCCGGGGAAATCTTTGGTGGCGGCGATGGCGTCGCGGAGTTTGGGGCCGTCGGTCGTGCCGATTCTTTCGATCGCGGCGGCGATCAGATACACGGCGTCGTAGCCGAGGGCGGACACGGCTTCCGGGATCTCGTTGTTCCAACGAGCGCGGTAGCGTTGGACGAATGACCGGACCTCGGGTGCGGTGTTTTCAGCGGAGAAGTAGGTCGAGTAGTAGGTGTTTTCGACGGCCTTGCCGCCGAGTTCGACAAGCTGCGGGGCTTCCCAGCCGTCGCCGCCGATGATGGGAATATCGAGGCCGAGCGAGCGGGCCTGGATGCTGATGAGCGCGGCTTCGGTGTAGAAGCCGGTGGCGGCGATGACGTCGGGTTTGGCGGCGCGGATGGCGGTGAGCTGGGCGCGGAAGTCCTTGTCGCCCTCGGCGAATTTTTGCTCGGCGACGACTTCGCCGCCGAGGGCGGTGAAACGTTCGCGAAGGACGTTGGAGAGGCCGACGCTGTAGGGGGAGTTGATCGACGTAAGGAGCGCGAGGCGTTTGGCCTTGAGGGAGTCGTGGGAGAATTTGGCGAGGACGGCGCCTTGGAATGGATCGATGAAGCAGATGCGGAAAATGTAGTCGCCGATCTCGGTGACGCGCGGGGCGGTCGAGGAGATCGCCATCATCGGGATCTTGGCGCGCTGGCAGATGGGAGCGGCTTCGAGGGAATTCGCGGAGGCGTTGGCACCGAGGATGGCGACGACCTTGTCGCGGGAGATGAGTTTTTTGACGGCGGTGGCGGACTCGCCCTGTTTCGACTGGATGTCTTCGACGAGGTATTCGACGGGGCGGCCGAGGATGCCGCCGTTGGCGTTGAGCTCTTCGACGGCGAGGAGAATGCCCTTGCGGGTGGCGACGCCGAACGCGGCGTCCTTGCCGGTGAGGGAGCCGAAGTGGCCGAGTTTGATGGGTTCGCCGGAGGGGGTGGCGGCGGAGGCGGCGAGGGCGACGAAGAAAAGCGCGGCGAGGGCACCACGCCTCCACGGGCGGAATGGAAAAAGGGAAACGATCATGGTGTGACGGTTTCGACGTAGGTGGGATGGCCGTCTTTGACGGTGATGATGACGGCGGGTTTGGAGGCGTTGCGGTCGGCGTCGATCGTGGTGCGGCCGGTGACGCCGGGGAAATCCTTCGTGGCGGCGATGGCGTCGCGGAGTTTCGGGCCGTCGGTGGTGCCGGCGCGCTCGATGGCGTCGGCGAGAATCATGACGGCGTCGTAGGCGAGCGGGGCGAGGGAGTCGGGCGTGAGGCCGTCGAATTTGGCGCGGAATTTTTTCAGGAATTCCTGAACTTCGGGCGCGGTGCTTTCGGAGGAATAGTGGGCGGAGTAATACGCGCCATTGACGGCGGCGCCGCCGATTTCGATGAGCTCGGGGGCTTCCCAGCCGTCGGCGCTGAGAATCGGCATCGTGAGGCCGAGATCGCGGGCCTGGCGGCAGATGAGTCCGCCCTCGGTGTAATAGCCCATGGCGACGATGACGTCGGGCGCGGTGCCGCGAATGGCGGTGAGTTGGGCGCGGAAATCTTTGTCGCCTTCGGAGTAGCGTTGTTCGCCGACAACGGTGCCGCCGGCGGCGGTGAAGGCTTCGCGGAAGACGCGGGCGAGGCCGACGCTGAAGGGAGAGGACGCGGAGGTGAGGAGCGCGGCGCGGCGAGCGTTAAGGGAATTGTGAGCGAACTTGGCGAGGACGCCGCCTTGGAACGGATCGATGAAGCACGTGCGGAAAACGTAGGTGCCCATCGTGGTGAGTTGTGGCGTGGTGGCGGTGCTGGCGATGAGGGGAATGCGGGCGTTTTGGGCGAAGGGAGCGACCTCGAGGGTTTGGGAGGACGTGCCGCCGTGGATGAGGGCGACGACTTTGTCGCGGCCGATGAGTTTCTTGGCGATGGTGGCGGATTCGCCGGGTTTGGACTGGTTGTCCTCGGTGACGAGTTGGAGCGGGCGGCCGAGAACGCCGCCGCGAGCGTTGATTTCGTCGATGGCGAGGAGGACGCCGCGATGGGAGGATTGGCCGAAGGCGGCTTCCTTGCCGGTGAGGGGTTCGATTTCGCCGATGCGGATGGGTTGGGCGGCGAGGGGAGCGGCGAGAGCGAGCAGAAGGGGAAGGGTGAGGAGGAAGAGAATGCGGACGGGGGAGGACACACACCGCCCTTCGGGGATCCCTCTCAAGAGGGGACTTCGGCGGTCGGTGACGCGGGGGAAATCGGTTATCGCGGCGCGCGTTTCGCGGGTCCCTCTCAAACCGGGACTTCGGCTGCGAGGCGTGGAAGGCGTCATGGGGAGACGGTTTTGTGGAAGGAGAGTTTGGCGTCGCGGATGGCGATGATGGTGGCGCCCTTCTTGGCGTTGCGCTGGGCGTCGATCGTGGTGCGGCCGCTGGCGCCGGGAAAATCCTTGGTGGCGGCGAGGGCGTCGCGGAGCGCGGGGCCATCGGTGGTGCCGGCGCGCTTGATGGCGTCGGCGAGGACGAGGGCGGCGTCGTAGCCGAGGGCGGCGAAGGCGTCGGGGGTTTCGTTGTTCCAGCGGGCTTTGAACTTCTGGACGAACTCGGCGACTTTCGGGTCCTGGTTTTCCGGCGAGAAGTGGGTGGAGTAGAAGCAGCCGTTGAGGGCGGCGCCGCCGATTTCGAGGAGCTTGTCGGACTCCCAGCCATCGCCGCCGAGGAAAGGAACGTTGATGCCGAGCTCGCGGGCTTGGCGGACGATGAGGGCGGATTCGGTGTAGTAGCCGGGAAGGAAGACGGCTTCGACGTTGGCGGCTTTGACGGCGGTGAGTTGGGCGCGGAAGTCTTTGTCGCCTTCGGAATATTTCTGTTCGACGGCGATGGTGCCGCCGGCGGCTTCGAAGGTGTCGCGGAAGTATTTCGCGAGGCCGACAGAGTAGGCGTTGGAGACGCTGGAGATGATGGCGACGTTTTTGGCCTTGAGGTCGTTGAGGGCGAAGTTGGCCATCGCGGTGCCTTGGAAGTCGTCGATGAAGCAGACGCGGAAAATGTAATCGCCGACCTCGGTGACGCGCGGGTTGGTGGCGGCGGGGGCGATCATGGGGACCTTGCTCGATTGGGCGATGGGCGCGGCTTCGAGCGACCGGCCGGAGGAGACTTCGCCGAGGAGGGCGACGACTTTGTCGCGGGTGAGAAGTTTCTTCGCGACGGTGGCGGATTCGCCGGGGCGGGTCTGGTTGTCTTCGGAGAGGAGTTCGAGCTGTTTGCCGAGGACGCCGCCGGCGGCGTTGATTTCTTCGAACGCCATAATGATGCCCTTGTGCGACGACTGGCCGAAGGTGGCTTCCTTGCCGGTGAGGGAGCCGTATTCGCCGATCTTGATGGTTTCGGATTGTTTGGCGCAGGAGCCGAGGAGGAGGGCGGCGGCGAGGGCGAGGAGGCGGGGGAGGTGGCGGGTCGTGCGTTTCATGAGAAGCGGGAAGGGGGGCGTTAGTTGAGAGTTGAGGGTTGAGAGTTGAGAGGGTTAGGGGGAGACGGATTCGACGAAAGTGAACTGCCGGTTGCGGACCTGGAGGACGACGGCGGATTTGGTGGGATTGCGCTGGGCGTCGAAGGAGATGGTGCCGGTGACGCCTTTGAAGTCTTTCGTGGTGGCGAGGGCGTCGCGGAGTTTGGCGCCGTCGGTGGTGCCGGCGCGGCGGAGGGCGTCGATGAGGAGTTTGGCGGAATCGTAGCCGAGGGCGCTGAGGGCGTCGGTGCCGGTGCCCCAGCGGGCGCGGAAGCGCTCGTTGAAGGAGCGGACGTCGGGGTCGTCGCTTTCGGGCGAGAAGTGGGTGGAGAAGTAGGCGCCCTCGACGGCGTCGCCGCCGATGTTGATGAGCTCCTGGGATTCCCAGCCGTCGATGCCGAAGAGCGGGGCGGTGATGCCGAGGTCGCGAGCCTGTTTGCAGATGAGGGCGGCTTCGGCGTAGTAGCCGGGGACGAAGATGCCTTCGACGTTGGTGGCGCGGATGGCGGTGAGCTGGGCGCGGAAGTCTTTGTCGCCCTCGGAGTATTTCTGTTCGAGGACGATGGTGCCGCCGAGGGCGGCGAAACGTTCGCGGAAGATTTTGGCGAGGCCGACGCTTTGGGCGGAGGAGGCGGAGGAGAGGATGGCGGTGCGCGAGAGTTTCAGGGATTCGCGGGCGAACTTGGCCATGACATTGCCCTGGAAGGAATCGACGAAGCAGACGCGGAAGATGTAGTTGCCGCGGGCGGTGACGGCGGGGGCGGTGGCGCCGGGGGAGATGAGGGGGATCTTGGCGTTTTGGGCGATCGGGGCGGCCTCCAGGGTGCGGCCGGAGGTGATTTCACCGAGGATGGCGACGACCTTGTCGCGGGAGATGAGTTTCTTGGCGATGGTGGCGGCTTCGCCGGCTTTGGACTGGTCGTCTTCGGTGATGAGTTCGAGCGGGCGGCCGAGGATGCCGCCGGCGGCGTTGGCTTCCTCGATGGCGAGGAGGGTGCCGCGGTGGGCGGCTTGGCCGTAGGTGGCTTCCTTGCCGGTGAGGGAGGCGAATTCGCCGATCTTGATCGGAGCTTCGGCGGCGGAGAGCGGTGCGGAAGCGGAGGCGGCGAAGGTGGCGGTGAGAAGGAAGGCGAAAGCGCGGAGCGGGCGCGAGGAAAGGAACGACATCACGAAGGAGTTAGGATGTTCGGGAGGGCGCACAGAACGACAGGCGCAGCAGGTTTTCAACCAAACTATGAGGGGGCGCGAGGGCGGCTCGTTCGCGTTCGTTGCTCGAAGGAGCCGCCCGCTCACGCTCGTAGCCACGGGTAAAGAGGGCGGCGGCTCGCGGGTGATCGTTGTCAACGGAGCCGGGGATTGGGTTTTGCTTTCGGAGGAACGGGACCTTTGATCGCGGCGCGTGAAGACTTACGACCGGCATTTGTTAAGCGAGTGGCTGGGGATGCTTGGGATCGTGCTGTGTGCGACGATCGGGCTGCTGCTCGTGCAGGTGCTGTATGACGATTTTCGTGACCTGCGGGCGTTGGGCGCGAAGGCGGTCGATCTTTGGATGTATCTGGTGGTGACGGTGCCGAGCTATCTGGCGTTGGTGCTGCCGCTGGCGTTGTTGGTGTCGTTGATGTTCGTGCTCGGGAAGTTGCATCGAGCGAACGAGTTTACGGCGTTGCGAGCGGCGGGAGTGAGCATGTTGCGGATCACGGCGCCGGTGTGGTTGGTGGGCGTGGCGGCGTGCGGGTTGTCGTGGTGGTTGAATACGACGGTGGTGCCGTGGTCGGTGGAGGAATCGGCGGAGTTGAAGGATGGGCTGCAGTTTCGGATGCAGTCGGGTTTGGTGCCGGCGGATCGCGTGGGAGCGGTTTATGGGGTGGGTTTCGATAATCCGGAGGAGGGGCGGATGTGGTTTTTCAATCGTTACAGCCAGTTCGCGCAGCGCGGATATGGCGTGTCGGTGTCGTTGCTGGATGAGAGGCGGCGGGAGACGTCGCGGATCGTGGCGAGCGAAGCGTGGTTCGAGGAGGACCGCGGGTGGGTGTTTCGGAATGGGCGCGCGCTGACCTTTCGGGTGGATAATGGGGAACTGGTGTCGTCGGTGCCGTTTGCGGAACGGGTGGAGTCGGAGTTTCGCGAGGACGCGTCGCTAATGTTATTGATCGACCGGCGGGCGAAGGATCTGTCGATGCCGCAGTTGCGGCGGCTGATCGACTACTTCGCGGTGGAGTCGAATCCGAAAGGGACGCCGTATGCGGTGCGATTTTACAGTCTGGTGGCGGATACGTTGGCTCCGCTGATCGTGATCGCGATCGCGATTCCGTTTGCGGTGACGGGCGTGCGGGTGAATCCGGCGATCGGGGTGTCGAAGTCGATCGGGTTGTTCTTCCTCTATTATATTTTGGCGAACGTGGCGTCGTCGCTGGCGACGAAGCAGATCGTCGATCCTGTCACGGCGGCGTGGATACCGAATATCGGGCTCACGCTGCTGGCGGTGGTGTTTTTTGCGCGGATGCGGTGAGGGAGCGGGCGGGCGCGGACGGAGCGCGAGCGAGCTGGCGGCCTGCGGGGCCCGTGGAGGGGGTCGGGGCGTGAGCGCCTCCCACGGCTTATTCCAAGGTGCGGGGGATGCCGGTGACGGCTTCGACGATGCGGGACCAGATGGCGTTGGTGGGCCAGAGCATGTTGAGCCAGACGGCGAGGCAATTGATGTAGGCGAGGAAGACGGCGGCGCTGGCCATGTCCTTGATGCGCTTGGCGAGCGGGTGGCGTTCGGGGCGGAGGTAGTCGATGATCCACTCGATGGCGGAGTTGAGGAGCTCGACGATGAGAATCAGGATGAGGGAGGAGATCATCAACGCGCTCGAGACGGCGTTGACCGGGAGAATGATCGCGAAGGGGACGAGCAGGAGGGCGAAGATGAGGTCTTCGCGGAAGGAGGGCTCGTGCTTGAGCGCGGCGAAGAAGCCGTCGACGGAATAGCGGATCGACGAGAAGAAGTTGCGCACGCTGCGCCGCTTCAGCTCGGGGGCGGAGGATTCGCCGGTCTCTCCCGTCGTGGACATCGTGGCGATGGTAGCGACGAAGGCGGCGGGCGAAAGGCGGAAGTTGAAAAAGGGGCGGGTGGTTTGCGACGGCGGGAAACTTGACGCGGGCGGGGCGGAGGAGTGCGATGCCCCGCATGAAGAAGCCGCCCCTGCTTCGGGTTTTTGCCATGATTGCGTTGCTATGCTCGGTGAGCGCGGTGCGAGCGGCGGACGAGGCCGGGGTAAGGATCGTCGATTTGGGCGACAATACCTACACGAGCACCTACGAGGCGCCGACGACGTTCAGTCGCGACGTCGACAAACTGGTGGAGGAGGCGAAGCGTGGTGCGGCGGCGTTTTGCGCGGCGAAAGGGCGGGAATTGAAAGTGGTGTCGATCACGGTGGAGAAACCGTGGATGACGGTGGGGATCCCGAAGGCGGAGGTGGTGTTCAAAGCGCTGGAGCGCGGAGATCCGGCGTTGAGTGAACCGGAGCCTGCGGTGGTGGTGCGCAAGGGAGTGAAAGGAAAGAAGGAGTCGGATCGCGCGGTGGCGACGACAGCGGCGGCTTCGAATGACGATCTTTATCGGGCGCTGCTGAATTTGGACGATCTGCGGAAGAAGGGGATTTTGACGGAGGAGGAGTTTCAGGCGGAGAAAAAGAAGGTGTTGGCGCGGTCGAAGTGAGGGGGCGCGGCGCCGATGGAGCGGCGCCCTCCAGGCGAGGCGCGAGTGATTAGACGTGCGCGAGGCGGCGGCGGGTGGAGCGGGTGAAGCCGATGGCGGCGCAGGCGAGTTCGATCGCGGCGTCGCGGTAGCCGACGAATTCGAGGACGCGCGCGAGGAAGCGGCGTTTGGTGGCGCTGTCGATGTTCATGATCGCCCAGTAGGGCGTGCCGTCGATCTGGCGGGCTTGGTTGTGGCGGCAGGTTTCGAGGATCTCCTCGCGGCTGAGGCCGAGGTAGCGGCGGCCGCTGTCGAGGCTGCGGATGAATTCGCCGAAGTCGGCGGGGTGGCGCGCGGCGACCCAGGCGAGGAGGGCGAGGTATTTGTCGGCGTCGGTGAACTTGGCGCGGAACTCGGGGCTGAGCACGAAGGCGGCGAGCGGGTCGGCCGCGTCGGGCGAACCGGAGGGGAGGTGGAGGAGCGAAGCGAGCACTTCGTCCGGAGTGCGGTGAAAACCGCGCGCGAGGTCCTGCAGGGCATCGTAGACCTCATCGCTGATCTCGATGTTTTTCATGGCGAGATACCGGTAAGACCGGTTTGCGCGGTTGGCGAATGGGCGGGGACGAAGCGGAAAGGAATCGCGGTGGGTTGGTGTGCGGGTGCGGTGAAGTGGACGGAGAGGAGCGCGCTGCGGGTGGGGAGGGGTCGGGGCGTAAAGTCCCTCCCGCAGGGTTACGGTTATTCGTCGTCGGACCAGGCGGGGAGGGAGACGGCGGCGCTGTAGTTGGATTCGTTGGACAGGGAGTTACGGCGCGGGCGGTAGAGGCGGCCGGGCTTGGGGTTGTCGTCCTGCGTGTAGATCCAGATCTCGCTGGCGTCCCAGGTGACGATTTCGTCGCGGCAATCGCCGGTGAGATCGAGCACGGCGGAGGCGAGATCGGGATGGCCGTCGGCGGGAAAACGCACGGCGCGGCGGCCGTAGCCGTCGAAGAGGCCGCCTTCTTCGACGTTGGTGGAGAGAAGGAAGAATTCCTCGCTGCGGCCGGTCCAGTTGACGGGGAGCATCATGCTGCCGTGCTGGCAGGGCTCGAAGCTGTGCACGAGTTCGCCGCGGGCGTCGAAGAGGTGGACGATGCCTTGGTTGGCCCAGAAATTCATCGTGTAGGTTTCGAGACCGGGGAGGTCGTCGCGGTAGTTCGCGGTGGAGGGGTTTTGCACGTGGCCGATGTAGTGGTGGCGGAGGATGTTTCCCTGGTGGTCGAGAAAGAGCATGCCCTCGTCGCTGGCGGCGTTGATGAAGATGGGCGGCGTGGCGGGATCGCCATCGAGATCGATCATGGCGACGCCGTCGGCGTGGTCGGTGAGGACGTCTTCGCGACTCCAGAGGAGCGTGCCGTCGTGGTCGTAGAGCGAGTAGCCGAGGTAGAGTTCGTCGCGGCCATCGCCGTCGATGTCGGTGGTGTGCGGGAAATGGCCGAGGTTGCCGCGGCCCTGCCAGAGCAACTCGAGTTGGTCGGTGTAGACCCAGAAATTCGTGTAGCGGTCTTTGAGGAGGATGTCGCGGGGCGAGGAGAGGCCGCGGAAGTTGGCGAGGGCGATGGCGTCGCCGAGGGTGCGGGGTGTTTTGTTGTAGGGCGGGCGGGCGGCGTTGGGCGGAGTGGGAATCTGGCGGAGCGTGCGGCCGGTGAGACCGTCGGCGATGGTGAGCTGTTGGTCCTTGGCGTAGATGACCTCGGCGCGACCGTCGCCGTCGAGGTCGGCGAGTTGGACGGCGACGTCGTTGGTGAGGACGTCGTTCCACAGATCTTCCTCGCCGATCTGCCAGAGTTTGCGGCCGTCGAGGGTGAGAGCGGTGAGACAGCCGACCTCGCTGTTGCGGTCCTTCGGGCCGTGGCGTTTCACTTGGACGACGAGGATGTCGAGGATGCCGTCGCCGTCGAGATCGCCGAAGCGGAGTTGGCGGCCGGTGCCGAAGTTGTCGGTGGAGATTTTTTTCCAGAGGACGGGTTTGGGATTTTCGGTTTGGAGACGGAACTCATCGGCGTCGGCGGCGGCGCGGGCGGTGTGGAAGGCGGCGGCGCTGGCGGGATCGGCGGTGACGCGGACGTGGCGGTAGAGCGCGGGGGCGTCGGAGAGCAGGCCGATTTTCCCGGAGGCGAATGTGGAGTCGCGGGCGGTGAGCGTGACGTCGCCGAGGGTGGCGGTAATGGAGTCGCCGTGGACGGTGACGGTGGCGGTGAGTTCGCGATCGGGTTCGAAGCGGAAGGGGTGTTCGGCGAGGAGGTTTTCCGTGGCGCCGCGGAAGGAGGTGGCGTGGTTGACGGATTTGAGGAGGACGCGATCGCCGAGGACGCCGAAGAAGTAGTAGCAGCGGTCGTTTTGGTAGCGGAAGACGACGCCGCTTTGGAGCGCGGGCTCGGAGGGCGTGAAGATGACGGTGAGCGTGTAGTCGCGCCAGAGCGGATCGCCGGCGATGACGAGCGGGTGCGTGTAAACGGCTTCGGCGCGGGTGGAGGTGTAGGTTTGCGCCATCGCGGGGCCGTGGGTGTCGCGAATGACGCGCCAGGCGCGTTGGGAGCCGTTGCTGCGAAAACTGGAGACGACCCAGTTGCCCTGCGGGGCGGTGGCGGCGAGGTAGTGATACTCGGCGTGGGCGCCGACGACGCCGCTGGAGAAGAGGCCGGGTTTGAGGGAGCTGAAATTGTCGTCGAGGAGCGTGGTGGCTTCGGCGGCGGTGAGGGTGGCGGAGGAGAGTGCGGAGAGAAGGAGAGCGAGGGCGAGGCGAGAGAGGGTGAGCGAGCGCATGGGGTTGGCGCAGCAAGGGGACAAACGTGGACGCGGGAGGTCAACGCGCCGGGTGAGGCGGGAGCGCGTTTGGCGGACGGGAGGTGAGTCGGGGCGTAAAGCCCCTCCCACAGTTAGCCGACCCAGCGGCGCGCGTTATAGAAGAGCTGCATCCAAGGGCTGTCCTCGCCCCAGTCGGCGGGGTGCCAGCTCATCGTGACGGTGCGATGCACGCGCTCGGGGTGCGGCATCATGATGAGCGCACGGCCGGTGGAGGATGTGAGCGCGGTGATGCCGAACGGCGAGCCGTTGGGATTGAGCGGGTATTGCTCGGTGGGCTGGTGGTGATTGTCGACGTAGCGCGCGGCGACGAAGCCGGACGTGTTGCAACGCGCCGCGTGTTCGGGCGTCGGGAATTCGGCGTAGCCCTCGCCGTGCGCGGTGACGACGGGGATGACGGAGCCTTCCATGCCGGCGAAGAAGAGCGACGGGCTCTTTTCGATTTTGAGGGAAACGAAACGGGCTTCGTAGCGCTCGGATTTGTTTTGGACGAAGTGCGGCCAGTGCTCGGTGCCGGGGATGATCTCGTGGAGGTTGGACATCATCTGGCAGCCGTTGCACACGCCGAGGGCGAAGGTGTCTTCGCGGGCGAAGAACGCGGCGAATTCGTCGCGGGCGCGGGCGTTGAAGAGGATGCTTTTCGCCCAGCCCTCGCCGGCGCCGAGGACGTCGCCGTAGGAGAAGCCGCCGCAGGCGGCGAGACCGCGGAAGTCGCGGAGCGAGACGCGGCCCTCGAGGATGTCGGACATGTGGACATCGACGGCCCGGAAGCCGGCGCGGGCGAAGGCGTGGGCCATCTCGATCTGGCCGTTGACGCCTTGCTCGCGCAAGATCGCGACCCTCGGTCGCGAAGCTGAGAGCTGAGAGCCGAGAGCTGAGAGCTGGAAGGTGAGCTTCGGGCGGATGCCGGGGTTTTTCGGGTCGAGCTTGAGCTGGTATTCGGATTCGGCGGCGGCCGGGTTGTCGCGGAGCGAGGCGATGCGGCGGGTGACGTCGGACCAGATCGCGCGGAGGGCGAAGAGGTTTTCCTCGTAGACCAGCGTATCCGATTGGCGGATGCGGATCGTATGATCGGCGTTGAGGGTGCCGAGGTCGTGCGTGCAGGTGTCGAGGCCGTGCGCGCGGAGGACGGAGAGGACGTGATCGCGGTCGGCGGTGCGGATTTGGATCACGGCGCCGAGTTCTTCGTTGAAGAGCTGAGCGCTGAGAGCCGAGAGCCCGGAGCTGGAAGGCAGCGTGAGGTCGACGCCGGTGTGGCCGGCGAAGGCCATTTCGACGATCGTCGCGAGGAGGCCGCCATCGGAGCGGTCGTGATAGGCGAGAAGTTTTTGTTCGCGGCCGAGCTGCTGGATGGCGTTCCAGAAGTTCTTGAGGTCGGCGGCGCGGTCGACGTCGGGCGGTTCGGCGCCGGTTTGCGAGAGAGTTTGCGCGAGGATGGAGCCGCCCAGGCGGTTTTTGCCGCGACCGAGGTCGATCAGAAGAAGCCTGGAGTCCGGAGCTGAGAGCCCAGAGCCGGATTGCAGTTGCGGGGTGAGGGAGAGGCGGACGTCGGTGACGGGGGCGAAGGCGGAGACGATGAGCGAGACGGGGGCTGTCATGCGTTTCTGGATACCGGATTCGGTCCAGACGGTGCTCATGCTCATCGAGTCCTTGCCGACGGGTATGGTGATGCCGAGGGCGGGGCAGAGCTCGAGGCCGACGGCTTGGACGGCGGCGTAGAGATCGGCGCCTTCGCCGGGAATCGACGGCGCGGCCATCCAGTTGGCGGAGAGGTTTACTTTGCCGAGATCGCCGATCTGGGCGGCGGCGAGATTGGTGAGGGCTTCGCCGACGGCGAGGCGGGCGGAAGCGGCGGCGTTGTTGACGGCGACGGGCGTGCGTTCGCCCATGGCGAGGGCTTCGCCGGTGTAGACGTCGAAGGACGTGGCGGTGACGCCGCAGTCGGCGACGGGAACCTGCCAGGGGCCGACCATCTGGTCGCGGCAGATCAAGCCGCCGACGGAGCGGTCGCCGATGGAGATGAGGAAGGTTTTGTCGGCGACGGTGGGGTGGGAAAGGACGCGACGGATGGCGTCGCGAAGAGAGAGGTCGCCGAGGTTTAGGGGAGAAAGAGAACGAGAACGATCACGAGAACGATCCGAGCGGTGCATCCGCGGGGGTTTGCCGAGGAGGACCTCGAGGGGGAGATCGATCGGTTTGTTGTTGAAATGCGGATCTTCGAGGACGAGGCGTTTTTCCTCGGTGGCTTCGCCGACGATGGCGAACGGCGCGCGCTCGCGGCGGCAGAGTTCGGCGAAGGTGTCGATGCGATCGGCGGGGATCGCGAGGACGTAGCGTTCCTGCGATTCGTTGCACCAGATCTCGAGGGGCGTCATGCCCGGCTCGTCGTTGGGAATTTTGCGGAGGTTGAATTTGCCGCCGCGGCCGCCGTCGTTGACGAGTTCGGGAAGGGCGTTGGAAAGGCCGCCGGCGCCGACGTCGTGGATGAAGGCGATGGGGTTTTCGGCGCCGAGAGCCCAGCACCGGTCGATGACCTCCTGGCAGCGGCGTTCCATCTCGGCGTTGTCGCGTTGGACGGAGGCGAAATCGAGGTCCTCGCTGCCGGCGCCGCTGGCGACGGAGGACGCGGCGCCACCGCCGAGGCCGATGTTCATGGCCGGGCCGCCGAGGACGACGAGTTTGTCGCCGGGCCGGATCTCGCCCTTGCGGACGTGTTCGGCGCGGATGTTGCCGAGGCCACCGGCCAACATGATCGGTTTATGGTAGCCCCTCAACTCCGTTGAGGGGGGCTGAGAGCTGAGAGCTGAGAGCTGAGAGCCGGAATCAGCGTGAGCGAGCTCGCGGCCTACGGCGGATTGGCTCTGGGCGCTGGGCTCTGAGCTCTGGGCTGAAGCGGAGGGGACCTCCGCTTCATACGTGCGGAAGTAGCCGTTGATGGCGGGGCGGCCGAATTCGTTGTTGAAGGCGGCGCCGCCGAGCGGGCCCTCGATCATGATGTCGAGGGCGGAGACGATGCGGTCGGGTTTGCCGTGGTCTTTTTCCCAGGGCTGGATCGCGCCGGGTAGTCGAAGATTGGATACGGTGAAGCCGACGAGGCCGGCTTTGGGCTTGGCGCCGCGGCCGGTGGCGCCTTCGTCGCGGATTTCGCCGCCGGAACCGGTGGCGGCGCCGGGGAAAGGCGAGATGGCGGTCGGGTGATTGTGGGTCTCGACCTTGCAGAGAATGTGAATGTCTTCCTCGGAGGCGACGTAGTCGCGGGTCCTGGGGTCGGCGAAGAAACGTTTGGCGCGGGAGCCGACGAGGACGGCGGCGTTGTCCTTGTAGGCGGAGAGGATGCCGTCGCTGTGGAGCTGATACGTGTTCTTGATCATCTGGAACAGCGAGCGGTCGCGGTTTTCGCCGTCGATGTCCCAGGTGGCGTTGAAGATCTTGTGGCGGCAGTGCTCGGAGTTGGCCTGGGCGAACATCATGAGCTCGATGTCGTTGGGGTCGCGGCCGAGGGTGGTGAAGGCGTTGACGAGGTAGTCGATTTCGTCGTCGGCGAGCGCGAGGCCGAGGGTGGAATTGGCGGCGACGAGGGCGGCGCGACCTTGGGCGAGGACGGGCACGCTGGTCATCTCGCGCGGCGTGTCGTGGCTGAAGAGGACGGAGGCGCTGTCGAGGTCGTTGAAGACCGACTGCGTCATGCGGTCGTGGAGTTTTCCGCGGATCGTCGAGAGCTGGGCGGGCGTGAGGACGTGGTGCGGCGGCGTGAGGGCGGCGTTGTCGATGACGAGGGTGAACTCGATGACGCGCTCGATGCGTTTGATCTTGGTGAGGCCGCAGATGTGGGCGATGTCGGTGGCCTTGGAGGACCACGGCGAAATGGTGCCGGGGCGCGGGGCGACGACCTGGGTGAGGCCGGCGAGTTTTTGCGGGGTGCGGCGCGGGCCGTAGGTGAGGATTTTCTCAAGGACGGCGTGCTCGGCGTCGGTGAGCGGCTGGGCGGGGTCGACGAGTTCGGCGAGGTGGACGAAGTCGGCGGACGCGGCGCGGACGGGGAGGCCGGCGGAAGCGAAGTCGGCGAGGAGTTTTTGGAGGCGGGAAGAGGAAAGGGCCGGCGAGCCGCGGAGCGTCAGCATGGTCGAAAGATTCAAGGTGAGAAAAACTCACAGGTGGGGCGGCGGGGCCAGTGAAAAAAGGGTGGTTGAGAATGCGTGAGGTGGGGCCGCCTTCGCCGTGGCTTCGGCGGACGGCTCGCTGGTGCTCGCCGAAAGCCGTTGACCTGAGTTGACGGGTGTCCGAAATCAGCCGTTTTTCTGAAGCGAATGGCCAACACGACTCACGGAGCGGCGATGAAGGTTGAAGGGACCGGCGGCAAGTCGGTTGCACTCGGATGAGCGAGCACATCGGGCACGAATGCGGGATTGCGGTGGTGCGGTTGTTGAAGCCGCTCAGTTACTTCCAGGAAAAATACGGGACGCCGCTGTGGGGCTTTGAGAAGCTGTTTCTCCTGATGGAGAAGCAGCACAATCGCGGGCAGGACGGGGCGGGCGTGGCGTGCGTGAAGTTGGATATGCCGCCGGGCGATCCTTATATGTTTCGCGAGCGGAGCACGATGCCGAACCCGTTGGACCGGGTGTTCGGAGCGTTGCTGACGCGCTATCAGGAGCTGGTGAACGCGGGCACGGTGCATCCGGAGTTTCCGGACACGGTGAAGAAGCATTTCGATTTTGGCGCGGAGCTATATCTCGGGCATTTGCGATACGGGACGTCAGGCGGGTATGGGGTGAGCGCGTGCCATCCGTATTTCCGGCGAAGCTCGTGGCCGACGCGGAATCTGGCGTTGTGCGGCAACTTCAACATGACCAACACGCGCGAGCTGAACGACAGCTTGATCGCGATCGGGCAGCATCCGATTTTTGCGTCGGACACGCAGGCGGTGTTGGAGAAAATCGGCTTCTACCTCGATGAGGAGCACGAGGATGTTTACCGCTACCTGCGCACGCGCGGGCTGCAGGGAGAGGAGATGTCGCGGCGGATCAGCGAGGATCTCGATCTGGCGCGCGTGGTGACGCGGGCGTCGCAGAAGTGGGATGGTGGATACGCGCTCGCGGGTCTGATCGGGAATGGCGATGCGTTTGTGGCGCGGGATCCGTCGGGGATCCGGCCGGCGTATTTCTTCCAGAATGACGAAGTGGTGGCGTTTGCGTCAGAGCGGGCGCCGTTGATGACGGTGTTCGATCTGGCGGTGGAGCAGGTGAAGGAAGTCGAGCCGGGACACGTCGTGGTGGTGAAGCGGCGGGGGACGGTGACGTCGACGCCGTTCACGGCGAAGCTGCCGCGGACCTCGTGCACGTTTGAGCGGATTTATTTTTCGCGCGGGAACGACCTGGAGATTTACCAGGAGCGGAAGGCGCTCGGGGCGAGCCTGGCGGAGCAGGTGTTGAAGGCGGTCGACTACGACTGGGCGAACACGGTGTTCAATTTCATCCCGAACACGGCGGAGGTGGCCTATTACGGATTGATGTCGGCGCTGCGCGAGCGGCGTCGCGACGAGGTGAAGGCGGCGGTGTTGAAGGCGAGCAAGGAAGGGACGCTGACCGAGGAGGTGCTCGACGAGCTGATTTTGAGGAATTGGCCGCGCGGGGAAAAAGTCGTCAGCAAGGACATCAAACTGCGCACCTTCATCGGGCAGGAGAACATGCGCAACCAGCTCGCGAGCCATGTTTACGACATCACGTATGGCTCGGTGAAGCCGGGCGATAATCTGGTGTGCGTGGACGACTCGATCGTGCGCGGGACGACGCTGCGGAAATCGATTTTGCGGATGCTGTCGCGGCTGAACCCGAAGAAGATCGTGATCGTGTCGACGGCGCCGCAGATCCGCTATCCGGACTGCTACGGCATCGACATGTCGGAGATCGGGAAATTCATCGCGTTCGAGGCGGCGGTGGAGCTGCTGCGCGAGCGCGGGAAAGCGGACGTGTTGGAGGAGGTTTACCGGGCGTGTCGCGACGAGATCGCGCGCGGTGGCGCGGTGAATCACGTGCGGAAGATCTACGAGCCGTTCACGCCGGAGGAGATTTCGGCGAAGATCGTGGAGCGGGTGCGGCCGCGAAACATCGAGTGGAAGGGCGAGATCGAGATTCTCTTCCAGACGATCGAAGGGCTGCACAAGGCGGTGCCGAATCACTCGGGCGACTGGTATTTCACGGGCAAGTATCCGACGCCGGGCGGGTATCGCGTGGTGAACCAGGCGTATGTGAATTATTACGAGAAGAACGATGGAAGGGCGTATTGAGAGCCCGCTAAACACGCGAAGGGCCGCGAAATTGGTTTTGTTTCTTCGCGTTCTTTCGTGTGATTCGCGGGGGTAATCAAACGATGAGTCTTTCCTACGAATCTTCCGGGGTGCGGTATGATCAGCTCGATGCGTTCAAACGGGCGTGTCAGAAGGCGGCGCGGACGACGGCGGGCGTGTTGCAGGATCATGGATACGCGGAGCCGGCGACGACGCGCGGCGAGAGCGCGTATCTGATCGAGGCGGCGGATCATTTTCTGGCGCACGTCGAGGAAGGACTGGGAACGAAGAATCTCGTCGCGGACGCGGTGTATGCGGCGACGGGGAAGACGTTCTATCGCGAGATCGCGATCGATACGGTGGCGACGATCGTGAACGACCTCATCACGTGCGGCGCGCTGCCGATCTCGGTGGCGATGCACGCGGCGGTGGGGGACTCCGGTTGGTTCGCGGATGAGAAGCGGACGATGGCGTTGGTCGAGGGATTTGCCGAAGGCTGCCGGCAGGCGGGCGCGGTGTGGGGCGGCGGCGAGACGCCGACGCTCGGTGGTGTGGTGGAGCCGGAAGCGATTGTGCTGGCGGGGTCGGCGATCGGGAAGATTCAGCCGAAGAACCTGCGGATCGTGGGCGACGTGAAGGACGGCGATGAGATTATTTTCCTCGCGAGCTCAGGCGTGCAGACGAACGGGTTGTCGCTGTGCCGACGCGTGGCGGCGCATTTGCCGAAAGGCTACGAGACGCCGGTGGGATTCGGGGATCCGCGGACGTTTGGCGAAGCGCTGCTGGCGCCGTCGGTGATTTACGTGGCGTTTGTGCGGGAGTGTCAGCGGCGTGGGATCAAGTTGAACTATGTCGCGCACGTGACGGGCCACGGCTGGCGGAAGCTGATGCGGTTGGACGAGCCGTTCGTGTATGAGATCACGGCGCCGCGGGAGCCGCTGGCGGTGTTCAAGTTTTTGGAGCAGGCGGGACCGATCGCGCAGAAGGAAATGTATGCGACGTTCAATCAGGGCGTCGGGTTCGCGGCGTATGTTTCGCCGGAGAACGCGGATGCGGTGCTCGCGGCGGCGAAGGACACGGGTTACGACGCCTGGCGCGCGGGCTGGGTGAAGAAGGAAGGAAATCGGAAGGCGGTGGTGGTGCCGTCGCTGGGAATCACGTTCGAGGGCGATTCGCTGCAGTTGCGGTGAGGAAGTGGATGGCCGCAAGAAGGCACAGAATGCGCGAAAACGGACATGATCATCTTTGCGCCTTCTGTGCTTCATTGCAGTCCTGGCGAGTGAAGCGATGACGGCGCGGGAGGAGTTGTTGAAGGAAGTGGAGGCGGTGAAGTGGTTTCACCGGATTCCGCTCGGGCATGGAATCGTGACGCCGGGGATCGATGATACGGCCGCGAAACTGGCGCGGGTGAAATTGCCGGAGTCGCTCGCGGGGAAGAGCGTGTTGGATATCGGCGCATGGGACGGCTTTTTTTCCTTCGAAGCGGAAAAGCGCGGGGCGAGTCGCGTGGTGGCGGTGGACTCGCATTCGTGGACGGGGGAAGGATGGGGGAAGAAGGCGGGGTTCGAACTGGCGCGGCGGGCGTTGGGATCGAAGGTGGAGGATCGCGAGATGGAGGTGCTCGATCTCGCGCCGGAGAGCGTGGGGGAGTTCGACGTGGTTTTGTTTTTGGGCGTGTTGTATCACATGCGCCATCCGCTGCTCGCGTTGGAGAAAGTCGCGAGCGTGACGAAGCAGATGCTGATTTTGGAAACGCGCGTGGATCTGCTGGCGTGGCGGACGCCGGCGATGGCGTTTTATCGGGATCGGGAATTGAACAACGATCCGACGAATTGGTGGGCGCCGAATCTGGCGGGGTTGAGGGAGATGTTGCGCGCGGTGGGTTTCCGGAGCGTGCAAGTGGTGAGCGCGCCGAAGCCGTGGCATGCTCGGGCGCTGCGGGTGTTCAAGAGGGGGAAGTTTGCGTGGCGGGAATTTCAGCGCGGACGCGTGGCGGTGCACGCGTGGAAGTAGCGTGGTAAAAGATAGCCCGCGGGCAGACGGGCTATCGGAGGCTGAGTCCTGGTTATTCGTCGACCGGGACGGTGTAGATCTCGACGAGGGCGACACCTTCGTCGGAGCCTTTGCCTTTCACCAGAACGCTGTAAGCGCCGGGGGGGAGTTCGACGACGAGAGCGGCGTCCTTGCCGCCGGGCGTGAATGGGAGCGTGCCGGTGGCGGCGATCGTTTCGACGAGCACGGCGTCGGTGGAGTCCCAGTCGTCGTTGGTGTGAAGCGTGACGCCGTTGCGGACGACTTCGAGGACGGGATCGGGGAGCGGTTGCGCGACGCCTTGCGCGGAGAGGGCGGGACCGACGGCGCGGAGGAGGAGGCGTTGGGCGGCGGGACCGCCGACGACCACGCCGCCGATCAGAATATTTTCTCCCGGGCGAACGCGGGCGCGGGAGGAGAGAGCGATGGGACGGCTTTGTTCGTTGAGCGAGTAGAGTTCGGCGAGCGCGACGCCGCTCGCGGAATTCGAGGACGCGGCGTGGAGCGTGTAGAGTCCGGGCTGGAGATCGAGGAGGAGCGCGGAATCGGCGCCGCCGGGAGGAAGCGGGAAGGCGCCGAGTTGTTCGGCAATCGCCGGAAGCGCGGCGGCGTCGGGCGCGTTTTGCCAGCCGGTGTTGGAGGCGATTTCCTCGCCATCGCGGGAATAGACGCGAAGAACGGGCGCGGCAAGCGGCTGGGCGACGCCTTGGGCGGCGAGGGCCGGACCCACGGCGCGGGCGAGGTAGCGCTTGGTGCCGGTGCCTTCGACGACGAAGCCGGCGATGAGGACGTTTTCCCCGCCGCTGACCTCGGCGCGCGAGGCGATGGCGGCGAGGGTGGTGCCGTAGGTGACCTCGACGGTGAACGGCTCGCTGACGACGGTCTCGATGCCGTTGTAGACTTCGACGGTGTAAAGGCCGGCGTCGGCGGTGGAGATGTTTTCGATGGTGAGCTCGGGCGAGTTGGAGTCGGGCAGGCGCTCGCCGTCCTTGAACCATGAATACGAGAACGGGCCGGGACCGCTGGCGGCGATGCCGAGGACGGCGCTGGTGCCGGCGTTGGCGGTGACGTTGCGGCGACCGAAAGGACGCAGGGAGATCGAGCTGGCGACAGAAGACGGTTCACGGAGATCGTCGGCGCTGGGCACGAGCGCGGCGCTCCACGGACTGCCGGGATAAAGATCGGCGAGATCGGCGCGGTAGGCGCGAACGCGGGCGTTGGTGCCGACGGGGAGACGAAGCGCTTGGGCGGACGTGATCGCGCCGGCGGAAGGTTCGCCGGAGGATGCGCGGGGATCGGCGCCGTCGGGCCGGTAGATCAACACGGCGCCCGGGGGTGGCGTGACGACGAGTTCGTCGCCGTCGAGGGCGACGGAAGGTGTGGCGAGGAATTGTTGATCGATCCAGCGGGCACGGCGGAGGAGCCAGTTGCGCAGGTGGGTGATTTCGGCCTCGAAGGTGGAGCGGTAGTCCCATTTGGCGAAGTCGCGCGCGCCGGCGTCGGCACCGATGGTGTTGGCGAGTTCGTCGAGGAGGCCGGTGAGCCGGTCGTCGGCGAATTCGTTGCGGCGAAGGGATTGCCAACGGTCGACCCAAGACTGGAGGAAGTCGGGGTCGCGGGTGAGCACCTCCCACCAGCCGGAAGTCCAGAGCTGGATGCTCTCGCCGTGGCCCCAAGTGTCGACGTTGAGATCGCGGCTTTCGCCGTCATTCGAGCCCATCGAGCGGTCGAAGTCCCAGAGCGGGCCGGCGATGAGTTTGCCGCCTCGATCCTTGTAGAAGTAGGCGCTGCGGCGGAGGCCGTCGCCATTTTTGGTGAAGACGTTGAGGAGGTGGAAATCGACCCAGGAGTCGCGATCGAGAAAGTCGAGGTAGCGGCGCGTGGACCAGTTGCCGGCGTGGTCGGCGTAGAGCGCGTCCTCCATGCCTTGGATGTAATTCTGGATGTAGGATTGTTGCGCGGGAGTGATCTTATCGAGTTTGGGATCGGCGACGACGATGGTGGAACCGTGGGCGGGGTGGGGAATGCCACGCGCGGTGACGAAGTTGAATTCGTCGGGATCGGCACCGTCGATTTTCATGAGGTAGCCGCCGGTGACATCAGGCTCGGCGTTGTCGCTACCGGAGAGTTCGGCGATGTCGACGCGTTCGGGATCGATCTTGATGCGGTCGGTGAGGACCATGATGCCGCGGTAGTCGTCGGCGGAGAGAATCCCGTCGGTCCAGTTGAAGAAGAGCTCGAAGAATTTCGTCCTCGGAGCCCAGCGGCCGATGCGGTTGGAGAGGGCGTAAATGTAGGCGTTGCGAACGGCGGGGCGATCGAAGTGCCACGGACCGACGATGGCCCAGTCGGTGGCGGCGGGAAGCGAGAGGAGCGGCTGGGAGCGTTTGGCGCCGGAGTTGTCCCAGAGCTCGAGGTTGTAGCTTTTTTTGGGAAAGAGTGAGGACGAGAAGCCGCGGACCTTGGCGGTGAGACGGGTGGAGAACGTGGGGAGATCGAGGGTGGCTTCACCGTCGATGGGTTCGAAGACGTGGAGCCAGGCGGGGTGTTTGATGTCGTCTCGCTCGAGATCGCCGAAACCGTGGCCGTCGAGGACCATGATCGGAAGCTGGCTGGAGAAGTGCGCGACGTTGGAGTCCGTTTTCACGTAGTGCGCGGTGGAGACGAGGCCGCGGCGGGCGCCGTCGGCGGAAAAGACGGCGGCGCTGATGATGACGGAATCGGTGAGGAAGAGCGGGCCGGTGTATTCCTGGGAGGTAGCGGTGGGCGCGGGGATTTCAGCGCCGGTGGACGACGGCGAGACGAGGGTGTAGCGGATTTTCTGGCCCGCGGCGGCGCCGGTGAGTTCGAGCGAAAGTTGATTCAGGAACGGGCCGGAGGGAGCGGAGAAGGTGACGGATTCGACGATCGTGAGCGTGCTGGCGTCGCCATTGCGCGCGCCGGGCGTGGGCGTGCTGAAGTAACCGATCTGGGGCGTTTCGCCGGCGGCGGTCGGCTGGGTGATGCCGTAGGAGAGGTCGCGGAACTGCGGCGGAAAGGCGGGGGCGAATTCGCTGACGACGGTGGTGCCGTCGGCGGCGATGAGGCCGAGGTATTCGCCGTCGGCGGAGAGGCCGTAGCTGGTGTGGAGCGGCTGGCCGGGTGTGCGGCGGTTTTTATCGGACGCGTAGACGAGAAGGTAGCCGTTGGCGGGGATCGAGACGGCGGGGAACTGCCATTTGGTTTTGTTGCTGGAGTTGTCCGTGAGATACCAGCCATCGAGGCTGACAGCGGTCGTATCCGGATTGTGGATCTCGATCCAGTCGGAGTAGTCGCCGTCCTCGTCGGTATGCGTGGTGCCATTGGACGCCATGAACTCGGTGATGACCGGGGCAGCGAGCGAGGCTGTGGAGCCAGCGAGCAGGAAGAGGACGAACCGGCAGAGCGGGAGGAGCGGCGATGGGATCAGGGACATTGCGGTTTGCGACAGGCTTTGAATCAACACGTTGCAGGAAAATGCATGAAAAAACAGAAGCGCCGCCAAGGTGGGGCGGCGCTGAAAATCAGGGTTGATGAGAAAGCGTTACTGGGTGGGAACGGCGTAGATTTCGACGAGGGCGACGCCCTCGGCGGAGTCCTTACCTCGGACGAGAACGGTGTAGGCGCCGGGATCCAAGGTGACGAGGAGGGCGGCGTCCTTGCTGCCAGCGGCAAACGGGACGGTGCCGGTGGCGGCGAAAGCGGCGGTGAGCGCGGCGGTGTCGTTGCCGGTCTCCCAATCGTCATTGGTGTGGAGCGCGGTGCCGTTGCGGACGACCTCGAGGACGGGATCGGCGAGCGGCTGGTTGACGCCTTGGGCGGCGAGCGCGGGGCCAACGGCGCGGAAGAGGAGGCGTTGCGGGGCGTCGCCCGAAACGACCACGCCGCCGATGAGGATGTTTTCGCCGGAGCGGACGCGGGCGCGCGACGAGAGCGCGATCGGACTGCTCTGGTTGTCGAGTGCGTAGAGCTCGGCGAGTGCGACGCCGCTGGCGTTGCCGGTGGCGGACGCGTGCAAGGTGTAGAGGCCGGGATCGAGCTCGAGTGCGAGTGCGGAATCCGCGCTGCCGGGAGCGAGCGCGAAGGCGCCGACCTGTTGGGCGAGCGCGGGGAGCTGGTCGGCGTCGGGCGCGTTTCCCCAACCGGCGTTGGTGGCGATCTCGGCGCCGGTGCGGGAGAAGACGCGGAGCACGGGCGCGGCGAGAGGCTGTTGGACGCCTTGGGCGGCGAGGCCGGGGCCGACGGCGCGGGCAAGGAAGCGTTTCTTGCCGGTGCCCTCGACGACAAAGCCGGCGATAAGGACGTTTTCGCCGGCGCTGACTTCGGCGCGCGAGGCGATGGCGGCGAGGCGGGCGACGCCGTCGATGCTGACGATGAACGGAACCTCGACGACGGTGCCGCCGGTCGTGATGCGGAGCGTGTAGGTGCCGATGTGGGCCGCGCCGATCTTCGAGAGCGTGAGCTTGCGCGAGGTCGCTCCGGCGATTTCGTCGTTGTTGAAGAACCACTGGTAGGTAGCGTTGGCCTGCTGGCCCTGCGGAGCTTCGAGCTCAAGCGAGTCGCCTGCGGAAACCTCGATGCGGGTGCCGGCGGTGGGGAACGGCGGCTGGAGAACTTGGACCTCGCTGTCGGACGAGGGGTTGATCAGGCGGCTCCACGGGCCCTCGGCGGAGCTGCCGGCGTAGCCACGGAGGCGGACGGTGGAGAGCCGCGGGATCAAGGTCTCGCTGGAGGCGAAGAGGACGCCTTGGGCGACGGCGCCGTTGGCGCCGCGGGGATCGGTGCCGTCGAGAGTGTAGGCGACGAACGTGCCCGGGCGGGGCGTGACGCGGAAGTGAGTTCCGTCGTCGCGAACGAGAGGCGTGCGGACGAATTGTTGATCGATCCAGTGGGCGCGGAGGATGAGCCAGTCGCGGATGTGGGCGACTTCCTCGGCGAAGGAGCCGTAGTCGCTGACGTTTTGGGGCCAGCGGGCGGCGTCACGCGCGGCGGCGGCGGTGCCGATTTCGTCGGCGAAGCCTTGGATAATGGTGCTGATTTGCGCGTCGCTGAACGTGTTCAGACGGAGGGTTTGCCAGCGGTCGATCCAGGCTTGTTTAAAGTCGGGATCGCGGGCGAGAACGCCCCACCAGCCGGACTCCCAGTATTGCATGGCGAAACCTTGAGAGGTGAATTTCGTGAGGCTCCAGGTGTCCCAATCGTCGTCGCGAGGATCGTAGGAATCCATGGAGCGATCGAAGTCCCAGATGGGACCGGCGAAGATTTTGCCGCCGCGGGGTTTGGTGAAGTAGGTGCTGCGCCAGAAGGCGTCGGTGTTTTTGAGGAAGACGTGGATGAGGTGGTGGTCGACCCAAGACGGGCGGTCGATGTAGTCGAGGTAGCGACGGGTGGCGAAGTTGTCGGCGAGGTCGGCGAAGAGCGCGTCCTCCATGTCCTGGATGTAGCCCTTGATGTAGTCTTGTTGTTCGGGCGCGAGGCCGGGGATTTTGGGTTCCTCGACCTGCATGAGGGAGCCGTCGCCCTCAGGGAGGTTGCGCGTGGTGCGCCAGGAAAGTTTTTCGGGATCGTCGTCGTCGATGCGGAGGAAGTAGCCGCCGGTGATGGACTCGGGATCGATGTCGTTGGAATCGATTTCCTCAACGTCGACGCGGTTGGGATCGAGTTCCATTTTGTCCGTGAGGATGTAGATGCCGTTGTAGTCCTTGTAGTCGAGGAGGCCGCCGTCCCAGTTGAGGAAGAGCTCGACGAGCTTGGTGCGCGGCGCCCAGTGGCCCATGCGGCGGAACAGGTCGTAGGCGAGAACGTTACGGATATAGGAGCGGTCGTATTCGAAGGGGCCGATGATGTTCCAGTCTTCGGCGGCGGTGAGGCCGAGGAGCGGGAGGACGTTGTCGCCGCCGTTGTCGTCGATGAGGTCGAACTTGAAGCTCTTCTTGGGGAAGAAGGACGACGTTGATCCGCGAACGGTGAATTCGAAGGCGCTCACGTGCTCGGGGGTGGACGTGAGCGTGGTGGTGCCGGTGGCGTCGGGCATGAACGTGTAGATCCAGCCCTTGCGATCGATTTCATCTTTCACCATCGGGCCGAAGCCGTGGTTGTCGATGACGACGAGGGGAAGCTGGCTGGTGAAGTTGTCGACGCGATCGGAGGTGGAGTCGTCGATTTTGACGTATTGGGCCGAGGCGACGGCGCCGCGGCGGGTGTCGTCGGCGGAGAAAACGGCGGCGCGCAGAATGTAGGAACGGTCGAGCGTCAGCGGCGCGGAGTAGACGGGAGAGGCGGCGGTGGGTTCGGGAACGGACGCGCCGGAGGCGGAAGGTTCGGCGAGGACGTAGCGGATTTTCTGGTCGGGGCCGGCGCCGGAGAGCGTGACGGTAGGCGAGCCGGTGAAGAGGCCGGAGGAGCGGGAGAGCGTGACCGTTTCCTCGATGATGAGGGAATCGGCGCCGCCATTGCGCGCGCCGGGGGTGGGTGTGATGAAGAAGCCAAAGCGCGGCGTTTCGCCGGCGTCGAGGGGCTGGGTGATGCCATATGATTGGTCGTCGTTGTGCGGTGGATACGCGGGGGCGTATTCGTAAGCGACGGTCTCACCGTCGGGTTGGATCAGTCCGAGATATTCGCCGCCGGCGGAGAGGCTCCAGCTTGTGTGAAGCGTTTGGGCGGGATCGCGACGGTCTTTCGAGGAGGCGAAAACGACGAGGTAGCCGTCGGCGGGGATGGTGACGGCGGGGAATTGCCACTTCTTTTTATTGTTGGCGTTATCGGTGAGATACCAGCCGTCGAGATCGAGCGGAGCGGCGTCGGGGTTGTGAATTTCGACCCAGTCGGAGAAATCGCCATCGTCGTCGGCGAGGGTGGTCTGATTGGAAGCCATGAACTCCGTGATGACGGGAGCCGCCGACAGAACTTGTCCGGAGATGAAAAGGAGGGCGAGGAGTCGAAGTAGACGCATGATGTTGTTTGGAGTTCGCAGACATCCCGACAATCGAGGAGGTTCAACCCGCCAGCCGCGGGCGATAAAAAGTCATTGTGAGGGCAAGCAAAGGAATTTCTCCCGGGAAACGGGGATTTAAGGACGGGTGCATGGCGTGATGAGCGGTGGAGATAGGAGCTGGCGTCGAGGGTGAGGACGTTGCACGTTGCAGCATGGAAAAACGGCGTTTCACGGAATTGGGGCTTTCGGCGGAAATGCTGAAAGCGGTGGACAAGATGGGTTTCGAGGAGGCGTCGCCGATCCAGACGGCGGTGATTCCGGTGGCGATGAGCGGGCGCGATGTGGTTGGCTTGTCGTCCACGGGCTCGGGAAAGACCGCGGCATTTGGGATTCCTGCGATTGAAAGTGTGGACCCGCGGGTGCGCGGCGTGCAGGCGCTGGTGTTGTGTCCGACGCGCGAGCTGGCGGTGCAGGTGGCGGAGGAGATGGGGAAGCTCGCGCACTTCAAACGCGGTGTGACGGGTGTGCCGATTTATGGCGGGCAGAGTTACGAGCGGCAGTTTCGCGCGCTGGCGGCGGGGGTGCAGATCGTGATCGGCACGCCGGGGCGCGTGATGGATCACATGGAGCGCGGGACGCTGAAGCTGGAGACGTTGAAGGCGGTGGTGTTGGACGAGGCGGACCGGATGCTGGACATGGGTTTCCGCGAGGACATCGAGAAGATCCTCTCGGCGGTGCCGGAGACGCGGCAGTTGTTTTTCTTTTCGGCGACGATGCCGCGCGCGATCCAGGATCTGATCAAACGCTACTCGCGCGATCCGGCCTGGGTGAAGATCGAGGCCGTGGCGCAGAATGCGCCGCAGGTGGAGCAGGTGTATTTCGAGGTGGACCGGAGGTCGAAGATCGAGGCGCTGACGCGGCTGATCGACGTGCACGATTTTCGATACGGGATCATTTTCTGCAGCACGAAGGTGATGGTGGACGATCTCGAGGAACATCTGCATTCGCGCGGGTATGCGACGGATCGGCTGCACGGGGACATCTCGCAGGCGCAGCGCGATCGGGTGATGCAGAAGTTTCGGGAGCGGAAGTTCGAGTTCCTGGTGGCGACGGACGTGGCGGCGCGCGGGCTGGACGTCGACGATCTCGAAGTGGTGTTCAACTACGATCTGCCGAACGATGCCGAGGATTACACGCACCGGATCGGACGGACGGGACGCGCGGGGAAATCGGGACGGGCGTTCACGTTCGTGTCGGGTCAGGAGATCTACAAATTACAAAGCATGATGCGGTGGGCGAAGCTGAGCATTCGCCGCGGGAAGATCCCGTCGCTGGACGAAGTGGAAGAGGCGCGGACGAATGTATTCTTCGAAAAGATACGCGCGACGCTGGAGGCGAAGGAGTTCAAGCCGCATGACCGGATGATCGACCGCCTGCTGGACCAAGGGTATGCGAGCACGGACATCTGCTCGGCGCTGATCCATTTGTTGCAAGGCGAGAGCGCGGGGAAGACGACGAAGGCGGTGGAGGCGCCGGTCGGACAGGTAGGACAGATGAAGCCGAAGAAGGCGGCGCCGACGTGGGCGAAGGCGGTGGCGGAGAAACCCGCGGCGGACGACGGCGAAGAGGCGCAGCATGAGAGCGCGGGCAAGTTTGCCGCGCAGCGGGAGGAAAAAACGAAGAAGTCGAAATACGAGCGGCCGGCGCGCACGGGGCGGGAGCCGGGGATGTCGACGCTGTTTTTGAACGTGGGGCGGAAGCAATTGGTGACGCCGGCGGACATCGTTGGGAAAATTTCCGGCGTGATGCGGATGAGCGCGGACGTGGTGGGCGCGATCGATATTCATCAGCGGCACACGTTGGTGGACGTGGCCGAGGCGGAGGCGCCGGCGATCGTGAAGAAGCTGGCGGGCGTGAAGATGAAAGGCGTGGTGTTGGCGCCGGCCCCGCTCGCGGAGGCGAGGGGGGAGGCTCCAAGATCCAAGCTCCAAGATCCGGAGAAAGGCCAATAGCCAAAACTCAAGGGCGGTGGAGGTTGGGAGTTGAGGGTTCTTTGGAGCCGGGATCTTGGAACTTGGATTTTCGTGCGAGTTAGCGCGCGTGGGCGTGCGCCTTGACAGTGGCGCGGGCGCACGATTATTGCCGTGGCCCCGTATGGAAGCGGCGCTCGATCAACCGGTGCTGGTTTTGAATCGCCTGTGGCAGGCGGTTAACGTGATCGGCGCGAAGCGCGCATTCGGCCTGCTGGCGCGCGGACATGCGCAGGTGGTGCACCACCAGGACGATGATTTCCGGACATTTGCGTTGATGGATTGGATCGATTTCTCGCGTCACAATCCGCCGATCGCCGAACTCGAAATGGTGCGCACGCCGAGCCGGACGATTCGGCTGCCGCGGGTGATCCTGCTGACGTTTTTCGACAAGCTGCCGTGCAAGGAGCTGAAGCTGACGCGCAACAACATCTTCGAGCGCGACAAGAACACGTGTCAGTATTGCGCGCGGGTGCTGCCGCGCGAGCAGCTCAATTTGGATCATGTGATTCCGCGCGACTATGGCGGGAAGACGACGTGGGAGAACATCGTCTGTTCGTGCATCAAGTGTAACACGAAAAAGGCGAACCGGCTGCCGCACGAGGCGCACATGCGGCTGATCCGGAAACCGGTGCGGCCGAAGTGGCGGCCGGTGATCTCGCTCGTGCTCGGGACGCAGCATCGCGAGATGTGGAAGGACTTTCTCGATCTGGCGTATTGGAACGTCGAACTCGACGAGTGAGCGGCGGGAGAGGGCGTGCCAGACTCGTGCTCTTTCTGTTAATCGTTCTCGTTCTCTCCTGCCAATTGCCGCGAGTCCGCCAGGGGCGAGAACGAGAAAGAGAACGATTGCGAGAAAGAGCACATCCATTGGGTGCTTTCGTCGAGGCGGGAAGTGGATTGCCGCGGGGCGGCGGGGAATTCAGCGTGCCGGGATGCTGACGACTCTTGTGATGACGGTGATCGGTGCGGACCGGCCGGGATTGGTGCAATTGGTGGCGGCGTGCGTGGCGGATCACGGCGGCAACTGGCTGGAGAGCAGGATGTGTCGTCTGGGCGGGCAGTTTGCGGGCATCCTACGGGTGGAAGTGGAGCAGGCGCGCGCGGCGGAGCTGAATCGGGCGCTGGATGAATTGAGAGGATCGGGGCTGCGCGTGATCGTGCACGCGGAGGATGTATCCGGAGTGCCAGGACGCGGCTCGCTGGCGACGCTCGACGTGGTCGGGCACGATCGGCCGGGGATTTTGCGCAGCGTGTCGACCGTGCTGGCGGCGCACGGGTTGAACGTGGAAGAGCTGGCGTCGGAACGCGTAAGCGCGCCGATGGGCGGCGGAACGCTGTTTCAGGCGCACGCGCTGGTGCTGGTGCCGGAGGACGTGAAACTCGCGGGCGTGCGCGCGGATCTGGAGAAGATCGCGGAGGACTTGATGGTGGACCTGCGGTTGCAGCCGAAGGGCTGAAGCAGGTTCAGGAAAATTTCTGGCGGAGGAGGAGCCAGAGGACGGCGGCGAGGACGAGGTCCATCGCGGCGATGAAGATCCGCGCGGGCAGAACGAGTTTCGGGACGACGGTGAGGACGAGCGCGGCCATCACGACGAGCGCGACGATGACGACGAGGATGATCGCGCGCTGACGGGCGCGTTCGGCGGCGGGATCTTTGGACATGGGAGAGTTAGTTGCGGGCGAGCGGGATGCTGACGCGGATCGTGGTGCCGGTGGGCCCGGTGGACATCAGGGCGATGTCGCCGTGGTGGCTTTGCATGATGCGCTTGGCGATGGCGAGACCGAGACCGGTGCCTCCGGGACGGCCGGAAAGGAAGGAATCGAAGATCCGGGGGGCGAGTTCTTCGGGAATGCCGCCGCCGGTGTCGATGACGTCGATGGTGGCGAAAGGCGTGGTGCCGCGGAGCTGTTCTCCGAGCACGATCGAAAGTTCGCCGTTCTGGCCCATCGCGTCGGCGGAGTTGAAGATGAGGTTGAGCAGAACCTGCTGGATCTGACCCTTGTGGGCGTCGACCACGAGCGGGGTTTCGGGGGGATTGTAGCGCAAGTTGATGTTGGACTGGGCGAGCTTGGGCCGGACGAGGACGAGGGTGTCGCCGACAATGTCGGCGAGCGACCAGCGGGAGTGCAGGGCGGCGGGGGCTTTGGCGAAATGGAGGACGCGGAGGACGATCGCCTCGAGCTGGTCGATCTTTTCGTTGATGACGCGGAGGTCGGTGCGGCGGGGATCGTTTTCGGCGAAGTCGAGACCGAGGCCGCCGTAGAGGAGTTTGATGACGGTGAGTGGATTGCGGATTTCGTGGGCGATTTCGGCGGCGAGGAGGCCGAGGGTGGTGAGCTGTTCGTTTTTGCGGAGCTTTTCCTCGCTTTGGAAAACGCGGGTGTAGAGGCGGGCGTTTTGGAGGGCGACGGCGCCGAGGCCGGCGAGGGTGGAGCAGGCGCGTTTCTCGTCGTCGTCGAAGCGATGGACGCGATTCACGTAAACGGCGAGGACGCCGAAGATTTCGCCCTCGTAGAGGAGCGGTGTGAGGAGAACGGAGTGAAGCGAAGGATCGCGCGGGAGATCGGCGAGGGCGTGGAAGCCCGGCGTCTGGACATCGAGAAAATCGATCGGGCGCTTGGTGCGGACGGCGGCGGCGAGGAGGCAGGCCTCGACGGGGAGGTCGTGCAGCGGGATGTCGGCCGGACGGCTGGAGGCGTTGTCGATCGAGACGCAGCGGACGGTGCGCTGGTGGGCGTCGTGGAGGAAAAACGCGCAGAGCTGCGCCTGCATCATGTGGCGCGTGTCGCGCGTGAGCGTGGCGTAGAGCTCGTGGGTTTCGAGTTTGGCGACGAGCGACTGGCCGGTGGTGAGGAGGGTTTCGAGCTGGTGGGCTTTGGTGCGGAGGTGGCGTTTGCGCCAGAGTTGGAGGACGACGCTGGCGGTTTCGGTGGCGAGGCGTTCGAGGAGCGCGAGGTCGTCGGGCGTGAAGCCGCCGACGCGGTCGCTTTCGAGGTCGAGCACGCCGATGACGAGATCGCCGTCGATCATCGGTGCGGCCATTTCGCAACGCGCCGTGGGGCGAACGGCGATGTAGCGGGGCTCGTGGGAGACGTCGGGGACGAGCGCGGATTTGGCGTTGAGGACGCACCAGCCGGTGATGCCGTGGCCGAGTTTCAGGCCGGCGGGATCGCCGCCGGGCGGGATGCCGAATTGCACTTCGGTTTCGAGTCGGCCGGTGCCGGGATTGAGGAGGGAGATCGATCCGGAGTCGGCGTGGAACGTGGTGATGAGTTCGTCGAGAACTTCGGTGAGCGCGGCGTGCGGGTCCTCGGAGCGGCTGGCGAGGGAGGCGAGGCGATAGAGCGCCGGGAATGCGCGCGGATCGGTGGTGGCGGGCATGGTGAGCGGAGTGAAGGCGCGGTGTTTCGCGGGAACAATCCGAAAGGCGAGCGCGGGCGAACGATCGGGAGTTGCACGGGAGACTTGTGCCGAGGCGGAGGGAGGATTGCGTTTGCGGGCGTGAATATCGTCATCGTCGAAGACCACCTGATGTTTCGCGACGTGGTGCGAAAAGTCTGCGTTCAGCAGTTTGGGCATGCGGTGGTGGCGGAGACGGAATCGGGGCAGGCGGCGGTGGAGCTGATCCTGCAGCACAAGCCGGATGTGGTGATTCTCGATCTGTCGCTGCCGGACATGGACGGATTCAACGTGGTCGACCGCGTGTTTGCGACGGCGCCGTCGGTGCGGTTTCTGGTGCTCTCGGCGCATTGCGACGACTACACGCTGTTTCGCGTGGAGAAGTCGGGCGTGCAGGGGTTCATCGACAAGAACTCTAACACGGTCGATGCGTTGCAGGAGGCGCTGGCGGCGATCGAGGCCGGGCGGGTGTATTTCTCGACGGCGTTTCAGCAGGCGAAGCTGGCGCGGCGGATGGATCCACGGTCGTTCACGAAAGTGCTGAGCGAGTGGGAGCGCGCGATCCTGTCGCTGATCGGGCAGGGGTTGAGCGACGAGGAGATCGCGGTGCGGCTGACGATTTCGCCGCGAACGGTGCAGACGCATCGCAGCAAGATTTTGCGCAAGTTGAACATCAAGGGGACGCCGAAGCTGATCGCCTTCGCGATCGAGCACGGGTTTACGCAGGTGCCGACGAAGAGTTCGCGGGCGCCAGCTTTTCCTTGAGGGCGGCGAATTCTCGCTGAAGGGCGGAGAACAATTCGGCGCGTTGGTCGGGCGAAAGGGCCGAGGCGCGCGACTGGAGCTCGTGCGCGAGGCGGGCGAGCGGCTCGTGCTTGATCATGGATGCGTGCGAGACGCAGCGGTGCGCGGCGCGGTGCAGCGCGACGGCGTCGCCGTGCGGGAGAAGATCGCGGAGCGTGTGCAGGTCGGATTCGAAACTTTCGAGATAGCGCGCGATTTGGGCGGGGAGTCCGCCGGCGGAGTCGTCGGCGAGGAAGCGGAGGATTTGGAGATCGACGTCGGGCGGGGTGGCGGCGTCGGGCGGAGCAGCGGGTTCGGGGCGTGGACGCGTTTCGACGGAGGCGGCGGCGCGGAAGGAGCCGCGCAGCTCGGCGAGGGCGGCGGCGATTTTTTCGGGAGTGAATGGTTTGGCGATGAAGGCGTCCATGCCCGCGGCGAGGCAGGCTTCGCGGTTGAGATCGGCGGAGTAGGCGGTGGTGGCGATGATGATGGTGCGGCGGTCGGGCGGTTCTTCGGCGCGGTAGCGCGAGACGACCTCGGTGCCGATGAGGCCGGGCAGATTCCAATCCATGAACACGACGTCGTAGTCGTGCGCGCGGAGCTTCTCGAGGGCGAGGAGGCCGTCGGACGCGACCTCGGATTCGATGCCGATGCGTCGCAGCACGGCTTGCATGGCGAGGGCGTTGTAATCGATGTCCTCGACGATGAGCGCGCAGAGGGGCGTGGCGGCGGAGGTCGTATCGCGGTGCGTGCGATCGATGTCGTTGCCGGAAGCGGAGGGCAGCGGAACTTCGGCCCAGAAGCAGGAGCCGGCGCCGGGCGTGGAATCGACGCCGACTTCGCCGCCCATTTTTTCGGCGAGCAACCGGCAGACGGCGAGGCCGAGGCCGGAGCCGCGGATGTTGGCGGCGTGGGCCTGCGGGAGGCGCGTGAATTTGGTGAAGAGCGAGGCGGTTTCGGCGGGAGAGAGGCCGGGGCCGCGATCGCGCACGAAGAAGCGGATGCGGTGGCCGGAGGCGCGGCTCGCACCGACGACGATGGGTTGGCCGGGGCCGAACTTCACGGCGTTGGTGAGGTAGTTGAGAACGATTTGTTGGACGCGTGGCAGGTCGCCGACGACGCGGAGCGGAAGATCGGGAGCGAGTTCGATGCGAATGGGAGAGCCGGCGGCGCGGGCCTCCTCGGCGACGATGGCGGCGCATTGCTCGAGCGCGTCGGACAAGGCGAACGGCGTCGGGCGAAGATCGATTTTGCCGGCTTCGATTTTCGAGAAGTCGAGGACGTCGTCGACGAGGGTGGAGAGGAGTTTGGCGCAGCTCTGGATTGAAGAGGCGACCTTGCGCTGGCGGTCGTCGAGAGCGGTTTCCTCGAGGGCGAGCGAGAGGCCGAGGATGCCGCCGATGGGATTGCGGATCTCGTGACTCATGTTGGCGAGGAACTCGGATTTGGCGGCGTTGGCTTTTTCGAGCTGTTCGGTTTTGCGGCGGACGAGTTGTTCGAGCTGGGCGTTGCGGCGGCGGAGGTAGGCGGAACGCCATTGGATGCCGCCGAAGAAGCTGGCGGCGGCGAGGGCGATCCAACCGGCGAGCGCGGCGGGCGTGCGATACCAAGGCGGGAGCACGGTGAAGCGCAGCGTGGTTTCGGGGCTGGTTTGACCGGCGTCGTTGATGGTGCGGAGGGTGAAGGCGTAGGAGGCGTCGCGGAGTCCGGCGAGCGTGACGTGAGTGTTGTCGTCGGGTGAGGACCACGTGGCGCCGCGACCGGAGAGCCGGTGTTGGAAGCGGATCGATTCGCGGCGGCCGAATTCGAGCGCGGCGAAGTCGAGGTGGATGGGATCGCCGTCCGGACGGAGCCGGGCGTGGTCGGAGACGTTGGCCAGAAGGAGCGGCGCGGGAGGCGGCGTGGCGGGACGGAGCTGCGCGGGATCGAGTCGCAGGAGAGCGTCGGTGCCGCCGATCCACACGATGCCGCGCGAGTCGGCGAAAAGGCGAAGAATGCTGCCGACGGTGGCGAGACCAGGCACGGCGAACGATTGCCACGTGGCGTGGCCGGCCGCGTCGGCGGACAGGCGGCCGAGCACGGGCACGCGTTCGCCGTCGGAGAAGGGACTCGTGAAAGCGATCCAAGTGTGGCCGGAAGGGTCGGGGTTGGAAATCGCGACGGGGTCGGTGCCCGGGACGTGGGGGACGGCGGAGAATTGGCCGTTGCGACGAATCAGAATTTGGCCGCCGGCGCAGACGACGACGTGGTCGCGCCATTCGCCGACGAGAGCGGAGTGGGACGAGACGGAGGAAGGAAAAAGAACGGGTGCAGTGTTGGCGTCAGGAGAAAGGTGAAACACACCGCGCGAACGCGTGGCGGCCCAGACAGAGCCGTCGCTTTCCTCGACGAGTTCGATGGGCGCATCGGGAAGACGGACGGACCAGATGCGTTGGAGCTGGCCGTCGGCCGCGGGCGCGAGACGGACGAGGTCGGGATTTTCAACGATGAGAAAGGTGTCGGGCCGGACGCGGGAACGGCGGATGAGCAAAGTGTCGTGTTCGGAGGCGAAGATGGGGTGGGAGCCGGAGGCGTCGACGCGCTCGAGCGTTTTGTAGCTCGAAACGTAGAACCCTTCCGGGGCGGCCAGAAGATCGTAGTAGCGCAGCGGCAGCTCGGGAACGGCGGTGAAGTGGCCGTGGTGGGTTTCGTCGAGCGGCAGCGAGAAGACGCCGGCGGCGGTGGCGACGAACAAGCGGTCGTCGCGCTCGCCGAAAGCGTGCATGACCTGGCGATCGAGACCGTTGGTGGCGTCGAAGAGCGAGACGCCGGCGTGGAGCGAGGCCCGGGCGATTCCGGCGTTGGAGCCGATCCAGAGGGTGCCGTCGCGATCGGAGAAGAGCGAATAGACGGAGGCGGGGAGGCCGTGTTGAATGCCGAGCGTGCGGCGCAGCGTGCCGTCGAGGCTGGCGATCGCGATGCCGCCGTGCAGTGTGCCGATGGCGAGATCGCCGTCGGGAAGCCGGCACGCGGCGGTGGGAATGTTGTCGCGGAGAAAGGCGGCGAGGGCGGGACCGCCGAGTTCGGTGAGCTGTCGATTCGCGAGGCGGAAGAGGCCGCGGGAGGTGACGAGAACGAGACCATCGGCGGATTTTTCGATCCAGATCGTGCCGAGGTCGGCGATGGCGTTTTCGGTAAAAAAGGGCCGAGGGCCGCGGACGCCGAGCTGCCAAAGGCCGGTGGGCGAGTGGGAGAGCAGGACACGGCCGTCGATTTGAACGGCGGGAAGGCGGCGCGCGCCGACGAGCGGGTGGACGTGCGCATGCGTGCCGTCCCAGACGACGACGCGATCGAACGCGACGAAGCAGACGCCGCGATCGGTGACGAAGACGTTCCAGACATCATCGAGGTGGTGGCTGTCTTCGGGGAGGTGATCGACGAGCGAGTGATAATCGCCGAGCTGGCCGCGGGTATCGCGGGGGAAGTAGCCGATTTCATTGATGGCGCCGACCCAGAGACGGTCGGGCGTGAGGGCGAGGGCGCGGACGGCGTAGGAACCGGGGATGCGGTGTTGTTGCCAGCGTTCGCCGTCGTAAACGAGCACGGCATCGGAGCCGCAGTAGAGGCGGCCTTGTTCGTCCTGGGCGATGGCCCAGATCTCGTTGCCGCCGCCGGTTTCGCGCGGGCTGAAGAGGCGGACGAGCGGGTGTCCGAGTTCGGCGAAAGCGGCCGCCGCGGAGAGCAGCCAGAAAAGCGCGAGGCACGCGGCGGCGGGGCATGTCGGTCGGAGACGCACGAAGAGCGCAGGCAGTTAGATCAGAAACCTGGGGCGGGCCACTACCTAAAAACACGTAGCGCGACGCGTAAATGCACGCGTTTTTCCTCCTAGCGGGGCGAGGGCGGAAGAAGTCGTTTTCGGGCGATGAAAACGATCGCACGTTTTGCTATTGGTCTGACCTCGAGTGTGCTCGCGGCGGCAGGCATGATGCAGGCGGCGCAACGGCTCGATCCGGTGTCGCGCGCCTTGGGGAACGAAATTCGCTTCGACAGCGAGGAGTGCCCGGCGGAGGCGTGCACGGTGCCGTGTGCGTATCCGACGGCGGCGGCGCCGTGAGTGGTCGCGAAGTGATGGCGCCACGAGCGAGGACCGCCGCGTGGATTCTTCGCTTCGTGCGGAATGACCAACCCACGGGTGTATGTTGAGCCTTGCGGCCTTTCGCTATCGCAATGCCCTCGAGGCGGATGGTGGTCCGATTGCGCGGGTCACCGTCCGCCCGTTTTCGGTGTTTGGGCGGCGGATGTTTCAGGCGAATGCGTGGCTGGCGAGGGGCGTGATCGGAAGGCCGCGGCGGCGGCTGGCGCTTTACAGCGATGCGGATGGGACGGGGACGGCGGAGCTGCCGATGGTGGCGCGGCACATGGCGATTTCGGAGGCGCTGGAACGGTGGGCGTTTCATGCGACAGTGACGGCGGAGGATCGCGCGGTGTATGGATTCGACGTGGACGAATCGTCGAACGGGATGGCGGCGTATCCGGGCTGGATTCGTGGGCAGGCGCGGCGGCGGGCGTTGCTCGAGGCCGTGGAGCGGGCAAGCGTGATCGCGTGGTGGGAAGGCTTGGTGGACGGGGAGGTTTGCGAGACGGAGTGGCCGGGAATCTCGGCGTTGGTGCTGCCGAGTCCGATCGGTTTTGGCGTGACGGTGGTGGCGTTTCGCGAGACGCGGCCGGGGGCGTTTGCGTATGGACACGGAGCGTCGACGGATTTTTTTGGCGCATGCGAGCGGGCGGTGATGGAGCTCGCGCGACACGAATACGTGACGCGGCTGCACCGGTTGTCGAAACGGTTGGAGCCGGCGGAGCCGACGGATCTGTTCGAGCGGCGGGCGTTGTTTTTTTCGGGCGAGGAAGGCCATGCGCTGTTTCGCGAAAGGATCGGGCGGAGCCGGGGAAGGACTTTCTCGGCGTCGATTCTGCACGACATGGAAATCGCGGGAGCGTGGTCGCGCTACGCGGTGGTGTGGCGGGTGTTGATCGAGCCGCCGACGCGGTCATTCCTCGCCAACACGGAGCGGTATTTCTTCTGGTAGTGCGCCGGAGGGGGCGGAAAACGGATTTGCGTGTCGGGGCGGGCCGGAGCTTTGTGTCATAAACCACGCTCTTACCGATGCATCATCCGAAATTGATTTCGTTTCTCGTCGCGTTCGCGGTTGCGGCCGGCTCGCTCGTCGCCGCGGCGCCCTCCGCTCCCGCCACTTTGGCGGATTTTCAAAAAACGGCGGAGCAGCATCGCGTGGCGCTGGTGCTGCCGACGTATCCGAAAAACGCGGACGAAGTCAGATCGATGACGACGCGGACGCTGCAGGAGGCGGATGAGGCGTTGAGGAAGCTGGTGGCGCAGGACAAACGGACGCTGACCTTCGCGAGCACGTTTGGGGCGTTCGATGCGATCACGGGCGACGTGGCTTCGTTTGCGGGACGGATCGAAACGGTGGCGGAGACGAGCGAGGACAAGGCGATGCGCGATCTGGCGCGCGAGATGGCGGTGCGAATCGAAGAGTGGGGCATCGCGCTGGATTACCGGGAGGACATTTATCTCGTGTTGAAGGCGTTTGCGGAGCGCGCGGAAGGGCTGGATGCGGAAGAGCAGCGGCTGGTGGATTTCACGCTGCGTGAGTATCGACGCGCGGGTTTGACGCTGCCGCCGGAGGAGCGGCGGGAAGTGGAGCAGCGGCGGAAAGAATTGTCGGCGCTCGAGCAGCAATTTGCGGTGAACATCAACGAAGCGCGGGCGGCAATCGATTTCACGGCGGAGGAACTGGCGGGCGTGCCGGAGTCGTTGTTGAACAGTCCGGGCGTGAAGCAGGCGGACGGGAAATATCGCGTGCTGGCGAATGTGACGTGGCAGGCGATGGCGGTGTTCGAGAACGCGACGAATGCGCAGACGCGCCACCGGCTGTATGTCGCACGCAACACGCTCGCGAAGGAATCGAACATCCCCGTGCTGGCGAAGCTGGTGAACCTGCGCGCGGACATCGCGCGGCGGCTGGGCTATGCGACGTGGGCGGATTATCGGACGGAGACCCGGATGGCGAAGAACGCGGCCGCGGCGCTCGAGTTCGAGGAGGACCTGGTGAAAGGGCTGGAGCCGAAATACACGGCGGAACTCGAGACGCTGCGGCAGTTGAAGGTGAAGGAAACCGGAGATCGCGACGCGCAACTCGGGCCGTGGGACGCGGACGTGCGGTATTACACGAACCAGTTGAAGAAGGAGCGCTACGCGGTGGATGCGGAGGAGCTGCGCGTGTATTTCCCGTATCAGCGGACGCTCGAAGGGATGTTCAACATCTACCAGCGGATCTTCGGGTTGAAGTTCACGGAAGTGGAGCCGCCGTATGCGTGGACGGGCGGGATGCAGCTCTTCGTGGTGGCGGATGCGAAGTCGGGAATTCCGATCGGGTCTTTCTACCTCGATATGTTTCCGCGCGAGGGGAAGTTTAACCATTTCGCGTGTTTTCCGCAGATGTCGGGGCGTGTGCTGGAGGACGGGCGCTATGAACTGCCGGTGTCGGCGCTCGTGTGCAATTTTCCGCCGCCGACGGCGGACAAACCGTCGCTGTTGTCGCACGCGGACGTGGAGACGCTGTTTCACGAATTCGGCCACGTGATGCACATGCTGTTGGGGCGCGCCCGTTTCCAGGGGCAGACCTCGGGCGCGGTGCCGCGCGATTTCGTGGAGGCGCCGTCGCAGATGTTGGAGAACTGGGTGTGGGACAAGACGGTGCTCGACACGTTTGCGGCGGATTACCGGGACCCGACGAAGAAAATCCCGGCGGAGACGATCGCCGCGCTGACGGAAGCGCGCGTGGCGACGGACGGGATGTTCAACCGGCGGCAGTTGTCGCTCGGCTTGATCGATCTGCGGCTGCACACGCTGACGCCGGAGGAAGCGATCCAGTTCGACATCGTGGGCGAGACGAACGCGGTGATCGCGCGCGTGATCACGCCGCCGTCGGAGGGCACGGCGTTTGCGGCGTATTTCGGACACCTCGCGGGCTACGACGCCGGCTACTACGGCTATCTATGGTCGAAGGTGATGGCGATCGACATGGCGAGCGAGTTCAAGAACGCGCCGGAAGGGTTCCTCGATGTCGGCGTGGGCATGCGGTTGCGAGAGGAAGTCTACGCCGCGGGGGACACGCGGGACGTGAGCGAATCGGTGGAGAAGTTCCTTCGACGCCCGCGCTCGATGAAGCCGTTTTTGGAATACGTCGGGATCAAGGAATAACGACGAAGGGAAACGCGGCGACGGGACGGGAAGACCCCGGCCATGCCGGCGAAGCTGCGTGCATTAAGATGTCGCAATTGCGACATCTTAATGTTCGGACGCGGAGGTGGGCTGGTGTGAGTGCGGGACGGCGACGCAGGAAGGGACGCGGAGAAGGGGAGATTTGGCGGAGCGGAAAGGTGTCGCAATTGCGACGGGATAAGGCGCGGAGAAGGGATCAGGCGGAGGTGATGGTCTTGATGTTGGTGAAGGCGTGGAGGCCCCACTCGGCGAGTTCGCGGCCGTGGCCGCTGTCTTTCACGCCGCCAAAAGGAAGTGAGGGATCGGAGCGGACGAAGTCGTTGATGGCGACGTTGCCGGCCTCGAGTTGGGCGGCGATGCGTCGTGCGCGGGCACGGCTGCGGGTGAAGACGCCGGAGCCAAGGCCGTAGGCGGATTGGTTGGCAACGCGGATGGCCTCGGCTTCGTCGCGGACGACGATGATCGAGGCGACGGGCCCGAAAAGTTCTTCGTCGTAGGCGGGCATACCGGGAGCGACGTCGGTGAGAACGACGGGCGCGTAGAAGAAACCGGGGCGGTCGTTCAATGGGCCACCTTCGAGAAGAACGCGCGCGCCGCGGGCGATGCTGCGGCGGACCTGGGCGTGCAGGTGATCGCGGAGGTCGGCGCGCGCGAGGGGGCCGATGGTCGTCGACGGATCGGTGGGAGGACCGACGCGGGCGGCGCGGGTTTCGGCGACGAGGCGGCGTTCGAAGTCGCGACGGACGCGGCGTTCGACGATGAAGCGTTTGGCGGCGATGCAGCTTTGGCCGGAGTTGATGAGGCGGGATTGGGCGCAGATCTTCGCGGCGCGATCGAGGTCGGCGTCACCAAGAATCAAATACGCGTCGCTGCCGCCGAGTTCGAACGTGGCGGGCTTCATCGCGGCGCCGGCGAGGGCGGCGACGGATTTGCCGGCGCGGGTGCTGCCGGTGAGGGTGACGGCGGCGACGCGCGGGTCGGCGATGAGCTTGGCGATCGCGGGCGTGTCGACGAACAGCGTGAGAAAGAGATCGGGGGGAATAGCGGCGTCGGAAAAGAGCGAAGCGAGGGCGAGGCCGCAGCCGCCGGTGGAAGGCGCGGGTTTGAGAAGGAAAGTGTTTCCGGCCATGAGCGCGGGGGCGGCGGCGCGGAGCGTCTGCCAGAAAGGAAAATTCCACGGCATGATCGCGAGCACGGGGCCGAGCGGATCGAAGGTGACGCGGGCGTTGGCCGGGGCGTGAGGCGGGCGGCGGGAGGCGAGAAATTCGGGGGCGTGGGTGGCGTAGAAATCGCAGCCGAGGGCGGATTTTTCGATTTCGGCGACGGATTGGGCGAGCGGTTTGCCCATTTCGGCGGTGATGAGGGCGGCGAGTTCGTTGCGACGGCGGCGGAGGGTTTGGGCGACGCGGCGGAGAACGCGGGCGCGTTCGCGCGGGGAGGTGGTGCGCCAGGATTCGAAAGCGGAGCGGGAGCGGTTGAGGAGCGCGTCGAGTTGTTTGGAGGAGTGCTCGCGGTAGGAAGCGAGCGGTTTGCCGGTCGCGGGATCGATGGTGACGAACGCCATGGGGAGAGGAAACGCGGGGAGAGGACGTCCGGCAAGTGACGCGAGTCGGACGATTGCGTCATGACCGATTATCGGCTCGTCCCACGTGTGGTGGGTGGGTTGAACATGACGGCGTGAAACCGGCCCGCGACCCGCGAATGGACGCCTACATCGACGAAGCGGAGCCCTTTGCAGGGCCCGTTCTCAAACACTTGCGGAAACGGGTGCATGCGGCGGTGCCGGGGGTGACGGAGACGATCAAGTGGAACATGCCGTTCTTCGAGTATGGGGGCTCGATCTTGTGTTTCATGGCGGCGTTCAAGGCGCACTGCGGGTTTGGATTCTGGCACCGGGGGATGAAGGCCGTGGCGGGGAGAGCGGGAAAGGCGATGGGGAATTTCGGGCGAATCACGAAGGTGGCGGACCTGCCCCCGGACGCGACGATGCGGCGTTTCCTGAAAACGGCGGCGGCGTTGAACGACGAGAAGGCGAAAGGAAAAGCGAGGCCCAAGGCGGCGATTCGACGCGGGGCGCGAAGGGCGGTGCCATCGGGTTAACCCTGATCGAGCGGATGGAAGTAGGGGAATTGACGGTGTCGCGGAACTTGCAGGGGGATAGTCAAATCCTACTGTCGCCAATTCAACTTCATGAAAAAAGCGCTGATTACCGGCATCACCGGCCAGGACGGGTCCTATCTGGCGGAGCTGCTTCTCTCCAAGGGTTATGAAGTTCACGGCGTGATCCGCCGGTCTTCGACGTTCAACACCGATCGTATCGATCATTTGTATACGGATCCGTCGGTTTACGGGAAGAAGCTCTTCCTGCACTATGGCGATCTCGCGGACTCCGTGCAGATGGTGAAGCTGCTGTATGAGCTCCAGCCGGACGAGATCTACAATCTCGGCGCGCAGTCGCACGTGCGGGTGTCGTTCGATATTCCCGAATACACAGGCGACGTGGACGGATTGGGCGCGCAGCGGATCCTGGAGGCGATTCGCGAGGCGGGGCTGGTGAAGAAGTGCCGGTATTATCAGGCGTCGTCGTCGGAGATGTTCGGCAAAGTGCAGGAGGTGCCGCAGACGGAGAAGACGCCGTTCTGGCCGCGTTCGCCGTATGGCTGCGCGAAGGTTTACGCGTATTGGCTGACGGTGAATTATCGCGAGAGCTATAATCTCCACGCGAGCAATGGCATCCTGTTCAATCACGAGTCGCCGCGACGCGGTGAGACGTTCGTGACGCGCAAGATCACGCGGGCGGCGACGCGCATCAAGCTCGGGCTGCAGGACGCGTTGGTGCTCGGCAATCTCGATGCGCGGCGCGACTGGGGTTACGCGAAAGAATACGTCGAGATGATGTGGCTGATGCTGCAGCAGGACAAACCGGACGACTATGTCGTCGCGACCAACGAGACGCACACGGTGAAGGAATTCTGTCAGGAGGCGTTTGGGCTGCTCGGGCTCGACTGGGAGAAATACGTGAAATACGACGCGCGTTATGAGCGTCCGGCGGAGGTCGATCTGTTGATCGGCGATCCGGCGAAGGCGCGCAAACAGCTCAATTGGGAGCCGAAGGTGCGGTTCAAGGATCTCGTGAAGATCATGGTGGAATCGGATTTGAAACTCGCGGAGCGCGAGCTGCAGATCAGCAAGCTGCCGAAGATCGTTTGATTTTATCGCTCATTCCGAGCTACACCCCGGCACGAAACGGACCCAAGGGGCCTGTCTCGTGTCGTGGGTGTTTCGTGGTTTTCAATTCATGAAGCTTTATATCGCTGGACATCAGGGGATGGTCGGATCGGCGCTTGTGCGCCGATTTTCGCGTGAGCCGGACGTGACGATTCTGACGCGCACGCGGCGCGAGGTGGAACTGACGGACCAGGCGGCGGTGGATCATTTTTATGCGACGGAGAAGCCGGACGTGGCGATCATCGCGGCGGCGAAGGTGGGCGGGATCCACGCGAACAACACGTATCCGGCGGAGTTCATTTACGACAATATGATGGTGGCGGCGAATGCGGTGCATTCGGCGTATCGGCATGGCGTGAAGCGGCTGCTGTTTCTGGGCAGCTCGTGCATTTATCCGAAGCATGCACCGCAGCCGATGTCGGAGGATTGTCTGCTGACGAGTCCGCTGGAGCCGACGAACGAAGCGTATGCGATCGCGAAGATCGCGGGGTTGAAGCTGTGCCAGTATTACCGGAAGCAATACGGCGTGCTGTTTCACTCGGCGATGCCGACGAATCTTTACGGGCCGGGAGACAATTATCATCTCCAGAACTCGCACGTGCTGCCGGCGTTGATCCGTAAATTTCACGAGGCGAAGGAAGCGGGGCGGCCGGAAGTGGTGGCATGGGGCACGGGATCGCCGCGGCGGGAATTCCTGCACGTGGACGAACTGGCGGACGCGTGTGCGTTTTTGCTGAAGCTCGAGGATCCGCCGGACTGGATCAACGTGGGCTCGGGCACGGACGTGACGATCAGGGAACTGACGGAGACCGTGGCGCAGGTGACGGGTTTCGGCGGGAAGATCGTGTGGGATGCGTCGAAGCCGGATGGCACGCCGCGGAAGTTGATGGATGTTTCGAAACTGACGCGCCTGGGATGGAGCGCGAAGTTGAGCCTGCGCGAAGGCGTGGAGCGGACGTATCAATCGTATCTGGCGGAGAAGGCGGCGGGGACGTTGCGGGCGTGAGGCGCGGGCCGAAGCCGCGGACGACGACGGCTTGCAGGTGATTCTGGACTCGCGAAGCTTGCGGATCGCGTGCAAGCAGGCTCCTACGTTGCGATACATTCATGAGTGATCCGCTCTCGACCGAGGAAGATGAGTTTGGCGCCCGGAAATCCTTTTGGGATCATCTGCGGGATTTGAGGAAGGCGCTGGTGCGCTCGTTCATCGCGATCGGACTGGCGATGATCGCGTGCCTGCTGCTGTCGCACCGGATCATGCCGATCTTCGAGTATCCGCTGCACAACATCGACAAGTTCCAGGAGCCGAAGCCGACGGTGGCGTTCGAAATCGGCGATACGAAGCTGGGGCCTTACGAAGTGCCGGCGGACGAGTTTGGCCACGTGGAGGGCGGGCTGAAGCAGTTGCGTTACAAGATCGGGGTCGACGAGATCGACGGGAAGAAGGTGGCGACGCTGACCCCGCTCCCGGTGGAGTCGACCATGCCGAGTCTGCGCGTGCGGCTGCTGAACCTCACGCCGGCGGAGGCTTTTTTCATCGCGTTCCGAGTGGCGTTTTACGCGGCGATGATCGTGGCGGCGCCGTTCTGGATTTATTTCATGGGGCAGTTCTTCCTGCCGGCGTTGAGCGTGCGGGAGAAGAAGGTGTTCTTCCAGTGGCTGGGGTGGGGCGTGTTGCTGTTTTTCAGCGGCGTGTTGCTGACGTATTTCTTCCTGCTGCCGCTGGCGCTGAAGGCGTCGGTGGAGTATTCGAACCTGCTGGGGTTCCAGGCGCAGGACTGGCGGGCGGACGCGTATATCAGTTTCGTGTCGAAATTGATCCTGGGGATGGGGCTGGGCTTTCAGTTCCCGGTGGTGGTGCTGCTGCTGGTGAAAATGGGCTTTCTGACGGCGGACCAACTCGCGCACTATCGGCGTCACGTGGTGGTGTTGTCGTTGATTGTCGGGGCGTTGCTGACGACGCCGGAGGTGATCACGCAGGTCTCGATGGCGGTGCCGATGTATATCCTCTACGAGATCAGCATCCTGATTGCGCGGTATTGGGAACGGCAGGACAGGCGGCGGGAGGCGGCGGAGGCGAGGGAAGTCTGAGTTAAAGAACGAGGGCGGGCGTGCCGTTAGACGAGGAGCCGAAAACTCGTCTCATGCCGGACTCTGCCCACGCGACGGTCGATGATGGCGCGCCGCCCGGCCCGGGGCCTTCGTCGTTCGACGCGGCCGCCGATCCGGGGCTGCGCGTGGGGCAGCGCTGGAAGGATCTGACGCTCGAAGGAGAGGTGTCGGGAGTGCCGTGGTGTTTCGTGGCGAATCACGTGGGGTTGATGGAGACGGTGGTGGTGCGCGCGACGCCGATCCATGCGGGGACGGAGTGGCGTCGCGGTGCATGGGAGCGGCTGTGTGCGTTGACGGATTCGAAGGTGGTGCGGTGCATCGAGGCGCACGAGGAGTCGGGCTGGCGGTTTGAGATCACGGCATTGCCGCCGCCGATGACATTGCGCGAGTGGATGGCGGCGCATCGGCCGGGTTTTTCGGACATAGAGAATTTCGTGCGGCAGATCGCGGGCGTGCTCGGGGCGTTGCATGGACACGGTGTGGTGCACCTCAACATCCGGCCGGAATCGATTTTCGTGGATGAGTCGAGGGGCGAACCGGTTTACGTGCTGGGCGGGTTGCAGGAAGCGACGCTTTATACGCAGCCGGAATTGACGCTGGCGGACGTCGATCCGTTCTACGCGCCGCCGGAGGCGATGGGAGTGGAGGAGCATCCGCGGGGGACGGGATTGTGTGCGTGGGATTGGTGGTCGGTGGGGCGGGTGGTGCAGGAGTTTTTGATCGGGAAACACGTGCTGGGCGTGTTGCTCGATCGGGATGTGTCGCGCCCGACGCCGGAGCTGCGCCGGCACGCGGAAGAGTTGTTGAAGGAAACGGAAATCCCGGACGTGAAAGCGGGCGCGCTCGAGTTGACGCAGGTGGATCCGGGGTGCACGGCGTTGCTGCGGGGATTGTTGAGCAGCGCGGTGGACGGGCGGTGGGGACTGGATGCGGTGCAGCGATGGCTGCGGCGGGAAACGGTGCGGGACCACTACGACCTTCCGCGCGGCACGCGGATGTGGAGTTGGAAAGGGCGAATTTTCACGCTGGCGGAGGCGGTGGAGTTTTTCACGCAGGCGAAGCATTGGGCGGAGGGGGAGGACATGCTGTTCCATCCGCAGGAGAAGGAGACGCTCGCGCATTTTCTGAGCGAGGTGCCGGCGCATCGCGAGGATTGGGAGCGGCTGCAGCGCGTGTGCGATCTGGCGGAAGGGAGCGGGTGGGAGCAGTTGCCGATGGTGGCGCGGCGACCGGTGACGGCGGCGGTGGCGTGGTTGGTGCTGGCGGCGGGCGCGGGAGCGCGGCCGACGTTTCGCGTGTGCGGTCACGCGATCGACCTGCCGGGAGTTGGAGAATTGTTGAAGAGCGGCGGCGTCGACAACGGGGTGGCGCTCGTGACGGCGCTGCTGTCGCCGGCGGTGATCGAGGCGGTGGAGCCGCACGATGTGTCGGCGGCGCGGGTCTTGAAGGCGGTCGCGGCGAAAGGAGCGGCGGCGCTGAGGCAGGCATCGGCGATCGGATGGCTGGATGCGGACGATGCGGCGGGGCAGGCGCGGATGCTGGAGCTGTCGCTGTCGAGCGCGGCGGTGTTGCGGGAGAAAGTGGACCTGTTGCGTGCGACGCATGCGACGAACACGAATGCGACGGTCGCGCAGTGGTTTGCGGAGAAGTCGCTGGAGCCGGCGGAGCTGGTGTTGCTGGCCTATGCGGCGGAGGCGCCGGAGCGGCATGGGTTCGTGACGCACGAGGAATGGCGGAGACGCCAGTGCGCGGAATTGCGGGAGCAGGCGGCGGTAATCGGGCGGAAGCTGGCGTGGGCGCGGTTGCGGCGCGTGCTCGGAATCGCGCGGCCGTGGGGCGGGAAGCCGGCGGTGTTTGCGGGGTGGGTGTTGGTGTTGACCGCGGTGGCGGGAGGGCTGGCGCGTTCGGCGGTGCAGCCGGCGGTGGTGGCGGGGGTGTTGTTGGGATCGCGAGCGTGGGTGTGGTGGCGGACGCGCAGGCTGCTGGAGCGTTTCGATACGTTGGCGGAGACGTGGGTGTGGGGCGACGGCTGGCAACGGTGTCGAACGGAGGCGGAGCGCGTGGCGGGAGGCGCGACGGTGCGGGAGTTGAGCGCACAGTTGTGCGAGATCCGCGAACGCGTGGAGAAGCTGACGAAAGGCAAGGGGCCGCCCTTGGCGATCCCCGAGCCGAAGGTGTGGAACGTGAGCGTGGTGCTGGTGGCGGCGGTGTGCGTTGCGCTGGCTGCGCTGGTGCAGCCGCTCGTGCGCGAGCCGCGGAGCGAACCGGAGGCGGAACGTCGGGCGGAGCCGGATGCCGAGGTGCCGCTGGAGCAGACCGTGATCGAAGCGCCGCTGGCGGAGGCGAACTCGCCGGAGGCGTTGCTGGTGACGGGACGCTATGAAGTGGTCGACGACGGATTCGGGCGGCGTCTACGCGGACCGTTGGAGAAATGGAGTTTCCGGCCTTCGCCGCCGGTGCCGCCGTTGAAGGTGGTGGCGCAAGCGCCGGCGTCGGCGGATCAGTCGGCGTTTGCGCGGGTGAGTGCGGCGGTGTTGCTGCACCCGTATCCAAAAAAAGGCATTCACGTTTACCTGGCGGTGCGCGTGCCGACGACGCGCGGATTTGGCGTGATGATTTTCAATGCGCGCGATCGCGAGCTGGCTTCGCGCGACGTGTTGCTGCTGGAAGGAGCTCTCGAACGGGAGACGTGGCATCAGTGGGGCAGGCGGCGGGTGTTTTACCTGGGCGCGCCGGCGGGACTCGAGGCGGAGTTTTCCCTTGCGCCGCCGTGACGAGTTTGCGGCCATGAGCGTTCATCATGATCGCTCCTGAAACCTTTTCCCACATCGAGAACATCAAGAAGCGCGCCGGGCACCTATGGAGGTTTCTTTGACTGCGAACAAAAGCAGCGGGAGATCGAGGCCATGGAGGCCGAGATGGGCGCGCCGACGTTTTGGGATAACAACGAGCGGGCGCAGAAGCACATCTCGAAGCTGAACGGCTTGAAGAATGCCGTGTTGCCGGTCGTCGCGTTTCGCAAGAAAGTCGACGATCTCGACGTGATGGTCGAGCTCGTGGAGACGGCTTCCGAGGGCGAGCGAGAGATGTATCAGCAGGAGCTTGAAGGACAAGTGACGGGCATGGTCAACGAGCTCGACGATCTCGAAATTGCGTCGTTCCTGACCGGGCAGTTCGACAAGAACAACGCGATCCTCTCGATCCAGTCGGGCGCGGGCGGCACGGAGTCCAACGATTGGGCGGACATGCTCTTCCGCATGTATAACCGCTGGGCGGAGCGGCGCGGTTACACGGTCGAAGTGCAGGACGTGCAGCCGGGCGATCAGGCGGGGATCACGAAGGCGACGATGTTGATCAAAGGCGAAAATGCCTACGGCTATGTGAAAGCGGAGCGCGGTGTGCATCGCCTCGTGCGGATCAGTCCGTTCGATTCGAACAAACGGCGGCACACCTCGTTTTGCGCGGTGGACGTGATCGCGGAAGTGAGCGACGAGATCGACCTCGACATCGACGAAAAGGACCTGCGGATCGACGTATATCGCTCGTCGGGCAAGGGTGGTCAGGGCGTCAACACGACGGACTCGGCGGTGCGCATCACGCACATCCCGAGCGGAATCGTGGTGGTGTGCCAAAACGAACGTTCGCAGCTCAAGAACAAGGCGGCGGCGATGAACGTGTTGAAAGCGCGCTTGTATGAGAAAAAGCAGGACGAGCAGCGCGCGGAGATGGACAAATTCTACGGCGAAAAAGGCGAGATCGGCTGGGGCGCGCAGATTCGCAGCTATGTGTTGCAGCCTTACCAGATGGTGAAGGATTTGCGCACGGGCGTGAGCACGAGCGACACGCAAGGCGTGCTCGACGGCGATCTCGACCGGTTCGTGAACGCGTGGCTGCGCGCGGGATGTCCGCGGCATCGCAACAAGGACATCCAGATGGACGAGTAAGGGCGGGAAATGCTGAAACGCTGAAAGGCTGAAAAGAGCTCCTCCGATGTCGCTTACCTACGAGACCATTCGCGCGGCGCTGGCGGAGCAGCCATTGTTCGAGGACAAGACGTGGCAGCTTTCGCCGGAGGCGTGGCCGTTGTCGAAGGAGCAGGTGACGCAGCTCGAGGCGATCGGGGCGGCGTGTCTCGAGTTTCACCAGGCGTTGGAGACGCTCTACCTGCGCGCGGCGGGCGGGAAGAATCTGTTGCGCAACAAGCCGCTCGTCGCGCCGTGGGTCGTGGAGTATCTCGATCGCGGCAAGCCGACGAAGCTGGTGGAGCACGCGCGCGACCCGCGGAATCGCGGGATGCTGCCGACGGTGTTGCGGCCGGACTTGTTGCTCACGGAGGACGGGTGGGCGTTGACGGAGCTGGATTCGGTGCCGGGCGGAATCGGGCTGACGGCGTTTCTGAACCGGTTGTATGGCGCGCAAGGCGGCGTGGTCGGCGAAGGCGATGCGATGGTGCGAAATTTCCATGCATCGCTGGCGGCGTTGAAGCCCGACACGGAGAATCCGCTCATCGCGCTCGCGGTGAGTGACGAGGCGGCGACGTATCGGCCGGAGATGCAATGGCTGGCGCACCAACTGCAGTTGTTGGGGAAGCGGGTGTTTTGCGTGGAGCCGGAGGCGTTGTTTCCGCTTGGGGCGCAGTTGTGCATCGACGTCGATGGCAATCCGGAGAAGGTCGACGTGCTGTATCGGTTCTTCGAGATGTTCGACGTCGAGAACATTCGCACGGCGAAGTTCATTTTCGAGGCGTGGAGCGCGGGAGAGATCGCGATCGCGCCGCCGATGCGGCACTTCCAGGAGGAGAAGCTGGCGCTGGCGTTGTTTCACCATCACCTGCTGCAGGACTTTTGGAAGGAGACGCTGAGCGGGCGCGCGTGGAAGTTGTTGCACGGATTGATCCCGGCGTCGTGGGTGATGGATCCGGCGCCCTTGCCGCCGGGCGCGGTGCTCGACGGGCCGAAGGCGGGCGGACGAGCGCTAAACGACTGGCGCGATCTCGCGGGGGCGTCGCAGAAGGAGCGCGACCTGATCATCAAAGTGAGCGGGTATCACGAGACCGCGTGGGGTGCGCGCAGCGTGGTGCTGGGGAGCGATTGTTCGCGGGAAGAATGGCAGCAGGGCGTGGAGCGCGCGGTCGAGATGGCGGCGACGAACCTGCACGTGTTGCAAACGTATCGGAAACCGAAGCGGATCGAGCATCCGGTGTTCGAAAAGGGTGCGGAAGCGACGGGAGTGGCGAAGGCCGTGCCGGGGCGGCTGCGGCTGTGCCCGTATTATTTCGTGATCGGCGGACAGGCGCGGCTATCGGGAGCGCTGGCGACGTTTTGTCCGCCGGACAAGAAGATCATCCACGGGATGCAGGACGCGGCGTTATTGCCGGCGCGGGTGGTGATCGCGGACGGGGTTTGACGCGGGACTGAGATCCTTCGCCGAAACTCCGGCGAGCGAGACGTCAGACGCGTGCCGGTGAGGGCATGCGCACACACCGACGGCGGAGGGGTGGCCGCCGTCGGTGTGGAGAAAGGAACGCCGATCAGGCGGCGGCGTTTTTGTCGGTGCCGGGCTTGGCGGCGTCGGCTGCGGCGGCGTTCTTCGCGAGGGTGGCGAAGAAGTTGTCGCGGCGTTCGCGGGCGACTTTCACGTCCTTCGTGCCGAGGGAGCGACGGATGCGTTCCTTCGTAAACGGGGTGGGGTGGATCGTGTAGTGGAGGAACCAAGTGCCGTGGTTATCCCACAGGTGATGGTTCGGGTTCTCGGGGTCGACGCGAAGGCCGGGGAGTTTGGCTAGGGGGGACATGATGCGTGAGTTCGGGTTGAGCTTCGCGCATCAGGGAGGAAAACAAAAAACCGACCCAAGGCATCAGGTCGGTCTCTCATCTTCGGGAGCGTTCTTGGTTCGCCCCTCTTGCGAGTGGCGCACATCCGAGGTTTCCCTCGATCCACCGTGGCCGCTCCCGGCCCGGTTGGCGGAATCGACTTGTTAAGGCCGACTCGTTCCTGATGCGACAACGAGCGTGGTGTTCGAAAAACGTGCGTCCAGACTATTTTTTAAAATTTTGCGAAGAGTCGCCTGGGAAGGGAATACAGGGGAAACCCCGGTTTGTTGGGATCTGCTACGAGGGCGACGGAAGCCTCACGGGTGGCGGTGATCGCGTTCGTAGTGTTCGCGGAGAGCGTCGCGGCCGAAGTCGTTTTTGAAATCGCGGAACGTGGTGTGGATGTGGTTCGCGTTGTTCTGGGTGTTGTCGAATTCGATGAGAAAGGTGGGGCCTTGGATGCGGTAGTAGTTGGATTCGCCGCGTTCGAAGCCGCCGGCCCAAGCGAAGGTGATATGGTCGATGCCGGCCTGCTCGATTTCGGCGAAGGTTTCGGTGGAGATGTCGGGACGCCAGCGGTCGATGTAGACTTTGAGCAGCGCGATGAGTTGAGCGCGCTGGTCGGCGGTCATCTGCGCGACGGGGAGGCCGGCGGGGGAGAGGGGGGAGACTTCGCGGTCGTTGCCGGTGATGATGTCGTAGGGCGCACGGTTGCTGAAGACGGCGATTTTGCGCTGGGCGGGGTCGAGGGATTTTACGAGGTCGCGGGCGAGGTCGTCTTCGTCCTGGAGGATGCGGAGGCCTTTCTTCGGGCCGTGGGGCACCTCGGCGGGATTCGAACCCATGAAGGAAGGTGCGAAGTGGATGTGATCGGAGTCGGGGAGCGTGAAGTTGAAGGAGAGGTGGTGGCCTTCGAAGCGCCAACCCCAGGGGGCGTCGGTGACGGGGCCGCCGAAAATCGTGAGGTAGTAGAGGCCGGGATCGCGGCGGAGCGCGCCGCCCTCGAGTTCGCGCAGCACGTCTTCGAGTGCGATGATGGCTTCGGCTTTGGCGGCGCCGCGGGCGCTGAGGCCGGTGCGGAGGAGCGCGATGGCGAGGTCTTTTTGCGCCGGGGACATTTCCTTGAGGGGGAGTCCCTGGCGCGAGCGGGGGACGAAGTGCCAGTTTTCGCGTTCGCGGTCGTCGAAGGAGAAAACCGCTTTCTTCTGCTGCGCGGGCGTGAGCGAGGAGAGGAAGGCGTTGGCGGCGGCGAGCATGTGAGAGGTGGGCGCGTGCGCGTGAGCCGCGGCGGAGCAGAGGAGCGCGAGGGTGAGAGCCGAAAACCGACGGAAGGGGCGGGGCATGCGGAGATTGACGGCTGCGAACCGACGAGGGTGCGGGGGCGTCAGGGACCTTTCGCGTCGAACTCGGATTGAAGCACCTCGGCGACGGCGGAGTCGAGGGCGCTCATCGTGACGGGTTTGACGATGTGGCTGTCGAAACCGGCGGCGGACGAGCGAACGCGGTCGTCTTCCGCGCCGTAGCCGCTGAGGGCGATGCTGCGGAGGTGGGGCTGTTGCGCCCGCAGGTCGCGGAGGAGCGAGTAGCCGTCGCAGTCGGGCAGGCCGATGTCGGAGATGACGAGGGAGAAGGTGGCGTGGTTGGCGGCTTCGCGGGCGGCGGCGGCGGAGGCGGCGAGCGCGACCTGATGGCCGCGGCGTTTGAGGAGGACGCCGAGGCTCTCGCGGGTGGCGGCGTGGTCTTCGACGACGAGGATGCGTTTTCCGCGCGGCAGAGCGGGGCGAGGAAGAGCGGGGACGGTGGCGCCATCGTCGTTGCGCGGAGCGGAAGGCGAGGGGATGTGAACGGGCAGGTCGACGCTGAATGTGGCGCCGCGCTGGTGGCCTTCGCTGGTGGCGTGGATGCGACCGCGGTGCATTTCGACGAGACGCTGCGTGATCGCGAGGCCGAGACCGAGACCGCCGAAGCGGAAGGTGCTGCCGGGTTTGGCGTGTTCGCCTTGCGCGAAGGCGTCGAAAATTTTCGGGAGATCTTCGGCGCTGATGCCGAGGCCGCTGTCGCGAATGGCGATCGAGACGCGCTGGCCCGTGGCTGCGGCGGTGACCCAGATGCGTCCGCCGTGCGGCGTGAATTTGACCGCGTTTTTCAGGACGTTCCAAAACACCTGTTGCAGGCGAACGGCGTCGGCGCGGACGTGGACGGGGTCGGGCGGAAGCGAGACGGAGAGCTGTAGTTGTTTTCCGGTTACGTCGGCGTCGACGGTGGCGAGCGCGTCGCGAATCACATCCTGCAAGACGACGTCGCGCAGTTCGAGCAGGAGTTTGCCGTGGGCGACGCGCGAGAGGTCGAGGAGATCGTCGATGAGGCGGGCCTCGAGCTGCACGTTGTTGCGAATCGTGGCGAACTGTTCGCGGATTTCGGCGGGGAGAGTGGCGTCTTCGGCGGCTTCGCTGGCGAGGAGGAGGACGGGATTCAGCGGCGTGCGGAGTTCGTGCGAGAGGGCGGCGAGGAAATCGTCGCGCGAGCGCGCGGCTTCGACGGCTTCGTCGCGGGCGCGTTCGAGTTCGAGTTGGGCCTGGCGGCGCTCGGTGATGTCGGTGCTGACGGCGATGAAACCGATGACGCGGCCGGAGTCGTCGTGCTCCGGCACGTAGGAGGCGTGCAGCCAGCGCGAACCGTGTTCGGGCGGGCTTTGGATTTCGAAATCCACGCGGTCGCCGGCGAGGGCTTTTTCCATCATCGGCCGGGCGCGCGCGAAGTAGGCGGAGCCGAGAAGGGCTTCGACGTGCTGGCCCTGCAGTTCCTCGGGGGATTTTTTGTAGCGTTCGGCGAGGCGGCGGTTGGCGAAGCGGATGCGGAAGTCGCGATCGAAGTGTGCGATGTTGACGGAGACGTGGTCGCTCACGAGCCGGAGCTGCGCTTCCTTTTCCTCGATTTTGCGGGAGGCTTCGCGCGAGGCGGTGACGTCGCGCGAGACGCAGAGGAGTTTTGCGGGCTGCTGATTGGAGCCGAGGATCGGCGTGAGAATGACGTCCCACCATTTCGGAACGCCGGATTTGGTGCGGCCGAGGCCGGAGAATTGGGCGATGCGGCCGGCGCGCGCTTCGGCGACGGCGGCGTGGGCGGCGGCTTCGTGTTCGGATTCGCGCCAGAAGGAAGGCCAGGACAAATCGGGCAGCGAAGACAGGTGCTCGAGCTCGAGCATGCGTTTGCCGGGCTCGTTGATCCAGAGCAGGCGGCCGTCGAGATCGAGAACGGTCACGCAGTCGGTGTGCGCGGAGATGATGCTGCGGAGGAACGCTTCGCTTTCGGCGAGGGCTTTTTGGGCGCGGGTGCGCTCGGCGACCTCGTGGCGGGATTTGGCGAGTTCGCGGGCGAGCGCTTCGTTGCGCTCGGCGAGGAGCAGATTCTGGCGATCGATCTGGCGGTGGAGCCGGGCTTGGGCGATCGCGTTGGCGACGGTTTGGCGGAGGCGGAGCGGGGTGAGGCCGTTTTTGTCGACGTAGTCGTGCGCGCCGCTTTTGAGCGCGTCGACGGCGACCTGGGTTTCGCCGCTGGCGGTGAGCATCACGACGCCGAACGCGTGGCGGCCGTGGGCGCCGAGGAGTTGTTGCAGGAGCGAGAGGCCGTCGCCGTCGGGGAGGTTATAGTCGAGGAGAACGCAGTCGGGATTGTCGAAGGCGGCGCGTTGGCGGGCTTCGGCGAGATTGGCGGCTTCGCTGATGGCGAAGGCGTCGGGCGAATCCTTCGTGAGGTAGCGACGGAACGTCAGCCGGTCTTCCGCGGAGTCGTCGATCAGCAGCACCCGCGGGGGCTGCGAGGCAGCTTGTGCCGTCGGCGGCATCGAAAAGCCTACGCGGCGTGCGAGCGCTCGCTGCCGGGGAGCTGCGCCGACCGGAGCCAATAGGAGCTGAGCTGCTCGACGGAATGTTTGAAGACCGGATAGTCCATGCCCTTCACGTGGTAGGAGTTGGCGCCGTTCTCGTAGCACCACGTGATGTCGTTCTGGCTGCTGGAGGTGGAGAAAATGACGACGGGGATGCGCTTGGTGGCGTCGCGGCGGCGGAGTTCCTTGAGAATCGTGCGGCCGTCGGGGCCGGGGAGATTCAGATCGAGGACGATGAGCGCGGGCAGTTGTCCCCAGCTCGGGTGCTGCTGCCACTCGTCGAGCAAGCGATACGTCTGTTCCGCGCGGCTGCAGCGGTGGAGGCCGACGGGGGCTTCGCTGCGGAGGAGGATTCGTTCCATCGCGGCGAAGTCCTCGTCGCTATCTTCGACGATCAGAATGGACGGTTTCTGGGAGGCGATGGGACTCACGACGCGGACGTTGGGGCGAGGGTAAAGAGAACGCGAGTTCCCACCTGTGGTTCCGACTCGACCCAAATCCGTCCGCCGTGGCGTTCGATCAGTTTCTGGACGATGGTGAGGCCGGCGCCGGTGCCGCCGCCGAAGTCGTCGCGGCCATGCAGGCGTTTGAAGATGCGGAAGATAACGTCAAAGTGCTCGCGCGGGATGCCGATGCCGTTGTCGGCGACGTAGAGGGTCGGCGGTTCGCCGGAGCGGGTGGAATCGAGGTAGCCGATTTCGACCCATTTGGAGGGCTTGTCGTTGTAGCGGATGGCGTTGGCGACGAGGTTGGCGAAGATTTCGGCGATGAGGTCGGCATCGCCCTGCACGGTGGGCAGGAGGCGGGGAATGCGGATGTCGACGCCGCTGGACTGACGGAGCGAGGAGAGGAGATCGAGGGCGTCGTCGAGGGCTGTATTCAGATTTACGGGACGGGACGTCATCTCGGAGCGGCTCAGGCGCGAGAATTTGAGCAGGGCGTCGAGCAGCGATTCCATGCGCTTGGTGAGACGCGAGATCGTCTGGAGGTGCGAGATGCCGTCGGCGTTGAGCTCCTTCGCGCAATCTTCGAGGACGAATTGGGAGAAGTTGTGGATGCCGCGCAGCGGTTCCTTGAGATCGTGGGAAGCGATGTAGGCGAAGGCGTCGAGCTGGCGGTTGCGCTCGGCGAGCTGGTCGTTGAGGCGGGCGAGTTCCTGGGCGCGACGGGAGAAGACCTCGTGATAGGTGTGGCGGATGCGCCGGGCGGCCTCGATTTCGGTGTCGGTCCAGGCGTCGGAGTGGCCGCGCACTTCCTGTTGCCAGAGGGCGAAGGATTTCCGCGGCGTGAGGCGCTCGCCGAGCGGGCCGGCGACGACCGGTTTGGTGGGATCGCCGGCCCAGTTGACGGTCTTGAGAACCTCCTCGCGAAACCACAGCACGCAGGAAAATGGATCGCGGGAAAGGACGGCGACGAGGAGGCCGGCGACGCCGGGGGCATGGGCGGCGAGGGCCGGCGCGGTTTCGGCGAGGCGATCGCTGGCCCAGATGTTTTCGGAAACGGTTTTGGCCACGGCGTGGGCGAGGGCGCGAAGTTGGGGTTCGTCGGGGGTTTGGCCGACCCGATGGATCTGGGTGCCGGTGACGACGGCGGCGCCGACGGCGCGGAGGCCGCCGATCGTGGTGGCGTCGGCGAGGGCGCGGCCGAAGTCGGCTTCGCGGGCGATCGCTTCCTCCAGCGCGCGATGCTGCTCGTGCAAATGCAGGGCGTAGTCGTGGTCTTCGGCGGCTTCGCGACCGGCGACGAGAAACGAAAGGGTGTGGGCGAGAAACTCGCAGGCCATGCGCAGCGTGTGCGGCACGTAGCGGGCGGAGTAGTGGTGGCAGGCGAAGAGGCCCCAGAGGCGATCGTCGATGACGATCGAGATGGAGAGCGAGGCGAACACGCCCATGTTTTGGAGGTATTCGACGTGAATCGGCGACACGGAGCGCGTGACGCTGTAGCTCATGTCGAGCGGCTCGCGGGTGTCGGGGCGGAGCGTTGGCTGGATGGCGATGGGCGCGTAGCGGAGGTCGGGAATGAGGCGGAGTTTCGAGCGTTTGAAAAGTTCGCGTGCCTGCTTCGGGATGTCGGAGGCGGGGTAATGCAGGCCGAGGAAGGCTTCGAGGTCGTCGCGTTTGGCTTCGGCGATGACGTGGCCGGAGAGATCTTCGGCGAAGCGATAGACCATCACGCGATCGAAGCCGATGAAGCTGCGGACGTGTTCGGCGGCGAGCTGGCAGAAATCGACGACGGAGAGATCGCCGTGGAGCGCGGCGAGGGTGTTTTTCAGCGCGGAGAAAACCTCCTGGTGATGCAGCGCGGGGCGGTCGGGCCAATCTTCGAGTTCCAGGATGAGGGCGCCCTTGTAGCGATGGATGATGGCTTCGGTCGGGCGTGGAGCGCGGGCGAAGTGGAGGGGCGGGAGATATTGCGGGACGGCTTCGAGCGAGAGCGGAAGGACGCGGGCTTGGAGGTAGGCGAGATCTTCGGCGGAGATGAAGCGGGCGAGGGGGGCGCCGAGAATTTCGGAGTGGGGAAGGCCGAGTTTTTCGGTGGTGTTGAGGCTCGCTTGGATGATGGTGAGATCAGGCTCGCGGAGCACGAGCATCGCGGCGTGAGGCTGGATCGAGCCGGGAATGTGGATGGGTTCGCGATCGCAGTTCGTGAGATCGACGGTTTGGGGTGTCACCGGTTCAGCCATTGAGCGAAGGAGTGAAAGGTGTTGCGAGCGGCGGCGATGGCGCGGGTGTCGAAGTCGGAGGATGCGTTCGTGCTTTGTTGTTCAGCCCATTGTCCGAATTCGCGCCAGCGGGTCGCGGTGTGGGGGCCGTAGCCGTGGAAGAATCTTCCGCCCGTTTCGGGGGTGAGTCCGAGGGTCGATGCGAAATGTTTCGAGATGAACTGTCCGCCGAGCGTGGAGCCTTCGAGGACGTAGAGGCAGCCCACCGCGGCGGCATGGCTGTCGATCGCCGGTAGCGCGGCGGCGCGAGGGAGTGCGTCGAGGTCGGGGTCGGTCGCGCCGAGCGTGCGAAGGTCGTGACGGGCGAGAGGGGCTTTGCGGCGGGCGGTGAAATCGAAGCCGAGCGCGGGCCAGTCGAGGGCGTCGGCGAGGCGTTGTTCGAGAGGTTCGTGAAGAGTGAAGAAGCGGATTAGCAAGCGGCGGTAGTCTTCCTTGGTCCGCACTTGCTCGAAGAGGTTCAGGTTTTGCTCGAGGGCGGTGTGGGCGTCCGCGGTTTCGGATTTCAGGAGGGAGAGCAGACGCATGAGGGATATATCCGGGGAAAACAAAAAGCCCGGCGAGGAACGCCGGGCTTCGGGTGGAAGCGTTTATGTTTAGCTAAGCGTGACGCCCTTGGCTTGGGCGGCGCGGAGGAGGGCGTCGGCCATGTCGCTGGGCGTCGCGGCGACCTCGATGCCGCATTCCTTGAAGACGGCGATCTTGGCGGCGGCGGTGTCTTCGGCGCCGCCGACGATCGCGCCGGCGTGACCCATGCGGCGACCGGCGGGAGCGGTGGCACCGGCGATGAAACCGGCGACGGGCTTCTTGCAGTTGTCGCGGATCCAACGCGCGGCTTCGACTTCGGCGCTACCGCCGATTTCGCCGATCATGATGATACCGTGGGTGTCGGGGTCTTCGTTGAAGAGCTTGATGACATCGAGGTGTGAGGTGCCGTTGACGGGGTCGCCGCCGATGCCGACGGACGTGCTCTGGCCGATGCCTTTTTGCGTGAGCTGGTAAACGGCTTCGTAAGTGAGGGTGCCGGAGCGCGAGACGACGCCGACGTGGCCCTTCTTGTGAATGTAGCCGGGAGCGATGCCGATGCGGCAACCGCCTTTCGAGTCCTTGCCGGGGCCGGGAGTGACGAGGCCGGGGCAGTTGGGGCCGATGAGGCGCGTGCGTTTGCCCTGCATGACGCGTTTTACGCGGACCATGTCCTTGATCGGAATGCCCTCGGTGATGGCGACGGCGAGATCGAGGTCGGCTTCGACGCATTCGAGGATCGCATCGGCGGCGAAAGGCGGCGGGACGAAGATCGCGGAGACGGTGGCGCCGGTGGCGGCTTTGGCTTCCGCGACGGTGTTGAAGATCGGAACCTTGAACGTGCTGTATTCGAAGAACTGGCCGCCTTTACCGGGCGTGACGCCGGCGACGATGCCGGAGCCGTAATCGAGGGAGAGCTTGGCGTGACGGCCGCCGAAGTCGCCCGTGATGCCTTGGACAAGGACCTTGGTGGCGGGTGTGACGAGGATGGACATTTTAGGGCCGCGCGAAGCGCGGAGTTTAAGATGAAAGTTTAGGTTGAAGGAGTGGCTTCGACGGCGGGTGGTTAAGCCACCAGCTTGACGATCTTTTGGGCGGCGTCGGCCATCGAGGTGCCGCTCGTGATGGTGAGGCCGGAGTCGTCGAGCGTCTGGCGGCCCATGTGGGCGTTGTTGCCTTCGAGGCGGACGACGAGCGGAAGTTTGAGGCCGACCTCCTTGACCGCTTCGACGATGCCGGTGGCGATCACGTTGCAGTCCATGATGCCGCCGAAGATGTTGACGAAGATCCCCTTCACGTTGGGGTCGCCGAGGATGATCTTGAAGGCGGCGACGACTTGGTCCTTCGAGGCGCCGCCGCCGACGTCGAGGAAGTTGGCGGGTTCGCCGCCGTAGTGCTTGATGATGTCCATCGTCGCCATGGCGAGGCCGGCGCCGTTGACGAGGCAGGCGATGTTGCCGTCGAGGGCGATGTAGCTGAGGGAGAATTTCGAAGCTTCGATTTCCTTCGGGTCTTCCTCGTTGAGGTCGCGGAGGGCGACGATTTCGGGGTGGCGGAAGAGGGCGTTGTCGTCGAAGGAGACCTTCGCGTCGAGCGCGAGGACCTCGCCGGTGGGCGTGGTGATGAGCGGGTTGACCTCGACCATGGAGGCGTCGGTTTCCCAGAACATCTTGTAGAGATTACGGACGAGCTTGGTGGCGTTCTTCGCTTCGGCGCCGGTGAAGCCGAGGGCGAAGATGATTTGGCGCACCTGGAAGTCGGCGAGGCCGTAGGCGGGGTCGACGAAGACCTTCACGATCTTCTCGGGCGTTTCATGGGCGACCTTCTCGATTTCGACGCCACCTTCGGTGGAGGCGACGATGACGGGGCGCGAGGTGGCGCGGTCGAGGAGGATGGCGAGGTAGTATTCCTTTTTGATGTCGCTCGCGACGGTGAAGTAGACCGTCTGGACCTTACGGCCGGCGGGGCCGGTTTGGAGTGTGACGAGCGTGTTGCCGAGCATGTGCGCGGCGGTGGCTTTCGCGTCGGTCTTGGTCTTGCAGTATTTCACGCCGCCCTTGAAGCCGTCGGTGAACGTGCCTTTGCCGCGTCCACCGGCGTGGATCTGGGATTTCACCATCGTGGGGCCTTCCGGCAGACCGCCGAGAGCGGTGTCGAACTCGGCCACGGATTTTGCGGGTGCGCCGGCCGGAATCGGCACGCCATATTTTTCGAAGAGCGCTTTCGCCTGATACTCGTGGATGTTCATGAAAATGAAAGGGCCCATTCAGCGGCAGCAGGGAGAATTTGGCACGCTCAAAAAACGCGTGGTTTTTCCGATAGCGGATGAGGCGCTGTGCCCGGGGTTGCCTTTCGCTTGGCGGGTCACACGCTGCGGGCGCATGCAAGCTCACGAGGTAATGCGGGAAGTGTTGAAGCGCACGAGCGCCAAGCAGATCGCGGCTGACATGGGCCTGTCGTTGTCGCTGATCTACAAATGGGCCGAGCCGCCGGAGCCGGAGAGTGGTGCGACGGCGAGCAGCCCGCTGGATCGGGTGGGGCAACTGGTGCGAATCACGCATGATGTCCGCGTGGCGCAATGGGTCTGCGAACAGGCGGATGGTTTTTATATTCGGAATCCTCACAACCTGCCGGCGGGCGGGCCGTTGATTCCGGTGACGAACGACATCGTGCAGGAGTTTGCCGACATGCTGGCGACGATCGCGACGGCGGCGGCGGACGACACGGTCACGAAGGACGAGGCGAAGAAGATCCGTGCGCGGTGGGAGGAGTTGAAAAGTGTGACGGAAGGCTTCGTGCGTGCGGCGGAGGCGGGGACGTTTGGTCCGCAAGCGGCGAAGGGGCAGGAGGGGGAAAAGAAAAACTGAAGTCGGAAGGGAGAAGTGCCCCCCGACGCGTCGGGGTGGGGTCTTTCTGCGCCGGGCCGTCAGGGAGAAAACGTGTAGCTGAGGGTGACGGCGGTGTGATTGCCGGCGTCGGGGTTTTTGTATTTCGGCGCGGTGCCTTGCTTGAAGAAATGGTTGCGGCCGAGGGAGTGGGTGAGGCCGAGGGCGAGTTGTGAGCGGGCGGTGAGGGTGACGGGGATGCGGGCGCCGAGCGTGTAGTAATCGCCCCAGTTTTTGGTCGGTGGGGAGGCGTCGGCGACGTTGTCCCATTTGAACGTGCCGGCGGTCGCGAGGAATTCGATCGTGGTGCCGAGTCGTTTGAGGGGGAGGGCGAAGGCGGCGGAGATTTCCCACGTGGCGCCTTCGAGCGTGACGTCGTAGTAGAGGGCGGGGGTGAGGCGGATGCCGGCGACGTGGACGTTGACCGCGAGGCTGGGTTCGAAGGTGAGCGAAGGCCGGTCGGCGCGGCGATCGGCGTCGGGATACGTGTAGAGCCAGAAGCCGGGCACGACGTCGAGGGTGCGGGCGTCGTTGGAAATTGAATACGTGCCGTAGACATCGAATTCCGGATCGGCGCGGCCGCGTCCGCGGTCAGAAAACGCCGCGCTGCTCCAGAGGCCGGCGGCGAACGCGCCGCGCGAATAGTCGAGCGAAGGCTGGAAGGCGGCGCCGGCGACGCGTGTGCCGCGAAACAGGTATTCCGAGGCGAACGCCGGGGTGACGGACCAGGTGCCTTCGTCGTTCGTCGCGAAGACCGTGGGAGCGAATGCGCTGGAAAAAGCGGTGAGCGAGAGGAGCAAACGAGGGAATTTCATGCGCGAAGGAGCGGCGAGGAGGGCGAACGTTGTCGATCGTCGGCGTCCGCCGCAACTGAAGGCGAAGGGCGTTAACGAGCGATATGACACGCGGCTTCGCGGGTTTGGCGAAGCTGGCAAGCGAACTGCTAAGAGCCGGTTGGGTTTCGCTGATCCGGCCGCGCCGGACGCGGTGTGATCCACACTGCAACCTACCAATACAAACTATGATCAAGAATACCTCCAAGCTTGCCGGCTGGGCCGTTTCCTCGCTGGCCCTGGTCGCGACTACCTTCGCCGACGTGAAGGTGAACGAAAACATCAGTGTCAATGGCTACGCCGTGGGCGCGGTCACGTCGACGGACTGGGACGGTGGCCCGACCGAGGAGACCTACCTCGACTCCGGCGTGAACAGCTTCGACGCCGTCAAACTCGGCGTCCTCGCCACGGCCGGCCAGGTCAGTGCCTATGGCAGCGTGTTGTATCTTCCGGGTGCCTCCAACGAGGCGGGCTTGCTGGAAGCCTATGCGACGTTCGATGCGGGCGGCGGCTTCTCGATCACGGGCGGAAAGTTTCTGAGTTATCTCGGCTTTGAAGCGTTCGACGCCCCGAACATGACGCAGCTCAGCTACGGTCTGACCAGCGGCATCCCGGCCTATCACACCGGTCTGAAGCTCGACTACTCGGGCGAAGGGTTCGCGCTGGGCATCGCCGTCGTCGACTCGATCTTCAATCACCCGACGAAGAACGTCTTCTTCGAAGGCGATCGCGAATACGGCGACGACGTCGGCGTGGAAGTGATGGTCTCCTACACGGGCATCGAAAAGTTGACGCTCTTCGCCGGCATCGCCGCGGAAGAGGACGAGCACACCAACACCGATATCTTCGTGTTCGACCTGTGGGCGAGCTACGCGATCAGCGACAAGGTCACGATCGCCGGTGAGTTCGCGATCAACGAAGACGTGGCCACCACCTGGCTCGCGTTCCTCTCCTACCAGTTCAACGACAAGGTCTCGACGATCTTCCGCATCAGCGGCGCCGACTACGATGCCGGCGGCAACGACACCAAGTGGACGATCTCCCCGACCTACACGATCAACGACAACCTCGCGCTTCGCGCGGAGTTCTCGCTCGGTGAAGGCGACAGCGGTGACTACACCTTCTGGGGCGGCCAGGTCGTGTTTAAGTTCTGATTCTCCGCGGACCGGCGCGTGCCGGTCCGCGACTGGTTTCCCCCGGCGTCGCGTCGTGTGACGCGGCGCCGCTCTCACCCCACATTTTCTCCTTCTTCATCTCCCCGCGGAGGTGCCTGGCCACTGCCGTGCCCGGACGCCGCCGCCCAAGCCCGCAATCCTCAGTCATGATCAAGAAAACCACCCAACTCCTCGGCGTCGGAGCTCTCGCTCTGGGCGCTTTGCTCGGTTCCGCTCGCGCGGCCGACACCGTCAAGGTCGGCGTTCTTCACTCCCTTAGCGGCACGATGGCGATCAGCGAAAAATCGCTGCGCGACGTGCTGCTGTTCACGTTTGACGAGATCAACGCCAAGGGCGGCGTGCTCGGCAAAAAGATCGAACCGGTCGTCGTCGACGGCGCGTCGAACTGGCCGCTGTTCGCCGAAAAGGCGAAGCAACTTCTCGAGCAAGACAAGGTCGCCGTGACCTTCGGTTGCTGGACGTCGGTGTCGCGCAAATCGGTGCTGCCGGTGTTCGAGAAGAACAACGGTCTGCTCTTCTATCCCGTGCAATACGAGGGTGAGGAAGAATCGCAGAACGTCGCCTACACCGCCGAAGCGGTGAACCAGCAGGCGACGCCGGCGGTCGACTACTACCTGGCCGAAGGCAAAAAGAAGTTCTACCTGCTCGGCACGGATTACGTTTATCCGCAGACCACGAATCTCGTGCTGCTCGAATATCTCCTCAGCAAGGGCGTGCCGCTCGAGAACATCGGCGGCGGCTATCGCAAGGACGATTCCGGCAAGATCATCTCGGCCGGCAAATATACGCCCTTCGGCCACACCGACTACCAGCAGATCGTGGCGGAAATCAAGCAGTTCGCGGCGTCCGGCGACGCGTGCGTGATCTCGACGCTCAACGGCGACACGAACGTTCCGTTCTTCAAGGAATACGCGGCCGCGGGTCTCACCGCGGAAGACTGCCCGGTGGTTTCGTTCTCGATCTCGGAAGACGAGTTCCGCGGTCTGCCGGCCGATCAGCTCGTCGGCCAGCTCGGTTGCTGGACCTACTTCCAGTCGCTCGACACGCCGGCGAACAAGGAATTCGTGGCGAACTTCCAGAAGTGGCTGAAGGCGACGAACGTTCCCGGCATCGAAAAGGAAGGCCGCGTCACCTGCTCGCCGATGGTGCTGAGCTACGTCGGTGTTTACCTCTGGAAAGCCGCGGTGGAAAAGGCGGGCACGTTCGACGTCGACGCGGTGCGCGAGGCGTGGAAGAGCGGCATCTCGTTCGACGGTCCCGGCGGCAAGGTCACGACCCAGCCCAACATGCACCTCACGAAGAACGTCTACATCGGCGAGACCCGCGCGGATGGTCAGTTCAAGATCGTGAAGTCCTTCGAGAACGTTTACGGCGAGCCTTGGCTCAAGGGTAAGTTCAAGTAAGCGAACCTGCTTTCGTCCTACGCGCCGCCGCGGGTTCGCTCGCGGCGGCAGCGATGACGGAAAGAGGTCGGCGGGGCGGTAAGCCGTTCTGCTTCGAGGGCACAGTTGGCCCGCTGATTGCTAATCGCGGGGCGGGTTCTTCGAGGGACCCGCTCCTTTCTTTTCACGATAGAAGATCAAATCTAAGTCTAAGTGTCTTTCACCGTTCGCTTTCTATTCTGCCTCCTGCTCCTGAGCGCTTCGGCCTTCGCGGCCGAGAGCGTGGCGCGCCAGACGATCGCGCGCGCGGCGCTCGCGGACGGCACGCAAGAACGTATTCAGATTATCAACACGCTGGTGGGCGAGGGCGACGAGGCGATCGCGCCGTTGCTCTCGGCGTGGCGCGAGGACGCGCTGTTTATTTACGCGCCCGCCGGCGGCGAGCGGATCGTCGTCCAGCTCGGCGGGGCGAAGGATGCGGCAGGCGCGCAGGCGGCGACGCGCGTCGACACGGGCGAACCGCTGGTCGACGCGAGCGGGCAGCCGATGCGGCTGGCGGCGTCGAGCTTGAAGGCGGTGGAGCACACGTCGGCGCTGCGGCGCGCGTTCAAGGCGGTGCTCGACGTCGCCGATCTGGCGAACCCCGACCTGACGCGCCGGATTCGCGCGATCCAGGGTTTCGGTCTGGGACAGCAGGTCGACAAGTTGCCGGCGCTCGAAGCACGGGCGAAAATTGAAAAGGAGCCGAAGGCGCAGCTCGCATTGCGCGAGGCGATCGCGTTGATCGGGCTGAAGAGTTCCGACGATGCGGTGAAACTCGCGGCGCTGCGCGAACTGCGCGAGCTGCACACGATCGCGAGTCTGGATGCGTTGAAGGCGACGCACAAAGCGGCGGTGGCGGAGAAGAAGACGGAGATCGCGGCGGCGGCCGATGCGGCGATTCACGCGGTCAACAGCCACATCAGCACGGTGAATTTCTTCGGGACGATTTTCCGCGGCATGAGCTTGGGGAGCATCCTGCTGGTCGTCGCGCTCGGACTGGCGATCACGTTTGGATTGATGGGCGTGATCAACATGGCGCACGGCGAGATGATCGCGGTCGGCGCCTACACGACCTACGTCGTGCAGAATATTTTTGGCAACGGCCTGGCGCTGTCGCCCTTCGGATTTTCGATGAGCCTGCCGGGCCTGAAGGCGACGGGGGCGTGGTATCAGAGCTATTTCGTGGTCGCGCTGCCGTTGAGTTTTCTGGCGGCCGCGTGCATGGGAATCCTCCTCGAGCGGAGCGTGATTCGTTTCCTGTATCGGCGGCCGCTCGAGAGCCTGCTGGCGACGTGGGGTGTGTCGATGGTGCTGCAGCAGTTGTTCCGCAGCGTGTTCGGTTCGCAAAACGTGCAGGTGAGCAGCCCGAGCTGGCTGAGTGGAAACTGGATCTACAACGACATCATCTTCGGGTGGAATCGGGTGTTTGTGATCGGGTTTGCGGCGCTGATCGTGTTCGGCGTGTGGCTCGTGCTGACGCGGACCTCGCTGGGTTTGTTGATTCGCGCGGTGATGCAGAATCGCAACATGGCCTCGTGCATGGGCGTGCGGACGGAGCGCGTGAACATGCTCACGTTCGGGCTTGGGAGCGGACTTGCGGGATTGGCGGGGGCGTTTCTTTCGCAGATCGGCAACGTCGGTCCGTCGCTCGGGCAGAGTTATATCGTCGATTGTTTCATGACGGTTGTCGTGGGCGGCGTGGGCAATCTGCCGGGCACGGTGATCGCGGCGCTGGGAATCGGCATGGCGGATCAGTCGTTGCAGCAGATTCTGCTGAATCCGGTGCTGGGAAAGATCACGGTGCTGGTGGCGATCATTCTTTTCCTGCAGTGGCGGCCGGCGGGGATTTTTGTGACGCGGAGCCGGAGCCTGGAGGGATGAGTTTTCAAATGAGGAACCACGAAACACACGAAACACACGAAATGAACACCCCCGGAAGGATCGGATCCCTTCGTGTGTTTTGTGTATTTCGTGGTGAAACACGTTCGGAATGAGCGCCGCCACTCTTCGCAAAATCGAAATCGGGGCGATCGCGGTGATCGCGTTGTTCCTCGTGGTCGTGTTGCCGCTGCTGAACAGCCACGGAGTCGTGAGCAATTTCACGATCAACCTGTGGGGAAAATATCTCTGCTACGCGTTGCTCGCGATCTCGGTGGATTTGCTCTGGGGCTATACCGGGCTGCTGAGTCTGGGGCAGGCGCTCTTCTTCAGTCTGGGTGGCTACATGATGGGCATGTATCTCATGCGGATGATCGGCGATCTCGGGCAATACAAGCTCCCGATTCCGGATTTTCTGGTGTTTCTCGGCTGGAGCGAGCTGCCGTGGTTTTGGAAGCCGTTCGATAGTTTCGGATTCGCGGCGCTGATGATCTTTTTGCTGCCGGGCGTGGTGGCGTTCGTGTTCGGGTTTCTCGCGTTTCGATCGCGGATCAAGGGCGTGTATTTCTCGATCCTGACGCAGGCGCTGACGTATGGCGCGTCGCTGATGTTTTTCCGCAACGACATGCTGATGGGCGGAAACAACGGCTTCACGGATTACAAGTTCATCCTCGGCCACGACATTCGCGATCCGGCGACGATGCGCGGGCTGTATGTTGTGACGGCGGTGATGCTCGTGCTGGTGTTTCTCGGCTGCCGCTGGCTGGCGCAGACGAAGCTCGGGCTGGTGCAACGGGCGATTCGCGACGGCGAGAATCGCGTATTGTTCAGCGGATACGCGGCGGCGCATTTCAAGCTGTTCGTGTTCGTGGTGGCGTCGCTGATCGCGGCGATCGGCGGAGCGCTCTACGTGCCGCAGGTCGGCATCATCAATCCGTCGGAGATGACGCCGGACAAGTCGCTCGAAGCGGTGGTGTGGGTGGCGGTCGGCGGCCGCGGAACGCTGGTCGGGCCGATCATCGGAGCGATCTCGGTGAATGCGCTGAAGAGCTGGGCGACGCGGGCGTATCCGGACGCGTGGCTGTTCATTTTGGGCGGGCTGTTCATCGTCGTGGTGCTCTTGTTGCCCGGCGGAATGGTGAGTTTGCCGGGACGCATCGCGGCGTGGTGGAAGGGGCGTTCGCGCCGCTCCGTTGATGAAACCACCGATGCGGCCGCCGCATCGGAGAAACCCGTTGTGACGACAGGCACGCCATGAACGTCGGTCCGGAAAAAACCAACTTCATCCTCACGGTGGAGGATGTGAACAAGACGTTCGACGGCTTCAAAGCCATCACGAACCTGAACTTCTATCTGAATCGCGGCGAGCTGCGCACGGTGATCGGTCCGAACGGCGCGGGGAAGTCGACGTTCTTCGATCTGATCACCGGTCGCACGAAACCGGATACGGGAAAGATCGAGTTCGGCTGGGACATCGATCTGGTCGGAATGAACGAGTATGAGATCAACCGGTTGGGGATCGGACGGAAGTTCCAGACGCCGTCGGTGTATATCGATCACACCGTATTCGAGAATTTGTTACTCTCGTTGAAGGGGCCGCGCGGCGTGTTTCGGACGCTGTTTCACCGGACGACGTCGGAGCAGCGCGATCGGATTGACGAGCTGCTGAAATTGATCCGGCTGGATGCGAAGCGCGATTTGCGCGCGGGGCAGCTCGCGCACGGCGAGAAGCAGTGGCTCGAGATCGGGATGCTGCTGGCGCAGGAGCCGCAGTTGCTGCTGGTCGACGAGCCGGCGGCGGGAATGACCGACGAGGAGACGAAGCGCACGGGTGAACTGCTGATCAGCCTCTCGGAGAAGCACAGCATCGTGGTGGTCGAGCACGACATGACCTTCGTGAAACAGATCGCGCGCGACGGAAAGGTGACGGTGCTGCACCAGGGCACGGTGTTGTGCGAAGGAAAGTTCGACGAAGTGCAGGCGAATGAACAAGTGCGGCAGGTGTATCTCGGCCGCGGAAAGCATTAATGAACAGCCGCAAAAACGCGCAGAAGGCGCAAAGACGATCCTCAAAGTTGGAGGGGGCGAATCTGGTCCTGGCAGCGGGTTACTTCGCGCGTTCTGCGCCGCTTTGCGGCCATCTCTCATGAGTAGTGCTTTGCTTCAACTTTCGGCGGTCGAGGCCGACATCGCGGGGTCGCGGATTTTGCGCGGCGTGAACATCGAGGTGAACTCGGGCGAAGTCGTCGCGTTGATGGGCCGCAATGGCGTGGGCAAGACGACGACGCTGCGCTGCATCACGGGATTGCTTTCGGTCCGCAACGGCGGGGTGACCTTCGACGGTGAAAACATCGCGAAACTCGCGCCGGACGTGCGGGCGCGGAAGGGCATCGCCTACGTGCCGCAGGGGCGGGATATCTTTCCGCACCTCACCGTGGAGGAGAATCTCCAGGTGGGGCTGGTCGTGCACAGGCGCGGGAAGGCGGCGGATCGTGAGGGCTTGGAGCGGGTGTTCGCGCTGTTTCCCGTGTTGAAGGAGATGTTGTCGCGCAAGGGCGGCGTGCTGTCGGGCGGGCAGCAGCAGCAGTTGGCGATCGGGCGGGCGATTTTGACGCGGCCGAAGCTGTTGATTCTCGACGAGCCGACCGAGGGAATTCAGCCGTCGATCATCGATCACATCGGGGACACGTTGAAGAAGTTGAAGACGGAAGGGCTGCACGAGAATCCGGTGAAGGAGATTCAGCATGCGGTGAAGGAGCTGAAGAAGGATGGATCGCTGGCGATTTTGCTCGTGGAGCAATACGTCGATTTTTGCCGCGAGGTGGCGGATCGGTTTTACGCGATGGACCGCGGAGCGGTGGTGGCGTCGGGGCAGATCGCGGAGCTCACGGACGAAGTCGTGAAGGAGCATTTGCAGGTATGACCGAGCAGCCCAGAGCCGAGGGCCTGGAGCCCAGGGCAAATCTTCAAACTGGCATGTATCCGTCTTTCTGGTTGCTCTCGGCCCCAGGCTCTTAGCTCTGAGCTTTGTTTTCCCATGCACTTAACCCCTCGCGAGCGCGAAAAACTATTGATCGTAACGGCGGCGGATCTCGCGCGGCGGCGTCAGGCACGCG
>ENA-UOVV01000210-UOVV01000210.1-compost-metagenome-genome-assembly--contig:-NODE-210-length-85435-cov-7.236285_pt1 | contig 85435 bp, 69 predicted proteins | sample MGYA00238155_ERZ761577 | MGnify/ENA primary metagenome ERZ761577 (study PRJEB28898, sample SAMN06268775) | compost metagenome | isolation source: Emeryville, CA | place: USA:Emeryville, CA | collected... | reverse complement strand
GGATTTAGGCTTAGTGTCAACTACGCCATGATAAATTTCGTTACCCGGTTTACAGGGAGGACATGTAGAGCTCGTGAAAATTTCAAATACCGGAATTTTTGGTTCCTGTGCCATGACCGTGGCACTAAAAATTAATCCACCAGAGAGAAGAAGAAGTCTTTTCATAATTATGACATTTTTGTGAAACTAGGATGACAATTTATAAAAATATTTTCTTTGTGGCAAGTCTTCGCCGCAAATAATATTCTTTGGAAGTTTTGCTTTTTTATTCCATACCTTTGCATCGCGATTCAATCGCACGGGGTGCCTAAACAGTAAGGGCTGAGATCATACCCGCTGAACCTGGACCGGGTAATGCCGGTTAGGGATGAGCAAATCAGCATTCATCTTAAGAGTTCGCTTATGGCTTTAATGCCTTTGTACCTACCGGTATTTCTGCGTTCATAAGATGTGTCTGGCATGGCACTACCGGCGTTTATTAAATCACTGCCATGCTACACAAAAAGAAATTTCTGCTCACCATTTCCTGTTTCACTGTTATGTACGGCGCAGAGGCGCAACAGGACACTTTGTCAGATCAACAACTTCAGCCCGTAGAGATCCGCTCTCTGCGCGCAGGTTACCATGCACCTTTTCCAAAGACTCAGTTGGATAAAAAGGAGATCGAAAAAAACAATCTTGGTCAGGACATTCCCTTTCTGCTTCAGTACACGCCTTCAGCGGTCGTAACTTCCGATGCAGGAGCCGGCGTGGGCTATACAGGTCTGAGAATTCGCGGAACGGATGGAGTCCGGATCAACGTAACGCTGAATGGTATTCCGGTAAATGACGCAGAATCGCAGGGTACTTTTTTCGTCAATACGCCCGATCTGGCGTCGTCCGCTGGTTCTATTCAAATACAAAGAGGCGTTGGTACTTCCACCAATGGTGCGGGTGCTTTCGGAGCAACCATGAGTGTCAGCACGCTCGATCAGATGACTGAAGCAGGGGCTGAGGGCAGCTTTAGCTTCGGCTCTTTCGACACAAGAAAATACACCGTAAAAGCCGGGACAGGTATGTTGAAGGGAGGGTTTCAATTTGACGTGAGACTTTCCAAAATATCTTCCGACGGATATGTGGAGCGTTCGGCTTCAGATCTTAAATCCATGCAGTTAATTGCCGGATGGAAAGTTTCCCCTCGCACACAACTGCGCTTTATGCTTCTTACAGGACGCGAAAAGACAGGACAAGCCTGGAATGGTCTGCCGGAAGACTCTTTACAAACCAATCGTAGATTCAATGAGCTCGGACAAAAATCTGACGGAACCTATTACGACGACCAAACCGACAACTATCAACAGGATTACCATCAACTGTTTTTCAATCACCGTTTCGGAAACCACCTCACAGCAAACATTGCATTGTTTCTGACACGCGGTCGGGGATATTATCAGGAATACAGGACAGATGAATCTTTCTCCGACTATGGTGTAGATGATTTCATCATGGGTGGAGATACACTACAATCCACAGATTTGATCCGCCAACTATGGCTCGACAATTACTATTATGGCTCTGTTTTCTCTTTCCTGTATGAAAAAGAAAAAACACAGATTTCGCTGGGTGGAGGCTACGCCCAATATGTGGGAGACCACTACGGCTTTGTAAAATGGGCTTCACACAATATTCCAGCCGATCATCGGTGGTATCTGAACAATGCAATCAAAAACGATGTAAACCTTTATCTGAAAGCGCAACAGTCTCTTGGGAAGCTTATGCTTTTCGGAGATCTTCAGTTAAGGCAAGTGAATTACGATATCAATGGTTTTAGAAAAAATCCCGCACTTAAACCTTCCGTAAGCTACACCTTCTTCAATCCGAAGCTGGGTCTGAGTTATCTGCTGCGCAATGAAAACCAGGACAGACAAAAGCTTTACCTTTCTTTTGCTGTGGCCAACAAAGAACCCAACCGAAACGATTTTGAAGCAGGAGAAAATACACTTCCCAAACCGGAACAGTTATACGACCTGGAAGCGGGCTATGAACTCGAACGTTTGCGCTGGAACGTGGGAGCGAATCTCTATTATATGGATTACCGCGACCAACTGGTGCTTACCGGTCAGATCAACGATGTGGGTGCCTATACGCGTACCAATGTTGCGAAAAGTTACCGCGCAGGTATAGAACTGATAGCCGCTTACAAGCCTTTCAACTGGCTGACGCTCCACGGCAACGCTACTTTCTCTGAGAATAAAATTGAAAAGTTCGACGAATACATAGATCGTTACGACAATAACAGCTATTCGCAAGATGTGATCCCTCATGCAGGAACCGATATTGCTTTCTCTCCAAAAGTCATTGCCACAGGCGGACTGGCAGTTCGTCCGTTTCAACAACTGAATTTCGCTAAAGGTCTTGAAATCGAATTGTTGAATAAATATGTCGGCAAACAATACCTCGACAACACCTCAAACGAAACACGTTCATTGAAAGCTTACCATATTGCAGACCTTCGTCTTCGTTACACCGGCTCGCTGCGTCCGTTCCGCGAAGTGGGAGTTGTTGTAGGGCTGAACAATGTGCTAAACAAGATGTACGAAAGCAATGGCTATACTTTTAGCTACATGTACGGCAGTTCTATGGTTACGTCCAATTATTATTATCCGCAAGCAGGTTTTAACTGGATGGCAGGACTGAACTTTAAGTGGTAAATGACGCCGTGTAACGATTAACAAATCAGGATATGCTAATGCCATAACTTTGCACCGACTGCCATTTTTACTTTGGTAGTTAATTTGATAGTAACAAGGAAATTTCAGACAGACTATGATCGGATATTTTGTTCTGGCGGGCGCATTGTTTCTTTTAGGAATGATCGTGAGCGGCCGTCTTAAAAGTAAATTCACTGAGTATGCGCAAATACCGCTCGCCAATGGCATGAGCGGTCGTGAAGTGGCAGAAAAAATGCTGCATGATAATGGCATTTACGATGTGAAAGTGATTTCTACACCAGGCTTTCTTACCGACCACTACAACCCTATGGATAAAACGGTTAACCTTAGCCCTGATGTATATGAAGGAAGAAGTATCTCGGCTGCTGCTGTGGCAGCCCATGAATGCGGTCATGCGGTACAACACGCCACAGCCTACAGTATGCTGATGCTGAGAAGTAAACTGGTACCTATTGTTCAGGTCAGCACCAGCCTTTCACAGTGGATCATTCTGGCAGGGCTTGGCTGGATGGGTTTTGGCGGAGGAAATCAGACGCTGTTACTTATCGGTATTATTCTTTTCGCTGCGTCAACCGTGTTTGCGCTGGTGACTTTGCCTGTAGAATACGATGCGAGTGCCAGAGCGCTGCGCTGGATGGAAAATACCAATGTAGCACGCGGACGCGAACACGATCAGGCTGCAGATGCGCTGAAATGGGCAGCGCGTACTTATGTAGTGGCTGCGATATCTTCCGTTGCGACGCTTCTTTATTACGTGATGATCTTTTTAAATCGCCGTGATGATTAATTGAGACACACGTTTTTCTCTATATCCACTTTCTAAAAAAATCCTACAATGTTTGTTCAACAGTTATATACCAATTGCCTGAGCGAGGCAGCTTATTTTATCTGGAGCGATGGAGAAGCAGCAGTGATTGATCCGCTGCGCGATGTTGCACCTTATCTGAAAATGGCAGAAGAAAAAGGTGTAACGATCAAGTACATTTTCGAAACACATTTCCATGCCGATTTTGTAAGCGGACATCTGGAGCTGGCAAAAAAAACAGGCGCGCCTATTGTTTACGGACCTTCCACGCAGGCAGGCTTTAAAATATACGAAGCAAAGGACAATGAGGTTTTTACAATTGGCAAATTGCAATTGAAAGCCATTCACACGCCTGGTCATACATTAGAAAGTACCAGCTATCTGTTGTATGACGAACAAGGTGAACCACATTGCATTTTTACAGGAGATACTTTATTCGTAGGCGATGTAGGCCGTCCTGATTTATTCAGTGGGAACCTTAGCAAGGAAGAACTTGCGGGTATGATGTACGACACTTTACAAACCCGCATCAAAACATTGCCCGATCATGTGATCGTTTACCCTGCGCACGGTCCCGGATCTTCCTGCGGAAAGAACCTCGGTCCCGATACTTTCAGTACCATCGGTGCTCAGAAGCAATCGAACTATGCCCTACAGGATATGACCAAAGAGGAATTTATCAATGCCGTGACAACAGGGCTTTCAGCGCCTCCGGCTTATTTTCCGGTCAATGCCCGTATCAACAAAGAAGGTTATGATAGCCTTGATGATGTAATGGCTACAGCCACCGCGCTCACAGTGGCAGACTTTAAAGAGAAGCATGCAAATGGCGCGTGGATATTGGATACAAGACCAGCTACAATTTTCACTCAGGAATTTGTACCGGGTTCCGTCAACATAGGGCTGGAAGGACGTTTTGCCGAATGGTCAGGCAGTTTGTTACCTTACGATCAACCACTTATTCTTGTAACAGAGGAGGGAAAAGAACAGGAGAGTATCATACGTCTTGCACGTGTAGGTATTGATAATGTGCAGGGATACCTTAAAGGCGGACTAACCGCATGGAAAGAAGCAGGCGAGCCGATTGATATGATTATTGATATTGACCCTGAAGAACTTGCGATGGATATTCCCCACGATGCCCGCCTTGAAATACTCGATGTGCGCAAATCAACAGAATACGAAGCAGGTCATGTAAAAGGTGCGGTGAATATTCCCCTTGATACATTGACAGACACTATCACAGTTGCCAATATTGACGATGAAAAGAACCTGTACATTCACTGCGCAGGTGGGTATCGTTCGGTGATTGCTGCTTCGTTGCTGAAACGTCAGGGTTATCACAATCTTCGAAATGTATTGGGAGGCTTTGGAAAGATGAAGGAAGTAGGCAATATGCCTTTAGTGATGCCGACTCCGCAAACAATTTAGAAAACGTATGAACTTTCTGACATTCTTGCCAGACATTCATAGAGTTACAATATAAAGCCGCCTCAGTCATCTGAGGCGGCTTCGTTTTATATCGGGTAAGAATTGCCGGATTATGATGCTTTTGCGTATGCCATCTTTGGACGTTCAAGTTCCGTAAGCATATTGATAATATCTTTTTTTACCACCAGACTGCGACTGGCACGAAAGCCAGCCATCAAAAAACTTTTGAGGTCGGTAAAATTCATCATTGCGCGAAGTGCTTTTTGTCTTGTAAAGTAGTTTTTGTTTCTGCGTGTCATATGCTTAAGGTTTTTGAGTTCGTTGTTACAATAGTTAATAAAAGACCGTGCCAAACTTTTCAGTTCATTCCAAAAACAAAAAAATAGCCCCTTTTTCAAGAGGCTATTTTATCGCCGGGAACACAATAAATCAGAGGAGAGAGAATAGAAGAGAAAGATACTCCCGGCGTGGGTATATTATTTCGGTTTTATTTCGGGTAAGATCCGAAGCGATTAAAAATCCTTATCTGTCGTAGGTTCCGTTCGTCGAAAAAGTCATTAGGTCGTCTAACACTTCGGATCTTCCCGGTTTCTTAAAGAACTTCAGGAACTAGATAAAAAGAATCATTCCTCTTCCTACCATTTGCCGTCTGATTTAGATTCTTTTAACAAAACAGTGGAGACTCTTGGTTTCCGCTCCACTATGTTATAATGGCATACACTGTTGTATTGAGCAATGCGCACAGCTATCAGCTCATTTTTGTGATACACAAGCTTCATCAGCCCACCTTTGATTTTGAAAGTGCGCCGGTCTTCCGTGGAGCGTAGCGCAAATCTTTTCCCATCTACTTCCACCGATGATCTGGACAGGATAATTTGTCCTTGCTTGTCCCCATTTGTAAATCCTCCCATGCGGAAATTATCTCCTCCACGGTCTATGCGTGTTATGCCGCTATAACTGAAATTGCCCGTAAAAGCGAAAGCCACACCCGGTAGCATGAAGAAGATGAAAAGTAACAGTCGCATTGGTTGTCGTTTTATACAACACAAAACTGCAGCGGCTGAAACGGATGCTGAAGAAAAAGAAAATGATTAACCCTACAATTATAAATTGTTAACCACCATTTGGTTAACCGATTACAAAGCGTTAACTAATGTGCTCATCACGATTCACTACATCTTTGGTAGTTCTGATCAGACTGATCCCTGAAAAGAAGAAGATGAATCCCAAAATACCATAGACTACCAATTGTCGCCAGTTGTTATCGCTGTTCACAAAACCTACCGCTGCCAGTATCAATCCGGCTATTCCCAGTATCGTGAGTATGATTCCAAAAATTCTTTTTTCCATGGATGATGTTTCAAAGCGTATCAAAAACAACATGCCCGTGACAGATTCATTGGCAGACCTACCTAACATTGCTGTGCAGAGGCTTTAACTTTTTTTTACACATGGAGAAAATGGCGAAATGTATCTTCGCGGCGTTTTTCGCAAACCATTTTAAACTAAGTCCTGTATATAACAGGCAATGCTAACAAAATACTTATGTTTTACAAGCCTGTGCAGTATCTACTCATGCTGCTACTTATGCCGGTAATGGCCATGGCGCAAAATGTGACAGTGAGTGGAACGATCAAAGATGCCGCCAACGGTGAAGACCTGATCGGTGCTATTGTTACAGTAAAAGGACAAACAACCAAGGGAGCCGCAGCCAACGCCTATGGATTTTATTCTCTTACACTGCCGGCGGGCGATTACACGCTCGTTTATCAGTATGTCGGTTACAGTTCCCGGGAGGAAGTTATTTCCCTGCAAAAAAACACCACGCTGAACGTTTCACTGAGCCCTGTTTCCAGAAATCTGGACGAAGTAGTAGTGCGTACAGAACGTGCAGACAGGAATGTAAGTGCTACGCAGATGAGTGTTTTTCGTTTGGATCCAAAACAGATAGAATCGGTTCCTGTGCTCTTTGGAGAAAAGGATATCATTAAAACGTTGCAGTTAACACCCGGAGTAAAGGCTGCCGGAGAAGGTAATGCCGGGTTTTTCGTTCGCGGAGGTGCTGCCGATCAGAACCTCATCCTTCTCGATGAAGCTCCTGTGTACAATGCTTCGCACCTCTTGGGTTTCTTCTCTGTATTCAATTCGGATGCGCTTAAAGATGTTTCCCTGTATAAAGGTGCTATGCCGGCAGAGTTTGGTGGCAGAGGCTCTTCTGTGATGGATGTAAAAATGCGCGACGGAAATAATAAGGAATTTAGTGCTTCAGGCGGTATTGGTTTGATCGCATCGAGATTGACAGTGGAGGGTCCGATTGTAAAGGATAAAGGTTCTTTCATCATTTCCGGAAGAAGAACTTATGCCGATCTTTTCTTGAAACTCTCTTCTGATGAAAGATTGAAAAACTCCAAACTGTATTTCTATGACCTCAATGTCAAAGGAAATTATCAGCTGAGCGCAAAAGACCGGATTTTTGTTTCGGGTTATTTTGGTAGAGATGTGTTTGGTTTCAATGATCTGGTGGGTTTTGACTGGGGAAATGCAACAGGAACACTTCGCTGGAATCACGTCCTCAGCAGTAAGATTTTCTCCAACACTTCATTCATCTTCAGTAATTACAATTATCGTGTAAAACTGTTCTTCGATGATGAGGACATCACCATCAAGTCGTCTATACAGGATCTGAACCTGAAGCAGGATTTCACTTTTATTCCTAATCCCAACAACACTATTAAGTTTGGCTTCAATATTATTCATCACACTTTCAAACCGGGTTCATTCCAGGTGAGCGGCAACAGCAGCTTCAACAGCCAGGAATTGACAGGTAGAAAGGCCCTGGAAGGAGCTGTGTATGTTCAAAATGATATGCAGGTATCAGACCGTCTGGGTTTGCAATATGGCTTACGGTATTCGGGTTTCAATTTTATGGGCGATGCCACAGCATATACTTTTGATGCGAAGGGAAACAAGATTTCTGAACGTAAGTACAAAGATTGGGAAAGCATTACCTATTACGGTGGACTGGAACCGCGTGTTGCAGCTAAGTATCAGCTCAACAATGTAAGCTCTGTAAAGGCTTCATACAATCGCAACTATCAGTACATGCATCTGCTTTCAAATTCTACCACTGCTTCACCTACCGATATCTGGGTGCCGAGCAGCAACAATGTAAAACCGCAGATCGTAGATCAGTTTTCGGCAGGTTACTTTAGAAACTTCAAAGACAACATGTTTGAAGTTTCGGTAGAAGCATACTACAAAGACTTGAAAAATCAGATTGATTATAAGAATGGAGCAGAACTAATCTTCAATGAGCTTGTTGAAGGTGAACTGGTTTATGGAAAGGGAACTGCATACGGCGTGGAGTTGCTCATCCGCAAGCAAACCGGAAGACTAACAGGATGGTTAAGCTATACCTTGTCGCGCTCATTGCGCAATTTCAACGACATCAACAATGGTGATGCTTATCCGGCCCGCCAGGACAGAATACATGATATTGCCATCGTGGCAATGTACGATCTCAATAAAAAGCTCAAGCTTTCTGCCAACTGGATATACTATACCGGCAGTGCAGCGACATTTCCTTCCGGCAAATACACGATCAACGGAATGCAGGTGCCGTACTACACTGAAAGAAACGGCTATCGTATGCCCAACTATCACCGTCTCGATCTGGGGTTGACATGGATAACCCGTAAGACAGAGAAAACAGAACGTAGCTGGAACTTCTCGCTGTACAATGCATACGGTCGCCAGAACGCATATACCATCAGCTTCCGTCAAAATGAGGACAATCCCGCACAAACAGAAGCAGTGCAAGTCGCACTATTCACCTGGGTACCATCTATCACTTACAACTTCAAATTCTGATCTCATGAGTAAGCGCTTATCATTATTTGTAGCATTTTTTGCACTGATATTTAGTTCCTGCGAAAAAGTTGTAGACATAGATCTCGACGATGCAGATCCACAATATGTTATTGAGGCGGAAGTGTATGAAGGGGTAGATACTGTTGAGGTGCAGATTTTCAGATCAACAGACTACTATGGAAAATCCCCGCAACCGCCTATAGATCATGCTGTAGTAATACTTTCTGATGAAACAGGCGACAGTACGCAAATCCCTGCTGCCGGTCAGGGTCGTTATTTGTTACCGGATTTCACCGGTGTTGCAGGACGCCGCTACGATCTTTCTGTAACCGTTGATGGCAAAATATTTACGGCTAGGGCTGTGATGCAGCAACCCATTCAAATCGACAGTGTAACTGCAGAGTTTCGAAAAGCAGATTTCCGTTCGGAAGGTTATGAAGTGGCTGCACGTTTCACAGACCCTGCGGGGGTACAAAATTTTTACAGAGTTATTTATACGATCAATGATACACTGCAAAACGAACCCGGCGATCTTTATCTCCTCAACGATAAGTTTACAGATGGTAAGGTGATGAAGGCAGATCTGTTTCGCAGATTTCTTCCCGGAGACAAAATTGAATTTGAACTACGTACGATGGATGAAAAGGTATTTGATTTTTTCACTACACTCAACGATGTGTTGAACAATCAGGAAGGACCTGCACCTTCAAACCCAAATACAAACATACAGGGAGGCGCACTGGGTTATTTCGGAGCCTTTACTTCCTCGCGAAAAACAATTATTGTCACCGACTAGTCAGGCACATAATATTATCGACATTGTAACGTTTTCATTCCCTTATCCGATTAACAAACTAAAATGTAATCCTATGAAGAAAGTTCTAGCTCTTTCATTGCTCCTGATCGGAGCCAATTCTATCAACGCCCAACCCTACAAGCACAAACGAAAACAGCCTACAGGCGTGGAAGCGTACAAAATGCATATAATGGCAATGGCTCAGGCTGCACAGGGGCCCGCCGCCAAAACAACGGTTATCAAGCAACGGGTAATTGGTGAAAGCAGTTTTGCGGTAAATGGTAGCATGAAAGCGATGATTGACACTACAGCCTTCAGCTATTCAAACGGCCGAGCATCTGAGTTTGTATACGATGAAATGTATCACAACTACTATTTCCCCGGAAACACAGATCCAGGGCTCGATCCATTCGCTTTCGGAACCATCAAAACGCAGGCAGATACGGTACGTTATTACTCAGTAGATACTGCACTTCATCTCGAAGAGGAAGTATTCGTTCAATACACTCCTGGCAATAAGGTGGCTGACTACTACTACATCGGTGCGCAACCCAATCAGCATCAAAAGGTGGTAAACCGTTACGATGCTCAGGGTCGTATCGATCTTCAGACAGCCTTTTCATTTAATACTTCCACTCAGCAATGGGACAGTGCTTCGCAACGCCACATTCAGTACAACACCCAAAACCAGGTGCTGGCAGATACTCTTTTTATCAACAGCCTCGGCGACTGGCTACCGGCACAGGCAAATCTTTACACTTACACAGGAAACCAGCTTACTTATGGTCTGGTAAGAATGGATCCTTCGCTCTCAGGTAGTTTCGCAGATGTCTATGCTACCAGCCTTGAATACTATCCTAATAACACTATTAAGTCTGCTACAATCCTGGTCGATCAGGGAGCCGGGCTGATGCCTTACGAGCGCGACAGCTTCGCTTACGATCCGCTCAATCGTTATCGGACACATCATATGGTTTGGATCTACGACGCCGGTACGATGCAGCTCGAACCATATATGCTTACAGAGCGTAACGTAAACACAGCAGGACTTCCCGACACTACTGTGTTTTACGCAGCAATGCAAACCGGCGGAAGTCTCGACACTTTGGCTTTTTTTACCACTACTTATAACACCTTCAACAATCCTGTGGAAATGAAAGGTTACTCCTCTTCGGGTAGCACTTTTGTAGAGGATTATAACGCGTATTTCTGGTACGAAGATTTCGATCCGGCTGTTGTTAAGAATACACAGACATCGCAGACTATGACCGTGTATCCAAATCCTGCCGGCAATGTCGTGAACATCAAATGGAATGCAGATAATGCACCTGTTTCCATTCGTATCGTCAACGCTTCGGGACAAATCGTTCACAGCGAAAGCCTTACCCGAACACTTCAGTCAGAGCAAATAAACATCGCTCACCTGACCCCTGGCATATACTGGCTTTCTGTTGCCAATGCCAATGGTCATACGATTTATCAGACTTCTGTGATCAAACAGTAAACCTTGGTTTTATAGAATGTAGAAGCAGGCATCTTGCCTGCTTCTTTTTTCTTGGGCGACCGGCCGTTTCTCCCTGATGGATGCGTCCCGGGCGTTGGCACCGTTCATAGCAGTAGCAGCTATTGAACTTTCTCCACCACGTCTTTTGCCGACAGGATCGCCGGATTCACCGACAAATTTTTCATCTCAACCGAATAGCTGCTTTCCTGCTCAAGCGGGGATATTAGCTTTGCTTCACATTTTTTTTACAAATGAAGTCAATTTTTACCCTTTTTATATTGGTGTTGTCCTGTTACGATGCGCTTGCACAGTACACCCTCTCCGGTCGCATCAGCGACGAAAAAGGTAAACCTGTTGCCGGAGCAAGTGTGTATCTCGACAATACTCTGGATGGAGCGACAACAGACAGCCTTGGAGTTTTTACGTTTCGCACTACAGAAACGGGTGCACAGACACTGGTTGCCACAGCAGTGGGTTATTCCAACGCTGGTACGCCACTTACCGTTGATCGGGACATTTCCGGTATCAATTTGACCTTGAAGAATACTGCACGAACCTTAGAAGAGGTGACGATCACGGCAGGCGCTTTTGAAGCCAGCAATGATAAGGACAAAACAGTGCTCAAACCATTGGATATCGTTACCACAGCAGGTGCACAAGCAGATGTAATTCGCGCTTTGGAAACCTTGCCAGGCACGCAAAAGCAGGGCACTGAAAATGGCTTGTTTGTAAGAGGAGGTGATGCCAGTGAAGCTGCTTTTATCGTCGATGGTATGGTGGTGCAAAACGCATTTTTTAGCGGGCCTCCCGGCGTAACTACCAGAAGCCGCTTCGGCGCCTTTCAATTCAAAGGTGTTTCTTTCAGCAGCGGTGGTTACAGTGCACGATATGGGCAAGCCTTGTCTTCGGTATTAGAACTGCATTCGCTTGACTTGCCCGAAAGAAGTACCGTCAATCTGGGTGTTAACATGGCAGGTATCTATGCAAGCGGTAGCAAACTCTGGAAGGAAAGTGGTGGCGATGTCTCCGTTTTCTACAACAACCTTTCACCATTTTACGGTTTGGTTAAGACCAATTTTGACTACTACGATGTGCCTCAGGGTTTTGGTGGCTCTGCACGATATGCTTTTCGTCCTGCAAAGAATGGGATGGTCAAAGCGAATGTAAATGTCAATCGCTTTTCAAGTGGTGTAGCTATTCCTAATCCCGGACTGCCGGGCGAAACGGTTCGCTATGCATTGACCAACAACAACTATAACGGTCAGGTATCTTACAAACAGACATTGAAAGATCGATGGATCGTCTATGCTGCCGGCGCATACAGTTACAACCACGATCAAAGCAGTTTTGATACGATACCCGGTTCATTGAAAGAGCAGCGCACACAGGCTCGTCTCGAAGCAAAATACATCATCACCAATCGACTGAATGTGTTGGGGGGCGCGGAGCTTCAATACTTCCGCATCAACAATAGTTTTGCTCATTTCGAACGCTCGATTGATGAACGCCTGACTGCCGGATACCTGGAAGCTGAGTGGGTCCCCGTTTATTGGCTGGCATTTAAGCCGGGACTGCGTTACGAGTACAGCGCGTTGCTCGAACAAAATAGTCTGGCGCCACGTCTTTCGCTTGCAGTTAAAACGGGCAAAAACGCACAGGTGTCTTTTGCTGGTGGTATCTTCTATCAGAATCCCGATCAGATTTACATGTATACTGTTAAACCTTATAATCAGACACTCGAGTTTCAGAAGGCAATTCACTATATCGGAAACTATCAATGGCAAAAAAATGACCGCACACTTCGTGTAGAAGCCTATTACAAGGACTATCACAACCTGATGCGTGAATATTGGATGCCCGATACCATGGCTTATGATCCTAACAATTTCCGTTCGCTGGAGCAGAATCTGGAGACAGGCAGATTTCGCCTTAATAACGAAGGAACAGGCTATGCTACCGGTGCCGAGGTTTTCTGGCGCGACCGAAAGACAGTAAAGAACGCTGATTACTGGATCTCTTACAGCTACATCGATACGCGTCGACTTTATCGCAACTACAAGTCGGAAGCTACACCCGAGTTTACTGCGACACACAATTTGAATGTGGTAGGTAAATACTGGATTGAAAAATTGCAGACGCAGATAAACGGCACCTACAGTTATGCCAGCGGAAGACCTTATTATGATCCAACGAATCTAACTTTTCTCGGTAACAGATCGCCGGATTATCACAACCTTTCTTTTACAGTTAACTACCTGCGTTCTATTGGTAAATGGTTTACTGTGATCTATGCAGGAGTAGATAATGTAACAAACCGGAAGAATGTTTTTGGTTATCGTTACAGCGCAGACGGAATGCAGCGATATCCTATGGTGCCGGCATTATACCGTTCCTTCTTTGTGGGTATTAATATGTCACTCACAGAATTCAATAAAGACGAATTATAAAACCAGATAAACTAACATACTCGATGAAAAAACTAATCTTATTTGCAGCCACAGGTGTCCTCATGTTTGGACAGATCAAAGCCCAGGATTTTAAACAGACTTTACAAAAAACTTTTGCTGCTTTTGATACGACAAAAGATGCTGCAACCAGAGTCGAATACAGCAACAAGCTGGGATTGATCTCGAAAAAATGGAGCGACGAATGGGCAGGACATTATTATCATGCACTTACCAAGACCATTCTTTCCTACAACGAAACGGATGAAGCCAAACGCGATGCCTATCTTGATGAGGCAGAGCGCGAGCGTGAAGAAGCTGTGGCTCTATTGAAAAAGGAGAATGACGAAACTTATGTACTTGCCGCTATGATTGCCAATGCACGGCTGGCAATTAAACCACAGACTCGCTGGCAGAAGTATGGAAAAATCTTTGAAGAAAATCTTGCTCAAGCGAAAGCAATAAATCCCGATAACCCGCGCATCTATTATCTGCAGGGCATCAGCAAAAGATTTACCCCGAAGATGTTCGGCGGAGGGAAAAAAGCAGCCTTGCCTTACTTCGAGAAAGCGGCAACCTTGTTTGCGAAAGAAACAGACGATGACATTCTTAAAATTAACTGGGGTAAACGTATCAACGAAGAATTTTTGCGTGAAGCAAGAGGTGAAGATGAGGAGTAATGCTATGCTTACAATGCGCGAGCCATTGATGGTGACGCTTGACGAAGTTTGGAATTTACACGAACCTTTGTCTGTCCATAATCTCGAGTACAACTAATAAATTGCTGTTAACACCATGGTTTCGGTACGGTATTTTTTTACACGTTTTGAACAAACGGCAGCAACTATGTGGATGAGAAATTACGTGATATTGTTTTTGATAACGGCGATTCTGGCGGTGATAACCATGTTTTCTATTTAGCGGGATGAAAAAAGCAGCAAGACCACGAAAGGTCCCGCTGCTGCTGGATTAAATCCACCCTCTAACGTTATTATAAGATAGAAGTTTCGTTAAGGATGGTGCGTTTGTGGGGTAAATGGATAACGCCCCAAAGCTATTTCACCTCCTCAGCGGTAGAATACACCTGCTTTGGTATTTTCGGCTACGTGCTGGCACGGATAATGAATCTCATTTGCCAGGACTCTGTATTGTGAAGAAACAGTTTTAGATCAGTTGTTTTTCGATCGCATATTTCAGCAGCCCTACCATCGTTTTATTATTGGTTTTGCGAAGCATATTTTTCCGATGCGTTTCTACGGTGCGTTCGCTGATGAAGAGCGCCTGCGCTATCTGTGCATTGCTGTATTCCTGAGCGATGAGTTTGAGTATTTCCAGCTCGCGGTCGGTAAGTTTGGGCTCATCGTTCTGTTCGCCGCGTCGCTGTTGCTGAATGGCAACCGCAGTGATACGTTCCGAAACTTCAGGAGAGAAATATAGCTTTCCCTGCGCTACGGTTTTGATCGCTTCAAGCAGTTCTTTGTCCGTGATGTTTTTGAGGAGGTATCCCGAAGCGCCGGCATCTATCAGATCCATGATATGTGAAGCATCGTCGTACATTGACAATACAAGCACTGCAATTTCCGGATACGATTCCTTCACTTTTCGTGTTAGTTCAAGCCCGTCCATTTCCGGCATGTTAATATCTACCAGTGCTACATTGGGATTGAGAGAAGATAGCGCTTCGAACAGCTTTCTGCCGTTATCGAACAAGCCACAAACCTCGATATCTTTTTGCTTTTGAAGAAGTGCCTTCAATCCGTCTAAAAGAATATGGTGATCGTCGGCAACGACAATTTTAATCTTATCCATTACATGTGTGCGTTAGAGGCGATCCAGCATGAGTAAAATACGATAAATAAACCAAACGTGGCGTTTTCGGCTATGTTCTATGCCGTAGGTCCTTCGGTCGTACGCCGCATTGCCTCCAGAAAGGCATAAACCTCAGACATGCTACTCATTCTGTCTGCAATGAGCATGAAGTTCTTGCCTACCTGTTTCAGCCTTGCATTGTTCGTGTGCTTTTGGATGTGCTGCATGATATGGCGGAACATCTCCGATTCGAAGTAGGGCGAATCGGGGTTATTGATGAAGTAAAGCCGTAGCTGAGTGTTTTTGAGAATGAGTTTCTCAAAACCCAGTTCTTTCGCTATGCCACGGCAGCGGATAGTGGTAAACAATTCTTCCACCTGCGGCGGTATTGGTCCGAACCGGTCGCGTAGTTCGCTGGCAAACAATTGCAGGTCTTCCTCGCGCTCCATATCATCGAGCTGAGTGTATAAAGAAAGACGCTCAGTGATGTTTTCGACATAGCTGTCGGGAATGAGAATCTCCAGATCGGTGTCTATGGTACAATCGCTTACAAAGTCCTGCTTGCGTTCGTATTCCTCCTTGAAAACATCTTTAAAATCAGTGGTCTTTAATTCGCGTATTGCTTCGTCGAGAATTTTCTGGTACATCTCGAAACCGATCTCAGCTATAAATCCGCTTTGCTCACCACCGAGCAGATTTCCTGCGCCGCGAATGTCCAGGTCGCGCATGGCTATCTGAAAACCACTTCCCAGTTCGTTGAATTGTTCCAGTGTTTGTAACCGTTTACGGCTGTCGTTGGGTAGCGTGCTCATAGGAGGCGCGATCAGATAGCAGAATGCTTTTTTGTTGCTTCTTCCTACTCGTCCGCGAAGCTGGTGCAGGTCACTGAGTCCGAATTGATGTGCATTGTTGATGATGATGGTATTGGCATTGGGAATATCTACGCCGCTTTCTACAATGTTGGTGCAGCAAAGCACATCGAACTTTTGCTCGATGAAGTTGAACAGCGCTTCTTCCAGTTTATGTCCTTCCATTTGTCCGTGTGCCATTCCGATCTCAAGATCCGGACAAAGGTTGCGCAACAGGGTTACCATGTCCGGAAGGCTTTGCACACGGTTGTGAATGAAGTAAACCTGTCCACCTCTTTCAACCTCAAAATAGATTGCATCCCGGATGGCGAACTCGTCGAAATGAAGCACTTCAGTATGTACCGGCTGTCTGTTGGGCGGAGGCGTGTTCATAATGCTCAGATCTCTAGCATTCATCAGAGAGAACTGTAACGTACGGGGAATAGGCGTAGCTGTAAGCGTCAGCGTATCTACATTCGCGCGGATTTCTCTCAGCTTCTCTTTTGCCGAAACACCAAACTTCTGTTCCTCGTCTATGATAAGCAATCCGAGGTCTTTGAACTTTACATCCTTCCCAAGGATGGCATGTGTTCCAATGAGGATATCAATCTTGCCTTCAGCAAGTCGTTTAAAAGTTTCTTTCTTCTCCTTTGCCGACTTGAAACGATTGATATAATCCACCGAGCAAGGAAAATCTTTCAGACGCTCCTTGAAAGTCTGATAATGTTGAAATGCAAGGATCGTAGTTGGAACAAGCACCGCCACCTGTTTACTGTCACCCACAGCTTTGAACGCTGCACGTATTGCCACCTCTGTCTTCCCAAAACCTACATCGCCGCACACCAGTCTGTCCATTGGTGAAGGTTGTTCCATATCTCGCTTTACATCTGCGGTTGCCTTGCTTTGGTCGGGGGTATCTTCATAAAAGAAAGATGCTTCCAACTCTGTTTGCAAATAGCTGTCGGGAGAGAAAGAAAAACCCTGTGACGCTTTGCGTTTTGCATACAGTTTTATCAGGTCGGCAGCAATATCCTTAACCTGCTTCTTGGTTTTATTCTTCAGCTTTTCCCATGCGTCGCTGCCCAGCTTGTTGACTTTGGGTGGGGAACCTTCTTTACCTGTGTACTTGCTGATCTTGTGCAGGGAGTTGATGTTGACATACAGCACATCATTATCGCGGTAAATAATACGCACCGCCTCCTGCATGTTGCCGTTCACTTCAATTTTCTGCAAGCCGCTGTACACACCGACACCGTGATCTATATGCGTTACATAATCTCCCGGTTGCAGTTCTTTCAACGCCCGGATCGTTAACGCTTTACCACGCGAGTAAGCCTGTTTTACCTTGTACTTATGATAGCGCTGGAAGATCTGGTGGTCGGTATAGCAGAGTATATTTTTTTCTAAGTCTATAAAACCTTTACTGATGGAAGTGGGAATCGCTGCAAAGTTGATCTGTGCATTCAGATCTTCGAAGATGCTCCGCAGACGTTCCAGTTGCTTGGGGTTTTCTGCAAAGATGAAAGCCGTGCAATTATTACCGCAGCGTTTCTGCAAATCATCAATCAGCAGATTGAACTGACGGTTGAATACCGGTTGTTCTTCGGTTGCAAACTGTATCGTGGTGGTAATCTCATCGCCGGTGATTCTTTCCAGAGAATGATTGTACCATTCGATCAGATGCCTTTGCTTTATTTGCGCAAGCCAGTTTTCTGTCGTTTCAAAATCGTTTTGTGTAAGTTCTTTCTGCCATTCTTCTTCATGATCATCTGCCACAGTTCCGATTTCGATTTTATCCGGCAGATCCTGCTCTAGTTTACCAAGCCTTCCGAGTGTGAAATCCAGATCTTTAGCCCAGATCACGGTATTTTCCGGAAGGTAGTCGAGCAGTGAAATTTTCTCGCGGGTTTCAAAACGTGTTTCGATATTGGGCAGAATAGAAACCTGCAGAAGTTTTCTTTCTGACAACTGCGTTTCCGGATTGAAAATGCGAATGCTATCCACCTCATCGCCGAACAATTCTATCCGGTATGGATGTTCATTTCCGAAGGAATAAATATCCAGAATACCTCCGCGCATGGCAAACTGTCCAGGCTCGTACACAAAATCTTCCCGTTTGAAACCCAGCTTTACAAATTGCTCCATGAGTCGCTCTACCTGAATGGTTTCTCCGACCCGTATCCCGATCATATTTCCCGATAGCGTACTCGGATTGACGACTTTTTCGAACAAAGCCTCAGGATAAGTGACCAGCACTTTTTTGCGTACTGAGTTGTTCTTGTTTTGCGAAGGTGAAAATTTGGTGAGCGCTTCAGTGCGCAACATAACATGACTGCTGTTGAGCTCACTGAATCCACCGGTTTTTTTGAAACTGTCCGGAAAGAAGCATATATCCAGCGCATCGGTCAGATGTTCCAGATCATTGTGGAAGTAGGCAGCCTCTTCTTTATCGTTTAGAATAAAGACATGGTTGAGTTCGCTGAGCTGCCATACGGCTGTAGCTACAAAATTGACAGAAGAGCCACGAAGGTTGTCGAGATAGATGCGTGCTTTGGGTTCGGACAATGATATTGCAGCCGCCAGTTGTTTCAGGCGGATATCATTCTGATACATCCCCAGCAATACCTGCAAATTCACAAGGGTGCAAATTTAGGGTTATCAGACATAATACGATCGCGAATATTTCCGCCTGGTATGAACTATATTTAATGAAAATTGACCCCATGAGAAAGCTTGTTTTTCCCGCATTGATGCTTTTTGCTTTTTCTTCCTGTGAAAACACCTGGGACACAGAAGCGAGAGATCTGTTTCATCAGGGTTGTATGGAAAGCGCGCGAGAAAGCAACATGGACGAGAATGCGGCAAAATCTATGTGTGATTGTCGTTTGGAAAAGGCTATGAAGAAATATCCCAATTTCGCCAATGCCATGGAACATGCGGGAGATATGATGAACGATCCTGAGCTGAAAGCATGTAAGTAAAGACTTCAGTTCAGGATCGTCGTATAAGTTGAGTGCTGTCTTAGCTTGCTGCCATCTTTCTTAGCAACACACTTGCGCGGTAGCGGTCTTCGTGGTATTCGTTATAGAGCGTATCCAGAACTGTTAGCACATGAGCTGCTCCCAGCTCTTCGCACCATTTCAGCAGACCTTTCGGATAGTTTACTCCCTTTGTCATAGCAAGATCCAGATCTTCTGCACTGGCGATGTTCAGATGCCATGCTTCCACCGCTTCATTGATCAGCATGACGAGAATACGCTCAACGATCTTTTTGCCTGCGGTTTCATCTTTTACAGGTTCCGGTTGAGTTACACCTTCTGCATAATTGTAAAATCCTCTTCCACTTTTACGTCCCAGCCAGCCCGCTTCCAGCAGTCTTTTTTGTGAGAAAGAAGGTTTGTAACGAGGATCGTAAAAGAAAGATTGAAACACGGTTTCTGTTACCACATAGTTTACGTCGTGACCGATATAATCCATCAGTGTAAACGGCCCCATGCGAAAGCCGCCCAATTCGGTCATCGCCCAGTCGATCGTAGCCATGTCGGCGATACCTTCTTCATAAATCCGAAGCGCTTCACCATAGAACGGACGTGCTACACGATTGACGATAAAGCCCGGAGTGTCTTTGGCAATCACCGGCACCTTGTTCCACTGAATCATCAGTTCTTTAGCAGCCACCATCAGGTTTGCATCTGTCTGCACGGCGGGAATTATTTCTACCAGTGCCATCAGCGGTGCAGGATTGAAGAAATGCAAACCCAGCACTCGTTCCGGTTTTTTGCAGGCAGCAGCGATGGAGGTTACGGAAAGTGAAGAAGTATTGGTAGCCAATACACAATCTTCTGCCACGATACTTTCAACCGATGCGAAGACAGATTTTTTTACATCCAGCTTTTCTACAATCGCTTCTACAATCAGTCCGCAACCTGCGAAATCTTTAAGATCATTGGCAAAACTGAAGCGTCCGTATAATGCCGTCGCATCGGCGATCTTACCTTTCTCTTGTAATTTCTGAAAAGTGTTCTGGTAATTTTTTTGCGTTTTTTCAAGAGCTACCAAATTGGTATCGAAGAGCACAACGTCATGCCCGGCCATAGCTGCTACCTGTGCAATGCCTGCACCCATAGCACCTGCACCTATGACACCAACTTTAACTTTCTGTAGAGACATAATTAGGCTTGTTGCGGTAGTTTTTTAAGTTTCAGCAAACTAAAATCTGTAGGCTCTGCTATGATAGTGTTTTTGAGGTGTCCCAATCCCTCGATTTCCATTTCCACCACATCACCGGGCTGAAGCCATTGAACTTTATAGGAAGGGTCATTGAGTAAACCGGTTCCGTTGAGTTCCAGAAAGCAACCTGTTCCTACTGTTCCGCTACCAATCACATCACCAGGCAGAATATCGGCACCATAAGCACAACGTTCTATGATCTCAGCAAAAGTCCAGTCCATATCGCCCATATTTCCTTCACTCACCTGCACACCATTCACCCAACATTTCATACCGAGATTGTAATTGTTACCGATATGTCCCGGTTTAGCAGGAATCTTGAAAGGTTCCAGTTCGTCTGGCGTTACCAGCATTGGTCCGATCACCGTGGAAAAATCTTTTCCCTTTGCCGGTCCGAGATTCAGTAGCATCTCTTCCATCTGCAGCGTACGCGCACTCATGTCATTCATGATCATGTAGCCGCCTATGTATTGGTCAGCTTCTTCAGCTTTGATATTTCTTCCTTTTTTGCAGATCACAATCGCAGCTTCCAGTTCAAAGTCGAGTTTTTGAAAATGATCGGGCATGCAGTGAATTTCGCCGGGACCCTGTATCGCATTGTGATTGGTAAAGTAGAAGATCGGATACTGGTCGAACTCCGGGATCATGTCTACTTTTCTGTTGCGTCTTGCAGCAGCTACGTGCTGACGAAAAGCATATCCGTCGCGGCATGAAGTTGGGTGCGGCACCGGCGCCTGGATTTTCTCCGTATCGAGTGTGCCATAAGGTACTATAGTGTTTGTGCCTGCTTTGATAGACGCTTCTGTTTCTTTAGCCAGATCAATATACGCTTCCCAGTTGTTCAACAACTCTTTCATCGTTCCCGGTAGTTTGGGGTTGGCTACGTTGGTATCGTACAAATTGTTGTTGATACAAAAGGCAAGTTGTTCTTTGCCATTATTGGAATAAGTGACCAGTTTCATGTTCCTGAATTTGAGGGCGTAAAAATATCAATAATCGGAATAGCGATTTACCTTTTACTTTGCGAACAAAAGATCACCATGGCTTCATACAGTCAACTATTTAAAAACAACAAGGAGTGGGTGGCGTCGAAACTAGGGCTGGATCCTGAGTTCTTTACCAAGCTTGGAGACGATCAATCGCCTGAATTTCTTTATATCGGATGTTCCGATAGCAGGGTGCCTGCCAATGAGATCATCGGACTTCAACCCGGAGAAGTATTTGTTCACAGAAATATTGCGAACCTAGTTGTCAATACAGATCTGAATGTAAAATCTGTAATTGCTTACGCGGTAAAACATCTTAAAGTAAAGCACATTATCGTATGCGGTCATTACAACTGCGGTGGTGTGAAGGCTGCTATGACACCTCAGGACATGGGTATCCTAAATCCCTGGCTGCGTAATATTCGCGATGTGTTCCGGTTGTATAAAGATGAGTTGCTTGCCATTAAGGATGAAGAAGAAAGATATCGCCGACTGGTGGAGCTAAATGTTCATGAGCAGGTTATCAATGTGATTAAAACGGCCTCTGTACAGAAATCATATATCCAAAGAGGATATCCGGTTGTTCATGGATGGGTATTTGATGTGCATACCGGACTGATCAAAGATCTTAAAATTGATTTCGGTCAGGCACTGAAAGATATTCAGCAGATATATGATCTGACCAAGCTTCCGCCGGCTTTTAACGGCGAGGACGAGGAATAACCTGAAACGAATTAATTTGCGCAGGTGTATTACCTGATTCTAATTCTGCTGTATCCGGTTTCGCTGCTTCCCTTATCAGTTTTGTACCTTTTGTCTGATCTGGTATTTGTCATTTTGTATCATGTCATAGGTTATCGGAAGGGTGTAGTGGATGAGAATCTGCGTCATGCATTTCCGGAGAAATCGCAGGAAGAATTGAAACGCATACGCAAACAGTTTTTTAAAAATTTCTGCGATCAGTGGATTGAAACGCTGAAGCTGCTTTCTATCTCGAAAGCCGAACTTGACCGTCGTTTTACAGGGAATTGGGAAGTGTTTCAGCAACTTGGTAAGGAAGGGAAAAACACCTACGCTATACTTGGACACACCTTCAACTGGGAATGGGCAAATGTAGCTTGTCAGTATCACACGCCGCAGCAATACGCCTGTGTGTATCTTCCTCTTTCCAATACGGCTTTCGACAGAGTAATGCTGCGCATCCGATCAAGGTCGGGCGCTTTGATGGTGTCTATGAAAGCGCTGAAAAGCGGACTGGCAAAGCTTCGCGACACGCAGCATATTCTCGCACTAGCAGCCGATCAGAATCCTTCAGAACCGGAACTTGCAGAATGGATCAGTTTTATGAATCGTGAAGCGCCTTTTTTTCGCGGACCGGAACAGATGGCGCGAAGAGCAAAAGCCGCAGTTGTTTTTGCAGCTATTCGCAAAGTGAAACGAGGCTATTACTCAATTCATCTGGTACGTTATTGCGACGATGCTTCGCAAACTAGCAGCGGAGAAATTCTTCAAGACTATGTGAAGTTCATGGAACAACAACTTCATGAGCATCCGGACAACTGGCTTTGGACACACAAGCGCTGGAAGCATGTAAAGAAGCCTTTACAAAAAAGACAAAGGCAGACTTGACAGTCTGCCCCGTCAGGCGATGATCAGAAAAAGCAATGGTCAGAAAGTTTTTCCTGTCACCTGCAGTTTTAGTGTCTCTGTTTTGTTTTTGCCCTGTAGATTGATAAAGTAATTTCCGGTAGCCAAATGCAGATCGGAAAGTATTGTCAGTGGCGACGTTTGCTGAGGGATGGTCTGACTGAAACATACCTTTCCGTCAGCACCAATGATATGAATCAAAACATCTCCTTCTGTAAATGCAGCGGAGCGAATGTTTATCAATGTACCATCATTCGGATTAGGATATAATACGGCATCAGCAATTGCGTTTTCATTGATCTGAACAAAGCGTATGGGCGCCTGTGTCTTTTGCCCGTTTATATCTGTTTCTGTAAGACGATAATACACAATGCCTGTTCCGGGTTCTTCGTCTACCATTTGATAAACACGTTCTTTTTCAGGGTCGCCACCCAAAGGCAGTTTTTTACCGACAACTGTCCATCTTGAGGCATCGTAACTGCGTTCTATAGTATAGTCCGCAACGTCTGCTTCATAAGCCGTGATCCATTCCAATATTACCTTTTTATCCTCAAGCAGTTTTGCGTCGAATGAAATAAGACTCATTGCCAATGGTGCAGTGCCACCGTTGAAAGCCCAGCTGTTGGTAATACTCCATTTCCCCTGAGCATCTTTCGACCGGATGTACAGAATATGCGAACCGTTTACCAACACTGTCATGTCCACATTTAAACTCAATGCTGTGACATTTGTATCGGAGGAAAGGGGAACCCAAATACCGTTGCCAATACCGGGATCGGTATCAACAAAGTACTCGATCTGAACGATGTTGCTTTGGGTATTCGGATTTCCGATCAACGGCTGCACACGTGCGAACACCGTTTCATTGACAACGCTCCATTTTCCCTGCGCATCTTTTGAGCGAACGTACAGAGTATGTACACCGTTGTTGAGTGCGCTGACATTGGCATTGAAGGCTAAGGAAGAAATATTCAGTCCGCTTACCACCGGTACGTCTGTTCCGTTTCCAAAGCCCGGATCGGCATCGAAGAAGTACTCAAGCTTTACAATATTGCTTTGGGTGTTGAGGTTGTTGAACAATGGTTGGACTTTAGCAAAGCCAAGATGATTCGTTGTACTCCATTGTCCAAGGCTGTCACAGGAACGGACAAAAAGCGTATGCACACCATTGGAAAGTGCAGAGATGTCGGCGTTGAAACTCAGAGCACTGATATCAATTCCGGGAGTTAGCGGAATATTGATTCCATTCCCGAAGCCGGGATCGGTATCGAAGAAATATTCCGCTTTAGTGATCTTAGATACTTGTGCAGGATTACTGTTAAGTCCCTGTATGCGCGTAAACTGTTGCTGGAAAGTTATACTCCACTTTCCCTGTGCATCTTTGGTGCGTACATACAAAGTATGAAGTCCGGTAAGCAATGTGTTTACATTGGCGTTGAATGTAAAATTGCTAATATCGGTTCCCGAAGTAAGAGGTACATCTACACCATTTCCAAAACCGGGATCTGTATCGAAGAAGTATTCCATCTTCACGATATTGCCTGAACTGTTTGGGTTGGTAAAGAGTCCCTGAACTTTTGCAAAGTTTATGCTGTTTACAACACTCCATTTTCCCTGTGCATCTCTGCTTCTGACGTACAGCGTGTGCATACCCTGCGATAAGCTGCTGACATTTGCATTGAATACCAGTCCTGATATATTGGCTGCGGCGGTTATAGGAACATCTATTCCATTTCCAAAGCCAGGATCGCTATCGAAAAAATATTCCACCTTGGTGATGTTGCTGGTGGCATTCGGATTTCCGAAGGTTCCCTGAACTTTTGCAAAGGGTGTGCTTGATACTATACTCCATCCTGTTGCATCCTTTGTGCGCACATAAAGCGTATGCAAGCCAGTGCTCACTGAAGACAAGTCGACATTGAAGGAGAGCGCACTGATATTCACAGCTGGTGTGAGTGTGATAGTAGTACCGTTACCGTAACCAGGATCGGTGTCAATGAAATATTCCGCCTGAACAATAGCCGATGCAGCAGAAGGATTGGGAAACATAGGCTGCACTTTTGCCATTGTGTGTGCATATGTTTGACTCCATCTTCCATTCGCATCTTTTGTTCGGATAAACAAAGTATGAATGCCATTGGACAGCGCGCTTACCCCTGCATTGAAAGATTGTCCTGAAATATTAGGTGCGGGTGTGGCAATAGAAATCTGTGTTCCGCTTCCATAACCGGGATCAGAATCGAAAAAGTATTCTGCCTGTGTAATGTTTTGTGCGCGCGCTGTCATGCAGAGACATGCGCAACAGAACAGATACACGATCCCTCGGTATGCCTGCTTCATAATTAGGTTGTTTATTGCTAGAGAAACAGATTCCTTAATCGTTGCTACGAGTGCTGATCGTTACAGGCAGCGTGCTACCGGTGGTAGTTGCCGGAGCAGAGATAGAGTAGATGGTTGGTACCGGAGGAATACCACTTAACTTGTATGGATCAGGACCACCGAAAATACCTACGTCAACACTTCCAAAACCTGCCCCGATTCCAGGTCCGGAGGGATTGAGTGTATAACGTGTTTCAGTTTGTCCGGAGCCGCTGTAGTTAGTGAACAGCGAAGCAGTTGATACATTTTGCTGATTGTTGTTGGCATTGCCGAATTGTGTGCTGTTGCCAATGTTGTTAAATGATACACTGTTGTTAGCAGTGAAGGTTCCACCCACCATGATGTTATTGTTTACCTGGAAGCTGTAAACATTCAAGTTACTGTTATCAAACATGTTGTTTTGAATAAAACCCGACATGCCATTCTGCAATCCTATACCAGCGCTGTTGAAAATATTGTTTTGAATGCTGATACCCGAGAAAGAAGCACCGCCAGTGGTGGAAAACTGATAATAAGAAATACCGCCTGCGTAAAAGAGATTCTGACGAATATCGCATGAAGTCAGCGTCTGATAGGAGGAAGTGAGCGGATTATAGTTGTTAATGTAAACGTAGCCGTAATAGAAATAGTTTCTTTTCACAGAGATGTTATTGGTATAGACATAAATGCTGGAATATGTCCCGAAGGCGATACCCATCACTGTGCTGCCTGCACTACCCGGATAAAAGTTGATAGAGTTATTGATTGTCGATACATTCTGGTTTGCCTGCAGACCAGTGTTGATGGTGCTCTGAGGTGTACTCATGAAATAACCATTCCCTATGATCGTAAGCACTTTTGAAATAGTCGTTCCGGTATAGGCTGTAGCGGAGGGCTCCAGATAAATGGTGTCTCCGTTGCTGGCGGCAGTCACTGCGGCGGGTAAATCAGTGAAATTTGCATTGACTCCCGGAATGTTGTTTACCCGCAGAAGTGCTGCATGGCTGTTTTCAGCAATAAGGCATGACAAGCCTGCAATGAACAGAATTCGTTTCATAAGAGGAATAATTTTGGCAAATGTCCTTTGATGCAGGTTCTTTGCGAATACCATAAGACGCGCAAAAAATATCCGTGTTGATGGGTATTGTATGAAGACCTTGGCATGTCTAGCTTAAGCACTATTTTCGCAGCAAAGCAAATGAAGTATGTCTGAAAAGGTCTCTACCGATAAAGCACCGAAGCCAATGGGTTTGTACCCTCATGCACGCAAAGTTGGAAATCTTCTTTTTCTTTCCGGTATTGGTCCGCGCGATCCACTGACAGACGAAATACCCGGACTGAAATTGGACAAGCACGGTCAGTTCCTGAGTTTTGATTTTGAAGCCCAGTGCCACAGTGTTTTCAGAAATGTAAAGACTGTACTTGAAGAAAGCGGAAGTAGCTGGGATAGGCTGGTTGATGTGACCGTGTTTCTTGTAGATATGAAACGGGATTTCCACATTTACAATCGTATCTATGCTGAGTATTTTAAAGAAAATCAGCCTTGCCGGACAACGGTGAGTGTAAATTCACTTCCGTCTGCTATTGCCATAGAGCTAAAATGCATTGCCACACTTGACTGAGGGTAGCTTCAAGCAGATTTACAGGTCTATCCGAATTTGCTTCTGGAAAGATTTTCCCTGAGCATCTTTACCTTCTATCTTCCACATCACACTGCCCACGCGCAATTCAAAAGGTTTTTGGTTGAGTGAGCGAACATTTCGTACTTCCTTTTCCCAGTTCTGAATGTTTTTCTTACTCAGACGTGCATTCTTGGCAGAACGGCTTACGGCTAGTCTGATTTGTGCTGGGGTGACTTCCTTGGTCTGAGGACGATCTAAGCCGGAAATACTATAGCTGGAATTTTTGCCTTTTACCTCACGCCATTCGGTGGTGTGCGAAAGCGCATCCAGTTGCAAGGTTCCTAGCCCCGTTTTTGCAGAGACTCTGGTGATATAACGTTGAGAAACCTTTGTAATTGTAGCTCCGGAAACTTTTAATTCGTTGCCCTGAAGTTTTCCGCCGGTTAACTGATAAGTGGCACCATTGGCTTTTTGAAGGTCCTGCTGACGATACGTTTTGGTTTGAATATCGGGAATGAAGATTGTAACTTCTTTGAACTCAATATTCAGTCCTTTTACCGGGTTTGTTTCAGAAGCTGCTTCTTTAACAGTCGCCGCAAGGGCAATCGTATCGCGGACAGTCGTATCACTGGTTAAGGTATCCGATTCTTTTATCAAAGTATCTGCTGCGGGAGAACGCAACTGTATATCATCAACGAAATCGCTCAGATATTTCGGATCGGTCTCAGTGACAATTGTAGATGAGTCACCCAAAATGATGGGGCCGCCTGTTTGCTTTTTTTCTCCCTCACAGGAACAAAGCAGCGCAACAAAAACAAAGACGGATAAGAAACGGAAAACCATGGACAGTTGTTTCACTTACGAAAATAGAAAACCACGCGGTAAACTGATAACAGACTGTATAGTACCATTTTTGTTAATATTGCTGAAGCTTCTGAATACAAGCATCCAGTCTGCTTTTCGCCAGGAAATTCTGTTCTAGTTCCACTGCAAAAGGTACCGGCGTATCGAGGCTCGCGCAGCGAACGATTGGTGCGTCAAGGTATTCGAAACAATGCTCAGAAATCCATGCAGCCAGCTCTCCTCCGATACCACCCACCAGTGTGTCTTCATGCAGCAGCAGCACCTTACCTGTGCGCTTTACGGAACGACTAATCGACTCGTAGTCGAGCGGTAGCAATGTGCGAAGGTCAACAATATCGAAAGAAATATCAGGCTGTGATGCAGCGTAGTCGAGCGCCCAATGAACGCCCATGCCATAGGTGATGATGCTGATGTCTTCTCCTTCCTGAACCTGCCGCGCTTTGCCGATGTCAACAGTGTAGTATTCATCAGGTACCAGACCACTGATACCGCGATAAAGTGCTTTATGCTCGAAGAACATTACCGGATTCGGATCTTCAATAGCAGCGATCAGCAGTCCTTTTGCATCTTCAGGAGTAGAAGGATATACCACCTTTAACCCTGGCGTGTGTACAAACCATGCTTCATTGCTTTGTGAGTGAAACGGACCGGCACCTACTCCGCCACCGGTAGGCATGCGGATGACTACATCGGCATTTTGCCCCCAGCGGTAATGAATTTTCGCGAGATTATTTACGATCTGATTGAAACCCACTGTTACGAAATCGGCAAACTGCATTTCCATCATGCTTTTGAAGCCCTTGATCGACAAGCCCAATGCAGTTCCAACAATAGCACTTTCACACAGCGGCGTATTGCGTACTCTTTCTTTCCCAAACAAGGAAACAAAACCTTCCGTTACCTTAAAAGCGCCTCCGTACTCGGCAATATCCTGCCCCATCAGCACCAGATTGTGTCTTTCCATGCATTGACGAAGTCCCTCGCTGATGGCCTGAATAAATTTCTTTTCACTGGCAGGACCTATTGGTGCCTTTTTGTGCTGGTGTGTTATTGGTGCGTAAACATCGGTAAGTTCTTCCTCCGTATTCGGTTCTATCTTGCCTGCAGCAAAACCTACCGAAAGTCCATCCTCTATTTCCTTTTGAATGTCTGCACGTATATCGGTAATAAGCTGTTCGTTTAGACTCCCTTGGTCTACCAGATACGCTTCAAAGTTGGCAACAGGATCTTTCTTGCCCCATTCTTCAAACAATTCCCTGGGTACATATTTTACACCGCTGGCTTCTTCGTGTCCGCGCATGCGGAACGTCATGCATTCAATGAGTATGGGTTTTTGCTCCGTGATGCAATAGTTTCTGGCTTCGGAAATAGTTTTATATACTTCAAGAATATTATTCCCGTCAATAGTCAATCCCTTCATGCCATAGCCAATAGCACGTTCTGCAAGTCGGTCACAAACGAATTGTTCGTTCGTAGGCGTGCTGAGACCATATCCGTTGTTTTCGATAACGAAGATAACCGGCAAACCCCATACAGCAGCGACATTCAGTGCTTCATGAAAATCTCCTTCGCTTGTGCCTCCATCGCCGGAGAATGCCAGAGATACTTTATTTTCCTTACGAAGTTTATGTGCCAGTGCTATGCCATCTGCGATAGCCAGTTGCGGACCAAGGTGGGAGATCATTCCGCAGATATGATATTCGTTTGCTCCGAAGTGAAAAGACCTTTCACGTCCTTTGGAAAAACCATCTTTCCGCCCCTGCCATTGTAAAAACAGTTTGTCAAAAGGCATCTTTCTCGCCGTAAAGACACCCAGGTTGCGGTGTAGCGGCATAATGTATTCATCGTTATCGAGCGCCATGGTAGCACCAACGGCAATTGCTTCCTGGCCAATACCACTGAACCACTTACTTATTTTCCCCTGACGAAGCAGGATGAGCATTTTCTCTTCGATCATGCGCGGGCGTACGATCTCCTTGTATAAACCCCTAAGCAGGTCATCTGATAAACCTGTCCTATCGAATTGCATAGCAAATATTTGCGGCAAAAATAGAAGTTTAATGATAGCTCAGCGTGGGGAAAAATATGTGTGAGGCAAGGCAATGAAATCAATCATCTTTCCTCATGACGGTGCTCATTGGCCTGCCTGGCAAAACATCGGTTCTTTGAGCTATTAAAATCAACAAAATGAAAAAAAGAGAACCGGTTAAAAACATTATGAGTACGTCTCTGCATACGATCAATGAGACAGATTCCCTGCATGATGTCGTGCAACTGATTCGCAAACACAAAGTGCGTCATATTCCGGTTGTAAGCGGAAAGGAAATAAAAGGCATGATCAGTAGTTCTGATATCAACAGACTCACCTTCGGAAGACTCTTTGAAAATCAGGAAGGTGCCGACGAAGCAATATTTGAAATGCTTACTATTCCGCAGGTGATGACCAAAAATGTAAGAACGGTTCAACCTGAAGACACGATCAAAGAAGTAGCTGAGATCTTTGCCAGTGAAGACTTTCACTCTTTGCCTGTGACGGAAGATGGCGAACTGAAAGGAATTGTGACTACCACTGATATTATAAAATACCTGCTCGAGCAATATTAATTCGCAATCAATCACACACAACTGAAAAAGGAGGCGTCAATCGCCTCTTTTTTTGTGAAATCATCTCCGGAAGTTTCTTTTTTCGCTCCGTTTTCTTCGCGAAATTCTATCTTTGCACGACCGCCACAGCTAAATACTTCCAAAGTAAATTTATTGTTATATCAGGCTGCGCACCCGGTCTATCTAAAGGAGCGTTATGACTAAGTATATATTTGTAACCGGAGGCGTTACTTCATCACTCGGAAAAGGAATTATTGCAGCATCGTTAGCTAAACTGCTGCAGGCGCGTGGCTTTCGCACGACGATTCAGAAATTCGATCCTTACATCAATGTTGATCCCGGCACTTTGAACCCCTATGAACATGGCGAATGTTACGTAACGGAGGACGGAGCGGAAACCGATCTCGACCTTGGTCACTATGAGCGTTTCCTCAACACCTTTACGTCTCAGGCAAACAACGTTACTACAGGTCGTATTTACCAGTATGTCATCAACAAAGAGCGCGAGGGTGCTTACCTCGGAAAGACAGTGCAGGTGATTCCGCATATCACCGATGAGATCAAACGCAGGATGACCTTATTGGGGCAGAACAACCAGTACGATATCGTGATTACCGAGCTTGGAGGAACAGTCGGCGATATCGAAAGTTTGCCTTACATAGAAGCGGTGCGTCAATTGAAATGGGAAAAAGGCGAGGAAAACTGTATCGTAGTACACCTCACGCTTATACCGTACCTCAAAGCTGCCAAGGAGCTGAAGACCAAGCCCACACAGCACTCTGTAAAGATGATGAGCGAGAACGGATTGAATCCCGATGTGCTGGTATGCCGTACAGAAGAGCCGTTGTATAAAGAATTGAAGCGTAAGATCGCCCTGTTTTGTAATGTGACGCAGGATGCGGTTATCGAAGCGCTGGATGCAGATACCATTTATGGCGTGCCGCTAGAAATGATGCGCGAAAAACTCGACATCATCTGTCTTCAGAAACTCGGTTTGCAAACTGGCGAAGAGCCGCAACTCGAGAAATGGAAAGAGTTTCTCAACAAGCTCAGATACCCCAAATCGAAAGTTACCATCGGTCTGATCGGGAAATATGTGGAGCTTCAGGACGCTTATAAATCTATTCTTGAAGCCTTCATTCATGCAGGTGCCGTGAACGAATGTAAGGTGGAGGTGAAAAACATTCACTCTGAATATCTGACTTCCGAGAATGCCACCGAGAAAATGCAAAACCTCGACGCGGTACTCGTAGCTCCGGGTTTTGGAAGCAGAGGTATAGAAGGCAAGATCGATGCGATCCGTTTTGCCAGGGAAAACAAAATTCCATTCTTCGGTATTTGCCTTGGTATGCAGATGGCTTGTGTAGAATTTGCCCGTAATGTGCTGTGTATGGAGAAAGCACATTCTACCGAAATGAATGCTGATACCGAACAGGCTGTTATCGCTATGATGGAAGATCAGAAAAACATCACACAGATGGGCGGTACCATGCGACTCGGTTCTTATGATTGTGAATTGAAAGCAGGTTCGAAGGTGGCATCAATATACGGTTCGACCACTATTAAAGAACGCCATCGTCACAGATACGAGTTCAACAACGAATATCTCGAAGCGTTTGAAAAAGCTGGCATGGTACCTGTCGGGAAAAATCCTGCAACCGGTTTGGTAGAGATAGTGGAAATTCCCGATCATCCATTCTTTGTTGGCGTGCAGTTTCACCCTGAGTACAAGAGTACCGTTGAAAATCCGCACCCGTTGTTTGTTGCATTTGTAAAAGCAGCCAAACAGGCGCAGGAACAAAGAAACGGACACAGCGAACACCTTACTTATGAACAGTCGGTGGTGGAAGGATAATTGCAGATGCAGCCTTACTTCACAACACCCCAAAAGATAGCTTCAGTAGCGAAGATGGCTCCCGGTGTTTGAGATGCCTCCTTGAATCACAGAGTTTGCATGCAGACGAGGTAGCCTTCTTTTTATCAGATCACGGGTCGCAGGGAATTTCCTGCCGATGGTTTACATAAAAACTAAATTTGCTGATTTCAAAACATACACATGGAATTCAAGATAGTTCAGAAAGTAGGTAAAAAGCATCAGCTATATCTGATCGATAAGGCTGCTGATCTCTCCCAAATACAGGAGTTGAATGACACAGAAAGAGCGTTTTGCACAAACGCGTTCAAAAATGATCAGACTTCTATAACGATCAATCAATACAACCGCTTTGTTTTCATCTATCTGCTGAAAAATAAAAAAACCGACTGGCAGACTGCCGAGGCGCTACGTCGGGCAGCAGCCGAGTTTGCAGCTACTATCAATAAGCAGAAACTCGACGAAGTAACGATTACCAATTTTGCTTCACTGGAGGGGGCAGCTTATATCGCCGCAGAAAGTATGGCGTTGGCTACCTACCAGTTTGTAAAATATCGCAGCGATGCGCAAAAGCATCTCAATACACTCAAGTCTATCTTCTTTTCAAAGCAGTCCATTACAGTGGCGGAAGTAAACAGACTTACTGCTACAATCAGTGCTATTTATAAAGCCCGTACGCTCGTCAACGAACCGCTCAACTATTTGTCTGCTGCGCAACTGGCTAAAGAAATTGCTTCACTTGGAAAGGAGGCAGGATTCAAGGTCACTACATTACAGAAGGCGCAAATAGAGAAGGAAAAAATGGGCGGTATTCTGGCGGTAAACCGAGGAAGCATTCAACCTCCGACTTTTACTATCATGGAATACAAGCCGGCCCGTGCATTGAATAAGAAGCCGATCGTACTGGTGGGGAAAGGTATTGTGTATGATACCGGCGGATTATCGCTCAAGCCAACGCCAGCATCTATGGATCGCATGAAAAGCGATATGAGTGGTGCGGCGCTTGTAAGCGGTGCCATGTATGCTGCAGCAAAAATGAAATTACCACTTCATTTGATTGCGCTGGTACCGGCTACAGATAATCGTCCCGGAGAAAATGCCTACGTGCCTGGCGATATTATTACCATGTACAGCGGTGCAACTGTAGAAGTGCTTAATACCGATGCTGAAGGAAGACTCGTACTTGCGGATGCATTGCATTGGGCGAAACGTTACAAACCGGAACTGGTAGTTGACTTTGCGACACTTACAGGAGCTGCGTCTGTTGCCGTAGGAGAGCACGGAATTGTTTGCATGGGTACCGCAGAAGAAGCACAGAAACAGGCTTTTCGCGACAGCGGCTTCCGGCAATACGAGCGACTCGTTGAATACCCGCTTTGGGAAGAATATGGTGAGATGATCAAGTCGGAATTTGCCGATTTGAAGAATATTGGTGGTCCTAGCGGCGGTGCCATAACAGCCGGAAAATTCCTCGAATATTTTACAGACTATCCATGGATGCATTTCGATATAGCGGGTGTGTCCTTCGCTACGGCTAAAAAAGGTTACATACCTTCGGGCGGTACAGCGTATGGTATGCGCATGTTGCTCGATTTTCTTGTAAACTATAAGAAGCAGTAAGACTTCCTTTTGCGAACCCAAAATCCGGTTCTTACACCATGACTGAAAAACCAATAATAGGAATCACCACAGGCGATATTAACGGTATCGGCCCGGAGCTAATCATTAAGACCTTTTCCGACAACCGTATGTTGGATTTGTGCACTCCGGTGATCTTTGCTTCCAACAAGCTGATCAACTACTACCGTAAGATGATCACAGATCATCCGTTTAATTTTTCCAGCACTAAAGACCTTACAAAACTGCACCCTAAACAGGTGAACATCTTTACCTGCTGGGAAGAGGAGGTGCCTGTCCAGCCCGGCGCACTCACAGAAACAGGTGGCAAGTACGCGGTGCGTTCTTTGCTCGTAGCTGCGCAATGTCTCAAAGACGGACAACTGGACGGAATCGTTACAGCTCCTATTCACAAAGGCAATACTCAAATTTCCGACTTCCCTTATACAGGTCATACTCCGTTCTTTAAGGAGAAGTTTGGCGCAAAGGATGTTGTGATGCTGCTTTACAGCAACAGTCTTCGTGTGGCACTCGCAACAGAACATATTCCTCTTGCAAAAGTTTCAGAAGTTCTTTCTAAAGAACTGATTGTTTCGAAGCTGAACATTCTGAAAGAAACACTCGTCAAAGATTTCGGCATAGACAAACCCAAAATAGCCGTGCTCGGTCTCAATCCTCACGCAGGCGATGAAGGGCAGATCGGAAATGAAGAGCAAAACATTCTCAGACCGCTGATAGAACAAATACAGCAACAAGGGCAACTTGTTTATGGTCCTTATGGTGCCGATGCTTTTTTTGCGCGGAGCTCTTATCAGCATTTCGATGCAGTCTTAGCGATGTATCATGATCAGGGGCTTATTCCGTTTAAGACTATTGCGCAGGGAGAAGGAGTGAATTATACCGCAGGATTGCCCATCGTTCGCACTTCACCGGATCACGGCACCGCCTTCGATATTGCCGGTAAAAATCTTGCAGATCCCTCTTCATTCCGTGAAGCCGTTTTTCAGGCAATTGACCTTTTGAAACAACGTGCACAGTACGCAGAAAATACTGCAAATCCAATCCGCCGCGGACGCATAGAAAAGGAGAAAGAAGGCGAGGGCGAGAAGATCGCCGAAGCGTAGTCTGCAATAAAGCTGGTACCTGTATCCTGCCAGAAAACTGGCGGGATTTTTTTATTCATCCCTCAGGCAGGGGGATAAATCATACAAATATTGCTTTTAGCCTTGCCTGAGAAAAAGATAGTTATGAGACGAGATGGAGCGACCAGAAGCATCTGGCAAGAAGAACTTAGCAATTTTCAGCCTTCGAACAACTGGAATAAGAATGAGATATATGATGTAATGATCGTGGGTGGAGGTATTACAGGTCTTACTACGGCTCTCTTACTGCAATCTGCCGGAAAGCGTTGTATCCTTGCAGAAGCCTACAATATTGGTTTTGGAACCAGCGGTGGAACTACAGCCCATCTCAATACCGTGCTGGACGTTTCATACGACTATATTGAAAAAGACTTTGGAAAGGACTCCGCTTCTCGGGTGGTTGCTGCCACACGCGAGGCTATAGATCTTGTGGAAGCGCTTATCGGGAAATACAACATCGACGCAGATTTCATCTATGAGCCAGGCTATCTGTTTGCTGAAACTGAAGCAGAAGAAAAGCATCTTGAAAAAATAGTGGAATCTTCTGTTGCCGCAGGTGTTGTTACCAACTGGGCTGATCAAATCCCTATTACTATTCCTTTTCGCAAAGCCTGCAGATTTGAATTTCAGGCGCGCCTACATCCTACAAAATACCTGAAAGGTCTGGCAGAAGCTTTTGAAAAAGAAGAGGGTGTATTGCTTCAGCAATGTACCGTAGGAAACATAGAAAGTAAAGAATATTTCGTGGCAGACAGTTCCTTGGGTGCGATAAAAGCAAAACAGATTGTGTATGCTACACATATTCCTCCGGGAATCAATCTGCTGCACTTTCGATGCGCACCTTACCGCTGCTATGTTCAGGCGTTTACACTGAAAAGTGGTACGTATCCCACAGGTCTTATTTACGACATGAAAGACCCGTACAATTACTTTCGTACGCAGACCATCAATGGTAAGGAATACATCATCGCCGGTGGCTTCGATCATAAGGCCGGACATGAAGTGAATACAGAGCAGGTTTTTCGCGAGCAGGAAGCCTGGCTTCGTCAGTATTTTGATATTGAGCGCATTGATTACAAATGGTCTTCGCAGTATTTCGGCAATACGGACGGACTTCCATATATCGGACGACTGCCAGGCTACGAAAATATCTTTACCGGCACAGGTTACAGCGGTAACGGAATGACGTTGGGTTCGCTGGCTGGAAAGATGATTTGCGACATGATCCTCACCGGCAGCAATCGTTATGAAGATCTTTTTTCACCAAGTCGTATCAAGCCGATTGCCGGATTTGCGGAGTTCGTAAAAGAAAATGCCGACGTCATCAGTCAATTTATTGGACTCAGGTTTAGTTATGAGAAAATAACAGAACTGGCTCAGCTCGCTCCCGGAGAGGCAACCCTTGCCAAATGGGAAGGAAACAAAGTGGCGCTTTATAAAGACGAACAAGGGAAAATTCATGCCCTCGATCCGGTTTGTCCGCACGCAGGCTGTCTTGTAAACTGGAATAACGCGGAAAAAAGTTGGGATTGTCCCTGTCATGGATCGCGTTTTGCGTGTAATGGCGCTTTGCTTACCGGTCCCGCACGAAGAGGTCTGGAGCAGATAAAGTGGGAAGACATAGAAGGGGATTAGAATAATCCGCGTAGATTTTTTACTTAAGCTATTTCCCTATAGAAGGTGTCTTGTTGTACCTTACTATATTTGCTGCCTATGCAGATCTCTTTCGAAAGGTTTACGTTACAGAATGGATTAAGGGTTTTGGTACATCAGGATACGACTACGCCGATGGTGGCAGTAAATGTTCTCTATGATGTAGGCGCCCGTGATGAAGATTCCGACAGAACAGGTTTTGCACATCTCTTCGAGCATCTGATGTTTGGAGGGTCGGAAAATATTCCTTCTTATGATGAGCCATTGCAAATGGCAGGAGGAGAGAACAATGCTTATACAACCAACGACATCACCAACTACTATATTCAGCTTCCGCTGCAAAATATCGAAACGGCTTTCTGGCTGGAAAGTGATCGTATGAAAAGTCTGGCTTTTACCGATAAAAGTCTGGATGTACAACGGAAAGTAGTGTGCGAAGAATTCAAGGAACATTATCTCAACAAACCATACGGGGATGCCTGGCATCATTTGCGGCAGCTGGCATATAAAGTACACCCTTATCAATGGATGACCATCGGCAAGGAGTTGAAACATATTGAAGAAGCGCGCCTTGAAGATGTAAAAGCTTTTTTCTTTAAACACTATCGTCCGGTAAATGCCATTCTTTGCGTGGCCGGGAATGTAACTACAGAGCAGGTGAAAGAGCTTGCAGAAAAATGGTTTGGCGATATTCCTGCAGGTGAGAAGTATGTTCGCAAACTTCCTGCAGAACCTGAACAAGCTGATGCCCGTTCGCTTACAATATATGCCGACGTCCCTTTTGATGCTTTGTATAAAGCGTGGCATATCGGTGGCAGGCTTTCGCTTCCGTATTATGCCTCCGATCTCATCACTGAAATAATGGGCAACGGTTTCGCTTCTCGTCTTTATCAGCGTCTGGTAAAAGAGCAACAACTTTTCAGCAGCATTAGTTGCTACCATACAGGCAGCCTCGATCCGGGATTACTGGTGGTGGAAGGAAAGATCGTGGACGGTAAGTCGGTGGAAGAAGCCAATGAAGCGGTGGAGTCCGAGATGCGTTTGCTTGCGGATCAGGGAGTAACCGAAGAAGAACTGACCAAAGCCAAGAATAAGATCGAAGCCATGATCGAGTTTGAAGACACCAGCATCTTATCACGGGCAAACAATCTTGCTTTTTATGAACTTCTTGGCGATGCAGCACTCATCAACACTGAGTTGGAACGCTATCAGGAGGTGACAGCCGCCTTTCTTCAGGAAACAGCACGCAACATCTTAAGGCCGGATAATTGCAGCACGCTTTTCTATTTGAGAAAAAAGTAGCGACGCTCACATTCGCTACACCAGTCGTCTTATCACCGGAATTCTTCGCAAGTTTTCGCGTTCTTGCTTTCCTATGAAAATCAGATAGAGCAGCAAGAAAAAAGTTCCCGCTACCAGCCGCCAAATAGTATGCTCAAGTCTGTCTGCTATAAACGTATAGCCTGCATATACCAGCAGCATTACGCCGAAGTAACCAAGCAATCGTTTTATTTGGTAAGGAACAGGATATACTTTTTGTCCCCAGAGATAGGATATGAGCATCATGCTGCCGTAACACGCAAGAGTAGCCCACGCACAGGCAACATACCCGAACGTAGGAATGAAAAGGAAATTGATCAGCAAAGTAACGGCTGCACCGATGAGTGTGATGATTGCACCCGCAGAGGTTTTGTGCGATAGCTTATACCAGATGGAAAGATTGTAATACACACCCAGGCACATGTTAGCGATGAGCAACACCGGGACGATCTTAAGTCCCGTCCACATTTCGCGGTTGCGGATAAATTCCTTCCACAGATCGAGATACAGCGTGACTACCAGGAACATGACGCAAATTGTAATGACGAAATAATTCATCACGCGTGCATAGGTTTTCGGTGCGTCTTCTCCCGCTGCCTGTTTGAAAAAGAAAGGTTCTGCTCCCATCCTGAAAGCCTGAATGAACAGTGTGATCAGAATAGAAAGTTTGTAGCAGGCGGAATAGATACCGACCTGTTCTTTGGCGGCGGTTTCAGAACCTACAGGCGCCAGCCAGTTGAGCATGATACGATCAAAAGTTTCGTTGATCATTCCTGCAAAACCTGCGATCATGATAGGTAATGAATAGACGATAAGTTGTGTCCAGAGCTTTTTATTAATAGAGAAACGAGCAGAGAAAAATTCCGGTGCCAGCAGCAGAAATGTTAGTGCCGATTGTGCAAGATTGGCAATGATGACATAGCCCGCACCCAGATGAGGGTCATACATCTCTGCCCAAAGAGAATCAGGCTGATGTTGTGCTAAACCCGGAAGCAACGAGTAAAAAAAGAATACCAATCCTATATTGATTAAAATGCCCAGGATCCGGATGGATGCATACTTCGCCGGTCTTCCATCATTGCGAAGCTTTGCATAAGGGATGGTGGTGAGTGTATCCAATGCAATGATCCATGCTGCCCAGGTGATGAACTCAGGATGTTCCGTAAGCCGAAACAAATCGGCAAGAACGTCTCTGCTTAACAACAATGCCGCTGTAAGCAAACCAGTGGAAAGCAGTATCGAACTGCTTATGGTGTTGAATACGTTTTTAGGGTCTTCTTCCTTATTGCTGAATCGGAAAAATGCCGTTTCCATCCCATAAGTAAAAAGCACATTCAGAAATGGAATGTATGCGTACACCAGGCTCATTTCACCATAGTCGGCAGCAATAAGATGAGCGGTTAGATAAGGTGTCAGCAGGTAGTTAAGAAAACGTGCGAATATGGAGCTAAGCCCATACCACATGGTTTGTCCGGCGAGTTTCTTCAGAGACACCTGGGAAGTTGGTTTGTTGTTGGGTTACCGGTCACACAATTCATCACAGATTGACCGGTATAAAACTAACTAATTAACCAGTTTTCTACTCGATCACCCAGTTTTCTTTGCCCTGCAGCAACTTATCGAGATCCCCTTTGCCTTTCACAGAAATCACTTCTTCCAATTGAAGGTTCAGCGAATCTTCGTAAGTAGCTCTATTCGTTTCAAAGAATACACCCATCGGGCGAGGAAAATGACCTTCTGTGTGCGGATCGTCGAAGAAACGTGTCAGGATCTGAGCTTTGAAGAAATCGCGCTCATCATGAATCCAAAGATCATCGGCGGAATAACCATCGTTGAGGTTTGCCAACTTTGGCTTATAACCATCTAAAATTATTCCTTTATCACGGTTGGCACCATAAATCAGCGGTTGACCCTGTTCGAGGAAAAGTACTTCTTCGGCTTTGCTTCCTTTCTCAGTGAAAATCTCGAAAGCACCATCATTGAAGATGTTACAGTTCTGATAGATCTCAAGGAAAGAAGCTCCGTGATGCGCCTGAGAGCGAAGCAACATTTGTTGAAGATGTTTCGGATCGCGATCCATACTTCGAGCTATGAAGCTTGCATCTGCACCAAGTGCCAGGGCCAGCGGATTGAAAGGATGATCCAGACTACCCATCGGAGTAGATTTGGTCACCTTATTTACTTCCGAAGTAGGCGAATACTGACCCTTTGTCAATCCATATATCTGATTGTTGAAAAGCAGGATATTGATATCAAAATTTCTGCGTAACAGGTGAATGGTATGATTACCGCCAATGCTCAGGCTATCACCGTCACCGGTTACCACCCAGACACTCAGTTCCGGACGCGTAGCTTTCAATCCCGAAGCAATAGCCGTGGCGCGCCCATGGATCGAGTGCATACCATACGTGTTCATGTAATAAGGAAAACGCGAGCTACATCCGATGCCCGAGATGATCACAATGTTCTCTCTGGGAATGCCGGTTTGTGGCAATATAGTTTGAACCTGCTTTAGTATCGAATAATCACCGCAGCCGGGGCACCAGCGCACCTCCTGGTCGGTGGCAAAATCTTTCGCAGTCAGAGGGGCTTTACCGGAAGCGGCAAGCGGAGTTGAAACATCACTCATAAGTCGTAAATACGGCGCAAAATTACTGCTTATCAGGCACCTTGTAAAACTAATACATCACAAAAGCCGGATTTATGATAACATTGGGCTTTTACGCTATGTTTTTATGATGAAAGTCAGCTTTCCGCGCAAAAATCCCGTTGGTATGCAACTGCTCTTTTATCTTCGTTAATAGAACTCTCATGCAATCCCATCCAATTGGCATATTTGACAGCGGTTACGGTGGACTCACCGTTTTTCGTTCCATCAGGGAAAGGCTACCTCAATATGACTATATATACCTGGGTGATAACGCCCGTGCTCCTTATGGCAATCGCTCGTTTGAAACTGTATATGAATATACGCTTGAATGTGTGGAATGGCTGTTTCGTATGGGTTGTCCGTTGATAATTCTTGCCTGTAACACGGCTTCAGCAAAGGCTTTGCGGACCATTCAGCAACGGGATCTTCCGGCGAAATATCGGGGAAAAAGAGTGCTGGGTGTAATTCGCCCTACGGCTGAAGTTATTGGCGATTTCTCAAAGACCCGGCATATAGGAGTTCTTGGAACGAAAGGTACGATCAGCTCGGGCTCTTATCTGTTGGAAATCGAGCATTTCTTTCCCGATGTGACTGTGCATCAGCTTGCCTGCCCTATGTGGGTGCCATTGATTGAAAGCAGCGAATACGATGGAGATAGTGCTGATTATTTCGTGAAAAAGTATCTGAATGAACTGTTCGCGCAGTCGTCAGAAATCGATACCGTATTGCTTGCCTGCACGCATTATCCGCTGCTCATGGACAAGATCAAAAAACACCTTCCTTCCGAAGTACGAGTGGTGGCACAGGGCAATATTGTAGCGCGGAGCCTGGAAGATTATCTGCAACGCCATCAGGAAATAGAAAGCAAGCTTACACAAAAAGGGAATATTTGTTTTTTTACTACCGATGATCCTAAGGATTTTAACGAACAAGCATCGATTTTTTTTGGGTCGGAAATAACAGCAGAACACCTGGATCTAAAGTCTGTTTCATAGGGAGATATTGTAAGGTGACATTCTTTTTATCTCCTGAAATCTGTCTTAGAGTTCTACATTTGCGCTCATGCAATACACGCTGAATAAGAGTCTGGGGCAACACTTTCTACACGATGAAAATGTTTGCAGGAAGATTGTAGCGCAGGTGAATCGTGTGCCGGGTATGCGTCTACTGGAAGTTGGTCCGGGAGGAGGTGCAATTACCAAGTATCTCCTGGAATGGACAGATGTTGAATACAAAGCGGTAGAAATCGATACCGAAAAAGTAAACTACCTTATCCATACCTATCCGGCAATAAAAGACAAGATCATTCATGCAGATATCCTGAAGGTGCAGATGCCTTTTGCGGAAAAATTTAGCATTATTGGCAATTTTCCCTACAACATTTCCTCCCCTATACTGTTTCGTGTGCTTGAGTGGGAGACGGAAGTGGATGAAGTGATCGGTATGTTTCAAAAAGAAGTAGCACAACGTATTGCAGAACGAGAAGGTTCCAAGTTGTACGGGATTCTCAGCGTATTGATGCAGGCATTTTTCAAGGTAGAATACCTTTTCGATGTACATGAAAACTGCTTTACTCCGCCACCCAAAGTGAAAAGCGGTGTGGTACGTTTTACCAATGCAGGCAACCCCTATAATATCGCCGACAAAAGGAAATTTATCACGCTGGTGAAAGCTGCGTTCAATCAAAGAAGAAAAACCCTTCGCAATGCATTGCGTGGTATTTTCCCCCCGAAAGCACTGACCGACAAACTTTTAGATAAACGTGCCGAACAGTTGCCCGTCGCTGATTTTGTTTACCTCTACAATCGTTATATGCAATGAGTCGTGGAAAAGTATTGATTGCTGCGCCTGTTCATCCGGTTTTGCTGGAGGATTTGGAGTCTGCCGGTTATACTCTTGAAAGGTCGGAGTCAATTACACAGGCACGGGCATACGAGCTCATTGCAGATTGCGTCGGCTTAATTACCTCTACCCGGTTGAACGTAGACAGATCGTTGCTTGATGCAGCTCCCCGACTGCGGTGGATAGGTAGAATGGGCTCTGGAATGGAAGTCATTGATGTTGCCTACGCTTTGGAAAAAGGTATCACTTGTTTTAGCAGTCCCGAGGGTAATTGTAATGCGGTGGCTGAGCATGCACTGGGAATGCTTCTTTCGCTAACAAAAAAAATTACCTCAAGTCATCAGGAAGTGAAGGAAGGGAAGTGGATAAGAGATGCCAACCGCGGAATAGAGCTTGAAGGGAAAACGATTGGTATTATCGGCTTTGGTCATACCGGTCAGGCTTTTGCCCGCAAACTGTCAGTATTCGACATGCAGATACTTGTGTATGACAAGTATAAAATCATCCGGGAGCCTGCTTATGTTACGCCCTGCCGTACGCTGGATCGCATTTTTGAAGAAGCAGATATAATCAGTTTTCATGTTCCGCTTCAGGAGGACACTTTTCATTATTTCAACGAAGAGTTTTGCAGGAAAATGAGAAAGATTTTTTTTCTCGTAAACACCTCACGGGGGGCTGTGGTGGATCTTTTCGCCCTGGCAATGGGTTTGGAGCAAGGGAAAATCGCTGGTGCCTGCCTGGATGTGCTGGAAGGGGAGCCCCTTCACCAAATGTCTCAGGTACACAGAGGCTTAGTGAATGAAGCATTGAAAAGACCTACTGTGATTATTACGCCCCATATTGCGGGTTATTCTCATGAATCCCTTTATAAAATGAGCAAAGCCTTGTCAGGTAAGATTGTCAGGGTTCGGTAAGCTTATATAAATCAAACATTTCTTTGACAAAAAGTCAAGAGGCTAGTATTACTTTTAACAAGAAATTTTTATTTTTACCCCTCATTGGTTAATAATTATATAATGCAGGATATGACACGTAAGTTACGTTATCTATTCGTATTGCTGTTTGTAAGCGTGGCCGGTGCTGCTTTTGCGCAGACTGGTGCCATCTCGGGAACGGTATTAGACGAAAGAAAAGAACCTATCATAGGGGCTGTAGTACAGGTGTTCCAATCGGGTACTAATCGCGGCGGCGCAGCTACAGACATAGATGGTAAGTTTACAGTAAAGCCGCTACAACCCGGAAGCAATTATGAAATTCGTGTCAATTATGTCGGTTACAGACAAGTGATCCTGAAAAATGTGATTGTAAGTCCCGACAGAACTACTTACCAAAATTTCAATATGGAGCTTAGTACCAATCTCCAGGAAGTAGTGGTAAGAGAGTACAAAGTTCCGCTAATCAAAAAGGACGAGCCGGGATCTACTACAACTTATACTGCTGAACAGATCGCTAAAATACCTACTCGTAATACAAATGACGTTGCTTCACTTGCTGCGGGTACATATCAGGCAAAGTCAGGAAATGCTATTAGTATCGCAGGTGCACGTACCGGCGGTACCTTATATATTATAGATGGTGTACAGGTTAATGGTACAGCAGGAACAAACTTTCCTCCGGGTGCTATTGAACAGATGTCAGTAATTACCTCCGGCGTTCCTGCAAAATATGGTGACGCCTCAGGAGGTGTGATCAATATCACTACACGTGGTGGTGCTCCCCGGCATACCGGTGAAGTGGGTTATGAGCGCTCTGTAGATGGCTTCGGTCGTAACTATGCCTATTTCTCGGTTGCAGGTCCGTTGATCAAAAGAAATATAGACAGCATTAATAAAAGGAACTTGCTTGGTTATTCATTGAGTGGAAACTACACTAATACCGCTGATGATGATCCTAACTACTTCACAAACTATGTACTGAAAGAAGACAAACTTCGTGAAATTCAAGAGCGTCCACTTGTACAGCTTACCGATATCACGGGTCGTAAGACCCCTCGCTCTGCCGCAGAGTATATTCGTATGAGTGATATGGAAAGTGTTAAGCAGAGAGTTAACGCTACATATAAGAATGCCCGTATCGTAGGAAAGGTGGATTACCAGCTGAATGATCAGGTAAGCGTAGTGGTAGGTGGTAACTTTAACTACGTAAACACGAAGCAGTATGACAGAAGATATACCCTGTTTAATCCGGATGCGATTCCAACCAATGTCAACTATACCGGTCGTGGTTTTGTTCGCCTGACTCAGCGTTTTGGAAAACCTAACCTGAATCCGGGAGAAGAAGGAGAAGATAAAAAAACACCGTTGATCTCCAATGCATTTTACAGTGTGCAGGCCGACTATCAGGTAACCAATACAGATGTTTCTGATCCAAATCACAAACACAATCCGTTCCTGTATGGCTATATCGGTAAGTTTGATATAGAGACTGCAACCCTGTATGGTGTAGGTGTGGATGATTCGACCGGAAGAATAAGTACGGCATTGTTGGCCTACGATGCTCCTCAACGTGTCAATTTTACGCGTTCTGACAAGAACCCGCTGTTGGCAAACTACACGTCTCAGTATTATGAGATGGCAGGAAGCGAGTACTATCCACGTACCTTGAATGATGTACAAGCTGGTAAAGGTCTTTTGAACGGACAATTGCCGGACTACGTTTATACCGATTTCCGTGGAGACCCTATTTATTTCAATAGTGGACATACACGCGGCGGCTATTATTATAGTAATGAAGAACAGTTTGCCTTCCAGGCAGATGCCTCTTTTGATTTCCAGCCACGTAAAACCAAACACTCGATTGAATTTGGATTGTATTATCAGCAAAGAGCGGAGCGTGCTTACGAAATGAGCCGTGCTGCCAGTGTGGGTACTTCTAACTTATGGTCAGTAATGCGCCTGCTTACCAACAGACATCTGACCAATTTGGATCGTACTAATCCTATCTATGTAATAAACGGCCAAGAATATACATGGGAAGAGTATAAGAACAATAACTTAATTCTTGGACCTTACGATACTGTAAAATATAACAGACTTATTGATACTCCTTTACAGTCTACTTTCGACCGTAACCTGAGAGCTAAACTCGGCCTTAATCCTTATGGTAGAGAATACCTTAATGTAGATTCATACGATCCTTCTATCTATTCGCTGGATATGTTTACACCAGACGATCTGATTAACACTGGTATTGACATCGGCTCCTGGTATGGTTACGACTATACCGGTAAGAGATTGAATGGTCAGGTTAACTTCAATGACTGGTTTACCCAAAAAGATGCGAATGGTAACTATACCCGTAATCTTGGTGCTTTCCGCCCCAACTACATTGCAGGATATATTCAGGATAAATTTGAATTACCAAATGGAATATTATTTAACATGGGCGTGCGCGTAGAACGCTTCGATGCGAACACGAAAGTGTTAAAGGATCCATACTCGCTTTACGCAACCCATACTGTGGCTACTGCTAAGGATGCAAGCAATCCTGCAGGCGCAACACCTAGTAATATTGGTAGTGACTATGTTGTATATGTAAAAGATAATTCAGTTGAACAACCTCAGATCGTTGCCTATAGAAATGGAGATGACTGGTACGATGCTTCCGGAAAGTATCTGGTAGATCCAACAGTTCTGAATGCTGCGGTTGGTGGCGACCCTCAACCATATCTGATCAAAAATTCAGCGGATGGAAAACGTGCGCTTACTATGAGAGACGAGGGTTACGATCCTAATACATCTTTTACTGATTACAAACCTCAGGTAAATGTGATGCCTCGTATCAATTTTACATTCCCAATTGCCGAGCAATCAATGTTCTATGCGCACTACGATGTATATGTGATGCGTCCTAAATCGGCTGAGGAGATTTTTGTATCACCTGTAGATTACTATTACCTCAACTCAAGAGCTAACAGAGTTATTGCAAACCCTAACCTTAGACCAGAAAAGGTATTTGACTATGAGCTCGGATTCCAGCAGGTTTTGTCTCAGAATTCTGCGGTGACTATTAACGGTTTTTATAAGGAAAGAAAGGACATGATTCAGTATAGAAGATACTTCTATGCCTGGCCAAACACTTATGGAACACTTGATAACCGTGACTTCATGACATATAAGGGTTTCTCCCTGAAATATGATCTGCGTCGTGTGAACCACTTACAACTTCAGTTGAGCTATACGCTTCAGTTTGCTGAAGGTACTGGTGTAAGTTCTACTTCTGGTGCAACTATGCTGAACAACCTTCTTGGTTTCAGCCAGCCAAACCTGCGTTTTGCATTTCCGCTCAACAACGATTCACGTCACGTGTTGAATGCTAATATCGATTATCGCTACGATAAAGGTGAAGGTCCGGTAATTGGAAAGACTCGTATACTTGAGAATGCCGGTGTAAACCTCGTATTCAGAGCAAGAAGCGGAGAGCCGTATACGCGTTATCAGTTCGCTGGACAATCAGTTATTTTTGGTGGTGTTCAGGGATCACGTCTTCCTTGGCACTACATGATGGATATGCGTATTGACAAATCATTCCCTCTATCCTTCCGTAAGGCGTCAGCAGATGGAATGCCATCTAAATCACGTTTAGGTTTACAGGCCTTTGTATATATTCAAAACCTGCTCAACACAAGAGATGTACTTCAAGTATACGGTGTAACAGGACGTCCGGACGATGACGGATGGGTTGCATCACCTACAGGTATTCAGGAATCTAGTATTAAGACAAGCAGAGAATCTTACAACGAGCTTTATCTTTTGTCTCGCCAGAATCCTAATTTCCTGAACAACCCAAGAAGAATCAACATCGGTCTTTCTTTAACGTTCTAATCAGTAAACAATTATAACTTAACAAAGTTATGTTTAGAAATAAATTTAATACGAAACTTGTGTTGACCGCACTGTCTGTTGCCGGTCTGTGGACACAGGCAGATGCGCTTCCGACAATCGGGACTAAAAATAAAGCCCTGCTGAAAACGACTGCTACCGGTTGCGATCCTGCTACTGCTACCATAGAGCTGGATATCAACAACGTGCGTGCGCGTCTGATGACAGGGGGCGATATGTGGTGGAATCAGGGTATCGGTAATGCCGCGTATGAAGTTCCCAAGGGAAGTAAGAAAAACGCTCTTTTTGCGGGTTCTGTTTGGGTAGGTGGCTTTACAGCCGATAAACAGTTGAAGGTTTGTGCGCAAACCTATCGCTCAGATGGTAATGACTATTGGCCTGGCCCTCTTCATAAAGATGCCGGAGGGCAAATCTCTATTGATAAAGCCGTGTGTAGTGACTGGGACAGGTTTTGGAAAGTTGACCGTGCTACGATCAATCGCTTCCGTGAAATGGTTCGTAACAATAACATTAACGGTACAAAAAATGCTGAATTTTTGTCCATTTGGGAATGGCCAGCAGCCGGTAATGGTATTAGCAATGAGATGAACTCTCAGGACAATTGGACTAGAGCAAAAGGTACCAGCGGTCTGCCTTTAACTATGGAGAGTGAGCGCGGTTCCGGCGGCTATGCACCTTTTGTGAATAACCCACTTGACCCTCAAAACAATCCGGATATTTATGAGCCGGAGAGAGGAGATTTTCCCGGAGATCCTGCTATCGGCGATTTGGTTGGAGATCAGTACGTATGGTGGGTTTTCAATGACATGGGTAATACAAAGGGTCAGACAAAGACAGAAGCTATCGGTATGGAGGTGCAGACTACTGCCTTTGCCTTCGCTACCAAGGACTTCATGAACGATGCAACCTTTTACAATTACCGTTTGATCAACCATGGTACTTCCAATCTTGATAGCACCTTTATGGCAACCTGGACAGATGCCGACCTTGGTTATGCATTTGACGACTATATTGGTTGTGACACGGTTCGTGGCTTGGGTATTCTTTATAACGGTGATGGTTTTGACGGAGCTGGTGAAGCCAATAGTTACGGTTCAGACCTGCCGATGATTGGCATTGACTTTTTCCGTGGACCGCACAGAGTATGGTATGAGAATGGACAACGCTTTGACTCGGTGCTCAGAATGACTGCCTTTACATATTTTAATAACGGTGATGATCCACGTATAGGTGACCCTAGAAACGGTGTACAGGTATATAACTATATGACCGGTACTTCAAAGAACGGACAGAATTTTAATAATGACTTTCAGGGTCCTGGTGTTAATTCTACCGCGATCGGCCCTGGTGTAGATACTCGCTTTGTTTTCTTCGGTGATCCTGATGGAGCTGGTGGAAACTTATGGTCTGAGTGTGTGTGTCAAAATCCTCCTTACGACAGACGGTTTATCCACTCTGCAGGTCCATTTGTTTTGGAGCCGGGTGCGATTAACGATATTACTATCGGAGCTGTTTGGGTGTCTGGTACAGGCGGTTGTCCTAATACCAACTTCAAGAAGATTCGCCTCGCAGATGATCAGGCACAGGCACTTTTTGATAATAACTTTAAGACAATCCAAGGTCCTGAGGCTCCTATGCTTGTAAAGCGTGAGTTGAATAATGAAATTATATTTTATATCTACAATCCACCTTATAGTACAAACTTCCAGGAGAAGTATGGTTACGAGGTTGATTCTCAGAAATACCGTGTTAAATCTTTGAAAGCTTGGAATGCAAAGAACCCAGACTCTTTGTACAAGTTTGAAGGATACCGTGTATTTCAGTTGAAGAACAATCAGGTTTCTCCTTCTCAGATTTTTGATGAAAGAGGTGAGTTGAATACTGAGCTTGCTGCTGAGGTTTTCCAATGCGATCTCCGAAATGGCATTACACAGGTGGTAAACTGGCAAAAGGATATTAATATTCAGAACTGTCCAGATACATGTTGGTATCCGGTGATTAAAGTTAATGGTAAGGATAGCGGTATCATTCATAGTTTCCGCGTGACTGAAGATGCCTTTGCTGAAGGTAACGACAAGAAACTCGTGAACTATCGTAACTACTATTATGTAGCTATCGCATACGCAACCAACAATTTTGCCAACTTTGATCCGAGCAGATCTGATGAGACACAAGATGTAGTTTATCTGGAAAGTTCTCAGTCAGCTGGTGGAGGCCCGCTTCAGGTAGTTGAGGCTATGCCAAACAAGTTTAGTCATGAGACAGGTACCGATATGCCTGCACAATATGGTACAGGTGTGCAGATTAAGAAACTGGAAGGTTTGGGTAATGGTGGACGTTTCATGGAATTGGCTCCGGAGTCTGTAGAGGAAGCACTTTCTGCAACAACCGGACACCACGCGAAACAACCTGTTTATCAACCAGGCGCCGGACCAGTGGATGTGACTGTAGTAGACCCACTCAAAGTAGTTCCTGGTAGCTGGAGCTTATATATTCTTCCTGATACAAAGCAACCAGCTCCTTATGTAAATTCTGCAGGTGTAGATTCTATTGTTACACTGGTAGGTGAAAAAGCCAACTGGGTTTTGGTTAAAGACGGCAAAGACACAATATTGAGTGAGCGTCATATTGATGCGATGAATGAACAGATTCTGGCTGACTATGGTTTGACAGTAAAAGTGAAACAAGAAGTTAGACCTGGTGAAAATCAACCTGACCGCAACGGTCTGATTGGTTCCAGAATTGAATTTGCAAACAGCGCTATAACTTGGTTGGCCGGCGTGAACGATGCCGAGCAGCAGGATGTTCAAAACTGGATCAGAAGTGGAGGATACAACTATTACAATCCAGCTGTTCCTATTCCTCCTTGCAACTTTGACGACAATGGACTTGATACTTTTGGACAGTTTTACGAAAACCTCCTTAGTGAGTTTTCATTTACACGCGGTACCTGGGCACCATATGCATTAGGAGCAGTAGAAGATAAGGCTGGTTGTTACTTTGGCGTCGCTAAAGCAAGTACACAAGGACCTCTTGCATTGCTTCAGGGTGTTGACATTGTATTCACTTCCGATATGTCTAAATGGACACGATCGCTGGTATTGGAGACAAATAATGATACCCTTAGTGAAGGAGGTGTATTGAAATTCAATTTAAGACGTCACAGGTCGTGGAATATGGAGTTTAACTCTGATGGGACACCTAAATATGCGTCTGACCCTAATGATACTAGTTTCTCATGGTTCCCTGGTTACGCTATCAATGTTGAGACTGGAGAGCGCCTGAATATTGTGTTCGGTGAAGATTCCTATCTCGCTAGTCATAACGGTCGCGATATGATCTGGAATCCGACGGACGCTGTAACTGACCAGGCAGGAAACAATGTTTGGGGTGGACGCCACTTTGTGTACGTTTCCAACACAAAATATGATAGTTGCGCTGCTATTCTCAGTCAGCTTCGAAATGCTAGTGTCTTGATTCGCAATCGCGCATATCGCAGCTTTATCTGGATGGGTTTGCCGACAGTTAATAAAGGCTTTAACCTGCTGCCGTTGAAAGACGGTTTGATCCCTACTGAAACTGCCATTAAACTTCGTGTTACTCGTCCGTACGCTCTTTATGTACCTAAGGGTAACGATGCAGTGAACAATGGATATCCGTGGTATCAGTTCAATACCGATGCAATCGCTGCGCGTAAGTTTACTGACGCAAACAACAGTTACCGGAGCAACAAGCAGGCATTACTGGATCGTATGCACGTAGTACCTAACCCATATTATGCCAACTCTTCAAATGAAGCCAATAGAATTGATGCTCGCGTACGTATTATCGGATTGCCTAAGAGAGCAACTATCAGTGTATATTCTCTTGATGGATCTTTGATACGCAAACTGGATAAGGATAGTGATGTTTCTTACATCGATTGGGATATAAGGAACGCTAAAGGACTTCCTATTGCCAGCGGTATGTACTTAGTGCATGTCAATGCAGAAGGAATCGGTGAGAAAATTATACGCTGGTTTGGCGCAATGCGTCCAATTGATATCACTCAATATTAAGCAAACCTCAGGGCTGGTCAATCCAGCCCTGATTTAAAAATTATTTTTCTTTTTTATGAAAAAACATATAACTAAGGCTTCTCTGCTGGTTTGTGCTTTGGGTTGCGCGTTGCAAGTAAATGCTGGTAATAAGGACCGTACCGGCCAGGCCGGAGCTACCGAGCTGTTGATCAATCCCTGGGGACAAAGCACAGGCGTTTTCGGTATGAACAGTTCATATGTAAGAGGTATTGAGGCAATGAAGAACAACATTGCCGGCTTGGCCTATGTGAAAAATACCGAGGTAGGTCTGGCGCATTCGATTTATTTACGAGGTTCTGATGTGACCGTTAATAATCTGGGGTTGGCACAGAAAGTCGGCAATCTCGGTGTAATAGGCTTTAACATCATGTCTATGGGATTTGGTGAGATTCAGATTACAACCACCGATGACCCTGAAGGATTGGCAAGCGGCACCTACAAGCCTCAGTTTCTTACTTTTCAACTGGGATTTGCAAAGGAGTTTTCCAACAGTATTCGCGCTGGTCTGGCGGCAACTTTCGTTTCTGAACAAATTAGTAACGTTAGAGCTTCCGGCGCCTGTTTTGAAGGAGGTGTTCAGTATGTAACCGGAAAGAGAGATAACTTTCACTTTGGTGTGACACTGAGAAATGTTGGTACTAATATGCGGTTCAGCGGACAAGGTTTTGCTTTCAGCGCCGAGAAACCGGGATCACGTCTGGATGATGATCCTCAAACAGGTCACGTTCCTACCGAAAAATTTGAAATGCCTACTTATCTGAATTTTGGTGCTTCTTATGATTTTTACCTGGATGAGAAGCGTTTGCAAAATGAAGAAGATCTTCCTAAGCATCGTGCCACCCTGATGGTCAACTTTACCTCTAATTCTTTTAATTCGGATTACATAGGAGGTGGTGTTGAGTATGCTTATCAGGAAATGTTTATGATTCGTGGTGGCTACCGTTACGAGCAAGGTATTGGTGGGGCTCAATCTAATACTTTCTATACAGGTTTGAGCGTAGGTGCTACTGTACAAAAGGGTATCGGTAAAAGCGGACCTATCCTGGCTCTGGATTATTCTTACCGTCCCACTGCAAGACCTAACAATGGTGTGCACACCTTTTCTCTGCGTCTAATGACGCGTGCTAAGAGCAAGCAAGCAGCCGAAGAGTAAATTTTCATAAATTTGCAGTATACAACGCTTCTGTCTCCCACAGGAGCGTTGTATTTTTTTCTTATTGTTGATAAAACCTAATAACTATGTCTGTAGTAAACTATGTAACAAAGGAGACATTGGAGCAAATGCGTGAGGAATTGAATCAGTTGAAAACCACAGGAAGAGCAGAGATCGCCAGACAAATAGCTGAAGCACGCGAAAAAGGAGACCTACGAGAGAATGCAGAATATGATGCTGCAAAGGAGGCACAGGGATACCATGAAGCAAAGATTGCACAGCTTGAAGCTGCTATAGCTTCTGCGAGAATTATTGATGCAAAAGATATTGATACCAGCAAGGTCTCTATTTTAAGCAAAGTGCGCCTGACAAATATGGCGAACAAGAAGACAGTTGAATATCAGATCGTATCAGAAAAGGAAGCTGATCTGAAAGCGGGAAAGATTTCGGTTACTTCTCCCATAGGAAAGGGCCTACTTGGAAAGAACGTGGGCGATATCGCCGAGATTTCCGCACCAAGTGGTATTCTGAAGTTCAAAATCGAAAATATTTCCGTATAAATATGGCGAGCATTTTTTCAAAAATTATTGCAGGAGAGATTCCATCTTACAAGATTGCAGAGAGTGAGCGTTTTTTTGCTTTTCTTGACATATTTCCAATAACCGAGGGACACGTTTTAGTAATCCCCAAAGTGGAGGTGGATAAGTTTTTCGATCTGGATGACGAGATTTTACGGGAATGGCTGCTATTTGCAAAGCCCATTGCTAAAGCGATTGAGAAAGCCTTTCCATGCAATCGTTGTGGTATGAGCGTGGTAGGTTTGGAAGTGCCACATGCGCACATGCACCTGGTGCCAATCAATTCCTCAGACGATTTGAACTTTACCCGTGAAAAGCTGAAATGTACACCTGAAGAACTCAAAAAAGTTCAGGAAAGAATACTTCAACATTTATAAAGAACGCCGAAAGGCGTTTTTTATTTTTATACTGCAAACCTTCTATTAAGACTCCAGGCTTGTGGCTTTTCTTTGAACAAAGCTTTGGTACGTCCCCAGGTATCGCGGAAGAAGTCTGAGAAGCGATAATGATTCAGAGAAGATTCATCTTCCCATATGCTGTATGTAAAAAATATATTAGGATTATGAGCGTCCTGCCATAACTCAAGATGGAGACAACCCTCAAAGCTGCGGATCGTTTCCTTTCTTTCTTCAAAAAGAGCTACAAACTGAGGTACTTCCCTTTCACGAAAACTCATCTGAACAACTCTGATAATCATTCGAAAAGAATTTTGATCGTATTATAGATGACATGTTGCTTCTGGCGCACCCGTAGCCCAAACAGACTTCCGGCATTACCCCGGTTGATAGCAATCTCCAGATAGCCGGTCGAATTGAATCTACAGAGCTTTTCGCCCTCCTTCTTTTCACTATAGTGGTGATTAATAGTATTGATCTCCTCGCGTGCAAACTGGATCCGGAAATTTCTTCCACCTCGCAATTCTTCAAACTGTTCTCTTGTTACATTCAGCACAACATTTTCAAAGCGGTCAACATGAATCACATGACATTCAAGCGCATTTCCTTCCAACTTAGGAAGCCAGTGAACTGGAGCGTTCTTAAGTTCGCACGAAGGAAGATTCAGAGATGCCGCATCGCTATGCTGTAGTTGCCTGGCAATTTCTCCGGTACGATGAATCCAGTCTTTAAATACCTGCTCGGAGCCCAATTCCATACAATTCCACACACGGTCGTAGTTGTCGCTGAAAGCGAGTGATAATATTCCATTGTCGGGAGCGATAAAATATTGACCTTCTTTTTCGCAGAGTAACATTCTGGGTTCTCTTTCAGAAAACACATCGAAGAGAACAATGTGAACAGTCCCTACCGGAAAATTAGGATAGGCAGAAGCAAGAATATAGGCTGCCTGCTGCAGATGAAATGGCTCGATGGAATGACTGATGTCAACAAGGGGTAATGTGCCTGTATACTGCATCAAAATGCCTTTGGCAGACGCCACCGAGGCATCCATCAGTCCGAAGTCTGATAGCAGCGTAATACAACCCATGTTCCGGCAAAAGTAGCGGTCAACATCCGCAATGCAAAGATTATTCAGTGTATGGTAAAGACAATTTTCCGGCAGGGAAATATAAAGCCCGCCTGTACGTTATATTTTCACTTGATTAACTTTACGCGTCAATAATTCTTGTCAATGCGCTGTTCAGGTCTCATAGTTGCCAGTGTTTTCTTTTTACTGATCGCTTTCTCTTCGTCCTGTAAAAAGGAAATGCTACTCACATCGGGAGGAGAGTTAAGATTTTCTGTTGACACATTGAATTTCGATACGGTGTTTACCTCCATGGGAAGTTTTACACTACAACTAAAAATTTTCAATCCCCAAAGTCAGAAGGTGAAGATCAGTTCCGTGCGATTGGAACGTGCAAACAATTCATTTTTTCATCTCAACGTAAATGGAGTTAGCGGAAATGTTCAACAGGACATAGAGCTCGCCGCTAACGACAGTATCTATGTTTTTGCCACGGTCAACATCGATCCCACCAACGATACAACTCCCTTTATTGTAAAAGACCGACTAATCGCTACATTGAACGGTAATGAGTATTCTCTTCCTTTTTACGCTTATGGTCAGAACGCTTACTATTTGCGTGATAGCGTGATTCGGGAAAATGCAGTCTGGAAAACCGATAAGCCATACGTAATCCTTCATAGCGCAGCTGTCGACAACGGATATGAACTGACAATACCTGCCGGTTGCCGGATATACATGCATGCCGATTCAAGGCTTTATGTGTTGGGGAAACTTACAGCCATTGGCACAAAAGCGGATAGTATCATTTTTCAGGGAGACAGACTGGATCGCGGCTATTTCGGCAATGAGGATTATCCCGGCGAATGGGGCGGCATTTACTTTGATAGCAGTAGTACCGGAAACGTTATGGAGTGGTGCGTTTTGAAAAACTGTGGTAACAATATAGGCGGGGGATTGCCCTTTGCCATTGAGGTTTTCGGAAAACCGGGAATGACCAGTCCGCAACTAACGCTCAGAAATACAATTATTAAAAACTCAATTGGTTACGGTATCCTTGCCTTTCAGGCAAATATTCGTGCCGAAAACTGTCTGGTTCACGATTGTGGGGCTCAGGCGCTGGCAATCTTTCAGGGAGGAGCTTATGATTTCGTAAATTGTGATTTCATCAATTATCTTCCTAAAAAGGTATCTCATACCGATGAACCAACTGTGGCAGTACTCAACTATTTTCCCGTCAATAACAATCTGCGGATTGCCGGCGATCTTGAAGCACAGTTTACAAATTGCCTGATCTTTGGTTCTCTTGAAAACGAACTGTTTGTAGATAAAGTTGATGAAACGCTTTATAACACGACCTTCACCAATTGTCTGATCAAACACAATCAGCCTGAAAAGCCGCAGTTCAACGCGCCGCACAAACTTAGTTTTAACTCCTGCAAACTCAACGAAGACCCCGGTTTTGAAGAAGCTCAAAAGCAGAATTATCGTCCGGTAAGTAACTCCGTATTAGTAGACAACGGAGCTATGGTAACCCTTATGACAGATCTTGACGCAAAGCCACGTCCACAAGGAACAGCCTATGATATCGGCTGCTATGAATTCCAGCCGTAGACGCTCATTGTTTATTTTTGAAGATTCCGATTACCTGTGGCAATGCCATTCTGAACCACGACGTAAATGTCTCAGGTTCTTCGCTTACCCATTTTTCCAGCGCATTAAGCGATACATATTTTATGTTCATTACCTCTTTCCTGTCTGGAGAAACTGTACCATTATACAAACCGGTGTATATATGATCATACTCGTTTTCAGTCAGTCCATTGTTCATAGCTGAGCAATAACGCATATGAAATGCAGTTGTCAACGGACAGTCGAAACCCAGCTCTTCCTGAAGGCGTCGGTGTGCAGCAGCAAGTGTACTTTCTCCCGGAAAAGGGTGTGAGCAGCAGGCATTGCTCCATAGTCCTGAGGAATGATATTTCTCTTCTGCGCGTTGTTGCAGCAGCATTTCGTTTTTGTCATTTACTACAAAGACGCTGAATGCACGATGCAATGCGCCCTTGCGATGTGCCTCTATTTTTTCCATGGTACCTAACCATTCGTCCTTTTCATTTACCAATATGACATGATCTTTTTGAAACGACATAGCTAAAATTTTGATGATGAAGCGGGTTTGGTTTTGTTTGAATAATAAAGTTCCCAGAAAGTCCGATGAGTTTCAAGCAGACGGGGACTTCATTACAGTAAACTTACGCCAGAATAAAAACGGTAGCCATCGCTAGTGATAATGTGTTGATTGATTTTTATAAAGGTTAACAGAAAGCTGCTTTCGTACCTTAGTAGTAAGCCGACTCAATATGAAAGGATTTGTGTTTAGCAATTTTCGTCCGGAAGAAGGGAAGACGCCTTTTGAGCACCTTATGGATATGTTTCTGGAATTGTTGCACTATACCAGCGGGGATGCTTCAGAGGCACTTCGCTGGCTTTCGCAACTCGACCAGCAGTACGGGCTTACTACGGATGATTATGGTATAGGCGACTTTATAGAAGATCTGAAAGCGCAAGGTTTTCTGCAGGACAATAACCCTGATGGAAGATTCCGCATTACCGCTAAAACAGAAAAGACAATCCGCCAGCGCTCACTTGATGAGATCTTTGGCAAATTGAAAAAAACACGTCAGGGCAATCATCGCACATTTCGTCCCGGTCAGGGCGACGAAATAAATCCTGAAACGCGCGCATACGAATTTGGAGACGCGCTTGAAGCGATTGATTTTACCGGAAGTCTGAAAAACTCAATCATCAATCATGGAATAGAGCAACTGTTGTTACAACAACAGGATCTTGAGATTCATGAAATGGATTTCAAAACGCAAACTTCTACTGTGTTGATGATAGATATTTCACATTCAATGATCCTGTACGGCGAAGACCGTATTACTCCGGCAAAAAAAGTAGCGATGGCCCTGAGCGAATTGATCACTACACGATATCCGAAAGACACATTAGACATAGTGGTATTCGGCAACGATGCCTGGCAGATAGAAATGAAAGAGCTTCCTTATCTTGAAGTAGGACCTTATCATACTAATACTGTTGCAGGTCTTGAGCTTGCCATGGATATTTTGCGTCGCAGAAAAAATCAGAACAAGCAGATCTTTATGATCACCGACGGCAAACCTACCTGTCTGAAGATCGGTAATAAATACTATAAGAACAGTTTTGGTATAGACAGTAAAATCCTCAACCGTACACTCAATCTTGCCGGCCAACTGCGTCGACTGAAGATACCAGTGATCACGTTCATGATCGCCAACGATCCTTATTTGCAGCGATTTGTCAGCACCTTTACCGAGGTAAATAACGGGAAAGCATTCTACTCCAGCCTCGACGAGCTAGGTCAGTTCATTTTTGAAGACTACGAAAGAAATAAAAAGAAGCGGATGCGCTGAAGCAAGACCGTTCTACACAATGCCTTAAGAAACGATCGTACCTACCTTCTTACCGGAAACCACATCGAGAAGGTTGCCGGCTTTGTGCATATCAAATACGATGATCGGAAGGTTGTTTTCCTGGCACAAAGTAAATGCGGTCATGTCCATCACCTTTAGTCCCTGAGAGATCACTTCGTTGAAGCTTAGTTTTTGATAACGTTTAGCAGTAGGATTTTTCTCCGGATCTGCACTATATATCCCGTCTACACGAGTTCCTTTCAGAATTACGTCGGCATTGATCTCAATGGCGCGAAGCGACCCGGCTGTATCAGTCGTAAAATAAGGGTTTCCGGTACCGGCACCGAAGATTACCACACGACCTTTTTCCAGGTGACGGATCGCACGACGACGGATGTATGGTTCTGCGATCTGCTCCATCTTGATAGCGCTTTGGAGACGTGTTTTCACCCCAATCTTTTCCAGAGCTGCCTGCAGCGCCATTCCGTTGATCACAGTGGCAAGCATGCCCATATAATCTCCCTGTGCCCGCTCTATGCCCGTTTCTGCTTCGTTCATGCCTCTGTAAATATTTCCTCCGCCAATCACTACAGCTACTTGTACACCTATGTCTGTAATGGCTTTAATGTCGGTGGCATAAGCCTCCAGCATTTTCGGGTCGAGACCAAAGCTGCGATCGCCCATCAGCGACTCGCCGGAAAGTTTTAATAAAACGCGATTGTATTTAGGAAGCATCGGAATTGATTTCGAAATATAGAGCGACAGCTAAGAACAAGACTGCCGGCGCATTCGGCTGCAAAGAAAGAAAAAAGTTCGCGGAAAATGACCGGATTTTCCCATTATGAAGGTTCTTTACAATACATAATCAGCCTCATCAGTTTGCAACCGCTTTCGGAAACCATTCATAAAATACCCAGGTTTCGGTACTGTCGATTGGCTGGAGATGATATCTTTCAGGAAGCGCCCACGATTCCCGTTGAATATCATCGGCTACGGGTCGGTTGTTTAATGAATGATCCGGTCCGTTTCTGTATTTCATTACGATCACCGGACGGTCGTCGAACTTAGCAAAGAGTTCCGGTGTCATTCTGCCATAAGCCACCAATGAATCCAGATCGATTGCCTGCGATAGAACTGTTCTGCTGAGTTTGGTGTTAATCAATGGTAAATGACTGTACAATTGTGTTTTGTAGGTAAAGGTACTGGCAGCGCTTGCATCGTCTACAACATATTCACTTTCTGATCCGACATGAAAATAGGGAAGAGAAAGAATAGCCTGATACTTTTTGAAGTCAATCTTCAGTCGTTTTAAATCTTCAAAATTGCCGGCATTCATAGACAACGGATTGTCTTTGGCAATTTTAGCCTGAAAGGCGTCTACATAATCTTTCACCTCGCAACCTCCTAAAAACAATACTGCTGCAAGAATGCCTGTTCGAACACGTCCCCCGTATCGTAAAAGAACCGATAGCAGACAATAAAACATCAGCAGATTAAAGCCCCAGAAAAATGGCCAGCAAAATCTGCCGAGATCGCGGAATTGTTCCACCATGTCGGTGAATTGGTGAACGAAATAGAGTGGGTTGAGAATATTATAAATCAAAAATCCGCTCTCCAGATTTTCCGTATAGTAATGCTCACCAAACGAAATCACCAGCATCATAAGAGAACCAAGAAATATGGCAGTAAGTAAAGGCTGTGCGAAAAAATTTCTGAGAGTATTTTTTATTTCAACTTTTACCGACCGACTTACGATGCTCGCTACAACCATCCCAAGCAACGTATACAAACCGATGTTACCAAGATAACCCATATTTTCAGGGTCAATAGAACCCCGCATATTTCTAAGGGGGAAATGAATTGAGTGAAAATCGTAGTGTGTAAACAATCCCCAAAAACGCACTTTGTGCTCCATCCAGTCGTAACCACCTGCACCTGGCTTGCGTAAACTAAAGAAACCATCCGTTGCCCTCATGATGAGCATGACAATGGCAAACGAAAGAATGGGCACAATGACCGCTATCAAAAACGACAGTTTTCGGTGAACAAGCTTTCGGTCGCAAAGAGCAAGAAAAAAGAGCATGGCAGCCTGGAAGAAACCGATGATCGCTATGTAATATCCATGTGCAAAAAAGCTCACAACGTTCAGAAGGATCATACAAACTCCTGTCGCTGCCAATCGTTTTTTATGTTCACCTCCACGATGCCAGTAGTAAAGAAGTAGAATGGCTAACAGCACAAAAGAAGACAGCGAAAGGTTAAAATGTCCTCTCCAAATCCGTACGACCTGCATATTGGTCCACGCCAGCACAATAGAAGCGATCAGCGATAAAATGTCATTGTGAAGCAGTTTCCGGAATAGCGAAAACACAAGCAATCCACAGACAATAAGGTTCAGGATTATGAATGTGTTATAGATCGGTAATGTATAGTCTGAAAGGTCATAGATATTTCTACAAATCCATTTGAAAGGAAGAGCAAAAAGAGGTGTGTTATCTGTGGTATAAATGTATTCTCCGAAAGGGTAATTAAAAGCATTGTAAAGCAGAAGATTGTTGTTGTCGGATTTTATATAGCTCAGCAACGTAAAATAATTCTTAAGTCCGTCGCCCTCGTTGTTGAACAGGATCTCTCCCGGATTCAACCGAAAGTCCTTGAAAGCAACCATCGCGAGAATGCCATGGCATATCAGCAGAATCAGGTAAGGATATTTTATTTGCCGATTGAGGTACATATATGAACAGCAGTGCTTATTGATTATGACAGAAGAGTTGCCCTCTGTCGGCAGCTGAAACGAGCGGTATAGATCAGCTACAAACCTGCAAAGAAAATAAACTTTTCCATCGCATCTTTGGTTTTTGCATAAACTCGGGCAATTATCAATACATTCGCATTGATTCCTGCCGCCTGTTGCCAGTAATGAAAAGAAGCCTAAGCGTCGTACTACCCTGTTATAATCCGCATTTCCATAAAGACTGGGTTGACACAATCATTCATAATATGAGACAGATCCGGCAGGAAATTCCGGAATCTGAGTTAATTGTTGTGAACGACGGAACACCAGAAAATATTCAGGACGGACTGGAGGAAATTAAACATTCACTTGAGGATGTCAGTATCATCAGCTACGAGGTCAACCGCGGCAAAGGTTATGCTATCAGACAGGGAATTGCGAAAGCGTCTAAGGAACTAGTCATCTACACAGACATTGATTTCCCCTACCAGCATGAGAGTTTTCTAAGAATTTACCACGAACTGAACGAAACTGATACCGATATTGTAGTAGGGGTAAAAGATGAAGCATACTATGAGGGGGTACCCGCCTTTCGCCGATATATCTCTAAGGGTCTCCGATGGATGATCAGGAATTTATTGAGTATCAGTATCACCGACACGCAGTGCGGACTGAAAGGCTTCAAATCGTCGGTAAAACACTTATGGCTGGAAGGAAGTATTGACCGCTACCTCTTCGATCTGGAAATGATATACAATGCCGAACAACTACATTACCGTATTAGACCGCTGCCCGTCAAACTTCGGGAAGGAGTGGAGTTTTCGCATGTAAAAATGAATATGCTGACGAAGGAGTTGAAAAACTTTCTTAAGATCGTCTGGAAGTCTCGCCGCAATAAAATCAGAAGATCTTTCAAGCCAGAGCATTAGCTTACAACAAAATGCCGGATCATTACGACCCGGCGGTTTTCTGTCGAAATTTTTAACCAGTTAGGCGAATGGCAGTTTTACCACCTGTGCCTTCACTGCTCTATCGCGTATGATCACAAATACATCACTTCCTTCCTGCGAAAAATCTTTGCGTACATAGGCCATTCCGATCGCCTTATTCAGACTTGGTGCCTGAGTACCTGATGTTACATACCCAATTTCTTCACCTGCTGCATTCTGTATTTTATATCCATGACGCGGAATTCCTTTGTCAATCATTTCTATACCAACAAGTTTACGCTGAATGCCTTCTGCTTTTTGACGTTCCAGAATTTCTTTTGCCGTAAAATCTTTCGTGAACTTTGTGATCCATCCCAGTCCGGCTTCCAGCGGAGAAGTAGTATCATCTATGTCGTTTCCATAAAGGCAATAACCCATCTCGAGTCTTAAAGTATCTCTGGCAGCGAGCCCGATAGGTTTTACACCATTGGGCGTGCCTACGCGAAATATTTCCTCCCAGATCTTTTCAGCATTATCGCCTTTGTCTTCAAAATAGATTTCTACTCCACCTGCTCCTGTGTATCCGGTGGCACTCAGGATCACATCATCAATTCCTGCAAAGCGTCCTTTTACAAAAGTGTAATATTTCAGGTTGGAGAGGTCCATGTCGGTAAGCTGTTGCATGTACTCCACAGCCTTAGGACCTTGTACAGCAAGTAGCCCTGTGCGGTCAGAGATGTTCTCCATTTCAGCACCTTGTGTGTTGTGAGCGCTGATCCAGTGCCAGTCTTTCTCTATATTGGCGGCGTTCACTACCAGCATATACTCCTCATTTTCCTTCATGCAGTAAACGATCAGGTCGTCTACAATACCGCCTTTTTCATTGGGCAGGCAGGAATACTGCGCTTTTCCGGCTGTCAGTTTGCTGGCATCGTTGCTGGTAACACGTTGAATAAGTTCAAGCGCTTTGGGTCCGCGCAGGATAAATTCTCCCATATGGCTTACATCAAATACACCCGCATTCTGGCGAACCGTGTGGTGCTCATCGTTGATGCCGCTGTAGGAAATAGGCATGTTGTAGCCTGCAAATTCAGCCATCTTCGCACCTAATGCGATGTGTTTTTGCGTAAAGGGAGTATTCTTCATCGTTTGATTTTTAAAAGGAAATGCGCGCAAAAATAGCCGATATCGGTCATTGGTACAACAAATCATAAAGCTCTTGCCTGTTTGGATGTTGTAGTTTGCGGAGACAACTAGCTGGTTATGTATTAATTTTAGGCGCCATTATGAATCATTTGCCTGAGTTGATCCGTGACCTTGGTCTCATCCTGATTATCGCAGGCATTACGACCCTGCTGTTCAGGAAACTGAAACAGCCGGTTGTGTTAGGCTATATTCTGGCAGGGTTCCTGGTTAGCCCCAATTTCGCGCTGCTGCCCACCGTTGCCGATATGCAGGATATACGCATCTGGGCGGATATTGGCGTCATCTTCCTGTTGTTCACACTTGGTTTGGAATTCAGTTTCAAGCGATTGATGCGTATTGGCGGAGCTGCCTCTGTCACCGCCTTTACGGAGGTGAGTATCATGATCGTAGTGGGTTTCATATTGGGAAGGGTCATGGGCTGGGAACTCATGGATAGTATCTTTCTCGGAGGAATTCTTTGTATCTCGTCCACGACGATCATCCTTCGGGCATTCGACGAACTGGGGGTAAAAAGCAAGCGTTTCGCAAATCTGGTCTTTGGGGTGCTGATTATTGAAGATCTGGTAGCGGTAGTGCTGCTGGTATTGCTTTCTACGATTTCCGTGAGCCGACAGTTTGCAGGGGGAGAAATGCTGATGTCCATTCTCAAGCTCACATTCTTCCTGTTGTTGTGGTTTGTGGCAGGTATCTTTTTCCTTCCTACTTTTCTCCGGAGAGTGCAAAAGCTGCTGAGCGATGAAACCATGCTGGTGATCTCCATTGGACTTTGCCTGCTGATGGTGATCCTGGCATCAGAAGCGGGTTTTTCACCTGCGCTGGGTGCTTTCATCATGGGGTCGATTCTGGCGGAAACCACTCAGGCAGAGCGTATTGAACATTTGATACAGCCTGTAAAAGACCTTTTTGCTGCTGTATTTTTTGTTTCTGTGGGCATGCTTATTGATCCGAAGGTGTTGATACATTACGCCGGACCGATCATTTTGATCACGGTGGTATTTGTAGTCGCCAAAACTTTCAATGTAACACTTGGCGCACTGATCGCCGGTCAGCCGCTCAAAACCGCTTTACATGCAGGTATGAGTCAGGCCCAAATCGGGGAGTTTTCTTTCATCATCGCAACGCTGGGGCTTACGCTCAAGGTTACTTCTGAATTTCTGTATCCTATTGCGGTAGCTGTATCTGCGATTACTGCTTTTACTACGCCTTATATGATTCGTTCGGCAGGCGGGCTTTACAATGCCATAGAAAAGCGACTTCCTTCTGAATGGAGAAAAATACTTACGCGATACAGCACGGGTACGCAGACCATTGCACAGGCAAGCGACTGGCAACTAGTTGTCCGTGGTTTTTTCATTCACGTGACTTTGTTTTCTATTATCATTCTCGGTATCATCTTCCTTTTTGCAGCATATGCACGCCCCTGGGTATTTGGCATCATTGAGAACGGTTATACTGCCACCATCGTTACTGCCGCACTTTGTCTTTTCACGATCGGACCGTTTTTATGGGCACTCGTGATCCGACAATTTCAGGCACAAGCCTTTGCCAACCTTTGGGCAAATAAACGTTATCGCGCACCACTGATCTTTTTTCGTGTAATCAGAGGCGCACTGGCAATATTATACATCAGTATTTTTCTGCACAGCTTTTTCTCTGTTGCCATAGCACTTGCGGGCTCGGTAGTCTTAGTGGCGATCGGACTGACTTTTACAAGACGCATCCATGCATTTTACATTAAGCTCGAAAGCAGGTTTTTTATGAACTATCATGACAGAGAGCGTGATGAGGCTGTGAAAAATCGAGTGGAACTTGCTCCCTGGGATGCACATATCGCACAATTTACGCTTCCTATTGGTACTGCTGTAACCGGACAGACACTGGAAGAATTGCAGCTTCGGGAACGTTTTGGTGTAAACATTGCCATGATCCGGAGAGGTGAACATTATGTGATCAATGCACCAGGTCGTCATGAGCGATTATATCCGGGAGATGTAGTGTTTGTTATCGGGACAGACGATCAGCTTGATCTATTTAAGCGACATATTGAGCCGATAAATGACATTCAACCTCAGGTGCTGGAAGGAGGAGATAAACTGGTGTTGAAGAAGGTGATTGTGAAACGGGATTCCTTTCTGTATAAAAAGACGATTCGCGAAAGTGGCGTGCGGGAAAAAACCCGCGGTTTGGTGGTGGGTTTGGAACGAAAGAACCGCCGGAACCTCAATCCGGAAAGCAATGTTATCTTGGAAGAAGGAGATGTACTATGGATTGTAGGTGATGCCCGCCTTATTGATAAGCAACTCGCGCAGTAGCATATTTGCTCACTTTCTCTGGTATTTAGAATGCTATTAACGGCTATGCGAGAAAGCCTCGCGTAATGCGAGGCTTTCTGTTATTGTTGAGACATTGCTCTTTGTGAAAAAGGATTAAGCTACACCTTCCATCACTTTTGGAGCCGCGCTACGGATTTCGTCGTTGGCCTGGTCTGCGTACTTAGCAAAGTTTTTAATGAACAACTGTGCCAGTTCGTTCGCCTTCTTATCGTATGCTTCTTTATCAGTCCAGGTATCGCGCGGATTCAGGATTTCAGACGGCACATTCGGACAAGATTGCGGAACCAATACCCCGAATACAGAATGCGGAGTGTAAGTCACGTTTGCGAGTTCGCCATTCATAGCTGCGGTAATCATAGCGCGCGTATACTTCAGGCTCATACGGCTTCCAACACCATAAGGTCCGCCAGTCCAGCCGGTGTTAATCAGCCACACATTCACGTCACCATGTTCTTCGAGTTTTTTACCCAGCAGTTCTGCATATTTTGTAGGGTGCAGCGGCAGGAACACTCTTCCGAAACATGCTGAGAAAGTAGTTTGGGGTTCGGTAACACCCACCTCTGTACCGGCAACTTTTGCTGTATAACCAGAGATGAAGTGGTACATAGCCTGGGCTTTGGTCAGCTTGCTAATCGGAGGTAGGATACCGAAGGCATCGCAGGTAAGGAAAAAGATGTTTTTAGGATCGCCGCCATATGACGGTTCTTTTGCATTCGGAATATGGTAAATCGGGTATGCAGCACGCGTGTTTTCCGTAATGCTGCCATCAGCATAATCAACAGTTTTAGTACCTGCTTTGAATACGATATTTTCCAGAAGTGCGTTTGGTTTGATAGCTGCAAAAATCTGAGGTTCTTTTTCTGCAGAAAGATCAATAACCTTAGCGTAACATCCACCTTCAAAATTAAATACAGATCCGTCTGACCAACCATGTTCGTCGTCACCGATCAAAGCACGGTTAGGGTCAGCAGAAAGTGTAGTTTTCCCGGTTCCTGAAAGTCCGAAGAACAGTGCTACATCGCCGTTTTTGCCCTCGTTGGCAGAGCAGTGCATGCTCAGAACATTATGGTCGTGCGGCAATACGAAGTTCAACACACTGAAAATACCTTTCTTCATTTCACCGGTATAAGCACTGCCACCGATGAGAATGATCTTGCGTGTGAAGTCTACTGCGGTAAAGTTACCTTTTCCATCAGCGCGTGTGCCAAACTTTCCGGGTGTGGCAACATATCCCGGAGCTTGTAAGATGAGCCAGTCCGGATTTTGAGTTTCAATTTCCGCTTCGGTTGGACGCAGGAACAGGTTATAGCAAAACAGGTTTGCCCATGGAGCTTCGTTGATTACACGAATGTTGAGGCGGTATTTAGGATCGGCGCAGGCATAGGCATCGCGTACCCATACTTCTTTGCCTTCCAGATAAGCACATACTTCTTTGTACAAGCCGTCAAAATCTTCAGAAGACATAGGAAAGTTAGGCTCGCCCCAGCTTACGCTGTTTTCTGTGATGGCATCTTTGACGGTAAATTTGTCTTTAGGAGAGCGACCGGTGAATTTGCCGGTGCTTACGCAGAGTGCTCCGGTATCGTTCAGTTCTCCCTGTCCCAGTTCGAGTGTCTTGTTGACAAGATCTTCGGGAGACAGGTTCCAATGAGCTACGGCTACGTTAAGACCCAGGTCTGTGAGATTTGCAGACGGATTTTTCTTACCAAATTCCTGCATAGAAGAGTTCTTTTGTTTTACAAATTTGAGAACGCAAAAATAGTATTAAAACATAAGCTTCCGTATAATTTTCGTCAGTCTTTACAAAATATCTTATTCATTTCCTGTGATATAATTAGGGCTGGTAAATTGATTGCAATTGACCGAAAGTAAGTTCCCAAGAATGGGGCAATAGAAGGGGATTGAAGATGCTTTCGAGATAAGATTTACCCTGTTTTATGCGTGAAATAAGGGACTGTTCGAAAACAGTCCCTTCATGTTCGCTAAGCACAAAAAACTATTTTTTCTTTGCTGTTTTAGCGGCTGTCTTTTTTGGAGCAGCATTCTTTTTAGCCACAACTTTTTTCGGAGCCGCCGCCTTCTTAGGTGCTGCTTTCTTAGGTGCTGCTTTTTTCGGAGCTGCCTTTTTTGCTGCTGCTTTTTTCGGAGCAGCTTTCTTTGCAGGAGCCGCTTTTTTTGCTGCTTTTTTAGGTGCAGCTGCCTTTTTTGGCGCAGCCTTTTTGGGTGCTGCTTTCTTTGCTGCAGCTTTTTTCGGAGCTGCTTTTTTTGCTGTTGCCATAACTGTGTGAATTTAAGGGTTAAACAAAAAAACTTATGGCAAACAGCCGAGGGGGTTAGGCCTCGGCTGTAGCTGATACTTCTTTTACAGACACCAAAGTCTTGGTGCGCGTTTTGCGGAACTCAACAATACCATCGGTAGTTGCGAAGATGGTAAAGTCTTTTCCAAGTCCTACGTTCTGACCAGGATGATATACAGTACCACGCTGACGAACGATGATATTTCCAGCGATAGCCGGTTGGCCACCGAAGATCTTAACTCCAAGGCGTTTGCTTTGCGAGTCCCGGCCGTTCTTTACACTACCTTCACCTTTTTTATGTGCCATTTTTTATTACTCGTTTACGAATTTACAAAAGAAATTTTCAATTATGCAATATCATTGATCTTGATCCTTGTCAGATACTGACGATGACCGTTCAACTTCTGATATCCCTTACGGCGCTTCTTCTTAAAAATAAGAACTTTATCACCTTTCAGATGATCAAGGATCTCAGCCTGCACTTTTACACCAGCCGACAATGAAATGTTACCTTCAGTGCCAGACATCAGTACTTCTGAAAATTCTACCTTATCACCTACGTTACCGCTAAGGCGGTGAACAAACAATTCCTGGTCTTTAGCGACCTTAAATTGTTGACCTGCTATGTTTACAATCGCGAACATGACTACCCAAAATAATTTCGCGCAAAGGTAATTAAGTTTTTTGATTTTGAGCAAATAAAAATCTGATAATTCCTAATTCACCCCGATTGCGTAAAATTCCTGACGCTATCTCCCACATACAAACGGTATTTTTGCCGTCCTCAGTTTCAACGAATGAAGATCAAGTCTTTTCTCGCCAAGCCTTATGCCGCTATCATTCACAGTAAGATCCGCAAAGGTATGGCAACCGCGGTCGCAGATCAGCAGGCTATCCTTCAACAACTTCTCCGGACAGGACGTCGCACTGTCTTTGGCAACGAACATCGTCTGAAAGAGGTAAATAGTTATTCCGAATTCCGGCAGGCAGTGCCGATACGCGACTACGAAGCTTTTAAGGCTTATATCGAACAAATTAAGGCAGGCACTCAGAATGTACTCTGGAAAGGAAAGCCCATGTATTTTGCCAAAACATCGGGCACAACCAGCGGGGTAAAATATATACCGATTACGTCGGACTCAATCCCCAATCATATAAATACAGCCCGAAATGCCCTGCTATGCTATATGGTGGAAAGCGGCAATACCGCATTTGCAGATGGGAAGATGATTTTTCTTTCCGGCTCTCCAACTTTAGAGCGAGTAGGGGGAATTCCCACCGGCAGGCTGAGCGGTATTGTGAATCATTTTGTGCCCGGCTATCTTCGAGGCAATCAGCTGCCTTCGTATGAAACAAACTGTATAGAAGACTGGGAGCTGAAGCTAGAACGGATTGTAGAAGAAACACTCGGTAAAGACATGACCCTCATTAGCGGAATACCGCCCTGGATGCAGATGTATTTTGACTGGCTCATAGATAAAAGTGGGGGAGAAAAAATCAGAAATATATTTCCAAACCTACAGGTAATAGTGCATGGAGGAGTCAATTTTGAACCCTATCGGGCAAAACTTTTTGACAGCCTGGGCGGACATGTAGATACCATTGAAACTTTTCCTGCATCAGAAGGCTTCTTTGCTTTTCAGGATACGCTGGACAAAGAGGGATTGCTGCTCAATACCAATTCAGGTATTTTCTTTGAGTTCATTCCGGCTTCGGAAATGTTTTCGGAAAATCCTACCCGCCTGTCGCTTGATGAGGTAAAGGTTGGAGAAAACTATGCACTCATCGTAAACAGCAATGCAGGACTTTGGGGTTACAATATCGGCGATACCATTCGCTTTGTGAGTACTGATCCTTATCGAATTGTGGTGACCGGCCGGATCAAACACTTCATCTCCGCATTCGGCGAACATGTTATAGCCGAAGAGGTGGAACATGCTATTTTGCAGACGGCTAAAGAAACCAATATTCGCATTGTAGAGTTTACGGTAGCACCGCGTATCCAGTCTGAAGATGGGCTGCCTTACCACGAATGGTTTGTTGAATTTGAACAGATCCCGGAGCAACTTGAAGCATTTGCGAAGAAAGTAGATGAGCATCTGCAAGAGAAGAATATCTATTATCGGGATCTTATTTCCGGAGGTATTCTCCAGACGCTCAAAATCCGGCCGATGAAGCGTTTAGCGTTCCAGGAATACATGAAGTCGGAAGGGAAGCTCGGAGGACAGAACAAGGTTCCAAGACTCAGCAACGACCGTAAGATAGCAGATGCATTAACGCCCTGGTTGATTCGTAATTCCTGAGCCAACTATTTTTTAGGTTGCAGTAAGGCTTGATAATTTGACGGTTCGCTCAACAGACTTAGCGCTTTGGCTATGTCGTTGTCGCTGCGAAGGCTATGCTCGATTCTTCCCCGCAGGAAGTAATAGCGCGATACAATCTCGTTTTCGAGCAATTTGGCGATCTCTGTTTTGTGCTTGAGCAAATCCTGTTGTTTATCATGAGTCACCTTTGTCTGCAGGCTGCCGAAATCTGTCTTGATCGCTTCAAAATACTTTTCCCTTGTGGCTATGTTTTTCAGTGAGTCGAGCGCGATCTCTGTTTCCGATTTATAAGAATAATCTTTGCCTTCAAGCCATTTTGCAAAAGCATTGAACTCTGCATCGGAGAGCGAAAAACTGCCTGCTGCAGGAATATTTGGATGTTTCTTTGCATAGGAAGTGGCATAATCAAAGAAATAGTTTTTGGTGTACAAGGCGATGGCCAATTTGCTGATGTGTTGATTTTCTACGACAACGTCAGCTTCCACGCCACCTCCGCTTTTTACTTTTCTTCCGGATTTGGTGACGAAAGTTTGTTTCAGTGAATCGGCTACTTTACCCACGCTGCCATCGGCATTTCTGTGGGTATAGTCAATAGCCTGAATGCAGCGTCCGCTGGGCGTGTAGTATTTCGCAATGGTGAGCTTTAAACGTGCGTTGTAACCTAAAGGGACTGTTTCCTGTACCAGCCCCTTACCATAAGATCTTTCTCCCACTACTACTCCGCGATCAAGATCCTGCATGGTACCGGCTACGATTTCGGAAGCGGAAGCCGACGATCTGTTAATCAGCACCGTGATTGGAATCTTTGCATCCCAGGCGGAAGTCATTGTCCTGTATTCCCGGTTTTTTTCAGCCACTTTTCCTTTTGTGCTTACGACAAGCTGTCCTTTGTCAAGAAAAAGATTACACATACTTACTGCTTCATCCAGCAATCCTCCGGGATTGTTACGAAGATCCAGCACTACACCTTTCAGGTTAGGATTTACAGCTTTCATGCTATCAAGCGCATTACGCACCAACCGTGTACAGCCATGGGTAAACTGGGTAAGTTTTACATAGGCAACATTTTTTTCCGGACCCAGCAACCCTGCATAGGGAACAGCCGAAACTTCAATTTCACCCCTTGTTACTATTTTATTCAATTCTTCTCCCGTAAAAGCATCGCGTATTTTCAGACCTACCTGTGTGCCTGGTGACCCTTTCAGCAAAAGGCTGATATCGTCTATCGTTTTGCCGGATACCGGATTATTGTCTATGGCAATCACCTGATCGCCGGGATGCAAACCAGCTTTTTGCGCAGGGCTGTTTTCATATACATCGCCTACAAAAATTTCATCAGCTTTTTTGCGCATGGTAGCCCCTATTCCGCCATATTTTCCCGTAGTTTGAAATTCATATTCTTCGATGTCAGACTCCGTTATATAATTGGTATAAGGATCAAGGTCTTCCAGCATGGCATTGATACCCGTTTTTACCAGTTTGCCCGGCTCGATCGGGTCTACATAATAGGCATTCAATTGTTTGAAGAGCGTTGCGAATATTTCCAGATTCTTGGAAATTTCAAAATATGAATCGGGACTTTTAGCCTGTACAAACAACGTTACGGCACCCATTAAAGATGCACCTGCCAGAAATCCTTTATACTTACCGATACGCCTTAAAAACTTAGCTGCCATGGCACATTTCTTGTTATGAAAATCAACGAAAGCAATGTTACGAAATTTCCTTTTGTGCACACCTCACGGGAGATTTAACAGGAATTTCAAAAAAATACTTTGGAAAGAATAAATTTGTTTTTAATTTAGACACGTGTAAAGTTTGACGACATGAAGAAATTTGTACTCTCATTATTTATATTATTAGGTTCTGCCGGTGTTTCGATGGCGCAGTCCTTTCTTACCGAACATGGCGATACCGTTATGGCTAACTATACCACCGGCGGGCCTTTGGTGCACAACAACGTAAAAAGTGCAAGTTCCGCTCCTGTAACACTTCGCTGGAGTATTATTGCCAGCAATGTTGCGTCCGGATGGACATTTGCAGGTTTTTGCGATAACGTTTCGTGCTATACTACTAATGTATTGGACGGCACGCTTTATACGACCGATCCTTATTCCGATCAATGGGGTTTATTTGAGGCCCAATTCAACGGCGATAATGCTACAAACAACTCTGTAGCATGGGTTCAGGTTCAGGTAGAAGATGTCGCAACTTCTTACACCAGAACGCTTACATTTATTGCTACCAAATATGCTACCAGTGTATCTGGAATCTCTAAAGGAGACGAGGGTGTAAGTCTTTATCCTAACCCAGCCCGCAATAATGTAAATGTTGTTTTCGATCCTTCATTAGGTGTGAAAAATATCGCTGTTTATAATTTGATTGGTAAACCGGTGAAAGTTTTTAAAGTGAATGGCAACAGCGCTAAACTGGAAATCAGTGAGATACCTGCAGGTATTTACTTTTTGAGACTTATCAACGCTAACGGTCAGATTGTAGCTACCAGAAAGTTTACACATCAATAAGAAAAGACAAAATATTGTGTGATCCCCGCTTCAAGCGGGGATTTTTTTTACGTTTTCATTACATGTATCAAGGTCTTCTTTGATGATAATATTGCCATTTATACTTAAATTTAGAATATGGCAACGCGTCTGTTTGTAGGGTTATTGCTGGCATTCCTTCCTGTGATGGTTCGGGCAGAGTACGTCTATACAAGCTTTGAGGAAGCGCTTCATGAAAAAAGTCGCGTTCGTTCTATTCGGATTACTTACAAGTTTCTTGACAGCCTGCCTGATATTTTCGATCACTTTCCCAATCTGGAAGAGGTCAACTTTAGTCACAATCATCTTCAGAAACTTCCCCCTTCCTTTTTTCGGTGTCGTAAACTTCGCATTGTAAAATTGCAGCGAAACAAGTTTACCTCAATTCCGCGGGAATTTGGGCGGCTAAGGTATCTTCAGCACCTGTCGCTAAGCTATAACAATATTGAAGAATTGCCTGATTCGATAGGCAATCTGGTAAATCTTGAAGAGTTTGGATTAAGGAATAACCGTCTTGAACGCCTTCCTGAAACAATGGGAAATTTAAAAAGACTCAGAAAAATAGCGCTGAGCTCAAACTATTTGAAAGAACTACCTGCAAGTTTTCCTCAATTGAAGGAACTTGAATTTCTGGATCTTTCCGACAACTATCTTGCCCGTTTGCCAAACGACTTCGGGAAGCTTCGCAGCCTTAAGTTCCTTTACATCAACAGAAACCGCCTGGAATTTATCCCGGAGTCGATAGGAAATTGTAAATTTCTTCAGGAGCTCGATGTTTCATTTTCCGGGGTGATGCAACTGCCCAATTCCCTCAGCGACATTCAGAAACTCGACTATGTTTATGTCGACAGCCGCACTATTCTTTTCTATCCTGATCCGAGAAACAAGTACCGGCAGCATATCATTACCGTAGATGCAGGTGCTATGAACTACCGACCCTCACAGGCATTCTAGGAACTATGATCATAAACGATCACCCAGTTACCATCAATCTTTCGTAGAAGTAAAGTATAGACTCCTTCGAGATTGCCGGCTTTTCGTTCAAGGGACCATCTGCCTGTTATGAAGTAATATTCCTCTGAGAGTTTTTTTAGAGAAATGATCGTAGAAGTCAGTATTCCCATCGCATTTTTGTCGGGGTAGGATTTCTGATAACGTTTTAAAGTCTGTTCGTAGCCATATGTAGGGCCGTTCTTGCCGATAAACACGAGGCTGTCATCTAGCCAATATCCTTTCATATAGCCGGCAATATTCCCCTTATTCCACTCGATCACCTGCGCGGCCAGCATTTTACGGATAGCAGGTTCATCGTTTGTCTGTCCGAAGCAAATGGTAGAAACAGCCAGCATCAATAGGCAGCAATAAGCTCTCATGCTTTTCACAATTTGTCGTAAATCTAATCAACTATCTGCGAGTTAACTTTTTTGACCTATCGCCTATCTTTGCGCGGTTATGGCAAATGAAAATACGCTTCAGAATATTATATCGCATTGCAAAGAATACGGCTTTATCTTTCAAAGCAGTGAAATATACGATGGACTCAGCGCTGTGTACGACTATGGACAATATGGTGCTGAACTGAAAAAAAATCTGCGCGACTATTGGTGGAAAAGCATGACCCAAATGCATGAAAACATTGTGGGTATAGATGCGGCTATCTTCATGCATCCGGCCGTGTGGAAGGCGAGCGGGCACGTTGACAACTTCAGCGATCCGATGATTGATAACAAAGATAGCAAGAAGCGATACAGGGTAGATCATCTGATTGAAGGCTATGCCGACACGCTCGATGCAAATGCAAAGGGGATGATTTTAGCTGAAATGGAGCGATTGTTGGCAGCAGATGATTTTGCCGGACTAAAACAACTGATCGAAGAAAACAAAATCAAATGCTCTGTCAGTGGTACTTGCAACTGGACAGATGTTCGTCAGTTCAACCTTATGTTCAGCACTGAATTTGGTGCGGTTGCCGGAGATGAAGCTGATGACAATAAAGTGTATCTGCGTCCGGAAACAGCTCAGGGTATATTCGTAAACTTTCTCAACGTGCAGAAAACAGGAAGGATGAAAATTCCATTCGGTATTGCGCAGGTGGGAAAGGCTTTTCGCAACGAGATCGTAGCACGCCAGTTCATTTTCCGTATGCGCGAATTTGAACAGATGGAAATGCAGTTTTTTATCAAGCCGGGTACGCAAAAAGAGTGGTATGAGTACTGGAAGGAAACACGTATGAAATGGCATCTTTCTCTGGGTATCTCTCCTGACAAATACCGTTTCCACGACCATGTGAAGCTGGCACACTATGCCGACGCTGCCTGTGATATAGAATACGATTTTCCAATAGGATTTAAAGAAGTGGAGGGCATCCACAGCCGCACCGATTTTGACCTGAAAAATCATCAGCAATTGAGCGGTAAAAAACTTCAGTACTTCGATAATGATATTAATCCTGAGACAGGCAAGCCAATCGGAAATTATATTCCTTATGTGATTGAAACTTCAATAGGCCTTGATCGTACCGTGATGATGGTTTTAAGTGAAGCTTATACCGAAGAAGATCTGAGTACAGCAGAGAAAAGAGATAGCAGGGTAGTACTTAAATTCCCCGCTTTCCTGGCTCCTATAAAACTTGCGATTTTACCGCTGCTTAAGAAGGACGGATTGCCGGAAATAGCGCGTCAACTGATGGATGAGTGTAAGCCACATTTCAAGTGCTTTTACGAAGAGAAAGATACTATTGGAAAACGTTATCGCAGAATGGATGCATTGGGCACGCCATTTTGTGTTACTATAGATCATCAGACCAAAGAAGACGGAACCGTAACCATTCGTCATCGCGACAGTATGACCCAGGAACGCATTCCTATGTCGCAAGTGAAAGCACTTGTACTTGGCAAGATAATGCAGGGTTGATCCACGCATTGTATTGAGTGTAGGTGTCCGGACTAAGTGTTGTTGTTCTTTTTGCAGAAACATTAAGGGATTCGTCTAAGATGCATATTATTGAGTCTAACGAAGCCATCAGACTCAATTTGAAATAGTCTAAGTGACAATACGTAAAGCCAAAATATAAATGAAGGCTTTAGAACAACTAAAGGACGCACTCGTAGAAGAGTTTCAGCTTCCTGACACAATACCTGCCAGTCGAGATGCGCTTCTGCAAGAACTCATTTGGGCAGTTTCCCGCTTGCTGGAGAAAGAACCCGAACGTTTTTTTCAGATCATGTACCGATTGGATATTCCTGAGGCAAAACTTAAGGAAGCTTTGAATGACAGAATAAGCGGAATTGATAAAGTGGCAGCGTTGATCTTTGAAAGACAGTTGCAAAAATTTGTCTCCCGAAAAACACCTCCAACATACCCCGACGACGAAGAGCTGAAATGGTGAACATCATTGCTAAACAATCATTTAGCGTGAAAAATGTAAATTCGTAACAACATAAATTAAGCCGATGAAAAATCTGCTACTGCTTTCGCTCTCTGCAATTTTCGTTATATCTTCTTGCCGAAAAAAAGAGGATCCTGTGGTGACAAATGAGACAGGAAAGGTGAGTTTTACTTTTGAGAATATGGCCGGTAGTGCTCCTCTTGTACTCAGCGGTCCGTCTGATGCGTCTAAAGATAAATGGTACATTATCGAAAGCGGCGATTCGCTCAAGATCACTCAATACAAGTACTACGCTACCAACTTTGTGCTGCACTCAGACAGCGGCAATTATAAGCAGCCGGAAAGCTATTACCTGATAGACGAAAGCATTCCACAGTCAAAGCAGTTTACTATTGATGAGGTTCCAAAACGGAAGTATACCAAAATAAGTTTTCTGATCGGTGTGGATGAGGAACGTAACACTTCCGGTGCACAGACAGGTGCTTTGGATGTAAATCACGGGATGTTTTGGGACTGGAATACCGGCTACATCATGGCCAGGTTAGAAGGAGTTTCTCCTCAATCGCCGGTACCTTCACAAACAGTGTCTTTGCATATTGCGGGCTTTCAGGGAGAAAATTCGGTTTTACGTTTGGTGACGCTCGATCTTCCGCAGCCTCTTGATCTTACCGATGGAGGCTTGAAGAATATCCATATTAAAGCAGATGTATTGGAATGGTTCAAGACCCCGAATGAAATAAAGATCTCTGAAATTTTTGTTGTTGCCAGTGTAGGGCAGGATGCTGTAAAGATCGCCAACAATTATTCCGACATGTTTAAGATCGATCATATAGACTAATGAAACACATTCGGACTTCCTTCGTTCTGGCAGGCATTGGCATTTTGGCTTTATCAGGTTGTAAAACTGACCCGAGCTTCGATCCGAAGAAAGGGGAGATAGCCTTTAACATTCCTCAGGGCTGGCCGAAGCCAGTTTATAATTTTGAAGGAAACCCATTGTCAGAAGCAGGTTTCCGACTTGGTAAAAAGTTATTCTTCGATCCTAGACTCAGCCGCGATAACAGTATTTCTTGCGGAAGTTGTCATCAGCAATTTTCTGCATTTGCCCATTTCGATCATGATTTTAGTCACGGGGTGGAAAACCGTCTGGGCACTCGCAACTCGCCACCGATATTCAATCTTAACTGGCACGGCGGTTTTTTCTGGGATGGTGGTGTCAATCATATAGAGTTGCAACCGGTAAACCCAATTCAGAATCCGGTGGAAATGGACGAGAAGGTAGAAAATGTTGTCTCTAAGCTTAGAGCTGATGATGAATATCGGACCATGTTCCGCAATACTTTTGGTGACGACTCGATTACCTCCCAAAGAATGCTAAAAGCTATTGCACAGTTTATGGGATTGCTGGTTTCTTCCAATTCCCGGTATGATAAATATGTGCGCGGCGAAGAAGGCGGATCGATGAATGAAGCCGAATTGCGTGGACTGTCGGTGTATCGTTCAAAATGTGCTTCCTGCCATACCGAGCCACTTTTTTCGGATTTTAGTTATCGTAACAATGGAAGGAAGCCATCGGCTTTGAATGATTCCGGAAGAGCCAGGATAACATTGGTAGCGGAAGATATGTACAAGTTTAAAGTGCCTTCATTGCGCAATCTGAAGTATACAGCTCCCTATATGCACGACGGTGCTTTGAAATCACTGGAGGCTGTGCTGGATCATTATGCTTCGGGCATTCACCAGTCGCCCACACTCGATCCGTTGCTTATTAATGGTATTCAACTGACTGCACAGGAACGAAGTGATCTCTTGCAGTTCCTTAATACATTGAATGATGAGCAGTTTATAAATGACATTCGCTTTCGCGAAACTCAATAAAGAACCCCGGTTAATCCGGGGTTCTTTTATTAATCCATATCTCTTTTAATGTCGTCAATAATTACTTTTTCATAAAAATCGTAGGGTGGTATGGAGCGGCAGGTATCCAGTACACCACTGCTATGAAATTTCACCTTCACTTTCAGATTGTTGTGCTGAAATGCTGAAGGAACATATTCAGGCTTTTCATATTTCCCGTCTTCCATTCTCAACAGCCATCCGCAGCCATCTGCTGTTATATCTCCAGTATCTATCACCGTAGCTCTTGTAAAGTCTTTGTCTTTTTTGCACGAAACAGCGAGTAATGTAAGCGTTACCGCGCCGAGTAAAAATTTACGCATGGTCTCTTTCGGAAAATTCAAGGGTTAAAATACAAAAATCCTTTCATGCAGCAAGATAGCGACAAATAAATTTTAGTTGGCGGTGAATTTGTACCCTATGCCCCGAACCGAATGAAAATGTTTAGGATTGCGCGAATCGTGCTCGAAATACTTTCTAAAGTTCAGTATAAAATTGTCAATAGTGCGTGTGGTCGGATACACGTTGTAACCCCACACCACTTGTAGAATATGTTCACGGCTCACTACTTGTCCTTCGTGTTCTATCAATAGTTTCAGCAAAGCCGCTTCTTTTTTGCTCAGTTCCTGCACCTGTCCGCTTTTGTCAACGGCTTCGTGCGCTGCAAAATCTATTTTGCAGCCGTGGAATTCATATGCGTCCGGAACGGTTTGAGGCGCTTTGATTCTCTTGTTTTTCAGGATGAGCTTATCTACTCTCAGCAATAACTCTTCAAGGTTGAAAGGCTTCGTAAGGTAATCGTCACCGCCTTTCTTCAGACCTTCTACGCGGTCATTGCTGCTGTTGCGGGCAGAAAGAAAAAGAATGGGCACATCGTTATGTTGCATCCGAATGGTTTCGCAAACTGTGATGCCATCCATATCGGGCAGCATAATGTCAAGGATGATAAGGTCGAAATACTCATTTTTCACCATTTTCAATACGGCAGGGCCATTGTCCACCGTGGTTACTTCATAACCTTCCATTTCAAGGTTTAATTTCAGGGCTTCTCTCAGACTTTCTTCATCTTCCACCACCAGAATCGAGGCTTTGGTTTCTCTATGTATCATAACAGGTCGTTTTATTGAGATAAAAATAATGACAATTCATACCGGCTGTCAATAGTAAAAGTTGAGTTATGAAACTGCCATGACGAACATTGCATATTCCGCCATTTTCATGACAATTCCTAAAAACGCTCTGCCCAGGGAAAAATTGTTTTAAAAAGATTTCGAATACTGAAAGCTTTTCGCAGGAAAGTTGTGCGAATAAGAAATTTCTCTACCTTTGCCGCTCCTTATGCGGGCGTGGTGAAATTGGTAGACACGCCAGACTTAGGATCTGGTGCTTTGCGGCATGGGGGTTCGAGTCCCTCCGCCCGCACTAACAAGGAAAATGTAATCAGTCCCGTATCCACACGGGACTGTTTTGTAACATCAAAAAAATCATTAAAACTATGGCTACGGTAACGCGCGAAAACATCGGAACGCTGCACGATAAGATCACCGTAAAACTTACCAGGGAAGACTACTGGCCTTCATTTGAAAAATCACTGAAACAATACGCCAAGCAAGCCAATGTTCCCGGATTCAGAAAGGGAATGGTGCCGGCTGCTATGGTGCGTAAAATGTATGGTCCTTCCATATTCGGTGAAGAAGTTTTCCGCACAGCGGGTCGTCAGTTGGAGACATACCTCCAGAACGAAAAACTCGCCATCTTCGCACAGCCTATGGTTATGCCGGGTTCAAACCTGAACCTCGACATGAATAACCCGACCGAAGTAGATTTCAGCTTTGAAATCGGTGTAAAGCCGGAATTTGAAGTTCCAGCTCTTACCAATGGTACCACACTGACAAAGTATCGGGTAGCAGTAAGCGATAAAATGCTCGATGATGAGGTGGAACGTATCCGCCGTCGTTATGGAAAGGTAGAAGATGTTGAAAGTGTGGGCGGTGCCGACAACATCATATACGCTACTTATGAAGCCTGCGATGCTGAGGGTAATGTAAATGCCGATGCGCAAAAACTGGAAGACACCGTATTGCTGGAAAAACTTCCTGCAAAACTTCAAGATTTACTGAAAGGTAAAAAAGCAGGAGATACACTGGTGATTCGTCCTAACGAAATCGCAGAAGGCGATGAACTGGCATCTTTCCTCAAAGACCCACTGAAGGCACCAGGAAGCGATCCCGCTCAGTCATATAAACTCACGCTCACAAAAGTGGGTGTGCTGCAGCCCCGCGACCTCGATGCAGAATTGTTTATGCAGGTATTCCAAAACGATATGATCACCACTGAGGAAGCTTTCCGTGATCGTATCCGTCAGGAGTTGAGCAAAGAATACGACCGTATTACGCGTGAACGTCTGCAGAACGAAATTTATGAAATGCTGGTTCACCAAACTCCTATCGAGTTACCGGTAGACTTTCTGAAACGCTGGTTGAAAGAAGGGCAGGAAAAACCCAAAACAGAAGCTGAAGTAGAAAAAGAATTTCCCGGCTTCGATCATCAACTCCGCTGGACACTTATTTCTGACAAACTGATTCAGGAAGCGGGTATCAATGTTACGATTGAAGAAGTGAAAGACGATATTAAGGCGCGCGTACTGTCTTACTTTGGTATGGAAGCGGACGACGAAGCTCCATGGATGGACAGCTACATGCAAAAGGTGATTAAAGACAACAAGACAATGGATGAAACGTATCGTCGTATGCTGTTCGATCGCCTTTTCCAATGGTTAGAGGAGAAGTTTGCAATAGAAGAAAAAGAAGTGAGCGAGGAAGAATTCTTTAAGCTTGCCGATCCTCATGCAATGCATCACCATCACTAGTCAAAACGCACAGATAAAGAAAACGCTCCGCATTGCGGAGCGTTTTCTTTTAGTTCAAATTCAGATTCAAACTACTTGCTCTGCAATCTAATAATCGGCACAATCATCTCTTCCAGCGAAATGCCTCCATGCTGGAAGGTGTTGCGATAGTAGTTCACATAATAGTTGTAGTTGTTCGGATAGCAAAGGAATACATCTTCCTTTGCAAAGATGAACGTAGAGCTTACATTGGGTCGCGGAAGTCCTACTACACGCGGGTCGCGGAATGCCAATACATCGCGTTCTTCATACTGCAGGTTGCGTCCATGCTTGTAACGAAGGTTTGTTGTGGTAGCCCGATCACCCACACATTTGCTTGGTGTCTTTACCCGTACCGTACCATGGTCTGTAGTGACGAAAATCTGAATGTCTTTGTCGGCGATCTTTCGCAATGCACGATGTAATGGTGAGTGTTCAAACCAACTCACTGTGAGCGAACGATAAGACACTTCATCGCTTGCCAATTCTTTCAACACCTCCATTTCGGTACGTGCGTGCGAAAGCATATCTACAAAGTTGTAGACGATCACACTCAGGTCGTTGTTCAGATAATTATGGATGTTGTCTTCAAATAATTTTCCGTCTTCGTTGTTGGTGATCTTCGTGTACTGCCATTTAAGATGGTCGAGTTTGAGTTGTTTCAACTGCCCCTCTAAAAACTTTGCTTCGTGAAGATTCTTGCCGCCTTCTTCATCATCGTTTTTCCATTCATTGGGATATTTTTTCTCAATGTCTGCCGGCATCATACCTGCAAACAATGCATTGCGGCTGTACTGCGTCGCAGTGGGTAAAATGCTGTAAAACATATCTTCCTCTACCACGCGAAAACTTTCGGTAACAATATGCTGTATCGCTTTCCACTGATCGTAACGAAGATTGTCAATAAGGATCAGGAAAGCAGGTTTCCCCGGTTCAAGGTGCGGTGCGATTTTGCGTTTGATGAGCTCATGCGAAAACACCGGAGCATCTGCCTTGCCATTGATCCATTTTTCATAATTTTTGGAAACGTACTTGTAGAATTCAGTGTTGGCTTCCGCCTTTTGCGATTGCAATACTTCCATCATCTCTGCACTGTCGCTGCGTGCCATTTCAAGTTCCCAGAATACCAGTTTTCGGTAGAGTTCTTTCCACTCTTCATGGTTGGGATTGGAACTTAAAGCCATAAACAAATTGCGGAACTCCTGTTGGTAAGCCTGAGTAGTTTTTTCGGAAACCAGCCGGCGACTGTCAATGATTTTCTTCAGCGAAAGCAGTACCTGGTTTGGGTTTACCGGCTTTATCAGATAGTCGGATATCTGCGAGCCGATAGCCTCTTCCATGATGTTCTCTGCCTCGTTTTTAGTGACCATTACTACCGGAAGCTGAGGCTGCATTTCTTTGATGCGCGAAAGTGTTTCAAGTCCTGTGAGACCAGGCATGCTTTCGTCAAGCAATACCACATCTACGCTTTTTTCTTTGAGCAATTCCAGAGCGTCATGCCCGTTGCTCACCGAGGTAACTTCATACCCCTTGTTTTTCAAAAAAAGTATTTGCGATTTCAGCGAGTCAATTTCATCATCTACCCACAAAATTTCTCCTTGTGTATTCATTATCTTCTTTGGTTTTTGCTTTTATTATTCAAATACGGATTCGTTTAAAGATACATTGATGCATCATATAAACCGTTCCTTTAACGCAAAATTTGCAAGCCTTGTTTTGAAAGAATGTTTCAGGAAACTTACTATTGCATAGGACCAAGCTAACAGTCATGAATTTATCTGAAAAAAAGCTGACCATAAGGCAGGCTGAAGAAGCTGATTGCCCACGATTGCTGGAACTTATTCATGAGCTGGCTGTTTATGAAAAGGAGCCTGAACAGGTAACAGTTTCTCTGGAACACTTTGTAGAAAGTGGCTTTGGGAAGAAACCTGTATGGTGGGCGTTTGTTGCAGAGGTCAATGAGGTAATCATCGGATTCGCCCTTTACTATATCCGCTATTCCACCTGGAAAGGGCAACGCATGTATCTGGAAGATATCATCGTAACGGAAGAATGGCGTGGCAAGGGTGTAGGTACAAAGCTGATGAACCGATTGATCGAAGAAGCGAAGGCGTTGGGTTTCTCAGGAATTCTCTGGCAAGTGCTTGAATGGAATGAACCTGCAATTCAGTTTTACCGTCGCTACCAGGCGGCTTTCGACAGCGAGTGGATCAATGTTTCGATAGAACTTTCTCCTAGAAATCCATAATGCCTCTGTTCATATACGCCGGACATTTGTACACTTTCAACTGGAAGGAAAGATTGAATACAAACATCAGGTATTGATCTTTGGTGCTTGAATTTCCTCTTTGTTTGCCCGCTCTTCCCAATGGATCTGAGGGGTCAACTTCAAGAGAACGATCCTGTAAATAGTACGCCGGGTTTTGAATCTGCGGGTCATTGGGGAAATAATTGCTGCCCACATAAGTTGTACTTACATCGTCAAGATAGTCGGTGGTAGTAAGTCTGTTGGAAATTTCGAAGCCCAGATTTAAGCCCGGACGCAGCCAGTATTTAAAGCCTGCTCCTACAGGAAAGCACATGGCAAACTTTGAATACTTGCGGTCATCGAAGCCTGCATTCTGTCCTTCTGTGCCCAGCTTCCGAAGGTTATATTTTTTTCCATTGAACTCTGCCCAGGGGTCATAATAGAAAGCGCCGATGCCTCCGGTAAGATAGGGCGTCCACCGGTTGCCAACTTCTCCGGTGGTAAAACGGAAAAAATTGAACTCCGCTTGCAGCACAGCCTCAAAGATGTCGCTCTGAAAACTCAGATTTCTTTTCTGATTGTAAACATTGGAGGAATACTTATCGTAATACCCCACGTGTGTATAGTTTAGTCCGCCTTTCAGGGAAATGTAAGGGTTGAGATGGTACCGCACAAAGCCTCCAAGGGCGGGACGGATAAACCGGAATCCGTACTCATCGTTCAGATCGCCAAAGTATTGCGAAGCCCCAAAAGAAACCCCGTACTCAGAACCGCTGTAATAATTCTGCGCTTCCGCTTTTGCGAAGGAGAACAGAAGAGCAGAAACGCAAGCCAATTTCTTAAGCATAACCAAAAATAGCCGATTGAATTTATCGGAAAAAGATTTCTCAGAACAAAGTCTCGCGAAATTCGGCAGACTGGTTATTCTAACGGAGAAAGTATCAATTCCGTCTGTCAATACCCCAATATAATTTCTGACGGATCGTTTTCAAAAAGTTGTGTTCATCCGGACGGACCAGCGAGATAGTAAAGGTCTCTCGTTTTACGGCAAGCTGTACTGCGCTGGTGATGGCTTCCGTGCGTGCATCGAGGGTACAGAGATATTGTTCAGCCCGCCCTTCTACTTCGAAAGAAATTACGTTATCATCAGGCACTACGATGCTGCGTGTATTGAGGTTGTGTGGTGCCACCGGAGTGATCACAAAACTTGACGTTTGCGGAAATACTACGGGTCCGCCGCAACTCAAAGAATAGCCCGTAGAGCCTGTGGGTGTGGCTACGATGAGACCATCAGCCCAATAAGTGTTGAGAAACTCCCCGTTGAGGTAAGTATGTATTTTGATCATCGAAGACGAATCTTTGCGGTGAAGGGTAAATTCATTCAACGCGAAAGGTGCGCCGTCGAACAGCGGTACACTGCTGTCAAGATGTATAAGCGTACGTTTCTCTATCGTATAAGAACCCCTTACAAGAGATAGCATCGCGTTGTCAATCTCTTCCTCGGGAATCGCCGCCAGAAAGCCTAACCTTCCCAGATTGATACCGATAATCGGAATGTTGGAAGAGCCTACATAGGTGACGGTATCCAGAAGTGTTCCATCACCACCCAGGCTGAAAAGCATATCTGTAGCAGGTGGCAGATCGCGCTTGGAAGTAAACAATTTGGGGCTGTAGGGAAACGGAATATGCGGTTGTATCCGCTCATAAAAGTCTTTGAAGAAGACCATGTTCAGTTGATGGTCGTGCAGCTTTTGCAGAATGCTTTTGATCAGCGGAATATTTTCTTCTTCAAAGTTTCGATTGTATATGGCTACGAGCATAATTGGCAGTTATCGGGCAGATGCTAACAGGGTTGTTCAGGACAAGGTGAAGCGCGGTATCACTCACTGTTAAAATGTAAAAATAAGTCTTTTTGTCCCAGGTGATTCCAGGCGTATTCCAAGCGGATCTTAATGTCGTAAAAGGTGAAGATATCTAACCCAAATCCCGCAGAATACAGCATACGATTGTTGAGAAAACTATTGCCTTCAATAGTGTTATGAACATAGCCCGCGTCTGCAAATATTTTCGGATAGATGCGAATAGGAATTACCGGCAGATATTTCCAGCCAAGATTGCCAACGTTGATGTTTAATAATTCTCTTTTCAGATTCAATCGAACCAATCCAAAATGTGAACCGTCAATCACGTAGTACTCATAACCGCGCACATAGTCGAACTTCCCCCCAAATGCTGTCCGCAGAGCATAAGGCTGTTCCAGCGGGAAGTTCAGTCTCCCTCTAAAAATAGAAGAAATATACCAACGCCCGTAAGGATTGTAGTATTTACCCAGTTCAAGCGTTGCAAAAGATTGATGATCGAAACCTTCCAAACCCACCCGGGAAATTAGTTGCGCGATCAGTTTAGTTCCCTTCAATGGATAATTCCAGTTGTCGGTTTTGTTTTGCTCCAGCC